>Ga0075156_10000059_pt1 | contig 46771 bp, 45 predicted proteins | sample JI81AbrownDNA_FD_70966 | JGI IMG/M metagenome (GOLD analysis project Ga0075156, IMG submission 70966) | Wastewater effluent complex algal communities from Wisconsin, to seasonally profile nutrient transformation and Carbon sequestration -... | ecosystem: Engineered > WWTP > Effluent > Algae...
AGAATCGCGACGATGACGATGGCCCGGTGCGCTTGCATCGGCGGAGTGTCTCTGGATTCAGAACGTTTGCCAAGCCTTTGATTGTTAAACGGCGACGCCGATCGCTCCACGGCCGCCTCGGCCATTTCCCGTAGAATGGCCGCCCTTTCGCCTGATCCGGCCCGGAATGACCGCCGCGCCCCGGAGTTCGCCATGACCGACACCCTCGCCCCGCAGACATCCGCGCCCGTCGCCGCGTCCAGCACCTCGGATTCGCCGCCGTCCGGCCCGAAAAAACTCTTCATCGAAACCCACGGGTGCCAGATGAACGAGTACGACTCGACCAAGATGGCCGAGTTGCTGAGCGCCGAAGAGGGCATGGTGTTGACGCCGAACGCCGAAGAAGCCGACGTGATCCTGCTCAATACCTGCTCGATCCGCGAAAAAGCGCAGGAGAAGGTGTTCAGCCAGCTCGGCCGCTGGCGGACGTTGAAACAGCATCGCCCGGTCGTCATCGGCGTCGGCGGCTGCGTCGCCAGTCAGGAGGGCGAGGCCTTGCTCAAGCGCGCGCCGTTCGTGGACCTCGTGTTCGGCCCGCAGACCCTGCACCGCCTGCCCGAGCTGATTCGCGCCAAGCGCGAGACCGGCAAGTCCCAGGTGGATATCAGCTTCCCCGAGATCGAGAAGTTCGACCGCCTGCCCGAACCCCGGGCCGAAGGTCCGACCGCCTTCGTCTCGATCATGGAAGGCTGCTCGAAATACTGCTCGTTCTGCGTGGTGCCCTACACCCGCGGCGAGGAAGTCAGCCGCCCGTTCGAGGACGTGCTGGTGGAAGTGGCGCAACTCGCGGCCCAGGGCGTGCGCGAAGTGACCTTGCTCGGGCAGAACGTCAATGCCTATCGTGGGCCGATCGCGCCGGTTGAAGGCGGGGACGGCGACGTGGCCGACCTTGGCCTGTTGATCCGCGCCGTGGCCGAAATCGACGGCATCGAACGCATCCGCTTCACCACCTCGCACCCGTTGGAATTCAGCGACTCGTTGGTCGAGGCGTATCGCGACGTGCCGAAGCTCGCCAATTTCCTGCATCTGCCGGTGCAATCGGGCAGCGACCGCATTCTCTCGGCGATGAAACGCGGCTACACCGCACTCGAGTTCAAACAGAAGATCCGCAAACTGCGCGCGGTGCGCCCGGATATTTCGATCAGTTCGGACTTCATCGTCGGCTTCCCCGGCGAAACCGATGCGGATTTCGAGAAGACGATGAAGCTGATCGAAGACGTGGGTTTCGATCAAAGTTTCTCCTTCATCTATTCGCGTCGCCCCGGCACACCCGCCGCCGATCTCGAAGACACCGTGAGCGATGCCGAAAAACACGCGCGGCTTTCGCGCCTGCAGGCGACGATCAACGACAACGCCAAACGCATTTCGCAGACCATGATCGGCAGCACGCAAACCGTGCTGGTCGAAGGCCCGTCGAAGAAAAACCCGAACGAATTCACCGGCCGCACCGAGAACATGCGCTTCGTGAACTTCCCCGCACCTGCGGGCGCGAAGCTGATCGGGCGCTTCGTCGATGTGGTCGTCACCGAGGCGATGAGTAATTCGCTGCGCGGGCGGTTGGCGAACGTCTGACGCATCGACCTTCGTACCCGAAGGCAACGCCCGAAAAACGGGCGCTGCCTCAGCACGCTCCGCAAAACGAACCGGGATAACCTCATCGCGCACGAGCGAGTCTCTGGCCACCAACCTCGCGACGCCTCGAACGAACGAAGCAATCGTCATGGGATTACGAGCGCTCGTCGCGTCTCAGGCCATCCAAATCGCAGCGTTCGAATCGCGGACTCCGGCGATTCACGGATTCCAGCAATTGGCGGGTTGGTCGCTGATCTTCACCCAGTAGCGCGTGTTGTTACGCACGTTTCCGAACGCCCGGAACCCCCAGCCGCCGGAAAGATTGTCGTGATGCTGCGCCATCCGCCAGCCCGTGCCGAAATACGCCGCGCATAGTTGGTCGCCGGTAGTGGCCGTTGTCAGCGAAGCGCCGAGGACCGGAAGCGTATGCGTGATATGCCCCTGCGACCAGCCGTCGTAGAAATCGCTGGGACTCGCGACATACGGCGGGCGCGGCGAACCATCGTTGCGAATGCACAGCACCGGCAGACTGACCGCACACGACGTATCTCCGGTGTACGCATTGCACCCCGCGCATCCGACCTTGTCGATGCCGTAAGCGGCGTCATGCGAGTACTTCGCCCAGGTCATGCCGTTCCCGCCCGCCGCATACGCGGACATCGTCGGCAACACCGTCAACGCCAGCGCGGCGGCGATCGTTCTGATCCTGTTATTCATGATTCTCTCCTTGAGAATAAAACGATGATCGGTGGGCTGCGAAAACCGATATCCCTAACCACCGAGTCGCATTCGGATGCGACGCATCGAGAATACTTTTTTCGACGACGATCCATAGCCGTGAATATCGATCGCCGCCAACAGAATTCACCGACTCGAATCGATGGGGATGGCCGATGTTCGTCGGATACAACATCACTCGATGACCGTGACGAAGACCCGCAACTTCGATTTCGATAAACCTAATTCATGAACGAAATCGAGCTTGAATTCCAGCGGATTCGAGCAAAACGGCACCGTTTCTGTCCACCGTGAATATCGATAGCAAATTCAAAACCGGGAATGCGTTTCTCAGAATGCGCGATCGGCGATAACGATCGTTTCGCCAGCGATCATCGAATGCGCAGATCGCTACGACTACGACCGACGCCGAGGGAACGATCGCAGTGATCGTCGACGATCGGATGCGCGCGCATCGAACCAAAGACCCCAGCGGATTCGAGGCCTATCGAACGTTTCCGAACGATCGGGCAAAGGCCTCGAAAATATGCGGCGTTGAGGCAACATCGAGCACCGAGAAGCGAACCGCATCGAAACGGCCGACATAAGCGCCGTGGCGCAAATGCGCCGCAAAGACACCGGCGACCGCGTTCGGATCGTTCCGAAACACGCCGCAGCCCCATGCGCCGAGCAACAGTCTGCGATAACCGCAGGCGGCGGCGAGCGCGAGCACGCCTTCCGCACGATGTTCGAGCGTCGCCGTGATCGCTTCCGTTTCGTGCGACCGGTTGTCGGCAATCGCTCCGGCGTTCGGTGCGGCGCAGGTGATGAAGCCCGCGAAATGCGGCGCATCAAGCAAGCGACCGTCGTCGTCGCGAAACACCGGGCACGCCGGCGAATGAATCATCGCATCGGAGTACAACAACGACGGCGATGCGCGATGGCGTTCGTAGAATTCCGGCACGCGCCGCAGCGATGCGTAGAGCGCCGAACTGCGCGCGAGCGATTCCTCTTGCGCTTGGCTACCGCCGAGAAAACCGCCTCCCGGGTTTTTCGCAGACGCGAAATTCAGCACCGCGACGGGCGCGTCTTCGGCATCGAGCAGACGCCGAAGACCCGCGAGCGTGGTTTCGTTCGCGACCTCGAACGCGGTGGAAGCGCCGACGACCGAACTCTTGAAGCACGCATCTTCTCGACGCTGCTCGACCCGAAGGCGTTCGGCGTCTTCCACGGGATACGAACGCGTGGCGCCGAGACACGCTTCGATCGCCGCCGAGAGATCGTGGCGACGCCCGCGCTCATCGACGTACGCCCGCGCTTCGAGGATCCGCAACGTCTCCTCGGCGAGCGATGCGCGCTGCGAACGACTCACTTCGACAAAACGTCCGGGCTCAATCGTGGATATAGGTGAACGTCGTCAATTTCTTCTTGCCGCAGCGGCACCAGGTCGCGTACGACGGCCCTTGCCCTTGCACGACTTCGCAATTCTCCATGGCGCGGCATTGATTTTCGGTCATCGCCGTGCCGGCGAAGGGATTGCTGGCGCCGGGCGGGCCGAGGAATGTCTCGGTGGGGCTGGCGACCAGACGCGGGTCGTTCACGACCGGATAGCGCGGGTTAGGGGCCGCTGCAGCGGGCGTCGCCGCTTCGGCAGCGACTCCGGCGGCGCCGTCCTGCGCGGCCATCGGCTTGGCTTCGCGCTCGGGCGAAGCGGTGCGGGCTCGGTTCTGAGCGAATCCCACCGCGGCCGACGCGGCGAGGGTCAAGACCACCAATGCGATACGAAGACGCTCGAAGCGATGCGACATGACGCTACCCCCTTCGTTGCGGCACCGAGCGAGGCCGTGCCGACGCCTGTTCAACAGCGGTCCATGCACAGAAGACGGTCCTCAGAAAGCAGCGCAGGCTAGCGCAATTCCACCGAACCGCACGGCGATTTCCCGACGCTTATCGCCCGAATCCGCCCAACGGCGCGCCGGCCAACAGATGCAGATGGATCTGGAACACCGTCTGCCCGCCGTTCGCGTTGCAGTTCATGACGATGCGATAGCCGTCCTCGGCGAAACCTTCGCGTTTGGCGTATTCGGCCGCGGCGTGGGCCAAACGGCCGACGAGATGCGCCTGGTCTTCGCGCAGGTCGTTGAGCGTGGCGATGGTCTCTTTCGGTACGAACAACACATGCACCGGCGCCTGCGGCGCGATGTCGCGGAACGCGATCAGGTGTTCGTCTTCGTAGACGATGGTCGCGGGAATTTCGCGGCGGACGATCTTGTGGAAGAGGGTGTCGGACATGGCGTTTCCTTTAGCGATGCGGGTTTGCGCGTGCGCAACGTGGGTGTGCGGCTTCGGCGAGACGGTCAGTCTATCGGAAAGCCGCGCGGGGCTCGGCCCCGCATCGCGCCTGCTGCGCGCCGCGCACTGATCCGCTCCATCGCCGAAATGCGCTTCGAGTAATGGACGGCCTCGCGCCGTCCATTCGACGCATCGGGCACGTTCCGATCGATTCGCTCCAGGACTTCGAGCGCTCCCCACCCGCGCTCCCGACTCTGAAGGACACGCTAATGACATCGTTCCGTTCTCTCGCCGCTATCGGCTTGCTCGGCCTCGCCGCGCAGGCCCACGCCGCGCCGCCCCCGGGCGCGGTCTCCATCCCCAACGGTCGCTTCGTTCCCTTCGAAGTCCTGGTCAAATTCGAATCGGAGCCGGCCGCCGCATCGGCCAAAGCGCAATTGCGCGATGCGAAAATGGCGTCGCAACGCAGCGGTTTGACGCTGGTCCGCCTCGATACGCCCACGCCGCGGCTCTACACCGCCGCGCAGATGAAGGACGAAACGCTGGCGCTGCTGCAGCGTCTGCGTGCGCGCGGCGACGTGAAATACGCGCAGCTCAACTATCTGTTCGAGTTCTCGCACACGCCGAACGACCCGCTGTACCCGCAGCAATGGCACTACCCGCTGATCTCGTTGCCGGCCGCTTGGGACATCACCCGCGGCAGCAGCGCGGTGCGCATCGCGATCCTCGACAGCGGCCGCAGCGGCCACCCCGAACTCAACGGCAAATGGGGGCCGGTGGAATACAACGCGCCCAACGTCGGTCAGCCCGCCACCGACGACGGCAGTTGGCGTCACGGCACGCATGTCGCCGGGATCGCCGGCGGCGCGTCCAATAACGGCGTCGGCGGCGCGGGCGTTTGCCACAACTGCGTGTTGCTCAACGCGAAAGTCGGCGACACCAACACCGGGATTTCCATCAATTCGATCGCCAACAGCATCCAGTGGGCCACGGACAACGGCGCGCGCGTGATGAATATGAGTTTCGAGTTCCCGAGCGCGTGCACGCAGGCGAGTTTTCCGGCACTGCGGGAGGCGATCGCGCGCGCGAACGATCACGGCGTCAGCCTCGTCGCCGCCGCCGGCAATAACATCGCCAACGTCGATAACGTGACGCCGGCATCCTGCCCGGGCGTGATCTCGGTGGCGGCCAGCGATCGCAACAACGCGCTCGCCGGCTACAGCAGCCGCGGCTCGAACATCGGCATCACCGCGCCCGGCGGCGCGCAGTTCTACGGTGCCGCCATCGGCTGTCCGGCGGACCCGGCCAGCGGCTTCACGCCGACGGACTTCAGCGGCGCGGTCTCGGCGTGGACCACCTCGCCCGGCAGCGGCAACGCGCATTGCTATCGTCACCTCGGCGGCACCTCGATGGCGGCGCCGCATGTCGCCGGCACCATCGGCCTGATGCTCTCGGCGAACGGCGGCTTGTTGCCGGAACATATCCGCAATCTGCTGCGCTACACCGCCAGCCCGCTGCCGAGCTGCGGCACCAACTGCGGCCCGGGCTTGCTCAACGCCTACGCCGCCGTCAACGCGTCGCTCACCACGAACACCGGCCCGTGCAGCACCGGCTCCGGCCCGACCAGCAAACTCTGCAGCATCAGCGCGCTCGGTCATTACGTGAACGCCAGCGGTGCATTGGTGGAATCGGTCTACGCCAGCGGCCATCTATGGCAGTTCGACGCCAACGGCAACCGCATCGCGACGACGAAGAGCCTGCGCGCATTCCCGCGCTACGCCACCGGCCCTTGCGCTTACGCCGCCGCAGGACAGGAATGCAAGATCGACACTTCGACGGTGCTGAATTACCCCGGCTTCGGCTATCTCGAATCGGTCACCGCTTACGGCCGCTTCTGGAATTTCGATAGCAACGGCAACGGTCTCGCCGGCAACGGTTCGACGCTGTCGAGCGTGGCGCGTTTCGCGAATGGTCCGTGCCTCTACGCGGGCGGTGGCACGTGCAACTTCGACACGCGCAACTTGATCGTCGCGCCCGAGTGGGGCTTGGACGGTTTGTTCGAATCGATCACCGCCTATGGCCGCTATTGGATTTTCGACGGCGCCGGCAATCAGGTCGGCAGCGACAGCCTGCTCAACGTGCCGCGCTTCGCCAACGGTCCGTGTCTGTATCGACCGGCGGGCAGCGCTTGCACCTTCGGTTCACGCGAACTGCGTCGCATGCCCAACGGCACGCTGCAGGAAACGGTCACAGCCTACGGCCGCTATTTCGAGTGGGACGGCAACGGTAATCCCACCGCGAATTACGGGTTGATGCTGACGCAGATTCCGCGCTTCAAATAAGCGTTCGGATCGCGATCTTCATCGCGACGCAGACGCCCCGGGTCTTTCGGCCCGGGGCGTTTGGTTTCATAGCATCTCGCTGCGACTGCCGAACGCATGCGACAACGTGCCGCGATCGACGTATTCCAACTCGCCGCCCAGCGGCACGCCGTGCGCGAGCCGGGTCGGCATCACCCCGTGCTGACGCGCGAGTTGCGCGAGGTAGTGCGCGGTGGCTTCGCCTTCGACCGTGGGATTGGTGGCGATCACCAATTCGCGCACCTCGCCCTCGGCCAACCGCGCGGCGAACTGGTCCAAACCCAATTCGCGCGGACCGATGCCATCGAGCGGGCTAAGCCGCCCCTGTAGCACGAAATACAAACCGCGATAACCGGTCGCTTGTTCGATCACCAAACGATCGGCGGGCGATTCCACCGCGCACAGCACATGCGCATCGCGCGCGGCGCTGGCGCAGATCGCGCAGACCTCGGTTTCGCTGAAATCGCGGCACCGCTTGCAGTGACCGACGCGTTCGATCGCTTCGGCCAATGCGTTCGACAAACGCGTGCCGCCCTCACGATCGCGTTCCATTACGTGATAGGCCATGCGCTGCGCGGTCTTCTGGCCGACGCCCGGCAAGACGCGAAAGGCATCGATCAATCGTTCGAGCAGGGAAGCGGTCATGAGTTCGGAAAAAGGCGATATCGGTCGAGATGCGTTGCGGTGTCGCGACGATGTGCGGTGTCGCGACGATGGTTCGCTGTAGAGCGGAGCGAAGCTCCGCTTGGTTCGCGCGGGGTTGACGTGTTCTTTGAGATGTTCAGCGGAGCTGCGCTCCGCTCTACGGTGTTTCTTGGTGATGTTCAGCGGAGCTGCGCTCCGCTCTACGCGGCGGGCGCGATCAGAACATTCCGGGAATTTTCATGCCCGGCGGAATCGGCATGCCGGCGGTGGCGCCGGACATTCTCGCCTGCGATTCGGCGTTGACTTTATTGACCGCATCGTTGATGGCGGCGACGACCAAGTCCTCGGTCATTTCCGCATCCGACAGCACGCTCGGATCGATCTTCACGCCGCGGCATTCCATGCGACCGGTCAAGGTCACGCTGATCATGCCGCCGCCGGCGCTGCCGGTCACTTCGAGCTTGGCGAGTTCTTCCTGGGCGCGCTGCAGGTTTTCCTGCATTTTCTGCGCTTGCTGCATCAGTTGGGCGATATTTCCACGCATGACGGTTCTCTCAATCTTCGTAAGGGCGAATCGAATCGGGCACCAGCTTGGCGCCCTGTTGGGTCATCAAACGCTGCACGTCTGGATGCGCGAGAAACGCGTCCTCCGCCGCCGCTTGTTTGGCGTCGCGCTGGCGTTCGTTGCGTTGGTGCAGCGTTTCGATCTGCGCGGGCTTGCCGCTGTCCAGTTTGATCTGCACCGGGCCGCCGAGCTGCGCCGACATCGCATCGGTCAAGGCTTTCAACAACGCGGGCGCACGTAAATGGTCGTCGTCGGGCGAGAGCGACAAACGCAATACGCCGTCGGCGTACCCGAGAAACGCCGCATGCGCCGCGAGTTCGCGCGCGGGGCCGCGCAGGCCGCTGCGCGCGACCAGATCGAGCCAGCGTTCGTTGTCGATTTCGGTCGCGGGCGGCGCGGTGCCGGCATGCGCGGAAACCGATTCGACGCGCGGCTCCGGCGTGCGCGACGTCGGCAGCGGTTCGGGCATCGAACGCGGAGGCGGCGCGACGTTTGCGGTCTCGCGCACGGGGTTTTGCGTCGCCGACTCCGGCAAGGTGCGTGCGGGCGGCGGTGTCGATGCGGCAGCGCTGGCATCCAACGCGGCGCGCGCGGCCGCGGGGCCGCGAGCGGTGTTCGCAGCGGGCGCATCGACCGTGGTCGCGCCGCCGTCGGCGGGACGGAACGCCAGCATCCGCAACATCGCCATTTCGAAGCCGGCGCGCGGGCTGGGCGCGTAGCCCAGATCGCGACGACCGTGCAGCGCCATCTGGTACCACAGTTGCACCACTTCGGCCGGCAATCGCGCGGCGATGGCATCGACCTCGACGCCGTCGGCGTCGATCTCGGCCGCCGGCACCAACTGCCGCACTTGAATGCGATGCAGCGCCTCGGCGATGGCATCCAGCACGCCGGCCCAATCGGGCGAGAATTCGGCCAACGCCGCGATTTCGGCCAACAGCGCGGCGCCGTCGCCATCGGCCAGCGCTTGCAGCAGCGCGCCGATGCGCAGGCGATCGACCGTGCCGAGCATCGCGGCCACGCCGGCATCGGTCAGCGGCGCGCCGGAGCCGCCTTCGAGCGTGCTCGCGGCGCCGGTGTAAGCGATGGCCTGATCCAATAACGACAGACCATCGCGCAAGCTGCCGTCGGCGGCTTTGGAAAGTTGCCGAATGGCGCCTGGCTCGGTCGGAATGCCCTCCGCCACCAGAATTTTGGTCATCTGGCCTTGGATCTGCGCTTCGTCCAATCGCTTCAGATTGAACTGCAGGCAGCGCGACAGCACCGTGACCGGCAGTTTTTGCGGGTCGGTAGTGGCGAGCAGGAATTTCACGTGCCCCGGCGGCTCTTCCAGCGTCTTCAGCAGCGCGTTGAAGGCCGACTTCGAGAGCATGTGGACTTCGTCGATCAGATAGACCTTCACCCGGCCGCGCGAGGGCATGTACTGGGCGTTGTCGATCACCTCGCGCACGTCGTCCACACCGGTATTGCTGGCAGCGTCGATTTCGAGCAAGTCGATAAAGCGACCGGCATCGATGTCGCGGCAGGAATTGCACTCGCCGCAGGGTTCGGCCGAGGTGCCGCGCTCGCAGTTCAGCGACTTGGCGAAGATGCGGGCGATCGTGGTTTTGCCCACGCCGCGGGTGCCGGTGAACAGAAAGGCGTGATGGACCCGGCCGGTATCGAGCGCGTTGCTGAGCGCACGCACCACATGCTCCTGCCCGACGAGCTCGGCGAAACGCTTGGGACGCCATTTGCGGGCGAGGACGAGATAAGACATGCGATACGTCGCGGGCGCGGTGCGGGTCGGGCCGATGGGCGGTCATTGTGCCACGGGCGGCCGACTTCCCCGTCGCCCGCCCGCTTTCCTTGTCCCTGACCGGCCGGAGGGCTAGAATTGCCGGCCCCGATGGCGGCCGGACGCTGCGGATCGGGGAAGTTACGGAGAGGTGTCCGAGTGGTTGAAGGAGCACGCCTGGAAAGTGTGTAAGCGTCTAAACCGCGCTTCGGGGGTTCGAATCCCCCTCTCTCCGCCAGATCTTCCAAGCCCCTGATTCGTCAGGGGTTTTTTCTAGTCAGGAAGATCTGGATGCAGGACACAAGTCGGGACACATCTCCCGATGCGCATCCCCCATCATCTCGTGCGTTCCCCCACCGGCGTCTGGTCGTTCCGGCAGCGTGTGCCCATCGACCTGCAAACAACGCTCGGCCGCCGGATCTTCAAGAAGACGCTCCGCACCGCCGAACTGCCGGAGGCGCGACTGCGCGCACTCATGCTGGCCTCCCGCTATGCTCAAGCCTTCACGGTGTTGAGGGAGCAACGCGTGGACAAGCTGAGCAAGAAGGACGCGGACGCACTCATCGCCAAGCTCACGGGGACCAACGACCTACGCGACCTGACCCTACACCGCACCCGCGCACCGGACGGCACCGTCAGCGAACGATGGCAGATCGACAACGAACTGGATCTGCGCATGTTCCAGTCGATGCAGCGCCCGTCCGGTGACCCGCTGATGGACGCGCTCAACGCGCCCGATCCGCCGCCGCAGGTTCGTCCTGAAACCCCTACGGTCACTGTCATCAAACTGGACGATGCCCGCGACGGCTGGCTGGCGAGCCTGAAGGGCAGCACCCTGCCGAAAACCTGGACCATCAAGAAGACCGCCATCGAAGCGCTGGTCTCCTTCCTGGGTTCCAAGAAGAACCTCCACACCATCCACCGCACCGACCTGGCCCGTTGGTATCAGCACATGCGAGACGCTGGCGCAGCAAATTCCACACTGACCAACAAGCAGAGCTACATCGGCGGCAAGGGCGGATTTTTCGAATGGGCAATGGCCTCTGGTTACTACCCCGTCGGCGACAACCCCGCCGCAGGGCACGTCAGCTACTCCTCGCGCGAGAAGCGCGCTCGGCGGAAGTTTGGGTTCAAGCCCTACGACGCGCACCAGGTTCAGGCGCTGTTCGAGCCGGCCGCCTTCGAGACGTTGCCGCCTAACGCGCGCTGGGCCGCGCTGATCGGCCTCTACACGGGCGCCCGCGCGTCGGAGGTCGGGCAACTGCTGACCGCTGACATCTTTGAAGAGGATGGCGTCCCTTGCATTCGGATTTCCGACGAGGGCGAACATCAGAAGGTGAAGACCGACGTGAGCCTACGCACCATCCCAATTCACCCGGATCTTCTCGCATTGGGCTTTCTGGATTGGGTCGACCGCACTCGCAAGGCCGGCCACGAGCGGCTATTCCCGGCGGCGAAGGCGGACGCGAAGAACGGTCAAGGCAACTGGATCTCCAAGGCGTTCAGCCGACACCTCGATGCCGTGGGCAAGCACTGGCCCAAGGGCAAGCGCGGCTTCCACTCCCTCCGCAAGACGGTCATCCAAAACCTTCAGGGCGCAGGGGTGGTTTCAGAGCTTCGGGCCCAGCTTGTCGGCCATGAACTGGATGACGAGCATCATGCTACTTACAGTCGTCCGTTCACCGTGCGCGAAAAGCTGGGCGGGATTGGTGGCTTTTCACCTGGACTATCTGCACTCGCATTCAACCTCAAGCTAGACGCTCTGCAACCATTGCTGCTGGAGCAAAAGCGGGTGCGCAAGCAGCCTAGTATCAGCAGACAAACCCAAGATATCTAGGCCCCAAGATGCGCGCCGAGGCGGCTATCGACCCAAAGCGGACGTTTGGAAAGTGAGTCTTCCTTCAATTTCTGTCTTCCTGCTCAAGCGATGAAATCACCGAACATGAGGTAACGATGGAACAGCAATACGATTTTTTTATAAGTCATGCATCTGAAGATAAAGATACGATTGCAAGACCATTGGCCTTGGAGCTATCCCGCCTTGGTCTACATATTTGGTATGACGAGTTTTCGCTATCTGTTGGCGATAGTCTTTACGCCTCCATTGAGAAAGGCCTTTCTTGTTCTCGACAGGGAATCGTCGTTTTAAGCAAGGCATTCTTTGAAAAAAAATGGACGAAGAAGGAACTAGGAGGGCTGTTTTCAAAGCACGTTGCAACAGGTAGTCGAATCATTCCCGTCTGGCATGGCATAGACCATCGATATCTCGTTGAGCATTCGCCAATGCTCGCTGACATTTTGGCCATAGAATCTAGCGTCGGCCTGGAAAAAATGGCATTAAAAATAGCCACAACTATTAGACCGGAATTTTCTTATCGAAATGTGGGTCGGCTTTTAGAGGCCATCGAGGGCTCGAAAGAATTCACCAAGAATGAGGAATTTCGTCGCGTTATTCAGACCTTGGAAGAAGTGATTAATATCGATTATGAGATATCTGATTTGGGACTTCGATCTTGCATAGAGGATGGCTATGTGATCTTTGCTTCTGCATTGATTCATATTTGTAGATTTGCTGATGCGGTGGACTTTATTGAAAAAATAGTTCCAAAAATCTCAGGAAGTCAAAATTCTCCAACCACAAAACTAGTGCTCGGTCTACTGAAATTGAAGGCTCGCCGCTTAGAGTCTGGAAACGTTTTTGGAAGAAAAGACGTTGTGGAAGTGATTGGTCATATTAAATACGATTTTTATGATCTTTATATTGACCCTATTTTTTATACGACCAAGTTTTTCAAAGACCATTTTCACGATGACATCTATTTTGAATTACTACAATTTATTTTTGATTCCTTAGATTTCAAAGGGAGCAACAGGGAGCGAGAAATAAAGACGATAGTTTTGGCGGAAGCGGTAAGAATAAGTAGATCCATAGGAAATTTTGCCTACGCCCTTTCGGGTGTCGACTTGATGCGCATGAGCGTTACATTTGATTCCGAAAATCCTGAACCGCTAGCGCTATGCCTGCTAGAAAGACAAAGATCACTAAGACACCTTGATAGAAACGAGGAATCAATAAAATGTTCGATTGATTTCGAGTCTGACTTTCTAAGCGCAGGCTGCGACCCGGGATCTGATTTGTTGGCTTGGTCGATTGCAGAAAGAGGAATTAGCTATCGCTGCATGAGTGATTACGATGCAGCAAGCAGATCAAATCTTGAATTCTTACGGCGATATTCCTCTGAAATCGAGAAAAGTAAATATGCCGCTCAAGTCGCCATGGTTATGGGGGAGCAAGCATTGGTTGCGAGAAAAAAAGATGAATTTCAAAGGGCATTGGAACTTTGCAATTCCGCAATCATTTTTTGTAGTAATTTTCGTGAACTTGATCTTAAATATGAAGGCGCTTGGGCCGCTGAAGAAAAGGCAAGGGTACTCGTCGAACTTGGGGATCTCAGCAGCGCAATTGAGGTTAATGAATCGATCATTCGGAATAATTCCGCCTATCGAGAATCGAGATTCTCTAAGCTGATCGCAAGATGCAGGCATCACATTGGATTCATCCAAATTCTAGCTGCGAAGAAAGCAATGAAATCGGGATATGTTTTCAGTGATGTTAGAGGTGAACTCGCAAGCGCAGAGGAAAAATTACTCATCGCAAATTCAATGAACGCATCTTCTGAGTCACTTGGATCTCTTGCATATATCTCTTACCTAACAGGAAATATAGACAGGTCCCGCGAGTTGATTCAAAGTGCATTTGCTATAGGTGACCACAAATGGCTCGCCGAGGAAATCCAAGACACCTTTCGCTTTGAAATTGAATCGGACGCCGAATTTCGCTCTCTGCTCATGCAAGCTGGGGTTACAGCAAACGCCGACAACAAGCGGATAGTAGACGAGTAAGCGTGGGGCGAATCCTTAGACGAAACGCCGAGGGCTAACTAAAGTCTGATCGCCCACGATTCCGATGTCTGCTCTTGGCGGTTAGCGGTCGTCAGCGCAGAAGGCATGTCTACGTGCGTGTGCTAAGTGACCGGATAACTCAGAGAATCCTCGGTGCCCTCTGCAGCAGCCCCTCAGGCCCATCCATTCCTTGCGTCTGCGTCGGCTGCTTCAAGCTCTGCTCCAGGGCCTGCTGCTGGTTGATCGCCGCGACGTTTTCGCTACTGCGTGCCAAGCTCTGACCCGCCAACTGCCCGATATCGCCGACGGCGGTTTTCGCCCACGGCGCTGACAAGTCGGCCGTATCGGTCATCCCGACCTTCGTGCCGTCGGGCGTGAACTTGGCCGCACCGATCGTCTCCAAGCCGCGCTCGCGGGCTTTCTCGACCAAGCCGCCTGCCAACTGCCGGCTGACCTCGTCCGGCTCCCGGCCGAGTTCCTTGTCGCGCTCGTTCACGGTGCGCAGCAGTGCCGCGAACATGGCGTGGTTCTGGTGAGCTGGGTTGTCGAGCAGCATCGCACCAGTCCGCTCAGGCTTCGCCTCTTCCTGGGCCGCAGGCTCGATGTCGTCGGTCTTGCCGCTTCGCCCGCCAGGCGTGGCCACCGTCGGCACCGCGCTGCGCACCGTTGCTTGCGTGTCGTCCTGCGACAGGCCCGCACGGTTCGCTTCGCGCTGCGCTTGCGCCTGTTCCTCCCGCGCCTGCGCACTCGGCGCCTCGATCGCATGCGGCGCGCCCTTCAGAGCCGCCTCGGTGCGCTGGATGTCGGAGGCGGTGGTCGTGGCCGCCACGCGCACCACCCCGTCGCCCTCGATCTGGAGGTGCTGGATCGGCGTGTTGATGTCGTAGCCGCCGGCAGGTCGAGGCTCCAGGGCCAGCGACGTCGCCGCGGGGTTGATGCCCTGCGCTTCTCGCGTCTCCCTCACCGCCCGATAGGCCGCCTCGAACCGCTCGGGGTTCGGGTTCACGCCATTGTCGGTGTAAAGCTGGCGCAGGTTCGCGCGGTCCTGCTGTTCCGGTGTCGGCGGCTGCCACGGCTCGATCCTCGCCAACGCCTCCTGGTGCTGCGCCAACGCCGGCAGCAGACGCTCGCGCGTCGCTTCGAGCTCGACCGCGGTGTTGCCGCGCGCCGGTTCGCCGTCGTGCGACCACTGCCCCTGTGCATCGCGCACATACTGGCGCTGGTCGGACGCTTGCAGTGTGTCCGGGTTGAGCGCGGTGCGCACGACGTCCGGTTCCGGACCAAAGCTGTCCCACCCGTTGCGCCGGTGAGCGACCTCGTAGCGCGCGGCCAACGCCGCCGGGCCTTCGGTGAGGTTGCGGTCGATGACCTGCGCCGCCTGCCGATCAAGCTCGGCCGCACGCGCGGGCGAAGCGAATTCCGGCTCGGCTTTCCAGACCGGCGCATCGTTGCGGTCCACCTCGTCCGCCACGGAACGCGACCATGCCCCGGTGTCCGGGCTGCGCGTCCAGTCTCGGTGGTGGAGGTGCGCCGGATCGCGCTCATTCGCCGTCTGGACGAAGGGGTTCTCGGGATGCGCCTTGTGGATGGCCTGCCCGACCGCCTCGGCACTCGCGAGCTGGCTCAGCTCGCGCGCCTTGTCCGGCTGTGCGGCAAACGACTGCCGATGGACCTGGTCCACGCCGTCGTCGCGCAGATCGGCCTTCAGGTCGTCGCGAATCCACTGTTTGCCGTTGAATTCCCAACCGACACCATCACGGTCGGTCTGGTGCGTGATCTTGCGGACATCTAGATACTGCGCGCCGCGGTCGAACGCCTCCGTCAGCAGATAGCCGTCCGCGACCACCAACGCGAGCGCCGGCCCACCGCTGACGCCGACCGCCGCGGGCGTGAACATCGCGGCTGCCCCGCCGACGCCGCGGGCGACGTAGTGCGTGGCTTCGGACTGCGCGCCGGCCGGGTTGTCCTGCGCGAAGGCCGTGCCGATGCGATCACCGGTTTGCTTCGCGTCGTAGGCCGCCGCCGCGACCCCGAGGCCGGCGAGGCCGGCGGTCGTGCCGGCGCGACTGAGGTTGGGGAAAAACGGCTCCGACAACGCTTGCGGTCCGGTGGTATGCCACTCCGCCCATCGAGCTTGCCCCGCCTGCGCATGCTCGGTCGGTGGGTTCATCCGCTCGGCGAGACGGTGCGTGGGCTCGGTAAACCTCGGTTGTTGCCCGTCGATTCCCGTTTCCGCCAGGTAGTCGCGGCTGTCGAGGCGCAGAACCCGATTTTCGGTGCGCAGCACGTCGTCGCTGAGTGGAACGCGCAGGTCGGATGCGTGTTCGCGCGCTCTGCTCACGATGAGATCGAACGCGGCTTGCTGTCCTTCCCGTTGGCTCAGGCCCGCCAAGGCTTCTCGGGGGAGACCCTCGACAACGGTCACGTTGGGGTTCGCGAGAATGTGCGGGACTTCGACGGCGCCGAACACGCGGCTCGGATTGGCGTCGTGAACGATGGCGCGCACTTCTCCGTGAGTGGCGTCGGCGAAGCGACCCGAGGCATCGGCCCAAGGACCCTCGGTCGGGTGATACAGCCACTCGGTCGCAGGACCTCGGTAGGATCCATCGACTAGTTTGTCGACATCGACGTCGTATGCATCGGCAAGCGCGTTGTAGAACTCCCTCGATTCGAGGAACTTGGCCGCTTCGCTCTTGTTGATGACGCGGACGTCCTCGCCCGCGTCCACCATCGCGGTGATCACGTCGGTCGACCAAATGTTCTTGGTCGCCGGTCCGCTGTAGAGAACCGTCAAACGTCCAGGGGCGTCGGCATCGACCTGTGCCGCGAGTTCTCTCAACTGCGCCGACGTCCGATATCCGTCCGGTTGTTCCCTCAGCAGTTCCCTCGCCTGCTCCGACGTCAGCGGCTGCGTCATAGCGCGCATCCCTCTGAAACGTCCACTTCAGCCTTGTATTCGTTGTGCTTCGAATAGGCGCCTCCGAAACCGTGGTGCGCGCTCAAGGCCTCGGTCAAGTCGCTCAGGAATTCGTCCTTGAACGGCTTCAGTTCCGCTGGCAGTCCTTCTCCACCATTGACCCACACGAGGCTCCATCGGGACCAGCCCACTCCGCGACGCTCGCCGCCGCTTTCCAGTAGGTCCAAGCGCAGCGTCAGCAAAGAACCTCGCCATCGGAAGGACCATGTCGTTCGATTTCGAAGCTCCGGTTCCGCCCCGCCACCGTGCGCGATGTTTCGCAGATAGCTGTCACGATCGCGGTCGATCGCCCAGTCCCGCGCATTGGTTCCACCCACGACATGGCCTTCGTCGATCTTCCGGAGCCCGAACTTTTCGACATCATCGTTTGAGATGAATTCGCTTACGAATGGCACGCACCTTCTCCAATGTTGTGCGACGGGCTGTCCAGCATTTTCAGTGGCTTCAATTCCCTGCCCCGAGTCTATGAGCACCGAGCCGGGAAGGCGTCTCTATCGAGAATGAGCAAGGATAGCGGGCGCGAGATCTCGGCGCTGGCGACCCGACGCAGACCCACCAACGATGTATTGCCATTATGGCAAATTCTGCTTGGATGCGGGTTCCCCCACCGCGCGAGGAGCGCACCATGACGTTGAACGTGCAAGACCCCCAGTTGGATTTGGCCGCCCGTTTTCTGGGCAGCATGATGGCGATGGATCGGAACCGCACCCTTGCCGACCGCGACGACGACATCGATCACGCACTCGACGTGGCCGAGGAGCTGATCCGCCGCCGCCGAGCCAGGTCCCCTTCGACCACTGCGATGACGCTCGAGCTGCGCCCACCGACCGAGACCCGCGAGGAGGTGGTCGAACGCGACCAGATTTCAGTAGAGGAATGGCGGGCCGAGCGCCGCAGCGCGCAGAAGCCCGCGTCACCGCGCAAGCCGCCCGGGCACACGCTCCACTGAGGCTCCGGCGCGGTGACGCAGGGGGACCCGCGCCGACCTCAACGCCCCGCCATCTGGCGGGGCGTTTTCTTTGGCTCAGAACGGCAACCGGAACCGAGGGCCGCGGGTGGCGCCGCCGGTTGTTGCGTCGCCTTCTCCGGGCACCGCCTGGGTCGGCGTTTCGGGCTGGGTCGGCGCCTCGGACGAAGCCGACGCGGGGCCGTCGCCGTCAAGCGGATAACGATTCAGCATGTCGGCGCTCCAAGCCTCCACCGCTTCAGCGCTGGCCTTGACTTGCTCCGCGTAGGCCTGAGCCGCCTCTTCGCCAGCGGCCTCCCGCGCGGCTTTCGCCTGGGCCTTGCGCTGCTCGACCGCGGCCGTGCGCCGCGCCCGCCGTTTCGCCCACTCGCGCCTCGACCACAGGGCCGGATGCGGGTGCTTTTCGTCGAAGTCCTCGAGCGCCCGCTGCGCGCCCGTCAGCAACACTTCCGCCCGTGTCGCGGCCGCCTTTCGCCGCAGCAGCCGGCCGGCGTCGCGAACCAACCGCTTCAGAAGCCGGGGGAGTTCCCGCGCCATCACCACGAACTGCGGGGCGTTGAGATGGGCCCTCAGGCGCTCGGCCCAACACGCCAGGAGACGCGGCGTGTGGACGAAAACGATCCCGACCGGTGAGGCGAACCCTGCCTCCCACAGCGCGAGCGCCTCCTCGAACGCGTCCTTCGCCGCCTTCCTCCGCCCGGCCAGGGTCCGCCAGTCAACCGCCGCCTCGGCGGGATCCGTGGCAGCTTTCCGCGACAACCCGCGCACGACGCGGATCTCGCCGCTGCCCACGCCCGTCCCCAGCGCCATGCCCTTCTCGCGCTTCCGCTCCCGCTGGGCGCGGTCGGCGCTGTGCCCCTCGGGCACGGGCATCAACCGCCCGCCCGCTCGGTAGGCGGCGAGCATCGCGTCGAAAGCGGCGGCATTGTCGTTCGCGATCGTGGAGTTGATCTGTCCAAGGTCGGTCGGCACGCCCTTTCGTTCGAGCGCCGTGGCGTGTTTGCCCAGGTGGACCGTCGGTTGACGCGTCAGCCCAAGCGCCGTGGCGAGGTCGCCGCGTTCGATCGCCGCTTCAGCCTGGGCTTCCAGGCTGCGGTGGTCGACCCGTGCCGCGATTTCCGCTTCATCCAGGTAGCGGTTGATCGTGTCGGCGACCATCTCGCGCGTCCACTCGACCTCCGCTCGCCCGGACGGACCGCCGTCGAGCTCCCGCGTTTTGTCCGCCAAACCGTCCTTGCCGATGCGACGCGTCGTCGCCAGCAGGTGCACGTGCCAGTTCAGGCCGTCCGGTGTGTCCGGCGCGTGGATGCTCGCTTGGATGGCAAAGCCGTAGCGTTCGACCAGGGCGCGCCCCAAGGCCGACACCAGCTTTGAACGCTGAGGGCCATCTAGTTCGTGAGGTAGCGCAATCTCGAACTCGCGCGCGATGGTCGCATCCGAACGTTTCTCGGCCGCCTCGGCGGCAGCCCAGAGTTCGGACGGCTTGCACGCCCACGTAGGTGCGTCCTTGGGGACGATGCAACGTGTCTCGACGACACCACCGCGAAGTCGGTAGTCGTGCCGCTTTCCCGTTCGCGGATCGGTGAGGCGGAGCCCCGCTCGATATGCCGCGGCTGCGACGCATGAGTCGCCCTTGGCTCGGCTGAAGGTTTTGACGCGCGTGTGATAAATGGCCATGCATGTGTTTCCGTGCGGTGACCCCCTGCATGGCTCTTATGCCTGCTTTTGCCGTTTTGGCAAGCGACGACCCTAGGGGGTCTAGCATGGGGGGCGGGCGCATCGCGCCCGGGGTTCAGGGCGGAGCCCCTGACGCACGCGTTCCCTGAAGGGGAATGCCTAAGTGCGCTCTTCGCTTTTCGGCTTGGTTTTTGAACTTCTATCTTTTCGACTTTTCTATGCTTCAGAGCTTTTGCGTCGCGCGCAAATCTTGACGGCGCGTGATTCTCGGCTTCAATCGAGGTTGTCCGATGAAGCCGAGCGAGGAACCCGATGAAATCGACTGATCACCTTCATCAACAAATCGCTCGCGCGACGAGCCGGCTTGCGCAGCTTCAGGCGCAAGAGCTGATCGTCGAGCAACGCAAGGCGGTGCGTGCTCGCGCGGACGCGCGGCGGGCTGACGAGCGGCGGAAGCGGCGGCTGGCCGAGTTGATCATTGAGGCGGGGGCGCAGGATCTACCAGACGATGAGATAATTGCAGTTCTCGCTCAACACATGATTGAGCCTCGAATTCAGATACCGCGCACTGACCAGTTCCTGCCATACCATTAGCGCAAAGGAGTCGTTTAGCTGCGAAACGGCTAGCGAAAGCCATACCCGGCCGGCCGCCTCGCTAATGCAACTGCGACCAGCTATTAGCCTACCGGGCCTTCTGGCCGCATTCGGCTAAGAACGAACATTTTTCATTAGCCCAGACTCCTGCTTGGACAGGCTAGCCTTTCGCAGACATCTGGACGTCTAACGCAAAGATTTCTGGACATATTCCGCATCGCCGTCCCAAAACGCTTGCGTGTACCCTTGACGCAGATTTCAGTTGCGCTGTTCGCGGCTTGCAAACGTGCCGCACGCTTTCCATGCCCGACCCACGGGTCAGGCTCAGCGAGATAGCAACGAGCAACCCAGAGGTACATCCGGCATTGCCTAGCCACTAAGCCCTGTGACAACGCAGGGCCACGCATCAACGGCTTGTGCGATCAGTCCTCCTTTAGCTTAATCTTCTTCTGCAAGGCTTCGCTCAACGCCCCTGACAGATCAGAGCCAGTCGCGTCAAAGAATTCCTTGAAGATCTCGACTCTGCGCGAAGGTTTGCCGACGTCGGCCATTGTGAAGACAAATGCCTGCTGGGTCGGCGGCGGCATAGGCAGGACCTGGGCGTATTGCCACGCGCCCGTCCAGTCCGGCCCCTTGAAATGTTCCTTTGCGCACTCCCCGGTCACGTTGCGTGCCACGGACAGTTGCCCGCCAGAGCTACTGCCGTTACGCGCCTTCTTATCCTTTTCAACGACGCAGCCCATTGATGCGATTACCACATCTTGGGACTTCCAAGGATAGCCTGAACCGTCAGCACTCCGACCGAATGCTTCTATCCTGAAAGTGATGGCGATCGACACATCACCGCCATCGTGGCTCGGCCTCTTCGGATCGATACTTGTCACTTCCTCGGCATAGGGCAGCACACGAAAGAGATCCGCTTCCCGTTTCAACCGGAGCCCGACAGTCAACCCCGCTTTGTCTTCTGCCTTGCAGTGCGCGCGTCCGGATTTGATGTCATCGGCCGGAGCGCTGCAATGGACGCGCTGCACGAGGACACACGACTCGCCATCCAGCCAAAGACCTTGATCGAACATGTTACGGTAGACCTGCTTGTTGGCCGAGGTTGTGGTGTACTTGTCGATCTTCTCTTGAAGCTGCTTGCTAATCGCTTTCGCGCCCCGTTCGAACAGCCAATTGATGATGATGCCGCCGATGGCCGCGACCAATGGCGCGGCCGGCGGTGGCGCAGCCCGTTCTTGGGGCGTGCAGGCTGCCGCGATCTTGGTGTCCATCCATGGAGCCTCATCCTTGTTCAGCAGATGTCCCCCTGGTCGGAACTGGGCCACGCGAATGTCGGTGTACGGCTCCAGCTTCGTGTCCTTCGCGTGACTTGCACCGGCACAGCAGGCGAGTGCGACGGTGCTTACCGCGATCAGCATGGTCTTCATAGCAAGTTCCCTTGTTTGGTTGATGCAACGATGTTGGCTAACGCATCTTGCCGACCGCTGCGGCGATTCCCTCCACGGCCCCGGCTTTCAACTTTTCGCGATGAGCGTCGTTCTTGATGAGCGACGCCAAGTCGTACATCGCCAGCGACGCGAGCACGTCGCCGAGTTCCGCGGACGGCTGCCTCACTACGCGCCCGGCCCATGGATCGATCGGGACCGGCCCCTTGCCGGGAACGATGACGCCGCCGCCGTCGTCGATGACGCCGAACAGGATGCGCGCGACGTTCGACCAGCGGCCGGCATCGGGCATCAGGTAGCGGACTTCCATCGACTCGATGAGCTGCCGCAGGTCCGGCATGACGCCGATACGGTCGGCCGCTGGGGCTTGGCTGGCGGTGTTGCGCGCGGGATCGCTGAGCAGTTCGCGCATCTCGTTGGGTGAGAGAGTCTTGTGGAAGGCTCGCTTGTGCCAAGACTGTAGGAGCGCCGCGGCACCTGTCACCATCGGCGACGCACCCGAGGTCCCCCCGAAGCCGCTGGTGTAGCTGTTGGTCAGGGTGCCGGTCTGGCCGTCCCCGCATGTATCAATGCTGTCGCCCCAGCCGTAGCAGTCGATACGGCTACCGAAGTTCGAGAAACCACTGCGCGCGTGTGGGACGGGCGAACGCGCGGCGCCGACGAGTATCGCCCCTGAGTCGCGGAAATCGAGGCTGGTACGATTGAAGATTCGCCGTCCGTCCGCGGTCTGGAAGGTGTCGAGGTCGACGTTGCCATTGCCAGCGGCCTCAACCACGATGATGCCGTTGTCCACCGCATCGCGGATGGCGTCGAAGATCGCGTCGTGGACTTCGACCGGGACGTTCTGGACGGTGCCGTAGCGGGTCTGTGCTTCGAGCAGCAGGACATCGCCAGGCTCCATCACCGACGCCGCTGATACGATCGCGTCAGCGGTGTTGTAGTCGGTCTCGGTGCGCCATTCTGAGACCACACGCGTCCGCGCGCCGGGGGCGATGCCGACAATGCCGATGGTGTTATCGACGCCGGCCAGTTCGCCGAGGACGGCCGTGCCGTGCCCGTGCCAAGCGCGATTTAGTCCGGAGATGAGGTCAATCGCCGCTGCTTGCAAATCTTCATGGTTGAGGGTCCAGCCCTGCTCCATGTCGACGACGGTCACGCCGTTGCCGTCGCTGCGGCCCCAGGCCCAGCGGGCATCGATGCCGCGTGGCGCTGCGTCGAGGTAGAGCTGATTTGCACTACGCGGGTCGTCACCTGGGTTCACTGGCGGCGGGAGCGGTTCGGGTTCGAGATAGGCCGCTTCAACACCCGGCGTCGCGAGCAACTCTTCTAGGACTCGCTCCGCATCGTCAGACGACGCCAGCTCGACTATGTGGTAGCGCAGCAGCCGTCGTCGGACTTCGCCGCCGCCGGACTTGCGCGAAGGAGGGGGTGTCTGGGCGCTCGGCACGTAGGGTCGCATGGATATGCGATCCAAAGCCTTGAAGGAGGTCCCAAGCTTTCTTGCCTTTTGAGCAGATACGGCAGCTTCGCTGAGCCGGACGACGACCCGTCGCAGGTAGCCGGACGAAAGCTGTTGCAGCGGCTCGCCTTGATTTATCCCCACGATATTGACTCCTTCCGTGTCCCTGATAGTTCGACAGTTATTAGCCCCTGCCCAAACGTTAAGTTCCGAACCAGGAAAAATCCTAAGAAAGACGTGCTACTTGTTCGTTCTATCGGACTCAGAATCGCCTGTCATTTGCCAACGCAATTGTCGTGGGGATGCGGCCAGCCGCGCGTCAGAATGGACTGTGATGCTCGCTCCATATCGCCCGCCACCTTGGCACTGCGGCAAGCGCCCGCCACCTTGGCACTGCGGCAAGCGCCCGCCACCTTGGCACTGCGGCAAGCGCCCGCCACCTTGGCACTGCGGCAAGAAGGGAAACCCAACCTTGATCGTCAGCATTACCACGAAGGATGACACTGCTTACTGCTATTAGGAAAGAGGTCTAGTTCTTTCTCCAATGTCCGCTTGGGAGCGGCACCGGCCGTTCATTGAATACGTCAATGAAAGTCGCGACTTCGATTGTCCAAATCACCTGGCCACTCGCTCATATCCCGCAGCCGGTCAGCGATGAGGTTGCCCCCCGTCCACGCAGTCCCTGCGGCGATCGACCACCATCAGGCGTGATCCAACCAGTTCTTTCCGCTGCCGCTCGCCCAAGGTCGGCCACACGATGATCTTCACGTTACCCTTCTCGTCCTCCAGCGTGACGAAGGTGGTGCCCTTCGCCAGGCGCACCCAGTGGGGGAACTGGAAGTGGACGGCGCCGAGCTTGCCAGCTTCCTTGAGCGGCCGGATCCCAAGCTCATAGCGCCGCCACATCTCGTCCCGGATCTCGGCCGGCGTGTCCTTGTAGTAGAGGTTCTTCTTCTCGACGAAGTGCAAGGCCAGCTCGCCTTGGATGTCCTTCGGCAGCGACGCCTGCGGCGTCTGGTGCCCGGTCGACAGACGGAACGCCTTGATATTGAAGACGAAGTCTTCGGGCGTGCGCTCGGCCCACTTCTCGGCGTTGGCTGCGGACGGCTCGCATAGTAGCTGCTGTCCACCTCGACGATAGAGAACTGCGAGGCGTAGTAGCGCAGCCGCTCCTCGGGGCTCTTTGCCTCCGCGGGATAGAAGAGCTTGGACTTGATGAGGCTCGCGTCTGTCCAACTGGCCGTTCCCACCAAAATTCTGCCCATGCACACCTACCGAACGATCGGGTTGGATGTCTGGCTTCTGCGTCCTCATCGAGCCGGCGCACGGCCGATTGTCTCGTCTAAATGCCAGTCCTCTGTTGCAAGTCTGGACGACCCGATGGGCCTGAAATGCGACGATGGGAGCATACACGCCAGCTGTTCAGCGCACGGACCGTGCGGTTGAAAGTAGCGCCAAAGATCGGAGGGGGCCAGCCGGTCGCCCTCCCATGACTTGGCGTGCGAGCAGCCAATCGATACCACGCCATACTCGAGGAAATCGATCAGGTCCTGTGCCGCTCGCACCGGGTGCTCCCCAATCGAGGCGCCATGGAACAGCGGATGCGAAAGAATGATGCCGGTCTGCACCCTGCACGGGAATGGATCCGACCAGCCGAGCGTAGCCCAAACCTGCCTTTGTGCGCCAGGCGACTCAAACCATTGCTTCCGAATTTCAAGCTGTTCAGCGGCCTTCAACAGATGGTCGTAGGTATTACGCAGCTCATGCGAATTCGATGGCACGAAGCTGTTCTTGAACTCCAGGACATAGAGTGTATCGCCGAAAAGCGCAAGGATATCGGTATCGCGCCGAGCTCCCAGAATGCGGAATTCTCGGTCCTTCTCAACGCGCAATCCTGCATGCCGCATATGAGAAAACACTCGCTCGACCGGAGGGTCCCCGTTGGAAAGTCTTGCCGAACGGCCGCGGTCACCACGCTCAAAATTGCCAGGGTGAATTGAGACTGACGCGACCGAGAGCGAAAAAAACACCCAGCCCCTCACTTGGACGAACGGCCGATACTGAAGATCGAACCGTTCGTCCTCAGTTGGCAACGACAGCGACGAAACAATTTTTTCGGCCTTGGATCGACCCACCACAGATGAAAATAGGGTGATCAGCTCAACAGTTCGCATGCAACACAGCCTTTGTGCAGCAATAGTTTCGTCATCAGAGCAATGCCTTGCTTTCTCCCGCCTGTAATACGCGTCGCGTATCACACTGAGCAGCCTGGCAATCCTCATCAAATCGATGCTGGACAGTCCGTCGCCAACATCGAACGCCTCCATGCTTGCCTCCTCGCACCGGTATCGTCGCATTTGGATTTGAGTAAACAATTCTTCAAAGAACAGATTCTCGCCTCGAAGCTTCGACAGCAGGATCGCACCCTCCGGCGGGAGCAAAGCGACACACGGAAAGCCAAATTGGGTTGACGAGACTGCAATCACGTTCGATAGAACGTCGTGAAACTCCATCGCGAGCAACAGAAGCGACTTTCTTCCGGACACGACCGCCACTTCTTCAATCGCTTCGAAGTGCTGGACGATGTCTTCCTCCATTCGGGCATAGCCGAGCCGAATGGATGCGTCCAACGGTGGTGGTCGCTTCACGAGGACGCCTCCCGGGATCCTTCGGGCCACGGCCGCGCTTCCATCCATCGAGACTTCGGCCTCCATCAACTCATAGATCGCGCGCCCGTGCTCGACCATCATCGCGTAATGCCCGTCGAGAAGATCGCATTGCTCGCTGTCGATGCCACACCATTCGTCTTCCGATCCAAGCTCCTTCCGGTAGATTGTCATCAAGGTTGAGACAACTCCGCAAAGAAGTTCGGACGTTCGCTCCTTGACGCCGCGCGCCCCATGCCAGAACAGACGGAGCCGATCGGCCTCATAAGCATGATCTGCGATCAGCATCAGGGTCGCGAGCACGCGCCCTCGCCGCTCACGCATCGCACGGACGATCTCCTCGTAGATGCCCGCTGCGTCGTCAGAAATGGAGTAGAACGCCAACAGCGAGTCAAGGTATGACTGACTCGCCGCACCGAGAACCAACGGGTTCGCCAGACGCCGTAGGCATTGAACGAGTTCGAAAAGGTTGGCTGTTCGAAACCGGTATCTTGATGCGCGAAAAACCCCCGATTGGCGGGCCAATGAGATGAAGGCGTCCTGATGCTCGTATGCAAGCGAAAGTGAAACAGCAGCGGCCTCAGCGAACTCACCACGGGTGAGCAGCGCTTCAATCGGAGACACAAGCTTGCGGGAAAGCGGTGCAGCGACTCGCTCACCCTTCCATGAGCGCACGACGTCTTCCATGGTATCGACATCGCTGCAACGCAGAAGCGTCTCCTTCAACTCGCCACGATCCATCGCGCGTCCCTCTTCGTCCCCATCCGTTTCAGCATGCTAGCCGCAAAGGCGCGACTGCCCCACACGGGCCAGTCGGACTGTCGGCGCTTGATGAGGGATTGCCTCAGCCCCCCTTCACGGCATCGCAGGGCCAATGGCAGGCGATGGATCTCCGATCTCGGGTGTGGTGGCCTGGACGGCGAGGGAATCATCGCCCCGCCACCGCCGCGTCGGCATCGGGAATGCCCGCAATGCGGCGTAGGAAATTCCCTAGCCCGGCCGGTAGCGATGCGGGCTACCCCCCCCCCCGCAACGCCAGGCTGGCCGTGCCGTAGGCACCGACGACGATGTGATCGAGGAGCTGGACTTCCACCAGTTCCAGAGCCTGCTTGATGCGCGCCGTGATGGCACGATCGGCGGCGGAGGGCTCAGGATTGCCCGAAGGGTGGTTGCCGAAGGCAATGACGATGGCGGCATTCAGGATAAGCGCCCCGCTTCATCATTTTCGCAGGGTGGATCGCAGCGCGGTCCTTGTAGCCCAACACCATCGCCCTGTAAGAAATAGCAGGTATTGCGATATCGGTCACAGAAGTGCATCTTCAAGGTCACCAGATCATCTGCGGGGGCGGACGTGACGTCCCCCTTGCACTGGCTTATTCGATCGATGGATAGCACAGGGAGAAGCTCATGTCGGGATCCGGGGGTGGCGGTGGTGGGGGCGGTGGCTTTCCGAGCGAAGACATTGCCTGTGAACGGCTTCAATTTGAGACCGAAATTCGGTCTCCCAACCCGGCGGTCATCCCGATGCTCAAGCAAGGGGATGTGCTCCAAGTCCAGCTCAGACAAGGAGTGACGGAAACCGTCGTTCTGGTGTTCAAAGGCCAGGATGTCGGGGGTATCGTCTCACCCAAGGCTACTCGCCTACGCGAATGCATACGGGCAGGCACGTCGTATTCGGCGACGGTCATCGAGCCTCCAGCGAACAATATCGTCCGAGTTCGCATTACGCCCAACGTCATCTGAGGGTTGCCCATGTCCCTCTTGACGGTTGTAGGCGGTGTTTACCGCGAAGTGTCCATGTGGCCGCCATCCGATGATGTTTATGGCTCGGCGGGAAGAGCTGCCTGCTCGATCGCGCACTTGGGCGGCAATGTGCGACTGATTGGATACGCGGACGAGCTTGCTCGTGAAACCATGGCAGGCCACGCAGATCAGTTTGGTTTTGAGTGGATGCCTGTATCGATAGAGAGAGGCGTTTCGTTCCATTACGTTCATGGCTTAGCGACACCGCATGTTCGCGACGCTATCGGTGTCACAGGCCCACTAAGCGTTTCTGGTGATTGCGTCCTGCGTTATGGGATGTGGAAAAGCGATGCGGTGATCGATGCCGAGCGAGCCGTCTACGACCCTCAGAACACATACAAACCAGAACGGTTCGGCGCGAATGGTTCGCGGGCCAAGCATTTGGCGATCGTTTTGAACGAACACGAAGCCGCAACGCTGCTGGGATCTGGCCTTCCATCCTCAGCCGAAGAAACTGCGCAGGACGTTGCTGAGCTGGAAAATGCGGAAGTCGTCGTTTTGAAACGAGGTCCGCGTGGTGCCTTGGTATTTGAAAACGGACAGATGACATCGATCCCCAGCTATGAAACCCGGCATGTTTCCAAGGTCGGCTCCGGCGACCAGTTTGTTGCACATTTCGCTTACGGCTGGATGGTAGAGCGCATCAGCGCCGCCGAAGCTGCGGCACGCGCCTCCAAGGCCACCGCCTACTACTGCGAACGCGGCCTGTTTCCGTCGCTTTCTGATTTAGCTGAATTCGACCCCAAGGCGCTTTCGCACGGCCGTCGTTGGTTATCTGGCTACAAAGCAAAGGTTTACCTTGCCGGGCCTTTTTTTACGTTGGCTCAGATGTGGATTGTCGAACAAACTCGGCGTCATTTGAACGATATGGGTTTGGATGTCTTCTCGCCCTATCACGACATCGGACGAGGCGATGCCGCCCGCGTCGTTCCGCTCGATCTTAAAGCCATTCGTGAATGCGATCTGGTGTTTGCAATTACAGATGGTCTCGACTCAGGCACTGTCTACGAGATCGGCTACGCGCGCTCGGAAGGGCGACCAGTCGTGGTTTACTCGGAGAACGAAACTGCGGAAAACTTGAAGATGATGGAAGGGTCCGATTGCTTCATGTGTGCTGACTTTGTGAGTGCGATTTACCGTGCAGCCTGGATCGCGGTTAGCTTGTGAAATCAGCGCTATTGTTGTCGGGCGGCATGGACTCCATTGCGTTGGCATGGTGGTGTCGGCCAGATCTCGCCATTACTATCGATTACGGGCAGCGACCCGCGGCTGCTGAAATCACGGCCGCCACCCAAGTCTGCCAAGAACTCGACATACTGCATGTCGTGCTTCGTATCGACGCGAGTTCATTGGGGTCGGGCGATCTCGCCGGCAACGACGCCTTACCTCAGGCACCCGCCAGCGATTGGTGGCCATACCGCAATCAACTGCTGATTACACTGGCCGGCGCAAGTGCGTTGAAGCATTGCTGTTCGCGATTGATCATCGGCACCGTCTCTACGGATGCGACACACCTCGATGGAACAGCCCGGTTCGTTGAGCACATCAACGCACTCATGGCGTATCAAGAGGGCGCATTGACCGTCGAAGCACCAGCACTTCATCTGAATACTGCAGATCTGGTCCGGGAAAGCGGAGTTCCGGCTCGCCTGATGGCATGGGCGCACAGCTGTCACAAGGCCAACAGCCCTTGTAGTGATTGTCGAGGCTGCTACAAACACTACGAAGTGCTGGAAGCACTCGGCGGGGGCCTTCATGCGCTTCCCTGAACCCATCGTCCGACTGACACCTGTTCCATACGAACCGATCGCTTGGTCATTCCAACGCCTAGAACAACTCTCTATTCCGGGACCGCTTTGCGCCGGCCTAGAGCGCAGGTCGCTTCGCACTTTCGCTGCTCCTTCGCTTTCAGCATTGAGCGCATTGCTTTGGCACGCTGCCCGCTGTCAAGAAACACTTCCTTCTCCACTCGGTTTCGACCTCCAACTTCGGCCAACACCCTCTGCCGGAGCCATCCACCCCATTCACATCCTGCTGGAATTGCCCCCTAACAAGGCTTGGGCGCGATACGACCCAGTCACGCATCAGCTCCAAGTGCTTTCTGAGCCCCGGGCCCTTCCCAATCTTCGGCGCATGGCGGAAGACTATGTTCGCCCCAACGACGGCTGCCTGCTGGCTTTCGTCGCTGAGCCAGGCATGACCAGGGCGAAGTATGATCACCCCGAAAGCCTCATCTGGCGTGATGCAGGCGTGCTACAGGGAGTGATGGCGATGACGGCACCTCAGACAGGGCTCGGTCTCTGTCTGCTCGGTCTGACCGGTGATGAAGCGATTGGCTCGCTAAGCGATCAAGGCCAACTGCGAGGTGTTGGAGTTGCGATTGTTGGCGCGCAGCCCTGACGGCGCGTGCTTCGGTGCATGTTTGTCTTTGAACCGGCTTTCGGGCAATGCACGTAACACGGCGCTAACCGAACGCGGTGCAGACATCATCTCCAACCACATCACCGCATCAAGCTCAGACGGTCGGACCCCGAGCCCCGCACTGAAGCGTAGGAATTGCTGTTCAAGCTCCAAGTAATCGCGCTCAACGGTCAGGTCTGGATCAAGGAATTTTGCAATCACACCGGCCCGCAAGATATGAATGTCCAAGATGGCTACATCGTCAGCATCGAGCCAATTGCGCGCAACCCAAGAAGCGGTCTTGTAGCCAATTCCGGGAAGTTCCACTAAGCGATTTCGCAATTGCAGTCCTGCCACTCCGCACAGATCTTTCTCGCACAGCCGTTCTAGCGCACCAGACAGGTATTTCGCTTTCTGCGCGGCAAAACGGTAGCGGACCTTACGCCCATCGATGGTCAGCGGTTGAGACAGCCAAGCGACAAGCGTTTCCTCTGTCGGGACGTCCGGGCCGAATGCGCCCATGGCTCGCAGATGATGGAACGCTTCGACGCCCACACGGGCAGGGATACCGTGCCCACCGAGTAGGCAGGCACCAACTTCTTCGCGAAGCGTGGAGCCGAGCCGGTATCGGACCACTTGGTTCTCAACGCGCCTCGCTAGAACCTGATAGGCCCAGTAAGCCGGGGTAGGGAACGCTTCCACAGCCCCCCAGGCAACACCAGGAACAACCTCAGCGTCTGCCGGAGGGAACTCCAGGCTGACGGAGATTGCTCCTGTGCGAACGCTGGCAATTTGAATACCCATGGGCTCCCCCGGTGTCTTATCCCTGAGTGGATAAGTATGTATGAGTCAGTGTAAATTATGCTTATATGCCTGTAAAGCCATCAAAGCAGCATCCCGCCCTTCGCTCTCTTGCCTCCGCCTTGGAGGCAAGGATGAAGCAGCTTGGCCACATCCAAGATGATGTTTTCAAAGCTACAGGTGTGCCACAGCCACAAATCAGCCGCGCACTGGCCGGGCGTAGAAAACGGCTAACTGAGCCGATGCGCGCCTTATGCCGTTATGCTGGTATAGATGTCGAAGACAGCTCGACGGAGGCATTGAGCAATGATCTGGTTCAGCTCGTCCAAGACCTAGCGGGCGATAGTCCCGCCGCCGCGAGAGCCTTGCACGGTGTCTTGTCGAGCATTGCGCCGCTAATCCGAAAGAATCGGTAGTTTCTGAGCCGCGACAATGCCGCAGGGGTGGGCTACACCCACCCCCGCAGCGCCAAGCTAGCCGCTCCGTCGGCACCGACGACGATGTGGTCGAGGAGCCGGACTTCGACCAGCTCCAGCGCCTGCTTGAGGCGCAGGGTGATGGCGCGGTCGGCGGCGGAAGGCTCCGGGTTGCCCGAAGGATGGTTGTGGAAAGCAATGACGGCAGCGGCGTTCAGAAGGAGCGCCCGCTTGACGATCTCGCGGGGGTGGACCTCGGCGCTGTCCACGGTGCCGAAGAAGAGGTCTTCAACCGCTAGGATGGCGTGCTTCGTATCGAGGAAGACGCAGCCGAAGATTTCGCGGTCTCGGTAGGCGCAGTGGGCGCGGAGGAAGGCGCCGGAGCTGGTTGGGTCGGAGATCTTGCCCTGACGCTCCAGCTTGCGGCGCAGGATGCGCTCGGCGGCTTCCAAAATCTGCTCGTCTCGGTCGGTTTGCTCCTGCCACAGGTCGTTCGCTTTCATGGTGAGTTCTCCCGAGGCGGAAGTGCCTCGTGGAGCCGGCCCGGCGCGCCGACAGCCCGGTTACGCACCCATGAGCGAGCACGCCCCCCGCGCGCGCAGCGGGGCCGCAACGGAAGCCGCGTGGAGCGGCCGTGGTAAAGGTCTGCGCAGCGCGAATCGATGAAGTGAAGGAGGCTTGCCCTTGCGAAACGGGCAGGTGCGCCAAGGTTCCACTTTGAGAGGCCTCGCAGCGGGAGAATTCACCTGGCGAACGAGTGGCAGGACCGATAGACGCAGCAAGGCCGGAAGGCGCTGTGCCCTATGCCCCGGAAGCTGTCAAAAAGAGACGCCCAACAGCACGCTTGACCTCCGATGACTACTGCGGCTCCCGGCCGGTCGGCTGCGCGATCACTGCTACGAGGGAGCGGCCAGCGGGTAGGCGTGATCTAGCTCCGGCATGGGGCAACACCTGCCGGTCACGCGTGCAATCGAAACGGTGTGGTGTGCGCCGGCGCCGCCGACGCATCATCAGCCCGGGAACTTCGGGAACCTTTCTTCAGGGTGCTTCGCCTTCCATTCGCGATGCGACACCGTGCCTTCCCAGGCAGTGAACGAACGCGGCGGACGGCCGCGACCGGACCAGGTTTCGCCGGTGTGCGGCAGCCAATACTTCGGCTGGACCTCCACCTTCCCCGGCGCCGGCTTCTTCGCAGCTGGCGCCTTGGGTGCGACAAGCGCCACGATCTCCGCCTTCTGCTTTGCATCGAACTGCGGTCCGAACTCGCCCAGCAGTTCGATGACCTTCGAAAAAGCGCCTGCCGCCTGCTCCTTTTTCAAATCCTCCTCCTGCTGTTCAAGCTGACGCAGCTCTTCGGCGAGCTTGGCCTTGGCCGAGGCGATCGAATCGAGAGTGGGCTTCATGGTCAAACCGAGTTTGCGGAATGTTGAAGTATAGCGTTCAGGCACCGGGCAGGTGCCCCGCAGCCATCGGAGAGCGGCAGCATTCCATCAAAACGACAAATTGCCGGGGCGCGGAGATGATGCGCGCACGGACAAAGCGCCCGATTGAAATGCGCGTCGATGCCTAAGGCGTTGACTTCCGCCGATTCGGTGCTAGGAATCGCGCTCCAGGAGCGCCTCATGCCGAATGCACCTCGCCCGACTGACCCACCTATCCCACCTTCGCTCTTCGACGACGAGGAGCGCGCAGTCCGCAGCCAAGTGATCAAAATGGTTGTCGGTTGGCTGCACGATGACGGCCACGAGGTCGACGCCCGAATCCAAGAGCTGTTCGACCGCTACATCGCGGGCGAACTCGACAAGCCGCAGCTCAAGCGCGCCGTGCGCGCCTCGCTCCTGGACTGAGCGCGTCGTGCCGGGCCCCAAACGCCACAAGGCGACAACGCGCCGTCAACCGCTCATCGACGGCGACGAGCGCGCTTGGCGAGAGGAAGCCGCTGAGTTGACCTTGCGGTGGCACGCGAAAGCCGGCCACTACACCGACGAGCGCTGCCGAAAGATTCTCGCGCGCTTCGTCGAGGGAGAACTGAGCCAAGAGGAAGCCTGTCGTGAGGTCCTGCGCCCCTACCTGTGTTGAGGCGTGGCATCACTGCGACGAGGGATCGCGATCCGCTGGATTTCATTCGCTCGGGAGCAGTGTCGGCGAAGGGGGACTCCGGGCAGCTCCCGCACCAAGCCCGCTTCGATAAGATGGGTGTGCCCGCTCCCAAGAGGCGCGGAACGGACGATTGCCTTGCCCTCTGGCAAGGCGGGGAAACCAGCAACGGAATTGCGCATGGCCGCCACCAAGCAGGAAGCCGCGATCCGAGCGGCCAAAAAATTCCTCGGCCACTTCTCGCCTACTCAAGGCGTCGCATTTGACGCCGTGACGCAAGCGGCCGAGAAGCAAGTTGCCGCTCTGCGCCGACGGAAAGACACTGCTTACACGGTGTCCCTCAACGAGGCCGCCGGCGTGCTGGCCCTGGAACCTGATCGCTTGCGCCGGCTGGTCGTCAAGCACCCCTTCGGCCCGCCTCCGCTGTTCACCCGCGCCGCGAGCAAGCCGCGCGCACTGTCAGCCCCTACCGGTGCGACGACGCGCCCGCGCAAGCCGAACACGGTCGAGCGCGCGTCCCTGGTGCGGTTGTTCGATTGGCACGACGCCCTCGTCGCGGAAGGCGCGATTGAGCCGATCGGCGAGCGCATCCACCCGGACGCGCGCATCGGCGGCACGGACAACACGTTCGTGGCGCGTGACCGCTCCGTGCTCACCGTGCGCGCTCCCTTCGTCTACATCCGCGACAAGCGCGGCACCTTCCGCATCACCGGCGTTACAGATCCCGACGACCTAGTGGGCCTGCTGCGCAGCCTGGGCGGCCGCGAAGTGCAGGCGCTCTTCCTTACGTTCCCCGAGGCGCTCCAGTTGCCTTGGCGAGCTCCCAAGACGCGGGAAGCGGTGGCGAGCGTCTACGTCGACCACCTGCGCGCTGAAGAAACCGCCCTCCGCGCCCACCTCGCCGAATTGGTCGCCACTCGCTTGGCCGTGGTGCTGCCGCGAGCGGACGCGGATCACGCGCGCCCAAGGCGCAAACCGCGGATGTAGGCCCTTGAATCGAACTGGCGGCATACCGCCAGTTTCTGTTTGTGTGATCTCGCTGATTCCTACGATGCGCGCCGTCGCCTCGCGGCGGCACTCCCCGAAACCTCGCCGCACGTGTCCGCCTCGGACGCGACGGCGACCCATTGCACAAGGAATCCGCATGAACAAGAAAGCCCCAAAGGCAGCACCTCGACCCAAGCGCGCAGGTTACGAGCGCTGCACCCACAACACCTCGACGACCTGGCTGACTCAGAAGCCCATCCCGGATTCGCTGAGCCCCGTCGACTTGGACCCGTGCGTGCCGCCCACGATGCCGTGGCGCACCGCCACGCGCATGCTAACCGAGAAGGAAGATGGCCTTGCCACGCCATGGCCGAAATCGGACTTCGTTTTCCACAATCCTCCGTATGGCAAGAACCAAGATGCGTGGATGGCCAAAGCGGCGGAGCATGGCAACGGTGTCACCTTGGTCATGGCGCGCTTCGACACGCGGTGGATGCACGAGCACGTGCTCAACCACCCCGCGACGACGGCCCTCGTTTTCGTCAAAGGCCGCATGAAGTTCTGCCGGGCAGATGGGACGGTCGGGCCGAGCGCACCCGCACCCTCGATCTTCATCGCCTACGGCCAAGAGGCGGCCAAGCGCCTCGAGCGCGCCGTGCGCACCGGTGCCATCCCCGGGGTGTTCTTCGCCATCACGCGCCCTGCTGCGGCCAGGAAGACCCAGATCAGGGCCGCGAACGATGATCGCTTCGTGCTCACGCCGCACGCGGCTTGAGCTGTGTCGGTGACTTCTCCGAAAACCGCTGCCGCTCTGGCTTCCACCAGAGCGGCGGCTTCTTTCGCTCGCGGAAAGCAGCGGACACATTGTCTGCGTTCATGTTTCGTACAGTCGGAAAAATCCGACTAAAAATGCGATTTGTTAGGGTTCTACAGAATTAAACACTACAGAGAACTCGGAAGCAAAATGCAAAGTTGGATCGCGGATGCGATTGATCCGAAACGGTTTTTGAGTTGATTTGATCTGCAAATCACGCCCCGTTCCTGAATGTATTTCGGCGCGTCTCGGGCAACGCCTAAGGACACGATGTCTTTGCGGTGATTTGTCACACCCGCGATTGACGTTTTTTCTGCCTGACGTATCACGCTTCCATCTGAAAGATGGAAGTGGGGCATGAAGAACGACGTGAACGAGAGCATCGAAATGTCCTTCGAACCTAGCGATGCCCCTGTGACGATCACCCGAGTCCGCGTAGGACGGGTCGTGTTCGAAGGCGTGGTCTTGCGAACGCGAGAAGCGGGCATTGAGTTTCAGGAGCTGCTCACCACCGCATGCGACAAGACCCGCAGCACCCGGATGCGCAAGGACGGGACGCGTTACCACGACGCCTTGCCCGTCGGCAGCCCAGCGCGCTTGCTGTCCGTCGAAATCGGGGACTACCTCGGTAACATGGAGCGGCGCGGCCTTGAGCCACGCACGGTCGGAGCAACCGCCCGCACGCTCGACATCCTTCGCATCGCATGCGGAGACATCCCCGTGTCGCGCATCGATCACAAGCACATCTACACGATGTGGGACTTGCTCCGCTGGGCGCCTTCCGGCCTCACTTCGGATCCTGCGCTCAAAGGCCTGAGCGCCGAAGACCTCATCGCGCGCGGCAAAGCCGCGGCGGTTCCGTCGCCCGCGCACAAGACGTTCGATCTACATCAACGGTTTCTCTCCGCATTCTTCAATGCGCTCGAGAAAATGCGGGCCATTCCGCATTCGCCGATGGCCGCGTTTGGGGAGCAGAAGAAGAATTTGACCGTCGATCCGAACCAACCCGAACGCTTGTTCAGCGACGAGGACTTGCAACGGATCTTCAACCCAGAAACGTTCATTCTGTGGGCCCAAAAGTATCCCCATCGCTGGTGGGCACCGATGATCGGGCTCTACACGGGCGCTCGCATCAACGAGGTCGCTCAGCTCAAGGTGGCCGACATCCTCGAAGAGCGCGGCACGTGGTGCATCGCCATACGCATGACGGCGGACGCCGACTTGGCGAAAGATCCCCGCCGCAGGAGTCGGACCCGGCAGAGTCTGAAGGGCAAGTCGGCGGTCCGCACGCTCCCCATCCCGCAGCCGCTTCTCGACGCTGGCTTTCTGGACTTCGTCGAGGACATGAAGGCCTGCGGCCACCCACGCTTGTTTCCGCATCTCTCCGCCGGCGTAAACCAGAAGACGGGCGACACCAACGCGCGCTACAGCCAGGGCTTGCTGTCGCAGTTCGGGCGCTACCTGAAGGACCTTGGGTTCCCCAAGGGCGTCGGCTTCCACGCATTCCGGCACACGCTTGCCACCGATCTCGATCACCAAGGCGTCCGTGTCGAAGACGTGGCGCTCATCACCGGGCACTCGGTGAGCAAGAAGGTGCCGGTGCTACAGGATCACTACTACCACAAGAAGCCGGACGCGATTCGCTTGCGGCAAAAGAGCGCGCTCGCGCTCTACCGGCCGAACGTGACGCTGCCGACATACGCGCGCGGGCAGTTCAAGGAGCTCCTGACGAAACAATACAAGTTCTACCCCTGACGCGCGGCCGCCTCACTCGGCGGCCTCCTCGAACCCGAGTGAGCTGTGCGGTCTGAAACGTAGCGCGAAAGCGACGGCACCGTGGCGGGAGGTCCGTGGCTACCGCAGGTCAACCCTTCGTCTTTTCGACCTGCTTCTTCAGAGCCGCGACCGCGGCTTTCTGCTGTGCAAACGGCAGCTGAGACAGCAAGAGGATTGCCTCGGCCATGACGTCTGACGTGGCGTGGAAATACGCGACAGGCACGCCAAGCGCCTTCGCTAGCGCCTCCGCGGTCTCGGGATCGGCGTCGCGTTGCCCGAGCTCATAGCGCGAGATGCGGGGCGCCGCGGAATTGGCGTCTTCAAGGCCCAAGCTCGCTCCGAGCTCGGCCTGACTCATGCCCAGCGCCTTGCGCGCCGCGCGGAGGCGGCGTCCGAAGATGGACGTGGGTTTGATGGGAGCGGGCATTGGAGAGTAACAAAGGCTTAACCCTCGGTAGCGTGCCCATTCCAAGCTAACATGTCATTTGCCAATATGGCAAATATGCCGCTGCCCGCGGCGAGACGAGGGAAAGCTCATGAATTGCAACGGGAAATTCGCCGCCTTGGCGCTCGGATGGACGCTCGCGCTCGGTGTGGCTGGGTGCGCGAAGAAAGACGAACCAACTCCGGATCAAGTGGCGGACGCCATCAAGGCGGTGCTCGCGAGTGCCTACCCGGCGTCGCTGGGGCAGCGGGTGGAGTTGCAGAAGTGGGACCAGCTCACCTACGACTGCGATGTGATGCCGGGCGACGTCAAGCGCCAGCGTTGCACGACCGGGGGAAAGATCACGATCGCCGGCTACATCGCCGGTGCTCAAACCAGCGAAGGCCCGAAGGACATCCCACCTCAGTGGATCTTCACCTTCGAGAAGCGCGGCGAAGCCCAGTGGGCCGCCGTGAACGTTGAGCGCAAGCCGTGAGGAGCCCAGCCATGAGCAACGGGTCATACGCGCACGTCGGCTGCGCGACGGTAATGTTTGGCGGCTTCGGGCTGCTTCTGTTCGGGGTCGGCCTGGACGAACTCTCGGGAAGCCGCTTGGCCCCGGCCGGCGGTTACATGCTGGGCGCGGTCGCCGCCTGGGGCTTTCTGGCCTTCCTGTGGGCCGTCAACATTCGCGCGAACGGGCGCCGGGCGTGGGTCGCCCGGCAGCCCTACCCCCACCTGGCCGAAAAGGGCCTCAAGCGCGGGGGGTTCTTGAAGGGAGCTGCCGTGACCTGGGTGCTGGTGGCCGCGGCCCATGTGGCGGCCTACATCGCGGTGTTCCAGCCAAGTCTGCCGGACAACCTGCGGACACCGGCCATGTCCCTGGCCTACGGCATCCTGCCGCTGTGCCACCTCGTGGTGCCGGTGCTGGGAGGGTTCTTGTGGAGCGCGTGGGTGGGATCTTCAACGCCTCGCTCCCGATAGCCTAACAACGCCCAGAAATAGCCTAACATTATGATTTTACTGCAAATTCTCTTGACAGCGCCTACTTCGCTGGTAGTCTACTCGCGTTGTCTTCCCCGCGTGAGCGGGGTGTGTTGACCCCGGATATCAGGGGTGTGTGTTCCCCGCTTGGGCGGGGGTGTTCCCGTGTTCACCGCCCTATGGGTGGCTTAGAAAGTAGCAGTAGCCGATCCAGCCTGCGTCCGGCGTTCGGTCTTCCCCGTAACCGCGGGGGTGTCCCTGTGTTCACCGCCCTCTGGGTGGCTTAGAAAGTCGCAGTAGCAAGACCCAATCAGCCAGCGTTTCGGCATTGGATCTTTCCCCACACACGTGGGGGTGTTGCCCGGTTCACCGCCCCATGGGCGGCTTGGAAGTGAAGCGCGATCGAGAGCCCCCGCAAGGGGGCTTTCTTTTGCGTGTATGCCGTCGTCGCTCAGCGATAGCAGGCGATAGGCAATGACCCTCGTCGGAATGGTGGAAGCGAGACCAGCTCACCTACGACTGCGATGTGATGCCGGGCGACGTCAAGCGCCAGCGTTGCACGACCGGGGGAAAGATCGCGATCGCCGGCTACATCGCCGGTGCTCAAACCAGCGAAGGCCCGAAGGACATCCCACCTCAGTGGATCTTCACCTTCGAGAAGCGCGGCGAAGCCCAGTGGACCGCCGTGAACGCTGTGCGCAAGCCGTGAGGAGCGCACCCATGAGCAACGGGTCATACGCGCACGTCGGCTGCGCGACGGTCATCTTGGGCGGCTTCGGGCTAACCCTCTTTGGGGTCGCCCTGGACGATCTCTCCGGGAGCAGGTTGGCCCCAGCCGGCGGCTACCCGCTGGGCGCGGTAGCCGCCTGGGGCTTCCTGGCCCTTTTGCGGGCCGTCAACATTCGCGCGAACGGGCGTCGGGCGTGGGTCGCCCGGCAGCCCTACCCTCACCTGGCCGAAAAGGGGCTCAAGCGCGGCGGCTTCTGGAAGGGGGCGATCGCCAGCTGGGTGCTGGTGCTCTTGACGCACGCGGCGGCCTACGCCGCCGTATTCCAGCCGGGCCTACCGGCCGACATGCGGACGCCGGTCATGTCGCTGGCCTACGGCATCCTGCCGCTGTGCCATTTGGTCGTGCCGGTGGTGGGGGGCTCTTGTGGAGCGCGTGGGTGTCCTCGTCGACGCCCAAGAGCTAGCCCCTCTCTCCGCCTACCGGCATACCCATGCAGCCCCGGCCTTCCGGGGCTTTTTCATGGCTGACGCAGCACCGGAGTAGACAGCTAAAATCCATGCCAGTGTCGGCTACTCGTCAGCAAAGGACCCGCAGTGCCAAACGTCTTCTTCTCCTACTCCCACCATGATGAAGGCCTCCGCGACCAGCTCGAGACTCAGCTCGCGATGCTGAAGCATCAAGGCATCATCGAAACATGGCATGACCGGCGCATCGGTGCCGGGCAGGAAATTGATGCGGCTATCGATGAGCACATCAACCAAGACGAAATCATCTTGCTGCTGGTAAGCCCCGACTTCATAGCCTCGAACTACTGTTACAACATCGAAATGAGGCGCGCACTCGATCGCCATGATGCTGGGGAAGCCATCGTCATCCCGGTCATCCTTCGCGCCTGCGAATGGCACCACGCTCCGTTCGGCAAATTGCTTGCCACTCCTCGCGACGGGAAACCGATTACCCAATGGCCTGACCGCGACGAAGCGTTTCTTCAGGTGGCCAAGGCCGTCCGAGATGCAGCCACGCGTTATCAATCCTCAAAAGGCACGCGGTCACCGCAAAAATCTACGGTGCCAGCAGCGACCGTCGCCGAGCCGGCCTCACCGATGGGGCCAAGATCGAGCAATCTTCGCTTGGCTAAAGCGTTCTCTCAAAAGGACAAAGATCAATTCAAACTCGACACCTTTGAATACATCATGCGTTTCTTCGAGAACTCGCTGACGGAGTTGGCTGCGCGCAACCCTGGCTACGAAGGTGTCTTTCGCCGCGTTGATGCGAACCGCTTTTTCGCGACCATCTACAAAGATGGAAAAGACGTCGCTCGCGCCACCATCTTCATCGGCGGTGGAGCCTTTGGAAATGGCATCAACTACGTGCATGGCGAGACCACGGGAAGCAACTCCATCAATGAGACGCTTTCCGTGGATGCCGACGACCAGATGCTGTATCTGACGACGATGGGCATGGCGATGCTTGGGCGGGATCGAGAACGCAAGTTGTCGCAGGAGGGGGCTGCTGAGCTTCTCTGGGATCTCGTCATCGCGCCCCTGCAACAGCACCGCGCTTAACCCGGAGGACTCATGCTCTCAGCGAACGAATTTTCGGTCGGCAGCATCAGCAAAGCCAGCGCTCTCACCCTCGTCCTGCCCCGTCGAGAACACGAAGAAGCTTTTCTGGTCGGAACGTCACCGAAAGGCACCGCCGCAGTGTTCCTCAGTGGGACCTATCAGTTCCGCTGGATGGAGGCGGCCGGAAATACCCACTGGAGCGGGCTTCTCATTCCGAACATCCGCATAGAAGTAGACGAAACAAGTCTTTTCCACACGGATTACGTCCATGTAAAACCGGGCACCCTTCTTCGCAAGGGGGCTCAGCTATTGATTCAAGCCGTGGACTCCGAACGCCACTTCGGCGTTTCAACTCCCATTGTGCTCGAGGATGGGCTTGCCGACACAGAAGGCCAGTCTGCCGGGTTTTCGAAATGGCAAATCGTCATTGGGACCGGACACGAAAAACACGTCCTTTACAGCGTTGAAATCCCGGCAAATGTCGCCGGATAGCCGCGCTCAACCCCACTGTTCCGCCAAAAGACCTGCCCATACAGACAACGCGGATCATGCGAGCATTGGGCCATCTTCTCGAACGAGATCTTTGAAATCCCGCCAGCTTCGGCTGATCATTTCAAATGCTTCTGGACCATCGTAGCGGAGTGAAGCTTCGTATCTGGACAGTTCATGGCTTGGATCGCGAACCGCCGACAGCCAGTTGAATGACCCCACCACAAGCCAAGACCGATCCACAAGCAGCATCTTGCTGTGAACGCCACGCTGACGCGCGGGCCGAACCACGGCTCCCGCATCGATCAAACGCTTGACGCATCGCCGGTATACGTCTTTGTTGCTCGCGAATTGCTCGTCAGTGACAACTCGCACCTTCACCCCACGTCTTACAGCCGCAGCAACCGCTTGCTCTACGCCGTCCGCAGAGATGGCGCCTTCGGTTAGAAAGGGGGAAACGATCACCAGTGTGCTGCGAGCACTTCGCATTGCCTCTTGGAGCACCTCGCGATGATCGACGAGTGTCTGAATCAAACGTCCGTCCGCCAGTGAAAACCCTTCGACCAGCAGTCCAGGTGGGACATCAAGAACCTCCTTTCCCCCGTTAAAGAGCATTCGGCCTACCACTGCGCAGGGATGCTTTCCCGCTGGGTGGAAAAGTTCCATGTTCCCAAAGATCAGGAACGCGTCTTCTGCACGAGAAATGGCGACATTGAGCATAGACGGCGATCGGTCGATAAACGTTTCGCCAGGGTCAGTGCCCAGCCCATACGTGGGCGAGAAGATCACCACCTTTTGCGACGCACCTTGCAGCGCATGGACGGTCCCAACTGTGATCCCATGCCCAGACCCCAAGGCTTCGGTCAACGCCTGCGAGACTTGCCGGCTTTGCGCGGAGAAAGGGGTTATCACCGCAACCACTTTTCCGAGCGATTCCTCTTGGTAGGCAGCCAGTAACGAGGCACGCCGTTGTTCAATCCAGAGAGCGATCGCTCGCGCCTCCGTTGGGTTATCTCGACTGCCCCCACGCTTTCTATCGCTTCCCGGAATATGGACGTAGCCCACCGTCGGAACGACGGCTCGACTGCCATCGTCTTTTCGGCATGGCTTCAGGCGCCCTCCATACACTAAGACGTTGCACATCTCGATGATCTCTGGCCAGCACCTGCGGTGCTCGGACAGGAACATGCCGCGGCCACGCTGCGGAAATTTTGCAAACGGAGTGGCTCTCTGCGCCAAACGCATCAGGCTACCGTTTGCGGAATCGACCTTTTCCTCACGGAACGCCGCCAGTTCATCCTCGGACGGGACTACCCCGCTGCTGACCGCATTGGCCCCGTCGATATGAGCCGGCACCAGCCAAACGGGTTCGATCTGATCGACATCCCCAACCACGATGGCACGCTTGGCAAGCGCAAACGCGGGGGCTCCGACTTCAGGTGGGACTTGACCCGCTTCATCGACGATCAGCAGGTCAATCGCGTTGAACAGTGGCTCGCATTCGGTTTTAGACGTCCAAGCCAAGAATTTATCCGGCAAGGTGTAAAGGGTCGCTACAAAACATGGGTGCAGCATCGCCAACCGGCGATACTGGGCGAGGAGTCTTGTGGGCGACTTGGTGTCTCTGACAGAGTCGCTGCGGCTCAGCAGCTCTTCTAGATGCAAAAGGAAACGTCCCTCCCAGTAGTGGGTCGTCAACTGAAAGGCTGTGTGGCGCGCCCCTTGGTCGAGAGCCGCCTGGACCGTTTCCAACGTGATCTCTTCTTCTGCGACAACCGTCCGAATCGCTCCGATAGCGCCGTCGAGCCTGCGTTGCTTTTGCTCCAAGGCTCTCACCAGGGACTTCGCTTCTGCCTCTAAGCGTCTGGCATCTCTGACTGCGGTGTCGATGAATTGCTCGAATTGAGGTCGGGCCAACGGGTGATCAAAAGCACTTCCGACGATAGCTTCATGCGACTGCCCCGACTTGGCCCCAAAGACACGGTCACGCTCCTGGCGACGTCCCGTTAATCCGACTGCAGCTAAGAACCGAATCCACCATGACTCGTCCGCCACGTGAGTGGACCATGCCTCGGCAAGCGAACGCGCCAAGCACAAGCCGCTCGCGGCCGACTGAAGGTTTTTTTCTGCGCGTGCTCGCTCACGCGCAATAACATCGATAACCCTGAGCACAATCTCGGCGGAAATGACGTCACTGGCGGTCAATTCCAGCAGATCCGCCAAGGCAGCGACAGCACGTTCGACAACTATGACATTTTCCTTGATGGCCGACTGAAGCAGCCCAACGGCCTTCGCCACATCGATGCCATCACCGGCGCCGGTGGCGGAACAGAACCGACTCACGAAGTCCGCTTTCGCCTGGGCCAGCGCCACCTTATCTTCGAAATTCCTCGCGTCGAACTCCGCATTACTTCCTGCGTCGCGCATCTCGTGAACGGGAAATTTGAACTCGCTTCTCTTGGACTTAGCGGGAAGATACAGGCCATAACTGTTGATCCCATCCAGCCACCTGCCACGAAACGGACTCTCTTTTTCTTTCACCTTCCACGATGCGTGTAGGATATTTGTAACAGCTTGGTTATTGGTCGAAGTTGCGACAATCAACGGCGGTTCTCCGCCCTCGACTGCTCGTTGAACCCATAAGGACGCAACAACACTGAGAAGAAGCGTGGTCTTCCCCGTCCCGGGCGGCCCGTCGACGGCAAGTATTCTCGACTCTACTGCCGGTGACAGGTGGTGCGCCAAGGCTTCGCGTTGTGAGGGCGAAAGCGGGTAGTCGCCTTCCATTTGCGCCCAATGTTTCGCCGACGCGGTCAGCTGTTGTTTCGCTGAGAGCAGCGGCACGTCATCTGCTTTTCGAACCAGTTCTTCAAACAGCGGAATGCCCGGTGCAGTTTCTACTTGCAAGTGCTCTAGCAATCGCAGGATGGCAAATGTCGCAGGCACGCTGCCCGACACCAGCACAGCACCGTGCTTAATACGATTGTATTGATCTATATCCAGCTCCTCGTAAGGAACCTTGGTAACGGCTTGCAAGAGGTCGACGCCCTGCCTCATCAGCTCCGCCCACGTCTGCGGCGCGTCACGCTCGACTGCGTAAGCGGCGTCGGCATCGCTTACCGTGCCAATGCACACACTCAGTCGATTCGGCTCCAACAGATCGCGGGCAACCACGGCCGATGAGCCGATGGACGCATCCGGCAACAATCGGCCGTCGCGGCCGAGCTTTGCCATGAGCAACAGCGGCGCGACTATCCTCGGATAGGTCTTGTCGGCCTCACCATGCGTTGGGCGCAACCCATACAGCCTTGGGACGACGACGACGCAGATAGGCCAAATTTCATTGTCGGATCCCTTGTTGGCCACAGAATGTTTCAATTGCGCCTTTGCGATCCCATGGAGTCGTTTTAGTGCATGTTCGCCGAGTTGTCCCGCGTCGACTTCATCGATTGAAATCTCGACGATATCGTCCTTCCGCAAGCTGGGTGTCAGGCGCGACGCGTCCGCTAGCGTTTTTTGAATGTAGCGGAGGAAGGCACTAGCATGTGGTTCCATTTGGACCTCATTCCATAATTCCCGGAAATAGCTAACAATCGATGCAATCTAGTTGCCGAAAGACTTCGTTCGCAACATAGCTGCTGATCATCCGATCGTCTTGACACTTTTACGCGGCCTGCTATCTAAGGCTCACCGACGCAATCTTGGAGCAAGCAGTGACGATCGAAGACTTCTGGAACAGAGCATTCTTGGCTGCGCTAACTCGCCTTCCCGCAGAACAAGCGGCAAAAGAGGCTGACACGGCGACAGCAATATGCATCAACCACTGGCATGAACACACCGGACACTGGGAGCCCAATTACCTAACCCGTTGGCAGGATCAAAAAATTGGTTGCGTTCCGTTGTTGGTCGTCAGCCCGGAGCCCCGCGTCGGCGCCGGCGCGCAGGCGAAGAAGGGGGCTCGTCGCTCGGGACGCTCAAAGCGTTTCGACTAGCAGCTCTCGCCGAACGTTTGTCTTCCTGACTTTTAATCTCTCTATTTGCTTTAGAAACCGCGTCAGAAACTTCAGCCGTTACAGCGACGACATCCCCATCATCACGACTAATGACTTCAACGCGGAAATGACAAGGAATAGGAACATCCGACCCTTCCGGATATACATTAACCTGAACAACCTTCAACCCATCTTTTGAAAATACCGTTGTGGGAACATGCACAAGCGCCTGGTTGACGCCATCTCTCAGTAAGTCATTTTGTTGAGAGACAAGCCTTTCGACTTCGCCCACATCCAACATCTGGAACCCAGAAAGTGACCTTTGGTCGATGTAGGCGGGCGGGGCTGTTGGTGTCAAACCAAATGAAAAAATCGATTCATTTGAATCTGGATTCAACAACTCAATTTTTGCCGCAAGAGGTTTATTGCTCATGACAACTCCTTGTATTGTCCATTGATCTGAATGTCCCGGACTATTGATATTTCAACCTGCTCGAAAGCATCTCTCTTGCACAATGCCAACGAAAAACCTGAGCGTGTGGCGCTTCGCTTACCCAGGCTCCTCAGAGCAACACGTAGTCGCTTGGCATGAAACCCTTAAGCCCGCCTCAGTCGCACACTCGTAAGAAATCCTTTCAAGCTAATGGCCGCCTAACTACGCATGAAGTTGAACGCCTCTGATGGTGCCAGATCCACTAGGCTGCGACCAGCCGAATCCGTTGTTGTCAGCTTGGCGTGGAAAACGTAGGTGTATGAAAGTGTGACTCTTAGAAGATCGTGCCCGCTTCTTTCCTACTCACAACCGTTCCCGCCGACGCTTACTTGCGTTAGCGCTAGGCAAAGCACCATCCAACCGCCCGGCTTCGAACTGCGCCAGCACCGGCAGCCAGAACGCCAATGCACGTGCCTGCTGAGCTTTGAGGCGGTTCGGGATGCGACCCCGACGAGGTCGGTCGACTGCGGGGTTGGTGCTGATGACCGTGTGCCGAGTGGGCGAGGCCTTGGGCGACGCGCGGCCCACGCTGTCGAGGTCCACGAGGTTGTCCAGAGCCTCCGCCAGCGCCGCGATCGGCACGAGCCACCGGCCGCCCATCCTTCTGAGGCCTGGGCCGATGACACCGTTCGCGAGTTGCTCGCCCGCCTGCTCGTAGCCCCCTGCCCCCGTGCGCCTCAACACACGCGCGACGGCTTCGACAGTCAGCATGAGCTTCACGGGGAACATTTCGCGCTACAGCGGCAGCATGCCGCTCATCTGCTTGGGAAAATCCTGGGAAAAACCATCCTTGGAACCCCCTGTTTTTTGCCTGCCCGTAACGGCAAAGGGTTGGAACAACATCGCGCTCAACCCTTTGTTTCTACTGGTAAATACTGGTGCCAGAAACAGGAGCCGAACCTGCGACCTACGCATTAGCAATGCCCCCTGTTCCGCTGATAGCTGGGGGATTCTTTCAAGGAAGCGGCGCATATGGTGGCTGTGGCCATCTACGCGCTACAATACGCGGACACAATGCAGGACACTTTCCTGACTTGTGTCTCGCCGGAGAATCAAGGGCTTAGGATCCGAGTCGATCCGATCCCCCTCTCTCCGCCAGATTGATGAATTCGCAATCTTCCGAGTTGCGCCCGTATTGGGCGAAGCGAGGGAGAGGGGGTGAGAACCCCCGCGGGTTCGACGGATCGGCAGGATTGCCGATCCGCACGGCGAAGCCGCCCGGAGGGTGAGGTACAGGGATGTACCGAATGAATCCCCCTCTCTCCGCCAGATTGATGAATTCGCAATCTTCCGAGTTGCGCCCGCATTGGGCGAAGCGAGGGAGAGGGGGTGAGAACCCCCG
>Ga0075156_10000061_pt1 | contig 46284 bp, 38 predicted proteins | sample JI81AbrownDNA_FD_70966 | JGI IMG/M metagenome (GOLD analysis project Ga0075156, IMG submission 70966) | Wastewater effluent complex algal communities from Wisconsin, to seasonally profile nutrient transformation and Carbon sequestration -... | ecosystem: Engineered > WWTP > Effluent > Algae...
GGGGCGTGTGCCCCGGATTTCGGCCGTGGGCGTGTTGTTTGCCTCCACTCGATTGAGTTTCTCGGGCCTCATGACCGGCTGGGGCTGCGGCTGTGGCATCAGTGTCAGGTCGCCGCGGCACGGGGTTCCCACTCGCCATCGCCGGCTCGGCGCCACCTCCACAACGCTTCCCACGCGCCCAGGCCGCGTCCGCCCAGCAGGACGTGGGGAGCGAGCGCTAGAGTGGAGCCTTCCGGCGTGGGTGATGACCCGCGCGCCGAGAGCGGCGGCGCCGGGGCGCGACAGCACGACATACACAGGCATACGACCACGGCGCGGCGAGCCCGCCTGCCGTGAGGTGTGCCCACCGCGCCCGCCCGACCCTCCCACCGACGAAAGAAAAGCCACATGTCGTTCGACTTCAAGGTTAAGGATCTCGCTCTCGCCGAGGCCGGCCGCCACCAGATCCGCCTCGCCGAGCACGAAATGCCGGGGCTCATGGCGCTGCGCGCCGAATACGGCCAGAGCAAGCCCCTCTCGGGCGCCCGCATCGCGGGATCGCTGCACATGACGGTGCAGACCGCCGTCCTCATCGAGACCCTGACCGCCCTCGGCGCCGAGGTCCGCTGGGCCTCGTGCAATATCTACTCCACTCAGGACGAGGCGGCCGCCGCCGTCGTCGTCGGCCCCCACGGGACCATCGAGGACCCGCAGGGCGTGCCCGTCTTCGCGTGGAAGGGCGAGACGCTCCCGGAGTACTGGGAGTGCACCGACGCGATCTTGACCTGGCCGGGTGGGCCCGAGGCCGGCGCCAACATGATCCTCGATGACGGCGGCGACGCGACGATGCTCGTGCACAAGGGCAAGGACTGGGAGGCGTCGGGCCAGGTGCCCCCCACCACCGAGGAGGATTCCGAGGAGTTCGGTGTCTTCAAGGCCCTCGTTCGCGCGACCATGGCCAGCGACCCGCAGAAGTGGACCCGGGTCGCCGCGCAGATCAAGGGAGTCACGGAGGAGACCACCACCGGGGTGCACCGTCTCTATCAGCTCGCCGAGGCCGGCGACCTGCTCTTCCCGGCGATCAATGTCAACGACTCGGTGACCAAATCCAAGTTCGACAACAAGTATGGCTGCCGGCACTCCCTCATCGACGGGCTCAACCGGGCGACCGATGTCCTGATCGGTGGCAAGGTCGCCGTCGTCGCCGGCTATGGGGATGTGGGCAAGGGTTGTGCGCAGTCGCTCGCCGGCCAAGGCGCGCGCGTCGTTGTCACCGAGGTCGACCCGATCTGTGCGCTGCAGGCGGCGATGGAGGGCTTCCAGGTCACGACCATGGACAAGGCTGCCGAATTCGGCGACATCTTCGTCACCACGACCGGCTGCTATGACGTCATCACGGCCGAGCACATGGCCGCCATGAAGAACAAGGCGATCGTCTCCAATATCGGCCACTTCGACAACGAGATCGACATGGCCGGCCTGGCCAAGATCGACGGGATCGTCAAGACCGAGATCAAGGCGCAGGTCCATGAGTGGACCTTCCCCGACGGGCACTCGATCATCGTGTTGTCCGAGGGCCGGTTGATGAACCTCGGCAATGCCACCGGTCACCCGAGCTTCGTGATGTCCAACTCGTTCAGCAACCAGACGATCGCCCAGATCGAGCTGTTCTCCAAGACCGATGAGTATGTCGATGAGCAGGGCCGCCCGCAGGTCAAGACGCTCCCGAAGCACCTCGATGAAAAGGTCGCCCGAGCCCACCTCGAGGCGCTCGGCGTCGAGCTGACGGAGCTGACCAAGGAACAGGCCGAATACCTCGGGGTCGATGTGGCCGGTCCCTACAAGCCGGAGCACTACCGCTACTGAGCTGCCGCCCCGACGCTCCCGCAGCCTCCCCGGCATTCGCGGACGGCTGTGTCATGATGAGCCGAATTGTTATCTGGGAATCGGAGTGGTTCAGCGTGAAGGGTCGTGTCCTGATCGTCGATGACGACCTGGCCCTGGCAGAAATGCTGGGAATCGTCCTGCGTGGCGAAGGTCTCGATGTCATTCATGTCGCCGACGGTTCGGCGGCGATCGGTGCCTTCCAGGATCACCGACCCGATCTCATTCTGCTCGACGTCATGCTGCCGGGAATGGACGGCATCTCCGTATGCAAGCGCATCCGCGCCGAGTCCGGGGTGCCGATCGTCATGCTCACCGCGCGCACTGACACCGTCGATGTCGTCGTCGGCCTCGAATCCGGGGCCGACGACTATGTCGTCAAACCATTCAAACCAGCCGAGCTCATCGCCCGGGTGCGGGCGCGCCTGCGCCGCGGTGATGACAATGAGCCGGAGCGCCTTGAGATCGGGGACCTCGCAATCGACGTCGCCGGTCACTCCGTGACGCGCGAGGGATCGCAGATTTCCCTCACTCCGCTCGAGTTCGACCTTCTGGTTGCTCTGGCCCGCAAGCCGTGGCAGGTCTATACCCGCGAGGTGCTGCTCGAACAGGTCTGGGGCTATCGCCACGCCGGGGACACCCGGCTGGTGAACGTCCACGTCCAGCGCCTGCGCAGCAAGATCGAGCACGACCCCGAGGACCCCAAGATCGTGGTCACCGTGCGCGGTGTCGGCTACAAGGCCGGCACCGGCGGGTGAGCCACTCCCGGCCATGACCGAGGTGCTGCGCCGCCTCATCGGCCCGTGGCGCCGCTCGCTGCAACTGCGCGTCGTCACCTCCACGGTTGCGCTCGGCGTCTTGGCGATCTCCCTGCTCGGGGCCTATCTCTTCCAACAGGTCGCCAACGGTCTGACCGATGACCGAGTGCGCACCGCGCGCGCTGAATCACAGGTGCTCGCGGCGCGCGCGCAGTCGACCTTCGACTCATCCGCCGCCAGCGCCGACACGGCCGAGTTCAACAATGTCGCTGGTCAGGCAGTGGTCGCGCTGGCCCCGCCCGCCAACGACACCACCCGGTATGTCGTGTTCACCCGGGCTCTCGACAACACCGCCGCCATCCGCCTCGACACGGTGTTGACCGGCGGCCTGCGCAACTCGCCGGTGCCCTTGTCGCTGCGTGAGGCCGTGCGCACCGATCCGGACCGGCAGCAGATCACGATCATCGATCTCGAGCGATCGAGTTTGGTCAGCGAACCGTCCTCGGCGTCGTGGACCAGACCCGACCTGCCGGCCGTCGTGATCGGGCAGCAGGTTCAGGCCTCCACGGCCGGGCCCTATGACCTCTATTTCATCTATCCGATGGACCGCGAACAAGCCACCTTGGATCTGGTGCAGCGGCTCTTCCTGATCGGCGGCGTCCTGCTCGTCACCCTGCTCGGCGCGGTGGCTTGGCTCGTGACCCGGCAGATCGTCAACCCCGTGCGCCGGGCTGCTGGCGTCGCCGAGCGGCTCGCCGCCGGTCATCTCAACGAGCGGATGCGGGCCAAGGGCGCCGACGATCTGGCCCTGCTTGGCAAGTCGTTCAACGACATGGCCGATCACCTACAAAGCCAGATCCGGCAGTTGGAAGACTTGTCGCGCGTGCAACAGGTCTTCGTCTCCGATGTCTCGCACGAATTGCGGACCCCGCTGACCACGATCCGGATGGCTGCCGACCTGATGTACGACCAGCGTGGGGACCTCGCGCCGGCGCTGGGCCGCAGCGTGGAATTGCTGCACGACCAACTCGACCGCTTCGAGGCCCTGCTCGCCGACCTCTTAGAGATCAGCCGCTTCGATGCCGGCGCCGCCGCCTTGGAGTTGGACCAGGTTGACCTCGGCGCGCTGGCCACCCGGGTTGTGAGCGGCGTCGAGACCCTCGCCGAGCGGCGCGGCACCGTGCTCATCATCGATGCGCCGGGTAAGAGTGTGCTCGCCGAAGCCGACGCGCGGCGGGTCGAACGGGTCGTGCGCAATTTGGTCGTCAACGCGATCGAGCACGGAGAGGGACGACCAGTCATCATCCGAGTCGCCCAGAACACCACCGCGGCGGCCATCGCCGTCCGTGACCACGGTGTGGGGCTGCGCCCGGGAGAGTCCTCACTCGTCTTCAACCGCTTCTGGCGGGCTGACCCTGCGCGGGCCCGCACGACCGGCGGCACCGGGCTGGGCTTGGCGATCTCGCTCGAGGATGCCCGACTGCACGACGGCTGGCTGCAAGCCTGGGGGGAGCCGAGCCAGGGCTCGGTCTTTCGACTCACCTTGCCGCGCACCGCGGGCATACCGATCGAGGAATCCCCGCTGCCCTTGGCGCCGTTGCCCGTCGATGCGGACGCGACGACCAGACTGCGCCCGGTTCGCCTGCTGGAGGCGCCATGATCCGGCGCGTGCGGTATGCCGTTGGGGCGGCGCTTGCCGCGACTGTCTTGAGCGGATGTGTCGGTCTGCACGCAGATCCCGCCATCCGCACCGGGCTGGCGGTCGGCGCCGACAGCGGTGACCGGGTGGTCTATGTGCCACCGGGCCCGCAGGAAGGCGCCTCCCCGGAGGCGATCGTGCGCGGCTTCGTCCGGGCTGCGGCGGTGCCCGGCGAAGGTGTCACGGTGGCGCGCAGCTATCTGACCCGCGCCTTGGCCGCGACCTGGAATCCCGACGCGCGCGCCGATGTCGTCAGCGCGACCGATGGCGAACTTCGCCTGGTCCGCCCCGGCGTCTATGAGCTGCGCGCCACCCTCTTGGGTCAGGTCGGCCCGGATGGCCGCTATGTCCCCGCCGGGGAGAAGAAGACCTCCGTCTTGCAGGTCGAGGTCAGCACCGAAGGCGGGCAGCCGCGGATCAGCGCCCTGCCCGAGGGAGTCGGCCGGTGGCTCTCGCGCAGCGCGTTGAGCCAGGTGATGTCGCCGGTCGAATTGCACTATGAAGCCCTGACCGACAATGACATTCTCATCCCCGATGTGCGCTGGCTCGTCAAAGACCGGATGGCGACCCGGCTCACCCAAGCTCAACTCGGGCCCATCCCGCCCTATCTCATCGGATCGGTGCGCACCGACCTAGCCAACCTGCGCCTCCTGGTCGACGCAGTTCCCGTCACCGCGGGCATCGCCGTCGTGGATTTTGCCTCCGAACGCGTCAGTCCGGATCCCGCCGCCCGGCGAGGGATGTGGGGGCAGTTGGTCGCCACCTTGACCGGCTCCCCGGATGTCAGCGCTGTCGAGGTCACGGTCGAGGGCGCCGGCCTGGATTTGAACGGGATCAGCGCCCCGGTCGCCTCGATCTCCGAACTTGGCTTCCATCCCGTCGTGCCGAGCGCGGCAATGCCGGTCCTGCGCGTCGGCCAGGGCGTCTATTCGATCGACCCGGCGCGCATCGGTCAGCCCGATCTGGGCCGGATCGTCGAGCAGCAGGCTTCCTTTTCCCCGATCTCGGCGCAGTTCACCGAATTGGCGCTGGCCGGCGATGGCAAGGAACTGGCGGGGGTGGCCCAGGGGGAACTCGCGCGCTTTCGCGACGCCGAGGCCCAGAGCGTCCCCAACTTCGGGACCGACCTGACCGGACCGGCATACGATGCGCGCGGCTGGCTCTGGGTCGGGGGCCGGGCGGGGTCGCGCGGCCAAGCCGGCGCGATCTGGGTGGTCGATTCCGGCGTCTGGCCGGCGACGGAGCCCGCCGCGGCGGCCCGGCGGATCTCGGTCCCTTGGCTGGCCGAGCGCCGCCCGGTAGCGCTCGCGCTCGCCGCGGACGGCTCGCGGGCCGCCGTCATCTCCACCGATCGCGAGGGCGCCGATGTGCGTCTCGACATCGCGGGCATCGTGCGCGATGGCAGCGGCGCGCCCACGGGACTCGCCTCCGCCCCACTGCGCTTGGCTCCCGGCCTGCGCGCCCTCACCGATGTCGCGTGGATCAATGGCACCGATCTCGGGGTGCTCGCCGACGACCCCGACAGTGCCGCGCCGCGCCCGTATGTCGTCACCCTCGGCCAGCAGGTCCGCGCACTGCCGGCCGTCGAGGGTGCCACCGCCATCACCACCCTCGGCGGCGAGCGACGTCTGGTCGTCGCCGGCAGCACGGGGCTGAAATTGCGCGCCGGTGGCACCTGGCAGCAGATCGCCGTGGGTGAAGGGATCGTCGTCGCCGGCCGCTGACCTCGAGTTGTCCACAGGCGCGGGCGCTGCGCAGATGCCAGGGGGAGCGCAGCCTGACAGCCTTGCCCGTATGCCGCCCGCTCGCCTCGACTTCTCCGGCGCGCTGGATCTTGCCCTGCCACGGGCCTGCGCCGGGTGCCGCGCACCGCGGGTCACACTGTGCCCGGACTGCCTCGAGGAGTTGGCCGGGACCTGCTTTCGCGGGGGACCGCAGCCGGTCCTGCCCTTTCCGACGCCCGTCGGACTCGATGTCACGTGGGCGAGCGGTGCCTATGCCGGGGTGCTGGCGCGGGCGTTGCGGGCATACAAGGATCATGGCCGTCGCGACCTGCACGGCGTGCTGGCCCTGCTCCTGACCCGGTCGGTGCGGGCGGCGATGGGGCAGGCGCCCGAGGATACCCTCGTGGTTCCGCTGCCGAGTTCGGCCCGGGCGAACCGGACCAGGGGCGAGCGTCCCGTGCCGGCCCTTGCCCTGACCGCCGCGACCCAGGTGGGCTTGCCGATGGGCGAGGCGCTGCGTGTCGTGCGGCGCGTCAAGGATGCGGTCGGGCTCACCAGCGCGCAGCGCGCCGCGAATATCGCCGGGGCGCTGCGTGCCCACGAGCCGCTGGTGCGTGGCCGCGGCGTGCTGCTCATCGACGACATCATCACCACGGGTGCCTCGATGGCCGAGGCCCAGCGCGCCCTGGAGGCGGCTGGCGCGGTGCTCGTCGGCCAGGCCGTGGTGGCTGCCGCAGCCCGAAGTCCGGTGGCCCAGCCTCTGCCAAATCCCGGCGAACTGAGCTAGCGTCGTCCTATGAGGCCGACCTTGCCGCGTGTCATCGCAGGCAAGGGGGTGGTGTGACCGAGCCGCAACCCAAAATCCAACCGCCACAACGCTGTTCGCGTTGCCGGAGACCATCGCCAGAGCCGCGATGGTCCGGCCCACGATTCGAGAATTGGTTCGAGGAGAACTCATGGATGTCGTCATTTCCGGTCGCCACCAAAACGTCAGCGATCACTTCCGCACCCACGTTGCGGAGCGGATGGCCAAGGTGGAGCAGTTGGCTCCCCGGGCCCTGCGCACCGAGGTGCTCGTGAGTCACGAGCCCAATCGCAGCAAGACCAAGGCATCGGAGCGGGTCGAGATCACCTGCCATATCCGCGGTCCGGTGGTCCGCGCCGAAGCCACCCACGACGACAAATATGCGGCCTTCGAGTTGGCAATGGACAAGCTCGTTGAACGCCTTCGCCGCTCCAACGAACGCCGCCGGGTGGCTCGGACCAAGGCCCACAAGGGCGATCCCGCGGCCGTGCCCGTGAGCGCACCGATCGACCAGGCCGAACCAGACGCGCCCCAGGAAGCTGCGGACCCGTTCGGTGACTCCCCGATCGAGGTGCGTGAGAAGGTCCACCAGAGCACGCCCATGACGCTGTCGCAAGCGCTTGCCGAGATGGAACTCGTCGGCCACGACTTCTTCCTCTTCCACGACAGTGACACCGACAAGCCGTCGGTGGTCTATCGCCGTCGGGGCTGGGCGTATGGCGTGATCCACCTCGACGTCGACTCCGCCTCCATCGAGGCAGTCTCCTAGGACGCAGTGGTGTCCATGCCCCTGCGCCTGACCCAGGCGCAGGCTCGGCGAATAGCGTTGGCCGCCCAAGGATTTGGACGGCCACGCTCCGCTGGGCCGCCGACGACTCGGGACGTGCAGCGGGTCATCGACACGGTCGGGGTCGTCCAGATCGACAGCGTCAATGTGCTCACCCGCAGCCACTACCTGCCGTTCTTCTCGCGCCTGGGTCCTTATGACGTGGGCCTGCTGGACCGCGCGCGCGACCGTGCCCCACGCCGGCTCGTCGAGTATTGGGCGCATGAGGCGAGCCTGATCCCGCCGAGCACTTGGCCGCTGCTCGATTTCCGGATGCGCGACAAGCACGCAATGTGGGGCGGGGTGCAGCGAGTCGAACGTGAGCACCCCGAACTCGTAGCCGCGGTGCTGCGAGAGGTCGAGGACCGCGGCCCGATGACGAGTCGCCAGGTCGAGGCGGCGCTCGCGCACGATGTGCCCCGCTCCCGGGAGGAGTGGGGCTGGAACTGGTCCTTGGTCAAGGCGGCACTGGAGTTCCTCTTCTGGGGCGGTCAGATCGGATCCGCTGGCCGGACAACGCAATTCGAGCGACGGTATGACGCTCTCCACCGCGTCCTGCCACCCCCGGTGCGCTTCGCGATCGACCCTTTGGAGCGACCGCCCGCCGAGGATGCCATCGCCGCCCTCATCGACATCGCCGCTCGTGCCCATGGCGTCGGCACGGTGCAATGTTTGCGCGATTACTTCCGGATTCCGCCCGCCCCGGCAGCCGCCGCGATCGAGCGGTTGACGCAGCAGGGCGTGCTGCTCCCGGCCACGATCGAGGGCTGGCACCGGCCGGCTTTCCTGCACCGTGAGGCGCGCCGGCCGCGGCGCATTACCGCCCGCGCGCTGCTGAGTCCTTTCGATTCCCTTGTCTGGCAACGGGACCGGGTTTCCGCCCTCTTCGGTTTCGACTATCGCCTGGAGATCTATGTCCCCGCGCCGAAGCGCGTCCACGGCTATTACGTGTTGCCCCTATTGCTGGGGGAGGACCTGATCGGACGCGTCGATCTCAAGGCCGACCGGGCCGCCGGGGCCTTGCGGGTGCAGCGCCTGACCTGGGAACCCGGCCGCGGCGGCGCCGACGACCGCGCCGAACTCACCGCCGAACTCGACCTTCTCGCCACCTGGCTCACCCCCACCCCACCCCCACCCCCGTCGAAAGGTCACTCTGACCCCGTCGAAAGGACACTCTGACCCCGTCGAAAGGACACTCTGACCCCGTCGGACGCGCGCAACGCGGAGTTGAGAGCTGAGCCGGCGTCTTACCCCTGGGGCGGGCTGAGCAACTCCCAGTGTGCGGCGGGGCCGATGCTGTTGTCGGGGGCGGTTGCCGCGTCCTCCACGCCCCAGCGCGTGAACCCGAGCGATTCCAGGATCTTGTTGCTCGCCACATTGTCCGCTGCCGTCTCGGCGACCAGCCGCCGCAAGCCGAGCCCCTCCGCCCCGAGCCCGTATGCCGTGGCGAGCCTCGCCGCCCTGCCCGCCACCGCGCGGCCGCGAGCGCTCGGCTTGATGAAGTATCCGAGCTCGGCCGTATCGCCGCCGCGCAATGTGCCCTGGTGGACGAAGATGAGCATCTCGCCCAGGGGCTCATCGGTGCTCGCGTCCGCAATGCACCAGTTCACGCTTGCGCCGAGCGCCATCTGCTCTTGGCGCCGCAGCAGCCAGGCCGCGAAAGTCTCCGGCACCGGGATGGCGCGACCCGGCACATAGTGACTGGGATGGTCGTGCGGCTCAGCCACGGCTGTGTCGTCGGCGCGCCAGGCGCGCAGCACCACCCCATCCGCGGACAGCGTCGGCGCCTCATTCCACGGCGCCACGGGCTTGGTCAGATCGTCATCGCGCCCGATGCTTCCGATCCACCCATCGAGGGCCTCGCCGCGATGGTCGAGCTTCTGCGGCAGCGTCCCGTGGAAGGTGAAGCCGCACGCCCACGCGACCCGCCATGAGCCGAAGTTGCCGCGATTGGCCTCCCAATACATCCGCACACCGCCCTGCTCGAACCACCAGCCGGTGACCAGGCGCAGGGCCGCTGCCATCAGGTGCCGCCCCCGACCCTCGGGGTGCAGACCGAAGCCGATGAAGGCGATGCCGGCGCCAACCGGGCGCACGTCGATCGTGCCGAGAAAGCGATCTTGCGGGTCATGGGCATCGGTGATCGCCCACAGCCGGTTGCCGCCCTCGACCTCCCACGCCTGAAGGTTCTCGGTGACGAACTCGCGGGCCATCGCCTCGTCATACGGAACCGGCACGGTGGTCCAGCGGATCGACTCGGGGTCGAGGCATTGCTCGACGATGCGCGGGGCATCCTCAAGGCGGTGCGCCCGCAGGCGCACCACACCGTCGGTCAGGATTGGCACGGTCATACCGGGGATTGTGTCGTATGCCGTCGGGCGCGGGGAACCTGCGGCGGCGGTGCGCCGTTGGGGCCAAGGGCGCAGCCTCGATTAGGCTAGCCAGGTTCCAGCGTCGACTTCAGGAGATTCGCGTGCCCAAGTTCGTCGAGAGGTTGCTGCGCGCCGGTGAAGGCCGCGTCGTCAAGCGACTGGAGTCCGTGGCCGCGCAGGTCAACGCCATCGAAGAGGACTTCGAGAAGCTGACCGACGCGGAGTTGCGCGGCGAGACCGACAAGTTCCGCGCCCGGCTCGCCGCCGGTGAGACCCTCGACGACATCCTGCCCGAGGCCTTCGCGGCGGTCCGTGAGGCGGGCAAGCGCACGCTGGGCAAGCGGCACTTCGATGTCCAGATCATGGGTGGTGCGGCGCTGCACCAGGGCAATGTTGCCGAGATGAAGACCGGTGAGGGCAAGACCCTCGTGGCCACCCTTCCGTCCTATCTCAATGCGCTGACGGGCCGCGGCGTCCACGTCATCACGGTCAACGACTATCTCGCCGAATATCAGTCCGAGCTGATGGGCCGCATCCACCGCATGCTCGGCTTGGAGACCGGCTGCATCCTCTCGAACATGACGCCGGAGCAGCGGCGCGTCGAATATGCCAAGGACATCACCTATGGCACCAATAACGAGTTCGGCTTCGATTATCTGCGCGACAATATGGCGTGGAGCACCGATGAACTGGTCCAGCGCGGCCACTATTTCTGCATCGTCGATGAGGTCGACTCCATTCTGATCGACGAGGCGCGCACCCCGTTGATCATCTCCGGGCCGGCTGACCAGCCGACACGTTGGTATGCCGAGTTCGCCAAGATGGTCACCCGCCTGCGTCGTGGGGAGTTCGAGTCCGGTCTCGGCGATTACGAGGTGGACGAAAAGAAGAAGACCGTCGGCGTGCTTGAGGCCGGCATCGACAAGGTCGAGGACTATCTCGGCATCGACAATCTTTATGAGTCGGTCAACACCCCGCTCATCGGCTATCTCAACAACGCGATCAAGGCCAAAGAACTCTTCGCGCGCGACAAGGACTATGTCGTGCTCAATGGTGAGGTGATGATCGTCGATGAGCACACCGGCCGCATCCTCGCCGGTCGTCGCTACAACGACGGCATGCACCAGGCGATCGAGGCCAAGGAGGGAGTGGAGATCAAGAACGAGAACCAGACCCTGGCCACCATCACCTTGCAGAACTACTTCCGGATGTACGAAAAGCTGTCGGGTATGACGGGCACCGCCCAGACCGAGGCTGCGGAATTGCACTCGATCTACAAGCTCGGTGTCGTTCCGATCCCGACCAATATGCCGATGATCCGGATGGATCAGGCCGACCTGGTCTATCGGACCGAAGACGCGAAGTATCGCGCGGTGGTCGACGACATCGCCGCCCGCCACAACGCGGGCCAGCCCGTCTTGGTCGGCACCGTCTCCGTCGAGAAGTCGGAATTCCTCTCGGATCAGTTGCGGCGCAACGGCATTCCGCACGAAGTCCTCAACGCCAAGCACCATGAGCGGGAAGCGGCGATCGTCGCCGAGGCGGGTCGCAAGGGTGCCGTCACGGTGGCGACGAATATGGCCGGCCGAGGCACCGACATCATGCTCGGCGGGAACCCCGAGTTCCGGGCCGTCGCGACATTGAAGCAGCGCGGGCTGGATCCGGAGGAGACCCCGCAGGAGTATGAGGAGGCGTGGGACGAGGCGCTCGCCGCGGCGGAGAAGCAGGTCGCGGCCGAGCACGGTGAGGTCACCGAACTCGGCGGGCTCTATGTCCTCGGCACCGAGCGGCACGAGTCGCGCCGCATCGACAACCAGTTGCGGGGTCGCTCGGGTCGTCAGGGCGACCCGGGGGAGTCACGCTTCTATCTCTCGCTCCAGGACAGCCTGATGCGCCTCTTCAATGCCGGCTTCGTCGACCGGGTGATGACATCGACGGGCATGGATGACGAGACCCCGATCGAGGGCAAGCTGCTCTCGCGCTCCATCGAGTCGGCGCAGTCGCAGTTGGAGGGTCAGAACTACGAGATCCGCAAGAACGTCCTGAAGTATGACGATGTCCTCAACCGCCAGCGTGAGGTCGTCTATGAGGAGCGGCGCCGCGTCCTCGAGGGTGAAGATCTCACGGACCAGGTCCGCGGGTTCATGACCGATGTCGTCGATGGCTATGTCGTCTCCGAGACCGCCGAGGGCTTCGCCGAGGACTGGGATCTCGACCGGCTCTTCGCGGCGCTCAAGGCGCTCTATCCGGTGGGTGTGACGCCCGAGCAGTTGGAGGATGCCGTCGGCGGCACCCGGGCCGGGCTGACGACCGAGGCACTTCGCGAGGAGCTGGTCTCCGATGTCCACCATGCATACGACACCCGTGAGGCCACCCTCGGGGAGGGCGTGACCCGTGAACTGGAGCGCCGGGTCATTCTCTCGGTGCTGGATCGCAAGTGGCGCGAGCACCTCTATGAGATGGACTATCTCAAGGAGGGCATCGGGTTGCGGGCGATGGCTCAACGCGACCCGCTGGTCGAATACCAGCGCGAGGGCTACAACCTCTTCGAGGCCATGAATGAGGCCATCAAGGAGGAGGTCATTGGCTTCCTCTTCAACGCCGAGGTCCAGGTCGAGCAGCCGGCCCCGGCGGTCCAGCCGGTCGCGATCGGCGAGATGCTGCGCGGCATGGACGGGCCGGCCGCTCCCGCGGATGCCGCCCCTGCCGACGCCCCGGCACCGGCCGATGCAACCTCGGCCCGGCCGGAGATTCACGCCAAGGGGCTGGATGAGCCACAGCGTCCCTCGCGCCTGCACTATTCGGCGCCGGGCGAGGACGGCGGCGTTGAAGAGCGGGACGCAGAGGACGCCGGCCAGGCGCCGCTGACCCCGGATCAACTGGCGGTGGCTCGTCGCAACGATCCGTGCCCGTGCCTGTCGGGCAAGAAGTACAAGATGTGTCACGGCAAGGGCAAGTAGCCCCGACTCTCCGTGCGGCTGGCCCTCAGCCGAGTTCGAGGGCCGTGATCCGCCAACCAGTCGGGGAGGCGTGCGCAGCTACTGCCATCGCTCGCACCCTGGGGCCCACGAGGAGCAGCACGACGGCCTCGACCGCGTCGGGTCGGGGCCTGGAGAGGCGCACCCGCGCCACCGTAGGCCGGCACACCCGCTGCGCATTCGAGGCTCCGACGCCCGCGGCCGCAGCCCGCCGGGCGGCGCTCGTATGCCGCCGGGCGATCGCGAGATAAACCTCCGGGGCGCAACTGCGCACGACTTGGGAGGGCGGGCGTAGCCCCGCCATGACCTCCAAGATCGCCTGGCTCGTGGCCCTCATCCACTCCTGCGGATCGGGCAGGTCACCCTCGACGAGCACCCGCTCGGCATCGCTACGCCGCGGCATCAACTCGAACGCGAGGGCGTCCTGGATGAATGGACTCACCCGCTGCGCTCCGAGGGCCAAGGTCTCCAAGGGCACATCCTCAGGCAGGGCAGCCGGGCGGAACTCGGGGATCGGCAGAATCCGGATCGGTGCCAAACCGGCAGGCGTCGTCGTCATCATGCACGCTCCTTCGGGACCACCAGGCGCAGGCCGGGATGAATGAGATCGGGGTCGGCGCCGATGCGCAGGCGATTCGCGGCATACCAGCGCGGCCACTCGGCGGCGATCTGTTGCTGGGACGCGCCGGGGCCCAGCGAGCGCGCGACGATATCCCACAAGCACTCACCTCGACGCACGACAACCTCGTCCAGGTCGGCCGGGCGGGTGGGAGCGAGCAGGGCGATATCGGCATGGGTGCCGGTGCCGCTCGCGGGTTCACTGGCAGACCAGCGCGGATCGGGGGCGAGCACCGGGACTGGTGCGGAGCTTCCCGACCCGGCGCCCGGCACGGCTGGGGCGGTGATCACCCCCACGGCGGGGGCGGGCGTGGCCTGCGCCGAAACGCCTCCCGCACCGATCAGGATGGCCGCCAGCCGCGTGGCCCACTCGGCGGGGTGACGGCCCCGCGGCATACCGGATCGGTCCATGAGCGCCGCGCGGGTCACCTCCAAGGCTGCGAGCAGGAGCCCGAGCAGGCCGCACGCGCAGAGCAGGCCGATGACCGCCGACTCGGGGGCCGCGTTCGGGTCGCGGACGGCGCCGAAGGTTGCGCTGATCACGGCGGCCGCAAGCACGAGCAGGACCAGGTCCAGGAGGCCGAGCAGCGTGCGGGCCAGCGCCATTCGCCGCGGCAGTTGACCCCGATTTCGCTGCCCCATCGTACTCAACCTTCCGTCCATGAGTGTTCGTTTGCAGCAGTTTGCTGCTATTTGGATGCGCTCGCAACTGCTGGCATCTGATCTTGTGGATATCCCGTTCTCGAGGATCCACCCTGTGGGAAACGCTCGGCCGCGGAGCCAACCCGCTGCCTACGATGGAGCCATGGATGCGGGCCAGCGATGGGAGCGGCTCTTTGCCGACCTCGATGCCGCCCTTGTGGCCGAGGAACGCCGTGAGCGGGATCTCGAAATCGCCGATCGCACCCGGCGTGAACGAGCGAAAGTTACGCTGGTGGCGCGCCTGGGCGCCCACCGCGACCAGCCCATCGAGTTCCGCCTCGTGGCGGGAATCCGAGTCCACGGGCTCCTGACCGATGTCGGAGCCGACTGGGTTGTCGTCTCGCCGGCCCGCGGGCGTGCCGCTCTGGTCCCCTTGGCCTGCGTTGTCACCATCGGCGGGCTGGGTCCGCGCAGCGCCCCGGATGGGATGGCCCGCCGCTTCGGGCTTGGTTATGCCCTGCGCGAGATCAGTCGCGACCGGGCCGGCGTTCAGATTCTCGATATCGCCGGCTCCTCCAGCGATGGGACGATCGATGTCGTCGGTGCTGACTTCGTCGACCTGGCCGAGCACCCTCGCGACGAGGCGCGGCGCGCGGGCAATATCCGCTCCATTCGCACCCTGCCGTTCTCCGGCATCGCCTGCGTCTATAGCGGTTGATCAGCCCGGATGCCGGGCTGACCCGGCTTGGGCGCGCACGAAGTCGGCAGTCTCGGCATACATCCTGGCGATGTAGTCCTCAAGGACGCTCGTCTCGACCCGCCACTGCCCGCGTCCGCCGATCTTGATCGCGGGAAGCTCGCCCGAGCGGACCAAGGCATAGGCCTGCGCCGCCGAGATATCGAGAATCTCGGCCAGCTCCGTCAAGGTGATGAAGCGCTTCGGCATGGAGCGATTGTGCCCCACCAGTCCCGCTCACCAGATCCTCGCGCCGGGTTGTCCACAGCCGCGGGTCGTTCAAGATGCCGACAGCGTGATCCTGGGTCATGCTGTGCAGGCACATGTATGAGGAATGAGCCAGGGGGATTCAATGACGACCTTGCCCGCGCCTGCCGCCGCCCGCCTGCGTCGCCCGAGTTGGCGCGACACACGCCTGCTCGTGGGCGTCGCTCTGGTCCTGCTTGCTACGGCCCTCGGGGCCTACGGACTTCGAGCGGCCGACAGCCGCATGACCATGTATGCCGCGCGCGACGCCTTGGTTCCCGGCCAGCGGCTCACTCCAGAGAACCTCGTGCGGGTGGAGGTGCAACTCTCCGATCTCGCCTCGGACTATCTCTCGGTGGACGGCGGGCTGCCCAGCGATGGTTTCGTACTGCGCGAGGTGCGTGCGGGGGAGTTGGTGCCGAGTGCTTCGGTGGGGACCGGGTCGCAAGTCGATGTCTCGCCGCTCGCGATCGCGGTCGACCAGGCATCTGCCGGCGCCTTGGTCATCGGCTCGACCGTCGATGTCTATGCCAACACCCCCGTCGAGACCGACGGCAAGGATGGCTGGAGTGGGCCGCAACGGGTGCTCGAGCGCGTGAGCGTGGCCCGGCTGAGCAGCGGCGGCGGGTTAGGCGGGGGATCGGGTCGCAGCGCGGTGCAGGTGCTGGTTCCCGGTGATGACGTCGGGTCGGTGATCTCCTTGATCGACTCGGGGGCGAAGTTCACACTCGTGCCCGTGCCGGGGTCGGCGCTGCGGGAGGCGTCGTGAAGGTTCGCGTCCTGACGGCTCTCGAGGCCCAGCACGAACCGGTGATCGTGGCCCAGTTGGGGTCACTCGGCGAATATGACCTCGTGCGCCGCTGCCCCGATCTGCACGATCTGGTCGCGGCATGTGCCGCCGGGTTGGCGGATATCGCCCTCATCTCCGCGGGACTGCCCGGGATCGATCGGGATGCCTTGGCCCATGTCATCGAGTCCGGGGTCGCGATTATCGGGCTGACGGCGAGCGAGGAGGACGAGCGGCGGCTGCGGCAACTCGGCATCGTCGCGATCCTGCCTGCCGACAGCACGGCGCAGGAACTTGACCGGGCGGTCCGCAGCCTTCGAGCTGGCGCGGCGACAGCCGCCCAGGCCGGCCCATTGAGCGATGCCGACATCGAGGACGATGCCGGGTGGGCGGCGCTCGAAGCTGGTTTGGACCCGCGGGGTGCCGCTCGTGTCCTCAACGGATCTGGTCTGCCGGAGCCGCCGGATTCCGGAGCGCCAGTCGGTGCGGGCCGGGTGCTTGCCGTATGGGGTGCCACCGGGTCGCCCGGCCGCACCACGGTGGCGGCAAATCTCGCAGCGGAACTGGCCCTCGCCGGGCGCTCGGTGTTGCTGATCGATGCCGATACCTATGGCGCAGCGGTGGGGCAGCATCTCGGCCTGCTTGATGAGGCGCCTGGCTTGGCGGCGGCCGCTCGGGCGGCCGAACTCGGCACCTTGGATCTGCCGGTTCTTGCCCGCTTGGCGCCGACGCTCGAGCCTGGCTTTCGTGTCCTCACCGGCCTGCCGAGCGCGGCGCGCTGGCCCGAGGTGCGCGCCGACTCCCTGGCACACATTCTCAATCTGGCCCGCTCGCTCGTGGAGCTCACAATCGTGGACTGCGGCTTCTGCCTCGAGGATGACGAGGAATTGAGCTACGACACCCGCGCGCCTCGGCGTAATGCGGCCACCTTGACCGTGCTGGCCGAAGCCGATGCCGTCGTGGCGGTCGGTGCTGGCGACCCCGTTGGGCTGCAGCGGCTGGTGCGGGGGATGGGAGAGTTGTCTCGGGTCGTGACAACCCCCGTCACCGTTGTCGTGAACCGGGTGCGCGCCTCCGCCGCGGGGATATCGCCCGAGCGCGCCATCGAAGAAACCCTGGAGCGCTTCGCCTCGATCAAGGTCGACCTGGTGATCCCTGAGGACCGCTCCGCCTATGACAAGGCGGTGCTCGCCGGCCGCCTGCTGCACGAGATCGCCCCAAAAAGCCCGGCTCGGAGCCGGATTCGCACCTTGGCCACGGAGGTGGGGCGGGTGCCGGAGCCGGCCGCCGCCGGTGCCTCGGCCCGGCGTTTCGGCATCCGACGCGGGGGCCTGGGCCGCTGGTCCCCGGCCTGAGCTCCTCACCCGCTGGGCGCGGGGCCCATGTGGGGGTCCGTCGAGTGGGCACTCTGACCCCGTCTGGGTCCTGCGCCCCAGCGCGGAGAGGACACTCCGGGGTCAGAGTGCCCTTTCGACGGTGAGGGAGGGAGTGGCGAGGAGGGGAGTGGGCAGGGTGTGGCCGATTACGGGGGCGCCGGGGAGGGTGCCGATGACGAGCAGGCCGCCGCTGGTCTGGGCGTCGGCGAGGATCAGCAGATCGTCCTCCTCGACCCCGGCGCCGACGTGCAGGTGCGGGCGCACCCAGTCCAGATTGCGTCGCGACCCGCCGGGCACATATCCCTGCGCCAGGCTCGCACGCACCTCATCCAGCACCGGCACGGCTGCCATGTCGATCCGGGCGCTGACGCCCGAGGCCCGGCACAGCTTGTAGAGGTGGCCGAGCAGGCCGAAGCCCGTGACATCCGTGGCCGCAACGATCCCGGCGGCCAGCGCGGCGGCGGAGGCGGCGGCGTTGAGCATCGTCATACTCGCAATCGCCTGCGCGAAGACCTCTCCGGTCTGCTTGTGCCGATTGCCAAGGATCCCCACCCCGAGCGGCTTGGTCAAGCTGATCGGCAACCCTGCCTGCGCAGTATCGTTGCGCAGCAAGCGATTCGGGTCCCCGATGCCCGTCACGGCGAGACCATAGATCGGCTCTGGGGAGGTGATGCTGTGCCCTCCGGCGATGGCGATGCCGGCCTCGGCCGCGACCGCCGCGCCCCCGCGCAGCACCTCGGGAATCAGGGCGGGATCGATCCGATCCACCGGCCAGCCGAGCAGGTTGATCGCCAGCACCGGGGTGCCGCCCATGGCATAGACGTCCGAGAGCGCATTCGCCGCCGCGATCCGCCCCCAGTCATAGGCCGAGTCGACGACGGGGGTGAAGAAGTCGGCCGTCGAGATGATCGCCTGGCCGCCAGCAATCCGCACCACCGCCGCGTCATCGCCGGTCTCGACACCCACGATCAGATCGGGGTGTGTGGCCGGCGGCAGCCCGGCAACCAACTCCTCAAGCTGCGCTGCGGGAATCTTGCAGGCGCACCCGCCGCCGGCGGCGAACTGGGTCAGACGGACGGGTGCAGGCATGACAAGGCCCTTCGCGGGGTCGGGGATCACCGGACCACCTCCCGGTGGCCGGCATCGAGGCGGCGGGTCCACCCGCGCGCATCGAGATGCTCCAGCAGGGGTATGGCGACGCGCCGGGTCGTCCCCAGCGCCTGCCGGGCGTCGCTGGTCGTGAAGGGCTGGGGCAGGGCGGCGAGGCGTCGCATCGCCTGTGCGGGCGCCGAGGGCAGCAGCACGATCTCATCCCCGAAGCGCAGCAAGCGGCCGAGCCGCTCGGCCGCCGCCAGCTCCTTGGCGCCGAGGCCGGCGGCGTCAAGGTCGGGGCGTTCGGGTGCCGCGAAGGGTTCAACGGCCAGCCGGGCCACCAATGCCTCCAGCGCGCCGGTCTTGGCGCCGAGGTTTGGGACGCTCCCAGGTCTCGCCACCCGTCCCGCAGCACGTTCCAAACCCAAAGCCCGGCAAAGAATTTCGAGGAGTGCCACGTCCGGCATACCGGTGCGCTCGCACGCCGCCGCGAAGGAAAGCTGCGGTTCCAAGGCCACGGCCGCAGCGTGGGCATCCAGCGCGGCCAGCAATGCATCGCGCCATTGCTGCACCTGGGCGGGGGAGACGGCATACGAGCCCATCCGCAGCACCGGGGTGGCAATTCTCAGGTCGCCGTCGAGCGGCAGCGCATCCGGCAGCTCGGGCAGGCCGCCGACGTCAAGACCGGCCAAGGCTGCCGAGCGCACCGGCCACCATCCCCGCCGGGCGACCTGCTCGCGCAAGGTGGCGGCGGCCGGGTCGAGGATCGCTGCCCCCCGGCGGACCGCCGCCCCTCGCCGCGTCAGCGGCGGCGGGTCGGCATCGATGACCACGGCACCGACGATCGAGCCGGACCGGCCGGGCTCGCGCAGAATGAGCGGATCCCCGGCGCTCAGCGGGAGGGGGTGCGCCAAGGTCAGGCGCGCGGCGCCCAGGCCGAGCGGCCGGATGCGGCACGCGAGTGCTGCCGTCCCGACATGGCAGCGCACCTCGTCCGGCAGGTCGGCCGGATCGCCACGCCAGGCGATATCGAGCACGGCGGTGCTCGCCCAGGCATCGGGCGTGAGCAGGGCAGCGCCGCGATGGACATCACCAGCCGCGATGCCCCGCACATTGACGGCAACGCGCGCAACCGCCGCGACCGCCTCGGCCGGCTGCCCCAAGGACTGCAACCCACGCACCGTGACGCGGGCCGACCCGAGCATCAGCGCCTCACTCCGCCGGATCGTGCCGGCCCCCAGACTGCCGGTGACCACCGTGCCACTGCCGGCAATCGTGAAGGACCGGTCCACCCACAAGCGCACGCGTCCCTGCGCCGAAGGCACCGGGAGCGCGGCACACAAACGCACCAAGCATGCGCGCAGATCGTCGAGCCCTGCCAAGGTCACCGACGACACCGTGACTGAATCAACCGCTCCCAGAGAGGATTTCGCGATCCGCGCGAGTGCCGCGGCCCGGACCTCCGCGGCGCGCGACGGCCCCACCAGGTCGGCCCGCGTCACGGCGAGCAGGCCGTGCCGCAACCCCAAAGCATCGATCGCGCGCAGGTGCTCCTCGCTCTGCTCGGACCAGCCGCCATCGGCGGCGACCACCAACAACACAGCCGGGGCCGGACCGAGGCCGGCCAGCATATTGCCGATGAACCGCCGGTGCCCGGGCACATCGACGAAGGCCACGGTCCCGGCGCCGGGCAGCGTGGTCCAGGCATAGCCGAGATCGATGCTCAAGCCGCGCCGCCGCTCGGCCTCCCACCGGTCCGGCTCCTGGCCGGTCAGGGCGCGCACGAGCGCCGACTTGCCATGATCGACATGGCCGGCGGTGGCGATCAGGTGCATCAGCCCATCGCATTCAGGGCGGCCACCAGCCCGGCGAGCAGCAGCCCATCATCGTCCGGCGGCACACAGCGCAGGTCGATCAGCGTATGTCCGCCCTCGACGCGCGCGACAATCGGCGGATCGCCGCCGCGCAGCACCGGTGCGAGCCCCTCGGGCAGGGCTACGGCATACCCGGGCACGGGGAGGCCCGCCCCGCCGCCGCCGCCGACCGCGCCGGACGCCTCGACCACCGCGGCCGCCGACGACAGCCCAGGGCACGCCGCACGCACTTGCTCACACAACGCGCGTGTCCGCGACAGCAACTCAGGCGCCCGAAGGTATTGCGCCACAAGCGATTCCGGCCCAGTCAGCGTCGCCTCTAGCGCTGCGAGGACCAGTTTGTCGGCCCGGAAGGCGCGCGCCAATGGATGCCGGCGCAGCGTGCGGACCAGGTCGACGCTGCCCAGGATGATTCCGGCCTGCGGGCCGCCGAGCAATTTGTCACCGCTGCCCGTGACCAGGTCGGCCCCCGCCGCGAGGGTGCTCGCAGCATCGGGTTCGTCCGGCAGCAGCGGGTTGGCCGCCAGCAGGCCGGAGCCGATGTCGACGATCAGCGGTATGCCGTGACCTCCCGCGAGCTGGGCGCACGCGGCCACCGAGACCTCGCTCGTGAAGCCGGAGATCCGGAAGTTGCTCGGGTGGACTTTGAGGATCCCCGCCGTGGCCGGCCCGATCGCGGCGCGATAGTCCTGCGCATGCGTGCGGTTCGTCGTCCCCACCTCTCGAATCGTCACTCCGGTCGCCGCGATGAGTTCCGGGAGGCGGAAGCCGTCGCCGATCTCGACCAATTCCCCTCTGCTGACTAGCAATTCGCGGCCCTGGGCCAATGCCGTCACGGCCAGCGTCAGGGCTGCCGCACCATTGTTGACCACCAGTGCGGCGCCGGCCTCGGGCACGGCCGCCAGCAGCGCATCGAGCGTGCCTCGGCCCCGGGTCGCCCGCTCGCCGGACGCCAGGTCGAATTCGACATCGACATAGCCGGCCGCATCGAGCAGCGCCGCGCGGGCGGCCTGCGTCAATGGTGCCCGGCCGAGGTTGGTGTGCACGATGACGCCGGTCGCGTTGAGGACCGGCCGCACCGAAACGGCCCGGGTCGATGCCAAGGTGTCGAGGATCACCGCGCGCACCTCGCCGGCGGCGAGGTCACCGGCCCGGGCGGTGGCGGTGACCGATGCGACGACCCGGCGCACCCGCGCGGGGGTGAGGCGCACGGCATACGTGCTGATCTCGGGGTCGGCCAGCAGGGCATCGGTGCGCGGGATCTCGCGCCGCGGATCCGTGCTCGACACCGCCGTCCTCCTTCGCCAGATCGACCGAGGGGAGGAGTGCCTCCCGCGCGGCGGAGGTGGACGGGAATCGAACCCGCCTGCGACGGCTGCCGCCGCACACCGGTGTTGAAGACCGGGGGGACCACCAGGAACCCACACACCTCCGCGCCACACCCTAGGCGAGAAGGCGGCGTGCGTCTGCGACGATGTGCCGGTGATCGACCGGCTCAGCCCCGCGGACAGCAGCTTCCTCTATCTCGAGGACGCCACGACGGCCACACACGTCGGGCAGGTGCTGATCTTCTCCGCCCCTGACGATTTCCGCAGCGAATCGGTGCGGGCCGCCATCGCTGCTCGCCTGAGCGCGCACCCGCGCTACCGCCAGAAGCTACGCACGCTGCCCGGGCGGATCATGACCCCGGTCTGGGTTGATGACGAGGACTTCGACCTCGACTACCACGTGCGCCGCTCCGCGCTGCCCGATCCCGGGTCGCAGGAGCAGTTGCAGGACTTCGTGGCCAGGGTGGCCTGCCGCCCCCTCGATCGCAGCCGCCCCCTGTGGGAGGTCTATGTCGTCGAGGGCCTCGCCGAGGGGCGGATCGCCATCATCAGCAAGGTTCATCAGGCGCTCATCGACTCCGGTGAGATCACCGGACTGTCCCCGGACCCCGCGGCCAGGGCTGGTGAATCCCGTTCCTGGACAGCAGCTCCCGGCCCGAGCAATGTCGAACTCATCAACAATGCGCTGACGGGTTTCGTGCGGCGCCCGGCATCAGTGGTCGAGGGCGTCCGCGGCGGTATGCAGGAGCTCAAGAGCACCGCTGCCCAGGTCGCGAAGGTCGGTGGCACGCTGGCGCGGGCGGCTTTCGCCCCGCCGGCGAGCCGGACCTTCGCCGTCGACGGCACGGCAGCGCGTCGCTATCTGATGGTCGATGTCGACCTCGCCGACTTGCGCGAGATCCGGGACCGGGTGAGCATCGGCGAGGGCGACCACCCAAGCATCCACGCAATCGCCCTGACCGTGATTTCGGGCGCTTTGCGAGGGTGGCTACAGGCCCGCGGTGATCACGTGCCGGCGAGCCGTTCGGTGCGCGCGCTGGTGCCCGTCTCGGTGGCCGATTCCGCCACGCCATATGGTTCGCGCGTCGAAGCGGTCTTCGTCGAACTGCCAGTCGGAGAATCCGCACCGCTGATCCGCTTGCACCAGATCCAGTTCTCCCTCGAGCATCAATTGCGCCAGCACGCCGGCGTGCGCGCCGAGGATCTCGCCGCGATGGCCGGCTTCGCCCCGCCGGCGCTGCACTCCCTCGGCGTTCGCCTCGGGGTGTCCCTCTCGAGGCGCCTGTTCAATCTCGTCATCACGAATGTCCCAGGCCCCCAACGGCCGATGTATGCCGATGGCCTCCCGCTCCAGGCGACCTATCCGATCCTTCCCTTGACCAAGGGACACGCCCTGGCCATCGGAATGACGAGCTACAACGGGCGGATGCACGTCGGTGTGCTTGCTGATCGCGAAGCCGTCCCAGACCTGGACGTCATGGAAGCCACCTTGGAGGATGCCGTCGCCGAACTCCTCGATGCCGCCGGCCATGCCGCCGGACGGAGCCCCCGATGACCCTCCAACGCCTCTACCTCCCGATCGACGGTGACGACCTCGATCACCTCCTGGCCGAGGGGAGCCTGGCGGCCGGCGCCCTCGCGTATGGCGTATCGCCGGCCTTCGCCGCGGCTACCCCGCGCGCCGATGAGGAGGAGCGTGAATATCTTGCCTTCCTCGACGCCGTCGCCGCGGGCGCCGAACGGGCGGGGCCGGTCCGGCGGGTGGCGATCCTCGCGATCGACCTGCCGGAGAGCGAGATGGCCTGGCCGGCCAGCGGCACCGCGACGACGATCGAGCGTCCGGTGCTGCGCCGCGAGGCAGTCTCTCTGCATATCGGCGAGGAACCGGGGCCGGAGGCCGACCTGCTGTGGTACGACATCACGGAGGCCGCCCACGTCACCGGATTGCTGACCTGACAGACCTGGTCGACCATGCCCGCGCCCAGGGGCGGTGCGGCTCGCTAGGGTGAGGTGGGCACGCACCAGCCGGCCGCCGAGGAGTCTCTTATGGATGCCATCAGCCAGGTCCCCACCCCCATCAACGAGCCCGTGCGCGATTATGCGCCTGGCAGTCCTGAGCGGGGGGAATTGCTCGCCGCGCTCGAACGGCTCGGCGGCGAATGTCGCGACCTGCCCCATGTCATCGGGGGAGTCGAGGTGGCCGGCACCGGGGCCTGGATCCCCGTGCGCCAACCGCACGCGCATCGCGAGGTCGTCGGCCGCTTGCGCAATGCCGGGACCGCGCAGGCGAGCGCCGCGATCGATGCGGCCGCAGCCGCCGCCCCAGGCTGGCGCGCCTTGTCGTATGACGATCGCGCCGCGATCTTCCTCAAGGCAGCTGACCTGCTCGCCGGCCCGTGGCGCGCGACGATCAATGCCGCGACGATGCTCGGGCAGTCCAAGACCTGCTATCAGGCGGAGATCGATAGCGCCTGCGAACTGATCGACTTCTGGCGCTTCAATGTGCACTTCGGCACGCAAGTGCTCGCCGAGCAACCGAGCGCCAACAGTCCCGGCGTCTGGAACCGGCTCGATCATCGCCCGCTCGAAGGCTTCGTCTATGCCATCACGCCCTTCAACTTCACGGCGATCGCCGGCAACCTGCCGACCGCCCCGGCCCTGATGGGCAATACGGTGCTCTGGAAGCCCAGCCCCACCCAGCAACTCGCGGCGAGCTTGACGATGGACCTGCTCATGGCCGCGGGACTTCCGCCGGGCGTCATCAATATGGTCACCGGTGACGGCCTGAAGGTCTCCGAAGTCGCTCTCGCACACCGGGATCTGGCCGGCATCCACTTCACCGGCTCAACGGCCACCTTCCAACACCTGTGGCGCGAAGTCGGCAGCAACCTGGAGGGCTATCGCACCTATCCGCGGCTGGTCGGCGAGACCGGCGGCAAGGACTTCGTGCTCGCCCACCCCAGCGCCGACCCAGATGTGCTGCGGACCGCCTTGATCCGCGGTGCCTTCGAATTCCAGGGGCAGAAGTGTTCGGCCGCCTCCCGCGCCTATGTGCCGCGCTCGCTGTGGAAGGTGATCAAGGACGACCTGGCCGACCTGACCACCGGCCTGCAGCAAGGCGACGTCCGCGACTTCCGCAACTTCATGGGGGCCGTCATCGACGCGCGCTCCTTTGCGCGCAATGCGTCCGCGATCGACCGGGCGATCGCTCGTCCCGGCATCTCGGTGCTCGCCGGCGGCACGTATGACGACACCGACGGCTATTTTGTGCGCCCCACCGTCCTCGTGGGCGACGACCCGCTGGATGAAATCTTCACGACCGAATACTTTGGTCCGCTGTTGGCGGTGCACGTCTATCCCGACCGCCAGTTCCGCAGCGTCATGACAGCGATGGAGTCGGCCGCGCCATATGCCCTGACCGGCTCGATCCTCGCCGCCGACCGCAACGTCATTGCCGAGGCGAGCGCGGCCCTGCGGTTCGCGGCCGGCAACTTCTATATCAACGACAAACCGACCGGCGCGGTCGTCGGCCAGCAACCCTTCGGTGGCTCTCGCGCGTCGGGCACCAATGACAAGGCCGGGTCCTTGCTCAACCTGACGCGGTGGACCTCCCCGCGAGCCATCAAAGAGACGTTCGTGCCTCCGACGCGGCACGAATATCCCCACATGTCATGAGTTTTCGCGGGCTCACCCACTATCTTGAACCCTCATGAAGATCTCCGAGTCCGCCGACTTGCCCGCCGCCCCCGACGCGGTCTTCGCGATGCGAGCGACGACGCAATTCCAGGACGAGAAGTGCCTGCGGACCAGCCCGGCCGAGCATTCGGTCGCCATCGACGAACAGGCTGGGCGCACGGTGATCACGACCACGCGCTCGATGCCGACGGACAATCTGCCCGATGCGGTGCGCTCGATCATGGGCGGTCACCTGGTCGTCAACGAAACCCAAGACTGGGGACCTGCCGGGCCGGACGGATCGCGCTCGGCCCGCATCGACATCCAGGTCGACGGCGCGCCGGTGACCCTCAGGGGCACGCTGACGATCCGTCCGAGCGCCGCCGGGACCCACCAAAGCCTGGACGCCGACCTCAAGGCCGCCATCCCCTTCCTCGGGGGCAAGGTCGAGAAAGCGGCCGCTCCGGCGATCAAGCATGGCTTCGACCTTGAAGCCCAGATCCTTAAGGAGTGGCTCACCGCGTGAGCAACCACGTCGGCCCGTGCCGTGCGTGATCGCTGGCCGGTTCAGCGCAGGCGATCCGCGAGGTGCATCGCCGACGCAGCGATATCGCCCAGGATGTCGTGCAGCGCGGCATCCTCGGTCGCGGCGGCCTGCGTGAGCCCAGCAGCCTGGTCCTGAAGCGTCCCGAGAGCTTCCGTGCGCAGAGCCACCGCCGCGGGGTCGGCGACGCCGCGGATCCCCGGCAGGATCTCCACGGCACCATCGATGACGACTAAGCCGGCGGCGGTGGCCGCGTCCGTCAGCATCCGGGCTTGGTGCATCCGCTGCGCGTGCTGGTATGCCGCGCGCGTCACCTGCTCCTCCAAAGCGGCGGTGATCGTCGCCAGCTCCGCGCCGGCGGCGCCGAGGTCGCGGGCGGCGCGGCGGGCCGACACGGGCAATTGGTGATTGTCGGCGTCGCTCGCTGCGGCGATCGACTCCGACATTGCGGTGATCGACCCGGACAGCCGGCGCAGGATGCTCGCGGTGGCGGCCAGAGACGCGGGATCGGTGGTCACCGGAGGTCCACCGCGCCGACCCGGCGCACGGGCGCAACGGGCAGGCGTGCGGCATTCTCACGGCTCGTCGCGGCAAGCATCCGCAAGGCATCCATCAGGGCGTCCAGGCAATCGTCCAAGGCAACTTGCATGGCACCATCGCCGAGCAGCGGCATGGCCACGATGAGGTCCTCGACCGCGGCATCACAGCACCGGGCCAGGTCGCTGAGGTGACGACCCAGGTCAGCGGCAGGATCTGGGGACATGCCTGCAACTTTACGCCGTGTCGTCATCGACTCCCGATAGTTATCCACAACCCCGGAATGGCTTGGCCCGCCTCGGGTCGATACAGTCGAGAGCACCGGGGCAAGGACGCCCCCCACTTCGATCTGCGAGGGATTGCCAGCGTGCCGACCACGTCCGAGGAAGACCAGAAGCGTATCGACGCCATTGCCGAGGTCTGCCAGTTGGCCGAGACCTCCGGCGGGCCACCGATCGGGCCGGCGCTCATCGAGGCCTATTTCCGACATGCGGTCGCGGAGGATCTGATCGCCCGGACCCCGCAAGACCTGCTCGACCTCGTGCGATCGCATCGCACCTTGGCGCAGGAGCGACCCGTCGGCGTCGCCAATATCGAGTGCGTGACGCCGCCGCTGGGCGCTGGCGTCGAGCACACCATCGTGCGGGTCGTCACCGACGACATGCCCTTCCTTGTCGACTCGGTGCGCGCCGAATTGCAGCAGATGGGACGCGGCATCCACGAGGTCATCCATCCCGTCATGACCGTTGAACGCGATGCCACCGGTTCGTTGCGAGAGGTCCTCGGCGAGGCATCAGAGACCCGGGGCGAGAGCGCGAATGTCGTCGGGGCCATCCCCGAATCGTGGATCCATCTCGAGATCGACCGGGAGAGCGATGCCCCGGACCGGGAGGAGATCGTCACCCGGCTGCGAGCCGTTCTCTCCGATGTGCGCGAAGCCGTCGAGGACTGGAGCAAGATGCGCGAGCGGGCGCGGGAGGTGGCCGAGAACCTGCGGGCCAACCCGCCGGCCGCCGTGCCGGCCGCGGAAGTGACGCAAGCCGCCGACCTGCTCGAGTGGCTTGCCGACAACCACTTCACCTTCCTCGGCTGCCGAGACTACGACCTCGGCGAGGTGCCCGCCGGCACCGGCTTGGTTCCGGTGCCAGGCACCGGGCTCGGTCTGCTGCGCCCGGACCCGCCGATGAATGCTGATCGGCCGGCACTCACCGGCGCCGTCTTGGCCAAGGCGCGCGAGCCGCGCGCGCTCTTTGTCACCAAGGCCAATTCGCGATCCACCGTCCACCGCCCGGCCCACCTGGACTATGTCGGCGTCAAGGTCTTCGACGCCCATGGCCAGGTCTGCGGGGAGCGTCGCTTCCTCGGCCTGTTCACCGCCAGCGCGTATGCCGAGTCGGTGGTCCGCGTGCCCTTCCTGCGAGAGAAGGTCCAGGCCGTGATGGCGGGGGCCGGGTTCGCCCCGGATTCGCATTCCGGCAAGGATCTCCTCGGGGTTTTGGAGGACTATCCGCGCGATGAACTCTTCCAAGCCGATGTCGAACAGCTCATCGACGTCACGACCGCGGTCCTCTCGATCGCGGACAAGCGCCGGGCCCGAGTCTTCTTGCGCCCCGACGATTTTGGGCGTTTCGTCGCCGCCATCGTCTATATCCCGCGCGACCGCTACACCACCGCCGTGCGCCTGCGGATCGAGTCCATCTTGCGCGACGCGCTCGGGGCCACCAATGTCGAATACACCGCCCGCGTGGCGGAATCGACGCTGGCCCGGGTGCATTACGTCCTAGCTCTCGACCCGAGCCAGCCGCTGCCCGAGGTCGACATCGATGACCTCAATGCCCAGATCGTCGCGGCCACCCGCACCTGGGATGAGGACTTCGCCGAGGCGGCCGTCGCCGTGCTCGGGGAGGAGGCGGCGGCGCCGCTGCGAGGCCTCTATGAGCGGGCCTTCTCCACGGCATACAAGGAGGATTTCGGCGTCGGTCAGGCGCTCGCCGACCTGCGCCGCCTGGAGTCGCTCACCGATGAAACCAGCACCTCCTTCGCCCTCTACAAGCCGCCGCAGCAGAGTGAGTCGATCCGTCGATTCAAGGTCTTCCGGCGCGCCCCGATCTCCCTGACTCGCGTCCTGCCGCTCTTCACCGGCATGGGGCTCGAGGTCGTCGACGAGCGGCCGTATGAGGTGACCCGCGGCGACGGGACCGCCATGTTCGTTTATGACTTCGGCCTGCGCGCGCCCGCGGACGACCTGTGGGACTCGATGACGCACGCCCGGCTGCGGGAACTCTTCGAGGCCGCGGTGGCGGCGGTCTGGGATGGTTCGGCGGAGTCGGACGGGCTCGGCGCGCTGGTCCTGCGGGCGCAACTGTCGTGGCGTCAAGTTGTGGCTCTGCGGGCGATCACCAAATACATCCGCCAGACGCAGTCGGCCTTCTCCGAGCCCTATGTGCACCGCGCCTTGGTGCACAACTGGCGAATCGCCGCGGATCTGGTGGCGCTCTTCGAGGCCCGCTTCGATCCCGATCGAGAGGGCGACCGGGAGGCCGCGCAGCAGGAGATCCTCACCCGCATCGCGGCCGCTCTCGACGAGGTTACTTCCTTGGACGAGGACCGGATCGTGCGCGCCTGCCGGGGGGTTATCCTCGCGGCCTTGCGCACCAACCACTTCCAGGTCGATGAGCATGGTGCGCCGAAGGACTATTTCTCGCTCAAGCTCGACCCGACCAAGGTTCCCGACCTGCCGGCGCCCCGCCCGGCATACGAGATCTGGGTCTATAGCCCGCGCGTCGAGGGCGTGCACCTGCGCTTCGGGCCGGTGGCCCGCGGCGGGTTGCGCTGGAGTGACCGGCGCGAGGACTTCCGGACCGAGATCCTCGGCCTGGTCAAGGCGCAGATGGTCAAGAATGCCGTCATCGTGCCGACGGGGTCCAAGGGCGGCTTCTATGCCAAGCGACTGCCCGACCCGCAGCAGGACCGCGATGGCTGGCGCGCGGAGGGGATCGCGGCATACAAGCTGTTCATCTCCGGACTGCTCGATCTGACCGACAACCGCGATGGCACCACCATCGTGGCGCCGCCGCGCGTGGTGCGCCACGACGGCGACGACTCCTATCTCGTCGTCGCGGCCGACAAGGGCACCGCGACCTTCTCCGATATCGCCAATGGCGTCTCGCAGGACTACGGTTTCTGGCTCGACGACGCTTTCGCCTCCGGCGGGTCCAGCGGCTATGACCACAAGGCGATGGGCATCACCGCACGCGGTGCGTGGGAATCGGTCAAGCGCCACTTCCGCGAGATCGGGGTGGACACCCAGACGCAGGACTTCACGGTCGTGGGCGTGGGCGACATGAGCGGGGATGTCTTCGGCAACGGGATGCTGCTCTCCGAGCACATCCGCCTCGTCGCCGCCTTTGATCACCGGCACGTCTTCTTAGACCCCGACCCCGAGGCCGCGAGTTCGTATGCCGAGCGCCGCCGGATGTTCGACCTGCCGGGATCGTCCTGGGCGGACTATGACACGGGCTTGATCAGCGAGGGCGGCGGCGTCTATCCGCGGACGGCGAAGTCGGTGCCGATCACGCCGCAGGTGGCCACCGTGCTCGGGCTCGGGGAGTCCGTCACGTCCATGACCCCCGCGGAGTTGATCCACGCGATCTTGTTGGCGCCGGTGGACGTGCTGTGGAATGGCGGCATCGGCACCTATGTCAAGGCATCGGATGAGACGAATGCCGAGATCGGTGACCGCGCCAATGACGCGATCCGGGTCAATGGCAAGGAGTTGCGGGTCACGGTCGTGGGCGAGGGCGGCAATCTCGGGCTCTCGCAGCGCGGCCGGGTTGAAGCGGCCCTGGCCGGGGTGCGCTTAAACACCGATGCCATTGACAACTCCGCCGGTGTGGACACCTCCGATCACGAGGTCAACATCAAGATCCTGCTCGGGCAGGTCATGCGCGAGGGCGGACTGGACCTGCCGGCCCGCGATGAACTGCTCGCATCGATGACCGACGACATCGCCGCCAAGGTCTTGCTCGACAACTACGAGCAGAACGTGCTGCTGGGCAATGCGCGCGCCCAGCAGCGCGCGATGCTGCCGGTGCACATCCGCCTGATCCACGAGTTGGAGGAGCACGGCGGGCTCGATCGGGCCTTGGAGTTCTTGCCCAGCGACGCCGAACTGGCCGATCGGATGGAGCAGAACCGCGGTCTGGTCTCCCCGGAGTTCGCGGTCTTGGTGGCCTACAGCAAGCTGACCTTGAAGCAGGCCCTGCTGACGTCGCGCTTCGCCGACGACCCGTGGCTGGCATCCTGCGTCGTGCGCTACTTCCCGGCCGTTCTCGGCGAGCGGTATGCCGAGGCGATCGCCGCCCATCCGCTGCGGCGCGAGATCATCGCGACCGCGATCTCCAACTCGCTGGTCAATCGCGGCGGCATCACCTTCGCCTTCCGAGCCGCGGAGGAGACCGGCGCCAGCATCGAGCAGATCGCCCGCGCCTTCGTGATCGTCCGGGAGGTCTTCGGACTGCGGGACTACTTCCCGCGGGTTGAGGCGCTGGACAATCAGGTCCCGACCGAGGTGCAGACGAAGCTCTATCTGGAGATGCGGCGGCTGCTCGATCGGGCGGTGCGCTGGTTCGTCACTTCGCGGCCGGCGGCGCTGGACATCACGTCGGAGATCGAGCGCTATCAGCCGGTGGTGCGTGCCCTGACCCCGCAATTGTCCGACCTGCTGGTCGGCACCGAGGCCCAGCGGCTGCACCGCTCGACCCAGAAGCTGGTGGATCAGGGGGTGCCGGAGGACCTGGCGCGCACCTGCGCCGCCCTGCTCGACACCTTCTCCTTGCTCGATATCGCCGACATCAGTGCCGAGCGCTCCCGCGATCCGGAAGTCGTGGCCTCGCTCTATTTCCATGTCTCGGAACGACTTCGGGTGGATGCGCTGCTCGGCAAGATCACCCAGCTTTCCCGCGAGGACAACTGGGATGCCCTGGCCCGAGGCGCCTTGCGTGATGACCTCTATGGAATCTTGGAGAACATCACGATGGCCGTGCTCGACGGTGCACCAGCCGATGAGCACGATGCCGGGCGCCTGACCGAGCGGTGGATGACGGCGCACAAGGAGACGATCGAGCGAGCCCAACGGTCGCTGGCCGGTGTCGATCGCCTCGACAAGCCGAGCATCGCGGCCCTGTCGGTGGCTTTGCGGACCTTGCGAAGCGTGGTGCGGGCAGGCGCAACCGAACGATGAGGGCTCGCGCGCGTTAGGCTGCGTGACCGTGGCCAGCCTTCTCGCAGAGCAGTTGCATCGCGAGTCAGATCTTTCCGAGCGGGAGATCGAGCACATCCATATGCTGCTCGGCGACTGGCAGTTGCTGTCCGACCTCTCCTTCGCCGACCTTGTGCTGTGGGTGCGGATGCGCGACGGGGAGTGGCGGGCGGTCGCGCACGTGCGCCCGAACACCGGCCAGATGGTCTTCTTCGAGGACATCGTCGGGCATCCGGCGGTGGGGGATCGGGCGCGCTTGCTCGACCGCGCCCGCGAGCACGGCGAACTCCAGCGCCGTGGCGGACCGATCCTCGATCACGACCACGCGATTCGCGAAGAGGCGGTGCCGCTGCGCATCGGGGAGCAGATCGCGGGGATCGTCACACGGCATACGAATCTGACGGCGCTGCGCACCCCGAGTCGTCTTGAGCTGAGCTATCAAGGCCTGGCCGCCGCCCTGGTGCGGATGATCGCGGCGGGGGAGTGGCCCTCTCCGAGCGCCCCGACGGGCGTGCGGCGGGGGGCGCCTCGGGTCAGTGACGGCGTGGTGCACCTCAGCGTCGACGGCGTGGCCATGTATGCCAGCCCCAACGCCATGAGCGCCATCCACCGGCTGGGGCACAAGGGTGAGGTAATCGGAGAGCAGCTCGCGACCGTGATCGCCAATGCGTTGCGCGATGAGGCGCCGGTGGATGAGGCCTTGGCGATGGTGGCGATGGGCCGGGCGGCCTGGCGGGCCGATGTCACGACCCGCTCAGCAGCAGTGGCGCTGCGTGCGCTGCCGCTGACCGAGGCCGGTGAGCGCGTGGGCGCACTGATCCTGCTGCGCGATGTCACCGAATTGCGCCGGCGCGAGAGCGAACTGCTCTCCAAGGAGGCGACGATCCGCGAGATCCATCACCGGGTCAAGAACAACTTGCAGACGGTCGCGGCCCTGCTGCGCCTGCAAGCCCGGCGGCTGCCCGAGGGCGGGGGCCGGGATGCGCTCGGTGAGGCCGTGCGCCGCGTCGGGACGATCGCAACCGTGCACGAGACCCTGTCACACGGTTTCGATGAAACCGTCGACTTCGACGAGATCGCCCGGCGCGGGCTACAGGCCGTGGTCGAGGTGGCCACCACGGACCGGCCCATCGCCTCCCACATGGAGGGCAGTTTTGGCCGGCTCCGCGCCGAAGATGCGATGTCGCTGGCGCTGATCGTCAGCGAGTTGGTGCAGAACGCGATCGAGCACGGTCTGCGCGAGCAGGGCGGCACGGTGCGCCTCGAGGTGATCCGGGAGCCGCACGAGGAGGCCGACGGCGATGTGCTGCAGGTCTCGATCATCGACGACGGTGCGGGCATCCCGGCCGGCTTCCGGCCCGGTAAGGCGGGCCTCGGCACCCAAATCGTCAACTCCTTGGTGCAGGGGCTGCGCGGCTCGATCCGCTGGGAGGATCTCGAGCCGCGCGGCACCCGGGTTCGCTTCTTTGCCCGCCTGCGCCCCCTGGAGTCCTGAACTCTAGAGCCCTGAGCTCCGGGCTCACGGTCGGGGGGCGGCGCCCAGGCGCGGTCGTCTGCTGCGGTGTCGAGTTGGGGCTAATGACTCGCTTATCGGCGGAAAGTGGGGCGTATGCCCCCACTCGACTTCTTTTGTCGGGTCTCGCGGTGTGGGTTGCGCGGCGTCAGCCGGCGCGGCGGGCGCGGGCGTTGCGGCGCTTGAGGGCGCGGCGCTCGTCCTCGGAGAGCCCACCCCAGACACCGGAGTCCTGACCGGACTCGATCGCCCACTTCAGGCAGGTGTCGATCACTTCGCAGCGACGGCAGACGGCCTTGGCCTGCTCGATCTGCAGGATCGCCGGCCCGGTGTTCCCGATGGGGAAGAAGAGCTCGGGATCCTCGTCCAGACATGCCGCGCGATCGCGCCAATCCATGAAGCGGGCTCCTTAAGGTGCGTTTGGTCGCAGCGACAGCCGGCCCGGGTTCAGGCCGTCCGACCCGGACCGGTGGGGGTCGAAGGTGATCGACTCACTATTGTCAGGGACCGACCACCTCATTGCCAATGGTTTGGCCCCATTTTTTGTTCCCGCTTCAATAATTAGGCTGAACCCATGAGTTCCGATCCGCCAACTGCTCACCCCGACCGCGCGCCCTCGCGCTGGCCGGTGGTGGCGGCGGCAGTGCTCGCCCTCGAAGCCCTCGCCCTGGTCGCTCTCGCCGGGGTGTATGCCGTGGGGCTCGGCCGGCACGACGAGGCCGACTTCGGCCGGGCGCTGGCCTCCATCGCGCTCTTCATCGTTGGCGCCGGCATTCTCGCGAGCCTGGCCCGCGGCTGGTTGCGGGGGCAGTCCTGGCCACGGATGGCCACGCTGGTGCTTAACGCGCTCCTCATTCCGGTTACCTTCACCGCCATTCGCACGTGGGGGATGCTCGTCGGGCTGCCCGTCTTGGTGATCGCGATTGTCGGCGTCGTGGCGGCGCTCAGCAGCGAGCCCAGCGACGCGGCCTAGAACCCCAGGTCGCAGCCATCGCAGCCGCCACACCCGTCACCGAAGTCGAGCAGATCACCCGCGGAGGAGAGGAAGTCCCCGGCCCCGTCGGCGATATCGCTCAACCCGTCCGCGAGATCGAGGTCGGGCAGGTCGAGGTCGCCGGTGAAGCCGCCGAGGCCGTCGAGCCCACCCCATACACCCGATCCCAGCTCCCCGAGCCCGTCGAGCACCCCGAGCCCGTCGATCCAGGTCAGATCGAAGAAGGCATCCCCGATCCCCTGCATTTGCGCGGTGGCGGCGACTTCGCCGAAGGTCTTGGCCCACCGGTCGGCGACGCCGAAGACCATCGCATAGGGCAGATAGCGAGAGAAGAGGTCGGTGGCTTCCTCGAACCGGATCTGGTTAGCCTCCGCCTTGGTCAGATACTCCCGGAAGCCGAGGGCCTGAATCCGCACCGCCGTGCCCTCGGCCGTGCGCGGGGTGCGCCCACGACCACCCCACAGCAGCAGGAGGGCGGCAAGCCCGAGCCCCGCAGCGAAGGCGAGCAGGGTATGGCGTGGCAGCGCCGGTCCGGCGTGGAGCACGGCATACGCACCGCACCCGAGGGCGATGAGCCCAAGTGGCAGTCCGAGGCAGCCGAGGCGGCGGTTCCGGTCGCGGGGATGCTTGGTGTACCACCGGCGGTCCACGACCTCCCGATAGAGCCCGATCTGCGCCTCGCGCATCGTCAGATCGAAGCCGCGCGCCTTGAGTTCGCGCAGCGTCACATCGGGGCCATAGGCGAAAACTGCCTGGAGCAGAGCGCTTTCCACCGGCAAAAGGGCGTCGCCCGCGGGGTCGGGCAGGCGGGTCAGGCGCCAATCGTGGTTGCTGGCCTTGGGGGCCTTCTTGGGTGCGGGACCGCGCGGCGGCGGGGGCGCGCTCGGATCGGCGGGCTCGGCGTGCAGGCGCAGGTAGCCGCGCACGGCGAGATCGATCAACGTGGCGCTGACGTCGACAACATTGGCCTGCCCATCGATGACGGTTCCGACGAGCCCCGGCGTCAGTCCGTCCGGCGGGCTGAACCGAACGGCAACGGTGCCCTGCCACTCCTGCCGTCCGCGAGGCACCCGTTCGCGGGTGACCTGCTGCCCGTATGCCGGGAGCTCACCTGGGGTGATCCCCTGGAAGATCTCATCGCGACGGCGCCGGCGAAACCACAGCACCGCCGGAACGGCCACCAGCAGGGGCAAGGCCACCCCAGCCACGAGTCGAATCACCTCTGCGCTGTGCACGCAAACCTCCCGATCCCCTGCATCCCTTCTCGCGGGGAAGCGTAGCTGCGCAACGCAGAGATCGGGTTAGCGCCAGGGGGCGGTGGCGCTACTTCGGGGTCACCGGGCAGACCAAGATCCGACGGGGGTCGGAGCGCCAGGCGGGTGGCAGATCGAGGCGATAGGTGACATGGCGAAGCCGATCCAGCACTTCCGGAGCAGTATCCCCCGGATCGAGCAAGGGTGGGTTGCGCGGCGGATCTTCTTTCTTCGAATCCTCGGGCGGCGGCACATTCTCGCCGTGCACCTCGCCCGTCATGGCCTCGGCATAACGCGGGCCGAAGCGCTGCTGGAACTGTTGGGTCAGCCACGAGTAGCCACAGAATCCGGCGACGAACGGTTCTTGACCGTCAGGGAAGGGGGGTGACGCCTCGACTCAGTGCTATCGGGATTGGCTGGGCGTGCGCGCCCATCACCCGTCAGGTCTTCCCCGGGGTAGTCTCGCCGCTGTGTCTCGCCGCTATGTGCTGACCTTGTCCTGCCCGGATCGCCCTGGGATCGTCGCCGCCGTGGCCTCCACCTTGGCCAATCTCGGTGGCAACATCCTCGAGAGCCAGCAGTTCGACGACCCGCGCACCGGGCGCTTTTTCATGCGGGTGCTGCTGGAGCCGGTGGCGGGGGAGGGGATCGGGCATACCGAACTGCACGGCGCGATTGCGGCTGTTGCCAAGCGCTTCGCGATGGACTTCGACCTGCGGGCCGCCGACGCGCCATACCGGACCATCCTCATGGTCTCGAAGTTCGGGCACTGCCTCAACGACCTGCTTTTCCGCTGGCGCAGCGGTGGCATCACCATGGACGTGGCCGCGGTCGTCTCCAATCACCCCGACCTGGAGCCGCTCGCCCGCGCCTATGACGTGCCCTTCCACCACATCCCGGTCACGCCGCAGACCAAGGCGCAGGCCGAGGCCGAGTTGCTCGACCTCGTCGAGAGGCTCGACATCGACCTCGTGGTTCTCGCGCGCTATATGCAGATCCTTTCCGATGGACTGACCCAGCGGATGTCCGGACGCATCATCAATATCCACCATTCGTTCCTGCCCTCCTTCAAGGGCGCCAAGCCCTATCACCAGGCGTACGAGCGAGGGGTCAAGCTCGTCGGCGCGACCGCCCACTATGTGACCGCCGATCTCGACGAGGGCCCCATCATCGAGCAGGACGCGATCCGGGTTGATCACCGGATGCAGCCGGAGGACCTCGTGCGTGCGGGCGAGGAGTGTGAAGAGCGCGTGCTGGCGCGCGCCCTGCGCTGGCATTGCGAGTCTCGGGTCATGCTGGCGGGAGACCGGACGGTCGTCTTTAACTGACGGGCGCCGCGCCCGCCAGGGCGGCCAGGCACTCCCGGGCGATCTGCAATTCCTCATTGGTGGGGATGACATATGCCGTGACGCGGCTCCCCGCGCCGCTCACCAGGGTTTCGCCCTGCGCCCCGGCATTCGCCGCCCCGTCGACCTCGACTCCGAAGACCGTTAGCCGGTCGAGGACCGCCGCCCGCAGGGCGGGATTGTGCTCCCCGATGCCCCCGGTGAAGGCGATGGCATCGAGGCGGCCCATGGCCGCGGCATACGCCCCGACATATTTCACGAGGCGGTGGGTGACGACATCGATCGCGGCCGCCGCATCGCCGTCACCGCTCGCGGCGAGCGCGACGACGGCGCGGAAGTCATTCTCTCCGGTCAGGCCCTTCAGGCCGCTGGCCTTGTTGAGCGCGGCATCGAGGTCGGCGATGCTCAGTCCGGCGGTGCGGGCCAGGTGGAAGGGGATCGCGGGGTCGATGTCGCCGCTGCGGGTGCCCATGACCAGGCCTTCCAACGGCGTCAATCCCATCGACGTCTCGACGCTCCGGCCGTCGAGGACGGCGCACGCGCTGCAGCCATTGCCCAGGTGCAGGACCACGGTGGCGAGGTCGCGGCGGCCGTGCAGCGCGGCAACGCGCTCCGAGACATACTGATGCGAGGTGCCATGGAAGCCGTAGCGACGCACGCCATACTCCTCGCGCCAGGACCGCGGCACGGCATAGGTGTATGCCGCTGGGGGCAGGCTCGCGTGGAAGGCCGTGTCGAAGACCGCGAACTGTGGCACCTCGGGGAAGAGCGCCAATGCCGCGTCGATGCCGGCGATATTCGCCGGATTATGCAGTGGGGCAAGGGGATTCAGATCGCTCAAGGCATCGAGGACGATGCTGTCGATCCGGGTGGTGCTCTGGAACCGGGTGCCGCCATGCACCACCCGATGGCCGATCGCGACCGGCGGATCGTCGGCCAGATGCGGTCCGTGGGCGGTGAAGGCTGCGCGCAGGGCGGCGAGCGCGGACGCCATGTCGCCCAGGCCGCCGTCGGTGACGAAGGTGTCCGCCCCGGCCGTATGGGTGTGTCGCCCGCCCGAGGGTTCGCCGACCTGTTCGATCAGGCCCTTGGCCAAGACGCGGCCCGAATCTGCTTCCAGCAGTTGGTATTTCACGGAAGAGGAGCCGGCATTGATCACCAGCACGCGGCGGCTCACTGCTCGCCCCCAGCCTGGATGGCGGTGATGGCGATGGTGTTGACGATGTCCCTCACGAGCGCCCCTCGGGAGAGGTCATTGACCGGTCGCCGCAGACCCTGCAGCACGGGGCCGACGGCGATGGCATTCGCCGAGCGCTGCACGGCCTTGTAGGTGTTGTTGCCTGTGTTCAGGTCGGGGAAGACGAAGACCGTTGCTTGGCCAGCCACCGGACTGTCCTTGAGCTTCGTCGCGGCGACCTCGGGGTCGATGGCTGCGTCATACTGAATGGGGCCTTCGATGAGCAGCTTTGGATCGCGCTCGCGCACGAGAGCCGTTGCGGCGCGGACCTTTTCGACGTCTGCTCCCGATCCGGAACTCCCCGTCGAATAGGACAGCATCGCGACCCGCGGTTCGACACCGAACTGCCGCGCCGTGGCAGCGGAGGACAGCGCGATATCGGCGAGCTGTTCTGCTGAGGGCTCGGGGTTGACGGCGCAATCGCCATACACGAGAACGCGATCGGCCAGGCACATGAAGAAGACGCTGGAGACCACCGAGACTCCCGGGACCGTCTTGACGACCTCCAATGCCGGGCGGATCGTGTGGGCCGTCGTGTGATTCGCGCCCGAGACCATGCCATCGGCATCGCCAAGCAAAACCATCATCGTGCCGAAGTAGGCGCCATCGAGGAGGGCATCGCGGGCCATGTCGATCGTGACCCCCTTGTGCGCCCGCAGCCGGGCATACTCCTGGGCATAGCGCTCGTGAAGCGGATCATCTCGAGTCGAAAGCAATTGCGCACCAGCGATATTCAGGCCGATTTCCGCAGCGCGGCGCCGGATTCGGTCGGGGTCGCCGAGGATCGTCAGGCGTGCCGCGTCGCGCTCGATGATCTGGGCGGCGGCTTCGAGGATTCGATCGTCATCGCCCTCTGGGAGGACGATATGCCGTGCCGCCGCTCGCGCCCGGGTGAGCAGGTCCTGCTCGAACATCAGGGGTGTGACCGCCCCGTGCGCGGCGGCACCGAGGCGTTCGATGAGCGCTGCGGCATCGACATGCTCAGTGAAAAGGCGTTCTGCCGCAGCGATTTTGCGCGGTGACTCCGGGCGCAGGGTCCCAGTCACCGAGGCGAGGGCTGCCGCGGTCGCCATCGAGCCTCCGGGGCAGGAGATGACGGCTAGCCGCGGTTGGAGGCCGGCGATGAGTTGCTGCACCTGGGGGCTAGGCAGGAAGCCGCCATTGAGAAAGAGCGCCGAGGGTGTGGGGAAGGTATTCGCCGCGTCCGCGAGGAGCAGGCCGAGCAGGACGTCCTCGCGGTCGCCGGGCGCGATGACGGCGCCGGAGGGCAGCAGGCGGTCCAGGACGTGCGGCATCGTCATGGCCGCGACGACGAGGCCGACCGACTCGGTGTCCAGGCGGGAGGCATCGCCATACAGCAGCTCGCCGTCCACGGCCGCCATCAATTCCCGGACGGTGGGGGCGTCGAGGAGGGGCTCGTCCGGCACGGCATACACCGGCACGTCACCGAGCGCGGCGGCCGTGGCGACCCGGGCCGCCTCCCCGTTGGCGTCGGCCCGGTTGAGCACGACGGCGAGGACCTGAGCGTGATGCGCCCGCGCTTCGGCGACCATGACCTCAGCGGCGCGCGCGATCTCCTCCGGCGCCCGGCGGGCCGCTCCCAGCACCAGGATCATCGGGGCATCGACGTGCGCGGCCAGCGTGGCATTGGCGCTGAACTCTGTGGGCGCCGGCACGCCGCTGTAGTCCGAGCCGACGATGACCATCGTCTCGACGCCGGCCGCCGCGGCGTGGAAGCGGGAGACGACCTCGGTCATCGCCGCGGCCGGGGCGGCGTGCAGCCGGTCCGTGGCGATGCCGGATGCGCTGGCGAGGTCCACGGGTTGCGCGAGTCGGGAGTTCAGCAGGTGCAGCACCGGGTCGTCGCGATCCGGGTCGGCCACGAACGGCCGAAAAATCCCCACCCGCCCGGCGTGCCGGGCCAGGGCGGAGACCAGCCCCATGGCGATGGCGGACTTGCCGGAGCGTGCTTCCCCGGCGGCAACATAGACGCGCGTCGACATGGCGGTCAGCCTAACGACAAGCGCACCGGCCAATTTCGGCCGGTGCGCTTGTGGTGGTGTGTGGGTCAGGCGGCGTGCGCGCCGGTGGCCCGAAGCAGGTCCTCGCGGCGCCAGTAGGCCGCGAGATTGTCGGTCAGGATCTCGCGCATCAGTTCGGCCTCAGGGCCGTCATGCCGGTCGGCGGCGGCCAGGATGTCGTCGATATCGGAGGGGGAGTTGTAGGAGGACAGGAGACGCTCCATGTCCCGGCGGGCCGCGGCGGCCTCGCGTCGAGTCCGGAGTGACTCGCGGATGCTGTTCATGCTCATGGTGTCTAGTGTGGAGGAGCCGGATCAATGCGTCCAATAGCCCATTGATATGGGACATATGCCGTAGCGTCATGGATCATGGACACCGAAACCCTGCGCTGGTTTCAGCACGTCGCCGACGGCATGACGGTCACCGAGGTCGCCGAGACATATGCCGTGAGCCAGCCCGGTGTCTCGCGGGCCCTGGCCCGGCTGGAGGAGGAACTCGGGACGCCGCTGCTGCGCCGCTCGGGCCGGGTGTTGCGCCTGACCCACGCGGGGGCGGAGTTCAAGGCCCATGTCGACTCGGTGATGGCCGAGTTGGATGACGGTGTGGCGGCGATCGCGCAATTGCTCGACCCTGGCAGCGGCATCGTCACCCTGGGCTATCCGCTCAGCCTCGGCACCTGGTTGGTGCCGGACCTGCTCAGTGCTTTTCGCCGGCACCGCCCCGGTGTGAGAGTGCGTTTGCAACGCACCTCGATCGGCGACTCGGGGTCGATTTCCCGCCTGCTCTCGACCAGGGCGATCGACCTGGAGCTGACGGCCGAGCGGGTCAGCGGAGAGGGCGTGCGCTGGCAGCGCATCCGGCTAGAGCCCCTGGTCCTCGCCGTGCCGGCCGGCCACCGACTGGCCGGTGCCGAGGCCGTGGACCTGGCGCAGGCCGCCGGGGAGGAATTCGTGATGCGCCGCGCGCCCTCGGGTATGCGCTCGCACGTTCTGCGCCTGTGCGAAAGCGCGGGGTTCGAGCCGGACATCGTCTATGAGGTGGATGACCTGCCCACCGTCCGGGCCCTCGTCGCGGCGGGCCTGGGCGTCGCCGTGGTTCCGGCCCGCGACCCCCACCCGGCCCCTGGCCCCGGCAGCGCCGCGCTGATCCCCTTGCGCGATCCCGATGCGCACCGCGAGATCGGCCTCGCCTGGCTCACCGAGCGCCGCCTGCTCCCCGCCGCCCGGGACCTGCGCCGCTTCATCCTCACGAACCCCACTCCCGGTGACCGGACCCCCTGACCTCGGGGTTGCCCTTTCGACGACCCCAGAGTGCCCTCTCGACGACCCCAGAGTGCCCTCTCGACGACCCCAGAGTGCCCTTTCGACGTAAGCCCCGTCGAAAGGACACTCCGGCCAGGTCTGGGTCCTGCGCGCAGCGCGGGAGAGGAGACTCGTGCCGCGTGCGCCGGATCACGCCGTGTCCCTGCGCGATTCGGCGCGCCCCACTTGGCAGACTGGCCGCAGTTCCTTCGCGGCGCAGGCGCCGCGACCCGCGGCACGGCATTTGTCGGCCCCGATGAAAGGCCCCATTCGTGCCGCCTCGCGCGCGCGCCAAAGGCGCGACCGTCCTCGCCCTCGCCAACCAGAAGGGCGGCGTGGCCAAAACAACCTCCGTGGCCTCCCTCGGTGCCGCCTTCGCGGAGCAGGGCAAGCGGGTCCTGCTGGTCGACCTCGATCCGCAGGCCTGTCTGACCTTCAGCCTCGGCATCGATCCGGACGCCGTGGAGGCCTCCGTCCACGATGTTCTCACCGGCCGCGCCCGCCTGGCCGATGTCATCCTCCCGTGCGGCGAGGGTGTCGACCTCGTGCCCAGTTCGATCGAACTGGCCGGCACCGAATCGGTCTTGCTCGGGCGCCCAGGGCGGGAGTACGTCCTCCAGGAGACGCTCGCGGAGGTGGCCACGGCATACGACCTCATCGTGTTGGACTGTAGCCCGAGCCTCGGGGTGCTGACCCTCAACGCCCTCACCGCCGCGCGCGGCCTGATCATCCCGATGCCGTGCGAGATGCTCGGCCATCGCGGAGTCGGGCAACTGCTCGACACCGTCCGCGATGTCAAACGCATCCTCAACAAGAAGCTGACGGTCATCGGTGTGCTCCCGACGATGTATGACAGTCGCAGCGCCCACCAGCAAGACGTCCTCGCCGACGTGGGGGAGCGATACGGCATACCCGTGCTCAGCCCGCCGATCCCGCGCACGGTGCGCTTCGCCGAGGCGCCGGCGGTCGGTCGCTCGATCCTCGAGACAGCCCGCACCTCCAAGGGTGCGCAGGCCTATCGCGCGGTGGCCAAGGACATCCTGGCCCGCGTCTAGCCGACTAGATTTGGGGTATGACGACCACCACCCCAGCCCTGATCATCGACTCAGCAGGCGCCGGCTTCCGCCAAGGCCTGATCGAGCGCCGCGAATTGCGCAGCGACGATGTGCTGATCGATATCGCCTATGCCGGCATCTGCCACAGCGACATCCACACGGTGCGCGAGGAGTGGGGACCGTGCATCTTCCCCATAGTCACCGGCCACGAGATCGCGGGCGTCGTACGCGAAATCGGTTCCGAGGTCACCAAATTCGCCGTCGGCGATCACGTCGGTGTCGGCTGCATCGTCGACTCCTGCGGCGAGTGTGAATACTGCACCACCGGTCATGAGAACTTCTGCACCAAGGGCATGGTGGGCACCTACAACGCCCGCAACTATGACGGCGAGGTCGCCCAGGGCGGCTACAGCCAACAGATCGTCGTCGGCGAGCGGCACGTGCTGCGGATCCCCGACGCCATACCGCTGGAGGTTGCCGCGCCGCTGCTGTGCGCGGGCATCACGCTGTACACGCCGCTGAAGCGTTGGGGCGCCGGCCCGGGCAAGCAGGTCGCGATCATCGGGATGGGGGGCCTGGGGCATATGGGCGTCAAGATCGCGGCGGCGATGGGTGCCGATGTCACCGTCATCTCCCAGACGATGTCCAAGGAGGCCGACGGCCGCGCCTTCGGTGCCATCGACTATGCGGCGACCGAGGACCCGACCGTCTTCAAGAAGCTGCGGGGGCGCTTCGACCTCATCGTGTGCACCGTCAGCGCTGACCTGCCCCTGGACCGCTACCTCAGCATGGTCAAGCCCTTCGGCGCCCTCGTGCTGGTCGGCCTGCCCGAGAAGCCGCAGAGCTTCCAGGTCTTCTCCCTGATCATGGGCGACAAGGTGCTCGCGGCGTCCAATATCGGCGGCATCGAAGGCACCCAGGAAATGCTCGACTTCTGCGCCGAGCACGGCATCGCCCCGATGGTCGAGCAAATCTCCGCCGATGAGGTCGAGGCTGCGTATGACCGAGTGGTCGCCTCCAAGGTCCGCTACCGCTTCGTCATCGACACCTCGACGATCACCCCCAAGTAGCCGCCCTGCGGGGCGGACCCTCGACGACACAAAGTCCTGTGCGGTCCGCGCGCTAGGCGGGGCGCGCCGCGTCTCGCGGCACTTTGTGTCGTCGTAGGTCCGCCGAAGGGGGCGCCAGTGGCTACTCGGCGGTGGGCTCGCCGGCCCTGGTGCGGCGGCGATTGCGGGAGCGGCGCGGCCGCGCGGCGCCAGCATCCGCCGCCGGCTCACCCTCGCGGTTGTCGCGCGAGCGGCCGCCGCCATCGCTCTGGCCGCGCGCGCCGCGCCCGTCGCCCCGGCCGCGCCCGCCGCCACGGGGGGCGCCATCGCGCGGGCCGCGCCCGGACTTCTTCGGCCCGTCGATGTCCTCGATCACCTCGGCGTCCAGGCCCGCGCGGGTCTGCTGCGCCTTGGGCAGGCGGCCCTTGGCCTCGCGGGGGATGTCCAACTCGGCATACAGGTGATCGGAGGAGGAATAGGTTTCCACCGGGTCGGGGATGCCCAGGTCGAGGGTCTTGTTGATCAGGCCCCACCGGGGGATGTCGTCCCAGTCGACGAAGGTGATGGCGACACCGGTATTGCCGGCGCGGCCGGTGCGACCGATGCGGTGCAGATAGGTCTTCTCATCCTCCGGGCACTGATAGTTCACGACGTGGGTGACATTGTCGACATCGATCCCGCGGGCGGCGACATCGGTGGCCACGAGCACGTCGACCTTCCCGGAGCGGAAGGCCCGCAACGCCTGCTCGCGCGCCCCCTGCCCGAGGTCGCCATGGATGGCGGCGGCGGCGAAGCCGCGATCGGTGAGGTCTTCGGCGACCTTGGCGGCGGTGCGTTTGGTGCGGCTGAAGATCATCGTCAGACCGCGACCGCGGGCCTGGAGAATGCGCGAGAGCATCTCGGTCTTGTCGAGCGCATGCGCGCGATAGACGAACTGCTCGATCGCCTTGACCGTATGTTGATTCTCCCCCTCCTCGCTCATCGCGCGGATGTGCGTCGGCTGGGTCATATAGCGGCGCGCCAGCGCCACCACGGCACCGGGCATTGTCGCGGAGAAGAGCATGGTCTGACGGCCGGCGGGCGTGAGGGCAAGCAACTTCTCGACATCGGGCAAGAAGCCGAGGTCGAGCATCTCGTCGGCCTCATCGAGCACGACGATCCGGGCATGCCCGAGGTTGAGATGCCCTTGGCCGGCCAGGTCCAGCAGTCGCCCGGGGGTCCCGACGACGACGTCGACACCCTTGCGCAGGGCCTCCACCTGAGGCTCGTATGCTCGCCCGCCATAGACGGTCAGCACGCGCACCCCGCGTTGGGAGCCGGCCCGTTCGAGGTCCGCCGCGACCTGGACCGCCAGTTCGCGGGTTGGCGCGACCGCAAGGGCCTGCGGCTTCCCGGGGGCCGGGAGGGCGTCATACCCAGGGTCGGAGGGGGTGATCACGCGCTGAAGCATCGGGATGCCGAAACCCAGGGTCTTGCCGGTGCCGGTCTTGGCCTGGCCGATGATGTCGTGCCCACCGAGCGCGACCGGGAGGGTCATGGCCTGGATCGGGAACGGGTGGATGATGTCGTGGGCGCTCAGGGCCGCGACAATGTCAGGGTGGACGCCGAAATCGGCAAAAGTCTGCTCGGACAAGGCTATTCATCTCTCGATCGGAACCGCAACGGATGGCGGTTCGAGGGCGGAGCCGATCGGAGGTCTTCGTCGCGCGGGGGAGTGGTCGCGCGGGTGGAGCCGGCCCGGTGCCGGCGCAGTGATTCGTGCCGACCGGGCACCAACTGCTGTACGCATCCGAGTTTAGCGCGCCGCCGCTCGGCTCCCGCCCGCCGGTGTCCTAGAGTGCGCACGTGCCCGATTCCCTCGCCGAGCGACCGGACTTCCGATCGGCTGTGGCCGATCTGCTCGGAATGCTTGCGTATGGCGAGCTGGCCGCCTGCTCGCGGCTTGGGGCCGACGCCGAGATGGCGCCGACGGTGCGGGGCCGGGAGGTCTTTGCCCGGCTCGCGGGGGCGGAGCTTGGTCACTATGAGCGGCTGACGACGCGGATGCGGCACCTGGGCGCCGATCCGCACGAGCGCATGGCTGCGTATGTCGAGAATTTCGCCGCCTTCCACGACCGGACCCGCCCGAGCACTTGGCTCGAAGCGGTGGTCAAGGCCTATGTCGGCGACGGGATCGCGGCGGATTTCACGCGCGAGATCGCCGAGTTTGTCGACCCCGAGTCGCGCGCGGTGATCCTCGATGTGATGTCCGATGACGAACGATCCAGTGTGCTCGTGGCACTTGCGCACGACGGGATGACGGCGGACCCGCAAGCCAGCGGGCGACTGGCCCTGTGGGGGCGGCGCCTGCACGGGGAGGCCATCACCCAGGCGCAATCCGCCGCCGCCGAACGCGAGTCGCTCGCCGCCTTGCTGACCGGCCAATTCGGCGGGACGGGGCTGGACCTGGCCCGGCTCGGCGAGTTGTTCGCGCGGCTGGCCGCACGGCATACGGGACGCATGGCACGGCTCGGGCTGTCGGCCTGAAGCCGGTGGCACACGAAAAGGCCGGACCCGACGTGGGTCCGGCCTTTCGTGCCGCTCAGGAATTGCGCGGTCAGCGAATCTGCTTGCGTCCCGCCATATTTCCGTAGAGCACGATGAGGCCGGCGGCCACCGCGATACCGGCGATGAAGGGGATGAACTGGAAGCCACCATTGTCGTTGTTGTAGCCGAGCTGATAGACGACGAATGAGGCGATGAGGGATCCGAGGATGCCGATGATGATGGTCACCG
>Ga0075156_10000062_pt1 | contig 46045 bp, 36 predicted proteins | sample JI81AbrownDNA_FD_70966 | JGI IMG/M metagenome (GOLD analysis project Ga0075156, IMG submission 70966) | Wastewater effluent complex algal communities from Wisconsin, to seasonally profile nutrient transformation and Carbon sequestration -... | ecosystem: Engineered > WWTP > Effluent > Algae...
CATCAGCATTGTGCATGGCCAGATGAAATCTGAAGCGAAGGATTTTGAGATGAAGCGGTTTCTTAAGGGAGAAACAAGCATTATGGTGGCCACCACGGTTATTGAAGTTGGCGTTGATGTTCCGAATGCTTCCGTTATGGTAATCGAAAATGCGGAGCGGTTTGGGCTATCGCAGTTGCACCAGCTACGCGGGCGTGTGGGAAGAGGTGCTGAACAATCGTTTTGTGTATTAATGACAAGCTTTAAACTTTCCGCTGATTCTAAAATCCGGATAGACACGATGGTGCGTACGAATAATGGCTTCGAAATCTCTGAAACGGACTTACAGTTACGCGGACCGGGTGATCTTATGGGCACACAACAAAGCGGAGCGCTTGATCTTTTAATTGCCGATTTGGGGAAAGACGGAAAAATTCTGCAGGCGGCACGCGAAACAGCGATTCGTGTATTGGAGGACGATCCCGAATTGCAGAAAAACGAGAACAATGTGATCAGAACACAAGTTGAAAGGACGAAAAAGTCGGCTGTCAATTGGAGTAAAATCAGCTGATCCGAAGGGATTTATTAAATTTACTTTCCCTCTATGAAGAAGTTCAGCATTTTCCTCCTTTCTCTGATCTTTTCTGCAACCGCTTTTGCACAGCAGGGTAATTATTTTCTCTCAAACTTTTCACCCGATACCGACCTTGCCGATAATGTGTGCTTTGACATTGCGCAGGATAATCGCGGAGTTTTTTATTTCGCAACGCAGGCAGGTATTCTTCAATATGATGGCCGGAGCTGGAATGTAATTAGAACGAATGGCGCTGCGTATGCAATTGAGCTTGCTGAAAACGGTGAGCTCTATGTTGCGGGCCCGAAAGGATTTGGAAAAATTGCTCCGGATAACAATGGATTGGAAAGCTTCCAACTATTATACGATAAGCCCGGGGCTGAGTATATATTTCAGATCGCAGCGATAAAGGATAAAATTTACTTCCTGAATGAACGGAGTCTTTTTATCTACTCAACCACTACTGACAGTACCACAACATTCTCTTCGAGCGCGGTAACAAGCCCCTTTGCAGGACTCACAGAAATTTTTGGTTCGGTTTATATCAGTACGGAAGAGCAGGGATTATTTCGTGAAACAAACAATCAACTTACCAAGTCCAAGCTTGCGTTACCGGATAGTACACAACTTGTTTTTTCATCCAAGTTTGAAAATACATACCTGCTTGGCACCTCCGACAGCCGCCTGTTTCTGTACACGGATAAAATGAGGCTTAAGGAACTTGTGCTAAAAGAACCGGGCTATGTAAATGCCAGTGTCATTGTTAATGCAACCTGGGTATCCCGGGAACTTATCGCATTGGGCACACTTCGTGGAGGGGTGATTTTTATTAATCCTGTAACCGGCAGTACAACAGAAATAATGAATTACGGAACGGGCCTTCCGGACAATGAAATCTATGCCATTGCTGGTGATAAGGATCAAAATGTTTGGGTTGCACATACTTACGGATATACCCGCATTGCCCCTTATCTTCCTTTCCGTTCCTTCAAGCATTATCCCGGCTTGCAGGGAAATCTTTTATGCGCCACAACGTACCAGGGCAATGTTTATGTAGGAACATCTCTGGGACTGTATAAGCTTGAGAAGGAGGACTCATACGATGAGATCACATATTATGTTGAGGTTCCTATAAAGACCCGGAAGGACAAGGCTCCCTCCGTGAAGGTGGAAAAAGACCAACCCGAGAAAAAGGGATTCTTTTCTTTTCTAAAACGAAACAAACCTGAAACAACAACAGCTAAACCATCAACACAAAGTACAACTCCGAAAAGGATTCGGTACAAAAAGGAAAAGCGTACAAAAAAAATCCTGCGCTCGCGCTATTATAGTTACAGGAAAGTTTCCGGCATCAATGCAAAAATTACACAACTTGTATTGTGGCAAAATAAATTAATTGCAGCAGGTCTGGAAGGTGCTTTTGAGATCAATCAGCTTTCTTCCACTTCCGTACTCGAAGATCCCGTTCGTTTCCTGCTCGCGTCAGAAAAAAGTAAAACGTTGTTTGTTTCTACATATGATGACAGGCTCCATCAGCTTAGTGTAAACAAAAACACCTGGAGTGATGAAAATCTGGTTCAGAATATCGATGATCCGATCAATTACATTTTTGAGGAAGGGAATGAAGCGATTTGGTTTTGCAGTTATGATAAAATTTTTAGACTCGAGTACGAAGAAGGGTTAACACGGGCAGCACAAAGCATAAATGTTGATAATCCAAGCTTCGAAAAGACAGTAGGAGTTAGCTTAAACGGGCAGGTAACTATTGCTACATCTTCAGGGTTTTATTTTTATGATAAAATCAAGAAAGAATTAATCAAATCGGATACACTGGCTGTACCGAAAGTTTTTTTTGCCAACAACTCCAACCTCTGGTTCAGGGATGAGCACCAATGGTTTGTTTCCGGCATCGGTGTTAACGAAACAAATCTTCAATTGTTAAATCTTTTTAATGACATCCGGTATATCTCTTCAGACGCTAAGTCGAGTAATGTCTGGATCATTACGGGCAGTAACGAATTGCTGCGATTTAGTAACGATAAAATTCGTCCAATTGAAACGGTTTATCCGTTATTCCTGAAAGGCATTTCTCAAAAGAATGAAATAGTATCGCGCGGCAATGCGCTGGAAATTGATCAGGAAAACAGCTCTCTGAAAATTGAGGTAATCCGCCCGGATTACATTGGGGCAAACGCTGTTGAGTACCGCTATAGGCTGGAAGGCTTGCATACCGAATGGTCAGCATGGTCCAGCAAAAACAATGTAATTGACTTTCCGTATCTGCCTCCGGGCGATTACACTCTTCATTTCGAATCAAAAGACATTTTTGGAAAGCTAAGCGTTATGAAGCCGGAAAAGTTTGGCGTTCTTCCGCCATACTGGAAGCGTGGTTGGTTCTATGCGCTTGAGTTCGCAGTTTTTGCATCGCTTGTATTGTTGTCATTCAAGCTAAACGAGCGTTACAATTTGGTAAGAAGGCTGTTATCCCTTTTATCAGTTATTATTCTGATTGAGCTAATCCAAACGATTACCGGATCGCAGCTTTCGTTGAATAGCGGACCGGTTGTAGATTTTGTTATTCAGGTTTTTGTTGCCTTTTTAGTTCTTCCGGTTGAAGGCTTTTTACGAACCTTTATGCTTAGGTCTATCGAAAAGAAGAAGGGAGCCAGAAATAAGGCTTGATCCTCAAGGCTTTCTCAGGTATTTTCTTAAATTTCCTATTGTAAAGCATAACGCGCAATGGGTAAGAAGCCGCTTAGAACAGTTCGCGTACAAAAGTCTCCCCAACTCGCGGCCGGCAGCTTCCAAGCGTTAATCGAAAATGCATTTGATGGTATTGTAATTTATGATGCCCAGGGCCTCATCCAATATTGTAGTCCTTCGGTGAAGGCCATTCTTGGGTATTCACCTGCGGCCGTGAGCGGCAGAAAGGGAACAGACTTTGTTTTTGCGGAAGACGTTGAGTCTGTCCGTAGTACTTTCTTTACGTTATTGCATAAGCCCAGTAAGCGGGCAACGTACACACAACGGTTTGTTCATAAAAACGGTAAGGTGGTTTGGTGTGAATATACGCTGACCAATCATCTAGATAACGCTGACATTAATGGCGTTGTGCTGAACTTCAGGGTTATTCATGAAAAGAAAATTGCCAATGAAGATGCCGCAAAAAGCAGGCAGCTGCTAAGTACCATTAGTGATAACATCGCGGATGGAATTTTTCTGGGCGTAATGGGGGGAGGATTTCAATATGTTAACCGGGCCTTTCTTCAGCTAAGCGGGTATAAAGCACTTGAACAGCTTAGAAACATCAAGCCGTATCACCTTTTCGTTCAACCAAAACGCTGGAGCGAGATAAACGGCCAGCTGAAAAAGAATAAAAGTGTGCGCAACGAACAGGCGCTTTTCAACCGTAAAGGCGGGAGAAGCTTTTGGGGCACAATTTCCCTCACCGTTTTTAAAGATCACGATCAGGAATATTTTGTAGGATCCGTTCAGGATATAACCCGGCAGAAGCAAGCGGAAAAGCAACTGCATGAATCGCGTAACTTTTTAGACAATGTTATGCGAACTGTGGCGGCTCCGATTTTTGTGAAAGACAGCAAGCATCGCTTTGTGATGTTTAATGATGCGTTCTGCTGGTTTACCGATCTATCCCGCAGAGAATTATTAGGAAAAACTGACTATGATTTTTTTACAAAAGAAGATTGTGACACCTATTGGAAAATTGACAGTCGGGTGCTTCGGAGCGGTAAGGTTGTTTTAAATCATGAAAAAATAAGCCTTAAAGACGGTAAGACGAAACACATGCTCACCGTTAAATCGCGTTATATCAATGATGATGGGGAAAAGTTCGTGATCGGATTTATTACAGACATCTCCGAAATCAGAAGGCATGAAGAAGAAATAAATACGCTCTATGCAAACCTTATGGGTGTGATGGAAAGCACGCAGGAGTCTATTTATGCGATTGATACAAAGTTTCGCTACATCGCCTTTAATAAGAATCATGCCCGGATTGCAAAACTTATTTATGGAGCAGTAATTCAAACCGGGAGCAGCTCGGTGGACTATCTCAAAGGTACGGGAGATGAGAAATGGGTAGCTGCAGAATTGAAACGTGCGTTGAAGGGAGAGAATTTTGTTTCAGAACAACGTATTAGTCAACCCCGCTATAAGGATAAGTACATTGAAACAACATATAACCCTATTTTTAATACGGAGAATGCCGTTACAGGTGTGGCTGTTTTTGTTCGGGATATTACACAGCGAAAGAAATCGGAGGAGAAGTTAAAAATACTCAACGATAACCTTGCAGCCCAAAACTGGAAATTTGCTGCACAGGAGGAAGACCTTAAATCTACACTAGAAGAATTGTCGGAAAGAAACTTTGAGCTTGATCAACTGATGTATAAAACTTCACATGATTTACGGTCCCCGCTCAGCTCAATTATGGGACTGGTTAACCTCGCGAACCTTGATCCCACCAACAACCTTGCATATCTTAATAAAATCGAGGGGCGCATTAAGAAGCTGGATGAATTCATTAAGTCGATGCTGAATTATGCCCGTGTCAACCGGGGTGAAATTCATTTTGAACAAATTAACCTGCAGGAGCTTATTCAGGACTGCATCCGGGAGCTCGACCACCTGGAGAATTTTGGTGCAGTTAAAACAGAAGTTATTGTAAGTCATGATAACCATGTTTTTAAAAGTGACCCCCTGCGCATGCGTATTATTATTGGCAATATTATATCCAATGCCTATAAATATCAGAACCAGGCCGTGAAGAGTAAATTAAAAATTAAGGCAAGTCTTAATCCGATGTTTGCGGAAATTCTGATCACCGACAACGGCATAGGCATTAAACGTGAGCACCTTAAAAAAATCTTTGATATGTTTTACCGGGCTACTGAAAAGTCTCAGGGTTCGGGCCTGGGAATGTACATTGTCAAGCAAGCAGTTGAAAAGCTCAATGGAAGCATTCGCTTAAAGAGCACATTTGGAAAGGGTACAACAATAAAAATTGTTGTACCAAATAACTAACGCTTTATTCCGCCCGTTTTCTTCTGTACTTTGGCACTATGAAAACAGCTCCTGATTTCAGTACACTTCCAAAATTTTATAATCACTATGTTATGCAGGTTCATGACATGAACCTGCTGGATGCGCTTGAACAGTCCAACATGAATTTGGTAGCGTTGTTAACCCCGGTGCCGGAAAATATGGGTGAATATCGTTATGAGAAAGGTAAATGGAGTATCAAAGAATTGATCTGTCACATGATGGACGCTGAGCGAATCTTTGCGTACCGGGCACTTCGCTTTGCGCGAAATGATGCAACGGAGTTAGCTGCTTTTGAGGAAAACGACTATGCGCCACAAGCCAATGCGCACGGCCGGACAATAAAACAGTTACTACAGGAGGCAACCACGCTTCGCAAAACAACCATCGACTTGTTTTCGAGCTTCACACCTGAAATGCTGGAACGAAAAGGGACGGCCAATAAAAATGTAGTTTCCGTTATTAACATCGGCTACATTATTGCGGGCCATGAAACGCATCACCGGAATATTTTGAACGAACGGTATCTCAAGTCATGAGGCCGTATTCTTTATTACTGATTGGAATTCTGGCGGCATGCTCACCGGTATCCAGGCGCGCACTCACCAAGCGTTTTGTTTCATTGGAAACGAAGCTTCAGGATCACACCGGATTTATGCTGTATGACCCGGATCAGAATAAAGAATTATACTCCTTCCAGTCCGACAGGTATTTTACACCGGCATCCAATACCAAGATCTTTACGTTTTATACCTCGCTCGTAATATTGGGCGATTCTGTTCCAGGGTTACGATACATCGAAAAAGGAGACTCACTGATATTTGCCGGAACCGGAGATCCATCCTTCTTGTATGAGAATATTTATAGTCCCGGTAGAACGTTCACGTTTCTCTCGTCAGCCAACAAGAAGCTTTTCCTGGCGGATGGTAATTTTTATACCGATGCGTTAGGTGCAGGCTGGTCGTGGGACGACCTTCTGTATACGTATTCTTCAGAACGTTCAGCCTTACCGGTTTATGGAAACTACTTTACACTTCAACAAACGGGCTCAGTAATTAAAACGGATCCTGCTTATTTTTCTTTTAACATCACGATAAAAGATAGTGTAAGCAAGCCGTTGCTTGAACGGGAACCTGGATCCAATAAGATTAATTTCTATCCGGCAAAACTTCCGCTTAAAAACCAATGGGAGACACCTTTTAAGACAAGTGCTGAGCTAACTGCAAAATTGTTATCTGACTCTTTGAAGAAAGAGGTCGTCCCCATCAAGCGTATTCTTTCAGATTCAGCAAAAATACTTTACAGCATTCCTGCAGACACGTTATATAAAGAGATGATGCAGGAGAGCGACAATTTTATTGCCGAACAATTGCTGCTTACCTGTGCAGGCGTGTTAAGCGACTCGCTTAAGCCAGAGATTGCCATCCGGTACATGAAGAAAAATCATTTAATGGATTTGCCTGACGATCCAATTTGGGTTGACGGCTCCGGACTTTCACGGTATAACCTGTTTACTCCACGGAGCATTGTAAAGCTGTGGGAAAAAATTTATGACTGCGTTCCGCGCGAAAGACTTTTACCATTATTAGCCATTGGCGGAAAAACAGGCACAGTAAAACGCTGGTATAAGAATGAGCCTCCTTATTTATATGGAAAAACCGGGACGTTAAGCAACAATCATTGCCTGAGTGGATACCTCATTACGAAGAAAGGAAGAACGCTTATCTTTAGCTTCATGAGCAATAACCATCCGGCACCGTCAGGGGCGGTACGCCAGGAGATGGAGGCAATTTTAAAACAGCTTTACCTGCATTATTGATGATTAACTCCAAGTCTTTTTTTAAGCTCATTATTTTCTTTTACGCCTTTGCATTAACCGAAGTGGTTGCGCAAACCCGTGACAGCCTTGACATCAAGATAGGGCAGATGATTCTGATCGGTTTTCCGGGAGCAAAGGTAGATGATAAAGTATTGGAGGAAATCCGCCAAGGCAAAGTGGGCTCGATTATTATTTTCGAAAAAAACATTCCTGCAAAGAATTCTTATGCAGAATTGAAAAAGATGACCTGGACGTATCAGCGTGCGGCACCTATACCATTGTTTATTGCTATAGACCAGGAGGGAGGAAGAGTTAACCGGTTAAAAGAGAAGTACGGTTTTCCAAGATCGGTATCCGCTGCGAGGCTGGGGAAGTTTACACTTGACTCAGTTCAATTCTATGCCGAAACAACAGCTGCAACATTAGCGGGCTTGGGGATCAATGTAAACTTTGCTCCTGTTGTTGACCTTTCGAGTAACCCGACAAATCCGATCATTGCAAAACCAGAACGTGCCTTTTCCCCACAAGCGGATTCTGTTGCGCTGTTTGCAAAGGAAGTAATCCGTCAGCACCGCAAGCTTGGGGTTGTTTCGGTGCTTAAACATTTCCCGGGTCATGGAAGCTCGAAAGATGATACGCATTTGGGGATTGCTGATGTTACAAACACCTGGAATGAAAACGAGCTGTATCCGTACAAAACTCTGATTGAGTCGGGTGAGGTTGATGCGATTATGACTGCGCACATTGTTAATAAGAAATTAGATGCGGCTGGCAATCCGGGCACGCTTTCAAAAAAGATAATTGACAGCTTGTTGCGCAGACAGTTTCATTTTACTGGTGTAGTGTTTTCTGATGATATGCAGATGCATGCTATCACAAAACATTACGGCCTGGAGGAGGCTATTAAATTATCCATCAATGCCGGGGTAGATATTCTCACCTTCTCTAATAATATTTCAGGTAGCCAGGAACGCACGGTAGATAAGGTTCACGAGATCATTAAAAAATTTGTACAGAATGGTACGATTAGTCGTGAGCGAATCGATGAATCCTATAATCGAATTATGAGCTTGAAACAGCAGCTCAATGGTGGCCGTGCAGAATATTATCGTGAGGCTCTGGCAGAAAAACAGCGTGAAATTAACAAGCTAAATGATCAGGCTGTAGCAGCATTGAAACATGCTCAACAGGCCTTAGAAAAGGCACAAGCACAAGCTGAAAAAGCGCGTCAGGAGGCTGAAAAAAAAGACAAAAAGAAGAAGCGTAAAAAAGATAAATAGATTTTATGGAAGATGCCGTAAAACTTAAAAAACAACTAACACGAACGCGTGTTTTTGTTTTTGTTCTTGTTGGACTCTGTTTTCTATTTCTCGTTTTCGCCTATGTTCAAATGCTTGAAGCTGACCGACAGGCAACATTAGCCATTGAACAAAAAAACATGGCTGAGCAAGCAAGAGCAGAAGCTGAGCGCCAGCTTCAACTTTCTTTACATATGAGAGCAGAAGCGGAACAACTAGCGAGGCTTAGTGTAGTAAGTGGAAATGAGGCTAGTGAAAAGCATGAAACAGTTGAAAACTTAAAAAAAGAATTGGAGGCCCAGCGAAAAATTGCCGAACAGAGTCATGCAGAATCCAAACGCATGGAAGTGCTTGCCAGACAAAATGAAATTCGGGCTCAACAAAATGCACAAATGGCTAGGGCAGCCGAGCTAGCTGCAAAAGAAGCCCTTGATGATTGTCAAAAGAAAAAAAATTGATTGGAGTGCAGCCTTATACGATTATCCAACCCTCCGCTAAGCGTGTTCCTATCGTGCTAAGCATTCCGCATTGCGGTGTTGATTTCCCGGAGGAACTTAAGCATGAATACAAAAGCGAGTTGGCGGAGGCTCCGGATGATACTGACTGGTTTGTTCAGCGCTTGTATGATTTTGCTCCCGCAATGGGGATAACTATTATACATGCGGTCTATAGCCGGTGGGTCATTGATTTAAACCGCGATCCGGACAGCAAACCCCTGTATACCGATGGCCGGATCATAACTCCGCTTTGCCCGACTACAAATTTTTTCGGTACCCCGATTTACAAAGACGAACGAAGGGAAGTCAGCCCGGAAGAGGTAAGCCGAAGAAGACATGAATACTATCAGCCCTATCATGCAAAGCTCAAAGAAGTATTGGGTGAGGTAAAAAATGAATTCGGAAAAGTGCTGCTTTGGGAATGCCACTCGATTCGTCAGTTTGTGCCAACCATTCATAAAGAGAAATTCCCCGATTTAATACTAGGTGATGCCGATGGAATTTCTGCCTCCCCTCAAATTATTGATACGGCATTACAAACGCTGAAAGATTCCAGGTACCAAGTGAATCACAATCATCCTTTTAAGGGCGGATACATTACGCGACAATTTTGCAACCCACAAAAGAATGAGCATGCACTTCAGCTCGAAATGAGTAAAGTTAATTACATGGATGATACGGAAACAAAGTATGATGAAGGTCGGGCAGGAACAATGCGGGCGCTGTTGCAGAAAACATTGAGTAACTTAACGGCTGTTATTTAATCGGTCTGATGTCAAATAAGTATTATCAATTTAAGTCACTGCTTCAGAAAGATGTCTGGCTAACACCGGCATATGTGGGTGTAGACGAAAGCGGGACTATTCAATATTTATCAGATCAGGCACCTGAAGAAGCTGTCGCCATTGAGTTCATCACTGGATTTGCGTTACCCGGTTTTCAAAATGCACATTCGCATGCGTTTCAATATGCCATGGCCGGGCTTGCCGAAACACATGCATCCGGAGCCGATGATGATTTCTGGACATGGCGTGAGGAAATGTACAAATGTGCGTTAAGCGTTAACCCCGATCAGGCACAAGCCATTGCTGCGATGCTGTATGCCGAGATGGCAAGACACGGCTATACACACGTTGCTGAATTTCATTATCTGCATCACGATAAGGATGGGAAACCGTATGCAAACCTGGCCGAAATGGGTTTGCGAATGGTGGCGGCTGCTAAAGAAGCTGGAATAAAAATTACACTTGTTCCGGTGTTCTATCAAAAGGGCGGCTTTGGACAAGATCCACAACCAAGACAAAGAAGATTTATTTCCAAAACGGTAGATGAATATTTTCATCTGCTCGATGATTCAGCACATGCAATCATAGATCAGTCACATGCTTCATTGGGCTTTAGCGTTCATTCCCTTCGTGCAGTTGATCTAAAGGATATTGTACGCACATACAACAATGGCCCAAAAGGAATTCCATTTCATGTTCACGTATCTGAACAAAAAAAGGAAGTAGAAGATTGTCGGGCGCACAGCGGTAAACGTCCCATGCAATGGATGCTCGAAAACCTTCCGGTAAATGAACGATTTCATTTAGTGCACTCAACGCATCTGAACGATGATGAAGTAGAAAAGCTTGCGGCTTCCAAAGCGAATGTTGTTTTGTGTCCGTCAACAGAAGGTAATCTGGGCGATGGTATTTTCAGAATGAAGGAATACGTTAAGCTTGGCGGACACTGGACAATCGGGACTGACAGTCATATCGGGTTAAACCCTTTTGAAGAATTCCGCATGATTGATTACCGTCAGCGACTGATTTCAAATTTACGCAACACAGTTGAAGGTGATGCTGCGCGGTACCTAATCACGGAAGCTGTTCAGCAGGGAAGAGCAGCCATGGGCAGGAAGACAAAAGATTTTTTTGAAGTAGGTCAGCCTTTCGATGCGCTGGTAATTAATGCACAAACACATTTGCTGGCCGACACTTCGGAAAAAAACAGACTAGCTTCTATAATTTATACTTCCGATTCGAGCCGTAACTTGGGAACAATTGTTAATGGCAAGTGGATTGTAAAAAATCAACACCATGTTGCCGGCCACCAAATCAAATCAGCGTTTTCTAAAGCGATGCAACAGTTGAAAAACCGTTAGATCCGGTTTCGCCCATAAAAAACCCCGGTTTCACCGACTTTTTACTGGCGATGGCCTTTTTAGGCTCTTTCCCCGGCCTTTTCGTCCGTTATTTTAGGTACACAAACAGTAAAATTATGAGCAGCGAAAAAAGAAGTGTTAGTGGCAGCTTTTGGATAGGCGCCATTGTTGTTGTAGTAGGTACTTTCTTATTACTCGATAGAATGGAGTTGGGGTTACATCTTCCGCGATGGATATTTTCTATTGGATCGTTTTTCATTGCACTTTCCGTGATTGTTGGGATCAGAAAAAAATTTACAGGTATTGGTTGGATCGTGCTAATGTTTATTGGCTTTTTCTTTTTACTGCGAGAGATCCCGGAAATTCCCCGTGAGTATAGAAGTTACATTTTCCCAGTGGGAATAATAACTGTAGGACTTTTTATTTTAGGTCGTTCTTTAATGAGTTCAAGCGCGCGCGAGGCGCAGAAAAATTCCTGGGACAGTGATGGCCTGGTAACGGATGATTTGGGTGGCGAAGACTACTTTGACATGACCACCATCTTTGGCGGTAGCAAACGCAAAGTATTTTCTAAGAAATTTAAAGGCGGAAAAATTACCAGCATCTTTGGCGGATCAGATATTGATTTAACACAAGCTGACATTGAGGGCACAGTAGTAATTGATGTGGTACAATTGTTTGGTGGTGTAAAGCTGATCATCCCCGCTAACTGGGAGTTGAAATCGGACGTAACTGCAGTGTTTGGCGGTGTAGAAGATAAGCGCTCTCTACAGACCACACCGGGCGCGGGAAAAAAACTGGTGATCACTGGGTTTGTGATGTTTGGAGGAGTTGATATAAAAAGTTATTAATTCAAACTGCGATGAACGTGCACTTGAATTGGTATCTGGTAAAATTTGTTTACCAAACGAGCGCGATCAACGCGTTGCACAAGACCGAATTTGATGAAGAGTGGCGGTGGGTCCGAGCCGATAGCGCAACCTGGGCACAGGAAAAAGCTACCGTGCTCGGGCGCATCTATGAACGCGAGAATCCGAAGCAAAAAAATTGGGAATTCATTGGCACTGGGGATATTCATAAAATAAGTTTGATTGAAGATGGAGCAGCACTCCTTTCTTCTGCAGGATTACCCGGATGCGCGTGAGTATATTCGCAAGATGAAGAGACAGCTTCATTTACCTAAAACCTGAACAGTTGATAAACACACGAATATTAATTGCCGGAGTGGCCTTGTTGTGGATGGTGTTCCACGCCTGGTTGTTAAACAGTTACTTTGGCATCGATTGGTTTTGGGCATCGGCTGATAGTGGGGTTTTTAACCTGATCCTCGTCAATGCATTTATTGGTTCGCGGTATGCGCTTCGATACTTACCCCAGAATAGTATTGTACAGGCGGTGGTGGTAGTGGCTGCCGTGCTGGCGTTTTTAGTACAATGGATTTCTACGGAGGTGATGGTACAATGGGCAGTTGACGATACAGCGTATCTTCAATTACTGCAGCAGTCGGTTCCGGTGCGTTGGGCGTTTGCATTTGTTGCTGTTGCATTAACCGGAGTGATTACAATCTTTTATCAACGTTGGAAAGATGCCACGGTCACACAGGATCGGGATAAGGATGTGATAGTGATGGCGCGCGAGGCGGAACTCCAAAAACTACAACTGCAATTGCAACCGCATTTTTTGTTCAATAGTTTGAATTCAATCAATGCACTTATTCTGATCAACTCATCGCGGGCACGCGACATGGTTCAACAATTGTCCGACTTTTTACGCGCCACCTTGAAACGAGCCGATGAACAATGGATTACGCTCAAAGATGAACTCGCGTATCTGGAATTATATTTATCCATCGAAAAGGTTCGCTTTGGTCACCGGTTAGATATTCAAATTGAAAGCGATGATCAGATCCACATCTGGCTCGTGCCACCCTTGCTCATTCAACCCTTAGTAGAAAATGCCATTAAGTTTGGATTGTACGGCACTACCGAGCAAGTAACGATTCACATAAAAACCGAGCGTATACATGATGCGTTGCAAATCTCCATCTCAAATCCATTCGATGCAGATATGCAACCGCAAGAAGGAAGTGGCTTTGGGCTAAGCGGTTTACAGCGTAGGCTGTACTTGCTGTATGCCAGAAACGATTTATTGAAAACTACTATCGAGAATAATCATTTTACCGTGCAACTCACCCTTCCTGAAAAGATATGACCAACGTTGTAATTATAGATGACGAACCGCTAAGTCGGGAAATTGTAAAAGCATACCTGAAAAACTTTCCCGACATGGAAGTAGTTCAGGAGTGTGGCGATGGATTTGAAGGCGTAAAAGCCATTCAGGAACATAAACCCGATCTTATTTTCCTCGACATTCAAATGCCAAAAATTACCGGCTTTGAAATGTTGGAGCTGATCGATCATAAACCCTCGGTGATTTTTATTACCGCATATGATGCATTTGCCATTAAAGCGTTTGAAGCAAACGCAGTGGATTATTTACTCAAGCCCGTTGCGGAAGAACGTTTCAGGACAGCTATTTTAAAATGGAAAAGTCAGTTGGCCCTGTCGCGCCCCGAACCTATGGAACGTGTACTCAGCACCATGTCATCCACATCGATGCAACAAGCCCGCATTGTGGTAAAAACGGGAAGTAAGGTGCGAATCATTCCGGTGCATGAAGTTCAGTATATGGAAGCCGAAGATGATTTTGTAAAAGTTGTAACGGCCGATGGTTCTTATTTAAAAAATAAAACCATGAACTTTTATGAAGAATCGCTGGATGCCCAGCAGTTTGTGCGTGTACACCGCTCGTACATTGTAAACATTTCACAAATCACGAAGATTGAGCCGTATCAAAAAGAATCACACCTTGCGATTTTGCGTAATGGTCAGCAGATCCCGGTGAGTAAAACGGGATATGTGAAATTGAAAGAGGTCTTGGGATTATAGATTTTAAAATCCACTTTACTATTCAATTAGTGAACCTTCGTAATCTTAGTGTCTTTGTGGTGTTAGCATTAGAAATGTTTAATAACTAAGGCACCAAGACACAATGTTCCACGAAGTGTGTGTCGCACAAGCTACTTATTCAAGTTCTCCTCAAATAATTTTAAAATACGTTTATACTCATCCGTCCAGCTGCTGGGTTCCACAAAACCGTGATCCTCTACCGGATAAACGGCAAGCTCCCAATTATCCTTACCCAACTCAATCAACCGTTGTGACAATCGCACAACATCCTGAAAATGAACGTTAACATCCACCATTCCATGACAAATCAGTAACGCGCCTTTCAATCCTTCGGCATGATAGATGGGCGAGCTTTTAGCATACGCAACACTGTCGGCATACGGTGTATTAAGAATTGCAGAAGTGTATCCATGGTTGTAGTGTGCCCAATCGGTCACGGGACGAAGCGCGGCACCGGCAGCAAACACATCCGGTGTTGTGAACAATCCCATCAAGGTTATAAAGCCGCCATAGGATCCGCCATAAACACCAATGCGCTTTGGATCGATTCCATGCTCTTTCACAAGCCATGCAGCACCATCAACATTATCGGTCAAATCTTTACCACCCATGAATTGATAAATGCCGGTTCTCCAATCGCGACCATATCCTGCGCTTGCACGATAGTCCATGTCCAGTACGGTGTAACCTTTGTCCGCTAATAAGTTATGGAACATGTATTCCCGGAAGTAACTGCTCCACCACTTGTGCGCGTTTTGAAGATAACCTGCGCCATGAACAAAGATCACAGCAGCTCCGTTTGGCTTTGCGGGTTTATAAACGCGCGTATAAACATCCGCCCCATCTCGCGCTTTAAATGAAGTGACAACCGGATCACGCCAGGCATATGATTTAAACTCAGGTGTTAATGAACTCGTAATCTGCTGAGGCTTTGCACCGACTTTGTTTTCCATTAAAAACATTTCCCAGGGCTTGTTGGTATACGAATACCGGAAAGCAATCATTTTTTCATCGGGGGAAACTTCAACCTCATGCGCCCCGGTCATCGTGGTGATGCGCTCTGCTTTTCCACCTTCAACCGAAAGCTTATAAAGATGTTTTTCGCCAGGATGGGCTTCATTGGTAATGATATAGAAATGCTTTTTGCTGCGGTTCAACTCAACTTGCTGAACTTCGTATTTTCCGGAAGTCAGCGCTTTTTTATTGTTGGATGCAACATCATATGTATACAGATGCGCATAGCCTGTTTCTTCGGATACAAACCAAAGTTTAGTATCCGATATCCAGCCAACATTAAACCCTCCCGGTCCACCTACCCAAGCATCATCGTGGAGCCGGTCAATAACGTTCAATTTTTGTGTGGCGACATCGAGCAAAACAATCCAGCGATCTTTGTTATCCGCTGCGCGAAGCTGAAGCACAGCATACTTGCCACCGGGCGACCAAACAGGATTTGAAAAAGATACTGAACGAGACTGCGGTTTTTTATCCTTGCTTTCCTTCTTATCTTTTTTAGGATATGCTTTGGTGAAAGAAGGAACATCGTTAATACCAGGAATGCTATCGGGCTTAACCTGTAAAACCGTATCGCGTTGGATGTCGTATACAAAGAGCTCGGAGGTTCCGAGCGGAGCGCCAACCTTTGTGCGGGCCTGAATGTCTTCGGTAAATCCGGAAGCGGTAACATAATTCGGAACGATTGTACTCTTGGTTGTTGCGCTTTTTGAAAGCCGGAACACAACAAAATTTCCGTCCGGTGTAAGCCGAGGCTGATCGACTGATTTGTCGTCAATGTAAATTTCCTTTGGCCGCTTGGGTTGTTCGTTCTTTTGAATCTTCTTGATTTTGTTCTGCCGGTCATCGCGTTCTTTGATGACTTCCATGTATGTTAACTGATCCTGCTTAAGCCATTTTTCCTGTTCACTTAAAGAAGGCGTGGAGCTTTTCTTGCCTTTTCTGAAATCGGTAACCTGCGTAATGGTTCCCGTGCTGATCTCCCAGCCATAGAGATTCTGGTCTAACGAATAAATTATTTTTTTCTCATCCCCTGAAAATGAAGCTCCGCTTTCGCGACCCACGGTGTTTATAATTTGTGAGATTTTTCCCGAAGGGATATCAAGCAGGAATAGATCTCCGTTTTTTTCATACAACATCCTTGAGAAAGATCGATTGTATGTACCGAATGAAGATGGAAGAGAAAGTCTTTCGTTTTTTGATACTTTTTGCGGGGTGCGATTTTGCAGCGTGATCTTATATAAAGAGTCTGCAGCGGCTTTGTCTGGATTCCAGTTGAAGTAAACAGTTTTACTGTCGGGCGACCAGTTGAGGCCAGTGGGTGCCGAGCCGATCCATTTCGGATCACGCATGATTTTTTCAACGGTTAATTCACCTAATGATTGAGCCTGAAGCCCTCCGATAATCAACATGAACACGTGGCAAAGAAGGAGATGACGCATGAGCTTTAAAATTTTCAATCAAGGTAATGAAGAATTGTCTTGCATCTGTTAACTTTTACACGAATAAGCAATATGGTAAGAGCACTTGAACCCAAAGACAATTCAGCAATTCGCAACATCATACGAACGGTTATGCCCGAGTTTGGCGCCAGTGGTCAGGGCTTCGCCATTCATGATGCTGAAGTAGAAGACATGCATGCCGCGTATTCGCGGAAAGGTCATGCATACTTTGTGTATGAGGAGAACGGGATAATACTGGGTGGAGGAGGTATTGGTTCGTTGAAAGGCGGAGATGCAACTACGTGTGAACTAAAGAAAATGTACTTCCTGCCGGAAGGAAGAGGAAAGGGCATGGGTCAACAAGTATTAACGGCATGCCTGAAGGCGGCCAAAGAATTGGGCTACACAACCTGCTACCTGGAAACGTTCAACACGATGCATCAGGCTATGAAGCTGTACGAACGAAATCAATTCAAAAAAATCAACGGACCGTGTGGCAGCACAGGACATTTTGCGTGTGATATTTTTTATCAAAAGAAGCTGTCATAACCGGGAAGTAACATACTTGCCGAATCAAATTAATTTTTACAGCTTTAAAAGCTGATTTCAGTACTACTAACACGCTTAACCTATGGCCGGAGGATTTGTTTCATCCAATGCACCGCTTAACACAACCGGTGAAAACAAGAATTACACCTTCGCCTTGTCGGTGCTAACCTCACTGTTTTTTATGTGGGGATTCATCACCTGTCTGAATGATATTCTTATCCCTCACCTGAAAGCTGTGTTCACGCTGAACTACACGCAGGCCATGCTCATTCAATTCTGCTTCTTCACGGCCTACTTTGTGATGTCGTTGCCAAGCGGATATATTGTTGAAAAGATCGGTTATAAAAAGGGGATCGTTTTAGGTCTTATCATAGCGGGTATTGGTTGTTTAATGTTTTATCCTGCTGCGAGCATCCGCTCATACGGATTATTTCTAACAGCTTTCTTTGTGTTAGCATCTGGCATCACCTTGTTGCAGGTTGCCGCGAATCCATACGTAACCATTTTAGGTAAGCCCGAAACGGCTTCAAGCCGACTCAATTTAACGCAAGCATTTAATTCACTCGGAACAACGATTGCTCCGATTTTTGGATCGATGCTTATTTTATCGGTAGCCGTTGAATCGATCGAAACATTAAGTGGGATGACGGCAGAAGAGCTTGCAGCCTATCAGCTTACAGAAGCAGCCGCAGTTCAAAACCCGTATGTAATTCTTGCCTTGGTTTTGTTTGTAATTGCAGGCGTATTTGCGGTGATTAAACTTCCGGTAATTGAGGCAGCAACACCAACGGAAGCTTCAGGCTCATCAGCCGATGACCGCGCTTCCGCATGGAAATACCCGCACTTAATTTTAGGGGCCATCGGAATCTTCGTTTATGTAGGTGCCGAAGTTTCAATCGGGAGCTTTCTGGTAAATTTTCTTGGTGAAAAAAATATTGCGGGTCTGGCAGAAGCTGATGCCGGTAAGTATGTGTCGTTCTATTGGGGAGGCGCTATGATCGGACGGTTTGTTGGTGCGGCCATTATGCAAAAGCTCAATCCCGGTAAAGTGTTAGGAATTGCTGCAATTACAGCAGCGCTGCTGGTGGTTATTACAATGCTATCGTCTGGCTCGATTGCCATGTGGCTGATTCTTTCAGTTGGGTTATTTAATTCCATCATGTTCCCATGTATATTCTCACTTGGTGTTGCGGGACTTGGGAAGCATACGGGTCAGGGTTCAGGCATCTTGTGCATGGCCATTGTTGGCGGAGCACTGATTCCGCTACTGCAGGGTTTTTTAGCCGATAGCATCGGAATACAAAAGGCATTTTTTATTCCTGTGATTTGCTATTTGTATATTGTGTACTACGGATACAAGGGTCACCGAATTGTTTGATAAGGCCGAATTGAGTTTGTTATCGGTTTAAGCCTACAGTTCAGAGCCTCATTTTCACAGCTGAGGATATTTCTTTTGTTCTCATACAACCTTTAAAGCAGGTTTGTAGTCTAATGAGGGACAGCATATGAGCACAATCAATCTTCGAAGGACATTTTTTCTGGCAATCGGCATACTGGTTGCGATTCTCGTGATCCTATCAACAAGCGCCTTCGGCATGAGCATGTAAGGCATTTTTACACCGTTTACAGGCAAAAACTTTGCGCAAACCGCCCGTTTCGGGCTAATCTTTTTATATTGCGTACCGGTTAATTGTGCTGCCATGAACGTTTACCTCATCGAGGACGATGAAATTTATGCGGAGTTTATTTTGCGTTCCCTGAGCAAGAACCCAAAGTATAAGGTTAAGACTTTTAAGTCGGCCGAAGAATGCCTGTCTAACGGGCAGACCGTGGCCGATGCGTATATTGTTGATTACAACCTTCCGGGGAAATCAGGGATCGAATTCTACGAAGCAATCAAGAACAAGCTGAAGGAAAACAACAAGCTTATCATGATGAGCGCCATTGACGATGGCAACATGGTCCTAAGCTTCATTAAACGCGGTGTGCGCGATTACGTAATCAAAGACAACACCATTATTGATTCCCTGATGGCCATCCTGGAAGGGAAGGAAGACGAATACTACCTATTTGATTAATTTATTTTCTGGGGCAACGTTACGATAAATGTGCTGCCAATAGTTTCGACTGTCTGGCAAGTAATCGTTCCGCCAATTCGTTCCGCCATTGCGGCTGCAACAAATAACCCTAACCCTGTAGAGCTTTCATTGCCGGTGGGTTGAGCCTTATACTTTTTGAACTTACTAAAAAGCGTTTTCTCGTCTTCCCTGGTAAATCCTCCAACCTCATCTTCAATCTCTACCGCCACTGTCTGATCAGATTTTTTGGAAGTTCGGATCAAAACTTTTTTACCGGGCTTTGAAAACTTAAGCGCATTTGATAGCAGATTACTAAGAACACGATCAAGGCATTGCTTATCAGAAGTAAGTAAAAGATCCTGATCTGAGTGTGTTGTTTGAATGATAATTTCTTTCTTGTCAGCAATGGATTGAAACTCACGAATCAATTTATCCATAAACTCCCGCAGATTGATTTTTTCGGGCATGATGTCAATGCTTCTAAACTCCAAATTCCGGTAATCCACAAGATTGCGCATCATTGTTAATCCATCCGCAATTACCAAGCGCATTTTTTCGAGGTAATCTTTTTGAAATTCTGTCAGACTTTCCTGATCCATCAGTAATAGTTCAGACAACGCAAACGCACGATTAAGCGGAGAGCGAAGATCATGAGACACCAGACTGATCAGCTCCCGTTTCTCGCGATTCAGCTCTTCGATCTGCCGGATCAGAGAATCGACATCGGAGGATGTATGTGGCGTATCACTCATGCAGCGTGCTTAATTCAACGATAAAGTAATCAAAATCTAAAATTAACTGTGCTCTCATAATCTACCGGGACACGGACAGGAATGCCTTTATAGGTTATGCTGATTGTCCCTTTATATCGAACCTTCATCTTTTTACCTCCGAGTACGCCAAAAAGGGTGTCCATAAAACCCAATTCTTTCATATTTAATTTGACTTCAAGGGGTACGGTAAATTCTGCTTCAGCAGGGATAGCAATAGAAGGTTCCTGATCAATTCGCGCAGTCTTTTTATCGTTTATGTAAACATCAACATTAATCTTCCGAAGCTTCATGCGCTGTTTATTGGGATTATAGAGCACAGCATTTCCTTTCAGCAGCGGCTCTGTGTTTGCATCTACAATCACGTCTTTCACATACTTAAACTCAATATCTTCCTTTGGGCCGCAGCCCTGCAGCAACAGTACGCCCATCAGGCAAGTCAGTAGTATCAGGTTAATTCTTTTCATAAATCAGGGATGCAATATAAACATTCGAAGAGACGCAAAACCTTCCTGCGGTAGGCGGGATTCTGACGTTCTACCTTTAAATTTGTTACATGAATCCGGTATTTGAAGTCATTGCCGATGGTCTTGCGGAATACGGATATGCCGTAGAAGATCAATTTTTGAGCCAATCTGAAGTTGATGAGATTCTTGCGGCCGCACGTTTTGATGTTTCATCCAACTTCAAAAAGGCAGGCATTGGCAACAATCAATCGTTACAAATTCAGGAAAGCATCCGCGGTGATTATATTCAATGGCTTGATAAAACTGATTCCCCCAAGGCTATTGTAGTCTACTTAAACAAGCTGCAGGAGCTTGTTCAATATCTCAACCAGGCGTTGTTTTTAAGTCTGAAAGATGTTGAGGTGCACATGACGGTTTATCCGGAAGGGTCGTTTTATAAACGTCACCTCGATCAGTTTAAAAAGGACGATCACCGCAAGCTTTCGGTTATTCTTTATCTCAATCAGAATTGGAAAGAAGATCAGGGCGGTCAGTTGCGCATGTATTTGCCCGACCAGACAAAAGATTTTTTACCCATGGCTGGAAGACTGGTAATTTTCCGCAGCGATGAAATTGAGCATGAAGTTTTGCCCGCCACGCGGGAAAGGTTAAGCATTACGGGCTGGGTGCTCGATCAATTAGTAGATTTGAAACACATTTAAGCAATTACTGTGAAGAAGTATTTTTTAAAACTCTACAACTACAATTATTGGTCGAACAAGCGTGTGCTGGGAACGATTCAAAAGCAGGACGTAAGCGATGCAAAAATTTTGCAACTGATGGGCCATGTGCTGGCCGCGCAATACCTGTGGCTTCACCGGATTAAAGGGTTGCCCGCACCCGATGTCAAGCTGTGGGGTGAGTATTCGCTTGATACGTTATTAAAAATGGCTGAAGATGTTGGGAAGCAATGGCTTGATTTTGTAGAGAGCACCGATAATTTCGATCGTGAGCTTACGTATCGGAATTATACAAACGACCCCTATACCAATAATGTTGAAAACATTATGATCCATTTGGTTAATCACTCTTCCTATCATCGTGGGCAAGTAGCAATGCTGATGCGTCAGAAAGGATTTGAACCGATCAATACGGATTTTATTACCTATGATCGGGTGATCACGGGGCAGTGGAACGATTGATAAACACCATGAGATACTTTTTTATTCTTCTGTGTTTGGTGATAACGCTGAATGCAAGCGGTCAGAAGATCACAAAGCAATATATTGAAACGTGGATTAAAGAGTGTGACTCAACCGCACGGCCTGAATTGGTTAAAGCATATTATATAGACGGACAGTATTTTGATCTGCTTCGTAATGAATCGGAATTTAATAGGAAATTGGATTCGATTACTATCGATCGAATACACCCGATAGGGTATTCTAGAACAAAAATGGATAATTATGTTCCTGGTGAAGGCGCTATTGGGATTATTACAGTCAAGCAAAAAGAAGGAGCGCAGATTGATAAACTCCTAGTATATGCTCAAGAATTCTTCAACGATAACTACACCTCATCTTCACAAGATGTACTTGTTAATGCAAAAGATCCGGTTTTGGTTGTTGACGGAGTGTTAATACACCATGCACTGGCAAAAGAAGCCATAGAAAAAATATCCATAGATGAGATATATGACATTTCTATGAAAGACAGTCTCGCTCCAAAGAAGATTTATGGTGTAAATGCCAGAAATGGTATTGTTCAAATCTGGACAAAAAAAGGCTTTAATTAATAGGCATTATTCTTCCCATACAACTTTCCCTTTCAGTCCAAACCACGCAGGATATTTAGGAAGATGAATTTTCTCAACCTCGTTGCGTTTAATCTTCATCGAAGGAGTCATTAATCCGTTTTCAATTGTCCAGTCGGATTTCATAACAACTGCCTTTTCAATTGTTTCGTAGGACTCAAGTGAGGGATTGATTTCTGAAAGGGTTTGACTTATGCTATCAGCAACCGCTTCTTTCGTTTTGCTTTTACCCAACGCGGATAGTACAACAAGTGCCATCGGTTGAGGAACTCCCATGCCCACTACACAAACCTGTTCGATGTCGGTATTTTGCGCCAGCTTCATTTCAATGGGTGCAGGCGCGATGTATTTTCCTTTGTCCGTTTTGAACTGATCCTTTGTTCGCCCGGTAATCGTTAGAAATCCGTCCGCTGAAACCTCACCCATGTCACCGCTCCGCAGAAATCCCTCTTCATCGAAAAGCTCTTTGCTGAGCTCCGGCTCTTTATAATATCCGATGGTGTTTCCTTTGCTTTTCAAACGAATCTCACCATCCGCGGCAATTTTTACTTTTAATCCCTGCAAAGGTTTGCCTACTGTTCCGTGCCGGTTATCATCGTGGCGATTGAAATGTGCGTAAACACAATCTTCCGTCATGCCGTAGGCTTGCATAATGTGTACATCCAGCTTCTCAAACCATTTTATAATATCAGGAGAGAGTGGTGCGGCACCGCTCACGATATACTCAGCTTTAGCAAGACCAAGCTTCTTTTTTATACTTTTTTTAACAATTGAACTGATGATCGGAATGGATAATAACGTGTTCAATTTTTTCTGAGGCATTTTCTCAAGGATCTTCTCTTTGAATTTCGCCCAGATGCGCGGTACCGCAAAAAATGTAGTGGGCTGGGTATCGGCAAGGTTTTTCGGAAACGACTCAAGTGATTCTGCAAAAGACAGTGTCCCACCATCGTAAATGGCAATCATTTCAATGCCCATGCGTTCAGCTATGTGCGACATGGGTAAATACGAAAACAAATTTGGGTGTTTCCGTAAATTAAGTTCTTTGGTAGCCTGGGTAACGGTTGAGTCGAATGCCTCAACGGTATGCATTACGCCTTTGGGCTTGCCTGTTGTGCCGGATGTATAGATGATCGTCATTAAGTCATTCGACTTCCACGTAAAAGTTTGCTGAAGCGGTTCGTATTTTTTAACCCAGTCTTCCCAGATATTGTCCTCCTTTACATTGTATGCTGAAATGCCCAGCTTTACCATGCTTTCGGGGATACCGCTTTTTTGCTCAGCATAGTCATCCAGCTTGCCAACTACCACCAGTCTACTTTCACTGTGTTCTAAGATTTGACGAATGGCATGTGCGGACAGTGTTGCATAAAGCGGAACAGAAACATGGCCGCACATCATAATGGCAAGATCGGCCATAGCCCAATGCGCGCAGTTTTTTGAAAGTAACGCAACGTTGCTCTTTTCAGGAAGTCCGGTTGCTTTAATGCCAGCTGCAATTCGCCTGATTTCATCGCCTGCTTGTCGGTAGGTCCAGGTCTTCCATTCCCCTGAAACGGGTTGTCGCAAAAACAATTGCTCAGGAATTTCTTTCTCCCATTTTAAAAATTGGGCTAACGGGCTTGAGGGCATAGGATTATAATTAGGTATTACGATTTACTCATAAAAGAGTGAAAACAAAAGGTCTTCTTTTCTACCTTCGCCCTTATGGCTGAAACAAAAAGACTTTTTCTCCTCGATGCGTACGCGCTTGTTTACCGTGCGCATTTTGCCTTTACCAAAACACCCCGCATTAACTCAAAAGGAATCAATACGTCTGTTCCCTTCGGATTTACCAATACACTGCTGGAAGTTCTGACCAAGCAAAGGCCCACGCACATTGGCGTGGCATTCGATACTTCTGCGAAAACCTTTCGCGATGAAATTTTTAAAGAGTATAAAGCCAATCGTCAGGAAACTCCCGAAGACATCCGTTACGGAGTGCCAAAAGTAAAAGAGATTATACGCGGATTTAACATCCCGGTGCTGGAACTTGATGGCTATGAAGCCGATGATGTTATTGGCACACTTGCAAAGGAAGCGGAGAAGCTTGGCTTTGAAGTTTTTATGATGACGCCCGATAAAGATTTTGGACAGCTTGTAACCGAGCGTATTCATTTGTATAAACCTGCGTACATGGGCAACGCAGTTGATATCATGGGGCCGAAGGAAGTCTGTGCGAAATGGGATATTGATAATGTTTCACAAGTAATCGATATTCTTGGCTTGCAGGGCGATTCATCTGATAATATCCCCGGTATTCCGGGCTTTGGGCCAAAGACTGCCGCTGAGCTAATCAAAAAGTACGGATCGATTGAAAACATCATCAAGCATTCGCACGAATTAAAAGGCAAGCAAAAAGAACGTGTTGAAGAATTTGGCGAGCAGGCTCTTCTTTCCAAAACACTGGCTACCATTTCACTGGATGTTCCGGTTCATTTTGATGAAGAAGCACTCGTATATAAAGGTCCGGATGAAGCTAAACTAAAGCCAATCATTGAAGAGCTGGAATTCAAAACCATGATGCCTCGCATTTTTGGGGGAGGCAGCGCAGCGCAACAGGCTGCAGCCGCAATTGTATCACCGAAGGCTGCTCAGCTTTCCATGTTTGGCAGCGTACCTCAGCCGGTTGAAACGGAAACTCTCTCGGCAGATGCCAAAACGTTTTCGTCAGCAGATGTTAACTACAAGCTTGCCGATACACCAGCCCTGCGCAAACAGCTCATCGAAAAACTTAAGACACAAAAAGAATTTTCAGTTGAAGCAATCCACCACGAATCAGTTTTAATTGGATTTGCTTTTGCAAGTGCTCCAACAGAAGCAGTATTAGTTTCTTTCGATAAGGATAATGTTCAGATGATTCTTGCAGAGTTCGCAGGACTATTATCGGATGAAAAAATCAACAAGGTTGGTCATAATTTGAAAGGCGTGATGCTTGCGCTGAAAGAATTTTCGATTGACCTGGGCGGAAATCTTTTCGATTCAACTGTTGCACATTATTTAATTGAGCCGGAAGCGTCACACGATTTGAAAACAATTTGCCTGCTGTATTTGGGCTATCAAATACTGGAAGAGAATCAGCAAAGTCAGCTTCAGGCCGCCTGCGAGCGTGCTGACCTGGTGTTGCAGCTCAAACCAAAGCTTTCTAAAGAATTGGAGAAGAGGCGTCATGTAAAACTCATGCACGATGTTGAAATGCCGTTAATGAAAGTGCTGGCGGCCATGGAATACGAGGGTGTTCGGATCGATGAAAAAGCGCTGGCAATCATGTCACAGGATCTGAAAAAGGAAAGTGAGAAAGTTCAGAAAGAGATTTATAAAATAGCCGGAGCGGAATTTAACATCGGCTCGCCCAAGCAACTTGGAGAAATTTTATTTGATAAGCTTAAGCTTGCTGACTTACCAAGCGGTCAGGCCGGCAAAACGAAGAAAACCAAAACGGGCCAGTATGCAACCGGTGAAGAGGTATTGCAAAAACTAGCTGCAGATCATCCGATTGCTAAGAAGATTCTCGATTATCGGGAGTACGAAAAGCTTCGTTCAACGTATGTAGATGCCTTACCGCGATTAATCAGCAAACGCGATGGGAGAGTGCATACAGATTACCGGCAAGCAGTGGCCGCAACGGGCAGGTTGAGCTCCAATAATCCCAATCTTCAGAACATTCCGATTCGCACCGAAAAAGGCAGGCAGATCCGGAAGGCGTTTGTCTCACGCGGGAAAGATTACTTATTCATGTCGGCTGACTATTCGCAAATAGAACTGCGCATTGCTGCTTCCTTTGCGAAAGATGAAATCATGATCGATGCGTTTAAAAACAAACGCGATATTCACACGACAACCGCTGCTAAAGTTTTTAAAGTTGCAATCGATAAGGTAACTCCGGATATGAGACGAAAGGCCAAGGAAGTAAACTTTGGAATTTTGTATGGCAGCACGGCCTTTGGTTTGTCGCAGAACCTTGGCATCTCACGGAGCGAAGCAACCGAAATCATAAATTCCTACTTTGAGGAATTTCATGCCATCAAGCGGTACATGGACAATTCCATTATTCAAGCACGCGATACGGAATTTGTAGAAACTATTCTAGGCAGAAGGAGATACCTGCGCGACATTAACTCGCGCAATGTAACCACGCGCGGCTTTGCAGAGCGCAACGCGATCAACGCACCCATTCAGGGAAGCGCGGCTGATATCATTAAGATCGCGATGATCAACATTCAGCGCTGGCTCAACAAAGAGAACCTGAAAACAAAAATGATCATGCAGGTTCACGATGAACTGGTGTTCGATGTGCATAAGGATGAAGTCGATAAAGTAAAAGACAACGTGCGCAAGCTGATGGAGCATGCCGTGATTCTGGATGTGCCGATGGAGGTTGAGGTTGGGGTTGCAGATAATTGGTTGGATGCACACTAAGTCTGAATCAGGATTTTTTGATTTTAGGATTCAACAAGATTAACACGTGGAAATTTCTAAGCAGTCTATCATTGAGGCTCACGAACGGATCAATGCATATGTTCATCGAACACCGGTATTGACCTCTGAAAGTATTAATACCATTTCCGGTTGTAGCATTTTTTTTAAATGCGAAAACCTTCAAAAGGTAGGAGCCTTTAAAGCACGTGGAGCCATGAATGCTGCACTGCAAATTCCTGAATCGGATCGCTCAAAAGGAATCGCCACGCATTCCTCCGGAAATCATGCTCAGGCCATTGCGCGTGCCGGAAAAATCTTAGGGATACCCGCGTACATTGTTATGCCGAGCAATGCACCTCAAATAAAGAAAGATGGCGTTAAAGGGTATGGTGGTCAAATTTTTGAATGCGAACCGACCTTACAGGCACGTGAGACAACGTTAGCCGATGTCATTGCAAAAACCGGAGCGACTGAGATTCATCCGTTTAATAATTATCATGTAATGATTGGCCAGGCTACGGCCGCAAGAGAATTGTTTGAGGAAGTTAGCGAACTAGACTATTTGTTAGCGCCCGTAGGTGGAGGCGGACTGCTAAGTGGCACGTTGATCGCTGCAAAGTATTTCTCCCCTCAAACAAAAGTTATTGCCGGTGAACCGGAAGGTGCAGATGATGCCTACCGTTCTATGCAAAGCGGCAAGATTGAACTTTCACAATCCAACACCATTGCGGATGGGTTACTTACTACGCTGGGAGATAAGACTTTTCCAATCATCAAAGAAAATGTTGAACGTGTGATCACCGTAAGCGATGCGGAAATCGTCTCGGCTATGCGGTTGATCTGGGAGCGAATGAAAATCATTATTGAACCCTCCGCGGCTGTCACGTTTGCTGCATTGCTGAAAGACAAAGCTTCATTCCAAGGTAAGAAAGCAGGAATAATTCTCTCAGGCGGAAATGTTGACCTTGAAAAAGCGTTAAAGCTTTTCACAAAATAAATCATGGATTTAAAACATCAGGCGTTTCGCTGGGTATCGGTGTGTTTGGGTTATCACTCTATGTTAACGATCTGACAGTTCGCGATTAAACCTTAAAAAAGATGGCTACAATCGCCAGCATAAGAAGAAACATGGTAATGTAGTATAGTAATTGAATGAGTATTCCTTTTAAAATGGTGGCCAGCCAGCCCTGAAGAAAAAACTGTTTTAAAGAAATGATCATATAAGCAATAACAACAAACGCGTATATGTTCATCGTCACCAACACGCTTGGCGGGTAAATTAAAAATGGGACAATGCAGAGTATAATAAACAGCAACAAGATTTGGGCCATCCACAGTACATCAAACACTAGTACTTCCGCATAATTGCTTCCTGCACGCCTGAACAACATCCATGTAAAGCATGCGAGGATCGGTAGAAACAGGAAGTTGATCAGCTTGCTGTGCTCCAGAATTTCCTGCTCCACATTCTTCATCAACTCTGTTGTCTTTTCTAATTCGGGGTTTGGTACGGTATTAACTTCCTGAGTTTGTAGTTGTATTTGCTCAAGGTAATAACCATTGATTCCTGTTTTTTGTGAAAGGTATATCTGCAACGCCATGACAATCAGCAGATAGGTGATTGGATTAAAATATTTCTTCCGCTTCCCTGCATTAAATTCACGCGCAACCTTGCCCGGATGGATAAACAACTCCTTCATCAGAAAGAAGATTCCTTTATCTGTATGCGTGAAGGCATGAAAAAATTCATGCCCAAAGTGTTTAAGTGTAAAGCGATGCGTATCAGCTTTCTGAGAGCAATTCGGGCAGTACTTCCCTTCAAATGTATTCTCGCAATTCTTACAGGTTGTCATAAATAAAAAATCGCCTGCCCCGATGGCTATTGGGATCAGGCGACTAAAGTTCTGCTTTCAAATGTCAAAAACCAATATTAGTTACCGCCTGATTTTTTAAACTTATCAAATTGTGAAGGTTCATTTTTCCGCGGGAACACATTGTCTTGCGTGCTGACATCTGCTGTTTCGCCTTTAGGGTCAAGCACGATGTTTACAACTTCCTTATCCTTAACAAAGGTTTTGGTTGCAACATTTTCATTCAGTCGCCAGATCTCGGCAGGAATGCGTTCGATTTCTTTGGTGCCATCTTTATACGTCCACTCAATGATAACCGGCATTACCAACCCGCCTTTGTTAGCAAAGGTTACTTCATAGATGTTCTTGCCGTCAAGCTTACCAAGAATCGCTTTGTCATCTACGCGGTTCCGAAAATCGCCATACTCACTATCCGGTGTGTTAATGACCGTTAAGGGTTCTGGACCGCTGCTGAAATCCATCATGCCTGAATTTTTGTTAAGATCACCTTCTTTCGCCTTAATGTTTTTATTCTCAACATTTTTGGTATCTGCACTTGTCTTAAACCACTTTACGTTGTCTATCGATTGATTGGTATTATCTGTGGTATAAAACCAACCACGCCAGAACCAATCCAAATCAACTGCCGATGCATCCTCAAGGGTTCTGAACAAATCAGCTGGCTTCGGATGTTTGAAGGCCCAGCGTTCACAATATTCTTTGAAAGCCTTATCGAAAAGTTCTGGACCCATTACCGTTTCGCGAAGAATGTTTAACGCTGTGGCACACTTGGCATACTGCTCGTTACCAAAGTTCGAGCGTACTACACTTTCAGAGTTAACCATCAATGGACGTTGTAATTCCGGATCGCTCTTCATGTACGGAATAATCATAGGCGCAGGCCCCCTTCGCGCTGGCATGTCAGGATAATAGATGGTTTGTGTTAGGTGCTGAATGAACGTATTCAACCCCTCATCCATCCAGGTAGATTGGCGTTCATCATTGTTGATGATCATCGGGAAGAAATTATGACCCACTTCATGAACGATTACTCCGATCATTCCCCATTTGGTCTTATCCTCATACGTTCCATCCTCGTTTGGCCTTCCGTAGTTGAAACAAATCATAGGATATTCCATACCCAATGAAGCTGCGTGTACCGAAGTTGCCTGTGGATACGGATAGTTGATACTGTATTTCGAATACCCCAATAATGTATTCCGCACAGCTTTGGTTGATTCCTTTTCCCAAAGCGGATTTCCCTCCTTCGGATAGTAGGACATGGCCAGGGTTGTCTTGTCGGCAATTTTAACGGCCTGCGCATCCCAAATGAATTTACGTGATGTGGCAAAAGCAAAGTCGCGCACATTGTCGGCTGTAAACTTCCAGGTTTTCTTTTGCTTCGATTTTGTTTTCTCACGCTGGATAGCTTCTTGTTGTGTACAAATAATCACTGGCTTATCAAACGATGTTTTAGCCTGCTCGAATCGGTTGTATTGTTCACCAGTTAAAACTTCTTTCAGGTTTTGTACCATTCCGGTTCCTGCAACAACGTGATCTGCGGGAACAGTCAGGTTAACCTGATAATTTCCGAATGATAGTGTAAACTCACCCTGTCCTAAAAATTGTTTATTCTGCCAGCCGATAAGATCATCATACACGCACATGCGCGGGAACCACTGTGCAATGATGTATAAATGATTACCGTCTTTTGGAAAATATTCCATGCCACTGCGGCCATCATTCGGTGAAGCTTCACGGACCCGATCGTTAATGTTGAATGACCAATCAATCGAGAATGAAATTTTTTGGCCAGTTTTTAAAGGTTGCGCAAGATCAACACGCATCATGGTTTGATTGATGAAATGAGGCATCGCTTTTCCCGCAGCATCTTTTACCGATTTTATCTTAAAGCCGCCATCAAAATCATACAACCCCGCGTTTCCGGCAATGGCTTGCGTAGTCATGGCATCTGAAACAGTATTGGTTGCAGTCTTAGATGTGTTGTTGCCCTTCTCGTTAATATTTTGGTCTAATTGCAACCAGAGGTACGTTAATGCATCTGGTGAATTGTTGGTGTAGGTGATAACCTCAGAACCTGTGATGCTTTGATTTTCATCGTTGAGTTCAGCATTGATAACGTAGTCCGCTTGCTGCTGCCAATATTTCGGACCTGGTGCGCCAGAACCACTTCGGTACTCGTTCGGTGTTGGAAGCAGTTGCTCGAGTTGCTCGAACTTGCCTTTCCAGTTTTTGTCCTGTGCAACTGTTGTAAGAGAAGTTGCCATCAGGCAAATGATGAGAATTGAATTTTTCATAGAATTTAATTTAAGCTCACCAGAAAATTTTGTCCTTCACCAGCAATAAAGCCATTCCGGCAATAGCGGATGAAAGAACAAGCTTCCAGTCTCTTCGGTTTACGGTAAATAAATCGACTAAAATAAAAGACAGAATCAGAAAGATGCTAACGATAATTATTTGACCTAGCTCCAGCCCGATATTAAAGGCAAATAACTGGGATACGATGCCCCGATCTTTCCCTAACATGGCCTTGAGATAATTTGAGAATCCAAGACCGTGGATCAATCCAAAAAACAAGGCATAGCCGTAATTGATGTACGTGGTTCGATCGGAAGGTTCGGTGCCTCTGAAAATATTGGAAACCGCAGTAATAAAAATTGTGACAGGGATCAGAAACTCAATTAATTCCTGGTTAATGGAAATAACACTAAGTGTTGATAAAGCCAGTGTAATCGAATGCCCGATTGTAAAAGCTGTCACCAGGATCAAAACTTTTTTCCAATCGCGCATGAGGTACAGAGCACACAGCGCCACCACAAAGAGAATATGATCGTACCCGTTTTTGTAATCGAGGATATGATCCTTTCCTAACTGGAAGTAAAGTTCAAATTGGCTCATAGCATGGGTTAGCGCAGCACGAGCGCAAGTATACGGGTTTTATTAGCTAATTTTAAGCTCCGAAAAGCACTGTACGCGAAATGCTGCCCATCTCAGTTTTACTATCATCGGTTTTGATTCTTTTGCATCCGCTTCATATTTCGGTTACGGAAATTACGCTGGATGAAAAGGAGAGAGAACTAGAGATCATGCTTCGCATTTTTACGGATGATCTTGAGCTGGCCATTCGAAACGCAAAGAACGACCCGGAGCTGACTTTAGTAAACCCATCCAATTCCACAACCGATAAACTTGCCTGGGGATATTTGCAGCCAAGGTTTAAGCTGATGGCGGACGGGAAACTGCAGCCTGTTAAATACCTGGGCCACGAAACAGATGAAGATGTGCTTATCTTTTATATTCAGGTACGGCCTGTGAAAAAGTTTAAGACCATCGACATTACCAATAGCATCATCACGGAATTTTATGAAGATCAGTCCAACCTGATTAACATGACCGTGAAAAATGAAACAAAAAGTTTAAGGCTTATGCGGAACAATCCTTCCGGCAAGCTTTCGTTTGATCTGAAATAGTTACCTCCATGAAATATTTTCTGTCGTTTTTGCTTGTTAGTCTGCTTTTACTTTCCGCTTGCGGCCCTGAAGAAGAGGAGCAGGGCTGCGCCTTTATCCCCGAAACTTCTGAGATAGAAGTTGAAATAACCCTTACGTCATTATCGGATTCATTGGCTAATGTAAGCTCAAAGGAAGCGTTGGTTAAATTACTGGGAGATCATAAGGTTTTACGCGAGATTTTTTTTAAACGATCGCAATACCCGAATGATTCGGTATTCATTAACGAATTGTACAGACGGTTTACCAACATTCACCTGGATACCCTGGCAATGGAAGTCAAACGGGTATTTGGTAATGAACAGAAGCTGAAGGCAGAATTTACGGAAGCTTTCAAAAACCTGAAGTATTATTATCCTGAAATACAGATCCCAAGAATCGAAACAGCGATTAGCGGTTTTGAAACCGATATGTACGTGAGCGATTCGCTCATCATTGTTGGGCTCGATTATTATTTGGGAAAAAAAGCAAAGTTTCGTCCGAACATGTACGATTACATGCTTCGCCAGTATAATCCTGAAAACATTGTGCCGTCAACTATGTTGATCTATGGGATTGATCCACGGATTAACAACATGGATGAAAACAACAAGACCGCGTTAGCCGACATGATTGCCTATGGCAAATCATTTTATTTCGCTAAACAAATGGTTCCGTGTACTCCCGATAGTGTCTTCATCTGGTACTCTCCTAAGGAAATAACAGGTGCATGGGAAAATCAGGACCTCATCTGGGCCCGACTGATTGAAGACAAGCTGCTGTATTCAACAAGTCATGTGTTAAAGCAACGGTATCTGGGCGAACGCCCAAAGACTACTGAAGTTGGCGTTGATTGCCCAGGTCGCATCGCACAATGGGTGGGATGGCAGATTGTAAAGAGCTATAGGAAAGAGCATCCTGATCAAACACTTCCCGATCTAATGAAAAGCGGTAACGCTGACAAAATTTTTGAAGACTCTAAATACAAACCAAGGCGTAGGTGATTTTTTCACATAGCCGCGTATCTTTGACCTCTTTTAAATTTTAAGTTATGCGTAAAAAGATTGTAGCCGGAAACTGGAAAATGAACAAAACCCTGCAGGAAGCGAACACGCTTGCTTCTGAAGTGCTTGGAATGGTAAATGATGAAGTTAAGGGTGATGTTAAAGTAGTTTTTTGCACCCCATTTCCATACCTGCAATCCGTTAAAACTATTCTTGGTAATAACAACCGGATATCGGTTGCTGCACAGAATTGCAGTGAGCATGAATCGGGGGCATATACAGGAGAAACATCAGCAAGTATGCTGAAGTCGATGGATATTCCCTATATAGTAATCGGTCATAGTGAACGCAGACAATATTTTGGTGAAGATGGAAAGTTACTCGCGAAGAAGGTTGACGTTGTATTGAAGAACGGGTTATCTCCAATTTTTTGTTGCGGTGAAGTGTTGGAGATCCGTGAGAAAGGAACGCATGAACAAGTGGTTAAGCAGCAGGTTGAAGAAAGCCTGTTTCATTTGGATGCTGATAACCTGAAAAAAGTAGTGATTGCATACGAACCCGTTTGGGCCATTGGTACGGGCAAAACAGCAACCGCACAGCAGGCACAGGATATGCACGCGGTTATCCGCAAACATATTGCTGCTAAATATGGTCAGGCAGTTGCAGACAGCATCTCTATATTATATGGCGGAAGCGTGAATGCAGCCAATGCAAAGGAGCTTTTTGCCAACCCGGATGTGGATGGCGGGCTCGTAGGGGGAGCATCACTAAAATCGCGCGAGTTTACAGAAATCATAAAGTCAATTTGAAAATTGACCGATTTGAAAATTTGAAAATGAGATTGGACCATCTTCGAATCTTCGAACTTTCAAATTAATTATATGTACTATACACGCTTACAAGTACTGTGCGATTCTGAGTTTTCTGAAATTCTTCAGGCTGAAATTTCAGAGGCTGGCTTCGATACCTTCATGGAAATTGACAACGGATTTGAAGCGTATGCGGAACAGGAAAATTTCAACAAAGAAGTTCTTCAGGAGATTTTACAAAAGTATAGCGCGGTTACTCCAATAACTTTTTACCAGGATAAGATTGAAAAGAAAAACTGGAATGAAGAATGGGAGAAAAATTATGAACCGGTTATCGTGAACGATTTCGTAATCATCCGGGCTTCATTTCATCAGCCCGCGAAAAACTATCCATACGATATCATCATCACACCAAAAATGTCGTTTGGTACCGGCCATCATCAAACGACACATTTGATGGTAAAAACCCAACTTGAAATAGATCACAAAAATAAAATTGTGATGGACGCGGGTTGTGGTACTGCTGTACTTGCGATTATGGCTGCGAAACTGGGCGCAAAAAAAATTGAAGCATTTGACATTGATGAGTGGAGCGTGATTAATGGTCAGGAAAATGCAGAGATCAACAGGTGTGACAACGTTACCATCCGGCAGGGCAAGATCAGCGACCTTACCTTTGAAGATGATTTTGATATTATTCTCGCCAACATCAATAAGAATATCTTACTTCAGGAAATGCATCAATACGCTGCTTACCTGAAACCAGGAGGATTATTGCTGCTCAGCGGATTTTACGAAAAGGATATTCCAGATCTTTTACAATCCGCATCCCCATACAACCTTCAGCGGGTTACGTCACACGAACGTGAGAGCTGGGTTTCGTTGTTATTGAAGAGGGGCTGAACCGACTTCTGCCGAGCGAACCACAAGAATTCCTGTAAGCGGATTAACACAATACCGTCATATTTCACGTTATACTCTTTAATAATCCGCCCTCTTGTCGCGTTTTAGCTTATTTCGCCATTATTTGCGAATTTCAGGGGTTTTTGACTGCGTGAAAAAGGCATTTTTTCATATTCTTTCGGTATTGCTGCTGTCGGCTTCGGTTTGCTTTGGACAAACCGATTCCCCGGTAAGCATGAACTTTGCCGACAGCCTGCGGATCGTAATGGAAAATACCCGCAACCTGGAAGCCACAGCCATAGGTGCCGGGTTCACAACAGCCTGGCCAAACATAAATCTTGATCAGCAGCAACTCATAAAAAGACAGACTTACAGTATGCGCAAGAAGGGCTATAAGCTTCGCCCGCATCTTGTGCCGTACATCGGAGCCATTGTTGCAGCCGTTACTATTGAAGGATCGGATGCCACCCAGCTTGGAAACTTTTTAAAAGTTGCCGGCAAGGTTATCGACAATTATAAATCACCCCGCGTTCTTGCATTTTTCAACACGTCCCGCGATTTTTTTGAGCGCCATACGCTTTTTGCAGATAAATCGTACAGCCTTTATGCCCGGGAAGGCAGCTATACGTTTGAATACCTGGAATTTATTCCACCTCCACCGGATACTTCGACAAATAACGACCAATACAACAACGACACCTGGGTTGATGAACCAGTCGATACTGTTTATCACGAACCGCCACCGTACTGGTTAACACCCGCACCACAGCCCAATGTAGAGGGAGCAATCATCCGGTTCACCGGAACGAATTTAAATTTTGTTACACCGTATGACTCGGTAAATCTGAGCAATACTAAAGGTATATTTTCTTTAACCGATAACATTTTTGTTGGTGAGGAGGGAAGGTTTGACTGGTCATCAGCCTATCTGACGCCTGAAGAAGTTACCTGCAACTTTACAGTTTATAATTTCAACACCAAGAAGCCGGAACTAAAGGCTGATCTGGTTAATCTTAACTATGCCGGAAAAACCCCCGGCTTTATTGCTGGAAAATTTGAGTTCAAATCTCAATCCCGGAAAGATTCTGTAGCGTCCAGTTATCCACGCTTTACTTCGTATCAAAGCAACCTGGAGATCCAGGGTTTTGGTAACGAACGTATGAAATACACCGGAGGGTTTTCATTGTGGGGTAATCGGATCAAGAGTACTTCGGTTAACAATGAGGTGGCAACAATTGTTGTTTCCGATGAAGTCGAGAAGAAGTTCAAAGCCCGGTCGCGGGAATTTATTTTTCAGGATTCATCGGTGCTGTCTGAGCAAACAGAATTCGCCATTTACCACCAAAATGATTCCATTACACATCACTCGGTTCAGATGAAGTATGATTACAACCAGGAAAAACTTTTGTTGTTGAGTGAAAAGGGACTGATGAGGAATGCTCCGTATGCATCTTCTTTTTTTAACATGGATTTTGCGGCACACTCCATCCGCTGGGATTTACAAGCCGATAGCCTGGATATTTCAACGCGCGGTGCGCGGGCTACGGTGCCTATGATTCTGGAATCGGTGGATTACTATGAACCGGATGATTTTAAAACGCTGGAAGGTGTTGGATTTAATTTTCATCCGCTGGCGTTAGTGGCAAATTATTGTATCCGCAATAGCACGCGTGAATTGCATAGCGGAGACCTGGCGCAACAAACAGGGTACGGTATTCTGGAAATTCAAAAAGCCATTGAGTTCCTTTCCCAAAAAGGATTGTTGGAATACTGGCCTCAGCGAGATCTGATTCTTGTAAAAGAAAAAGCGATTACTCAATACCTGGCCCATAAAGGTGAAGTGGACTATGACAATCTGAAAATTCAATCCATATCCGGGTCATATGTTCAAACTGATCTGAAGGCTCCGGTTTATCCGAACGCAACCCTCAACTTTAAGAACCGAAACATGGTTGTGCGCGGAGTGGCTGGATTTAACGTAAGTGATTCATTAAATGTATTCATCAAACCCGACAGCAGCACGGTTACCGTCTTACAAAACCGCGACATTAAGTTTGATGGAACAGTTACTGCGGGAAATTTTGAGATCACAGGAAAGCAATTCACCTTAAAGTACGATAGCTTCTTCATCAGTCTCGATAAAATTGATTCCATCAATTTTTACGCAATGGAAAAAAATGCCCGAGGGCAGATGGTGCGTAAGAAAATAAATAATTCAATGGTAGGTGCTGACTCCACGGCCGCAGCAGCAGGCGGAATGAGTTCAGCTGCTAAGTCTTCGGGAACACTCTATATTAACAGACCCAACAACCGGTCGGGAAAAGAAAAGATTCCAAATTATCCCAGGCTTGATGCTGCCGCAGGCGGAGTAATTTATTTCGACAGGCCTGAAGTTTTGAATGGTGTATATGACCGATCTGTATTCTTCGTTGTGCCGCCTTTTAAGCTTGACAGTTTGAATGATGCCGATCCGGCTTCCCTGAATTTTGACGGCTCATTCGTTTCAAGCGGAATGTTCCCGAGTTTTAAGGAAAAGCTGCACTCTATGCCCGACAAGTCTCTGGGCTTTGAACACACAGTTCCGTCCAGCGGATATCAGCTTTACAAAGGTGACGGTAAACTGTTTGGTGTTATTACACTCGATAAAAAAGGACTTCGTTCACCGGGACGAATAGAATACCTCGCTGCAACGGTCTATTCCAACGATTTTGTATTTTATCCTGACTCCGTTTCTGCACGAGGCACTCGGGCAACGATTACCGAAAAGCAATTCGGATCGGTTGTTTTTCCTCAGGCATCGTTACGGAACTATCAAATGAAGTGGTTCCCGAAACAGGATCAAATGAAAATTCGCAACACCGATGTGCCATTTAATTTTTACGATAGCACCGCACAGCTGACAGGAACCATCACGGTTTCAAAAAGCGGATTGACAGGTATTGGAAAGCTCGAAACGCGCGGCTCTGAGCTGCGGTCGAGAGAAATGAGCTTCTCCGCGAAAGACTTTGGTGCGCGACACGCCCGCTTTAAAGCTAAATCGGCAGATCCTTCCAAACCGTTGATTGATGGAACGGATGTGCGTGTTAAGTTTAATCTTGCGCAAAATTATGCTGACATCAGCCCGGAGATAGAAGGTGAAGCCGCGATTGAATTTCCGTTTGCACAATTTAAAACTTCCATTCCGAATGCACGCTGGGATTTTTCTACACAGAAAATTACCATGACTAAAAACCCGGATGTACCCATCGAGAACTCATACTTCTATACAACCCGTAAGGATTTGGATTCCCTTAGCTTCAACGCAGAGAAAGCAGTGTATGACCTGAAGACACAGCAGATGTTGGTCAGTGGTATTCCTTACATTACCGTGGCCGATGCACGCATAACACCTGAGAATGGTGAAGTATTGATCCTTGAAAACGCAAAGATCGGTACCCTTAAAAATACAACCATCGTTCTGGATACCCTCAATGGATATCACCGCCTGACAGAAGGTGTGGTAGATGTTATCTCAAGAAAGGAATTCTCCGGATACGCCACCTATCAGTACGTAAACTTTCTCAAGGATACGTTTGCCATTAAAATGACCGACTTTCATCTTGAACCGGTGGTAGAAACTGAGCAGACAAAAAAATTTCAGCGTAGAAAAACAGTTGCCTCTATGCAAACCGTTGGTGTTGGTCACGTAACAGAAGAAGAAAAGCTTGTGCTCGGTGCGGGTATGTTTTATAAGGGCGACCTCACCATGTTTGCGACCAAACCTGCATTACAGCTAACGGGATTTGTAAAGCTTGATTTGAAAAAGATTAAAGACTATAATGCCTGGATTCAATATTCACAAAGTGGTGATGAGCCCGAGATCCTGATCAATTTCGATAACGCACTTACCGAGGATGGTAAAAAGGTTGATGCAGGTCTTCACTTTTCTGCACTTGAAAATGATCTGTACATCACCTTTCTCAATGATAAGGGAGAAGACGATGATGATTTCTTTGTTCCCAGCGGCACACTGCATTATGATACCGCTTCGCGCGAGTATAAAATTGAAGATCGTGAGAAAGCCGCAGGCAATAAATTATCCGGAAAAGTTTTCGCGTATAGTGATGAAACCACACAGGTTAGGTTTGAAGGCCCCGTTAATCTTTTTAAAGGGACCAAAGATTTTAACGTAACGGCTGCAGCAATCGGCAGCGGAAATATACAGACAAATGATATTCGCATGAATGCGTTGGTCATGTTGAATACGACTGCAATTCCGCCTGCTTTTGACGTTATGGCATTTGATTTGCAAGCCGTGATTCAAAAGGAAGGCGCTGATGAAGGCATGGGAGACCAAACAGAACTTTTATATAAAATTGCTGATATCGTAGGGGAGCGTGTCGCAAAAGATTTTGAGGAGCGAAGCGCACAGGGATATGTTTCACTGGGGACAATAGCTGAAACGGCTAAGGCTTTAACCTTTGCCAATGTCAACTTAAAATGGTCCGTATCGAACAAAGCTTTTTACAGCGAGGGCCCGTTGGGGCTGTCGAACAGTTTTCGAAATGATATAAATGGCGCGTTCGAAGGGTTTATGGAAGTTAAAAAAACCGAAGACGGTGCTCCTGTATTTAACGTTTTCTTTAAGGCCTCTCCAGAGTCGTGGTATTATCTCGGATTTGAAGATAACCGGCTATTGATGTACTCTTCGAATGAAGAGTTTAATACGCTGGTGGCCAAGAAAACAAATTCAGGAAAGGCTAAGCTGGGCGATGTGGTGTTTGTTCCAGGCAGCGAGGAAGAAACGAAAGCTTTCATTAATCGTTTTAGGTTAGAATATTTAGGAATTGAAGTTCCCTACAGTCTCAGCGAGGGTGCGGCCGGAAAGAAAGAAGATCCTAAAAAGAAGGATGATAAAGACGGATTCTAATGAAGGTGCGTAAATACGTTGGGCTATTCGTAGTGCTCATTGTCATTGGAGGTATTACCAATTCATGCCTGGAACCCTTTAACGCGGATGTTCCAGCAAACAAACTGAATTTACTCGTTGTAGACGGATACATCAATGCAGGCCCGGGAAAAACCCGCATCACATTATCAAAAATATCTCCCCTGAGTTTTAGTCAGAATATAGACTTTGAAACAGATGCAGAAGTATCCATTGAAACGGAAACGGATGAATCGTACCTGCTTTCAGAAATTGGCTCCGGTCTATATCAGTCAGAAGAACTAAATCTTCCCACGGATAAGCAGTACAGATTGCATATTAAGTTGTCAAACGGAAAAGAGTATCGGTCCGAAATGATGAACGTTAAGGTTACTCCACCCATTGACACTATTGCATGGGAATGGAAACCTGATCTGCTTTACATCTATGCGTATGCGCATGATGCGCAGAATTCCACACGGTATTATAGTTGGTCGTATGAAGAGGATTGGGAGATTCGCGCGCAGTATAGACCCGATCTGAAGTATAATGGAGATACTATTATTTTGCGGGCTACTGAATTGCCCGAGCCGCGGGGGATGGATACACTTCTTGATATGTCTATTTGCTATAAATCGGGGAAATCAAAAATTATGAATTTCGCTACAACTAAGTTGCAGGCTAGCGATTCGGTGAAACATGCTGTACGAAAAATGTCGCATGCTGCGGAGGAAAGACAGATTCGCTATTCTATGCTCCTGCATCAGCATGCGCTTACGGAAGAAGAGTTCGATTACCTTACACTCGTTGAAAAAAATTCGACACAAGTCGGCTCGTTCTTTGATCCAATGCCTTCTCAGCTCTTTGGCAACATCCACCGGACAAACGAGCCGGATGAAACTGTAATTGGATATGTAGGAGTTTACACAACCGAGCATAAACGATTATTTCTTCATGGCGATTTACTTCCACCAGCTCCTATACAGGAAAAGTGCGAGCCATTAGATTTTCTAAATACAAAAGAGAACCTGGCTCTTAACCTGAGCGGCAAGCCTCCTGTCTATATTCCCTTTAAGACGTACTATCAGGGGAATCCGCCCCGGCCCTGGGTACAGGCCTTGCCAAGGCAATGCATGGATTGCCGCACAAACGCAACCGTACCCCGGCCTGATTACTGGCGTGAATTCTTTCTTGATCCTTAAAACCAATGTTCAATTCCTTTTGAACCATCGATTTCCCCTGTAATTTGCACAATATCATTTCCTATGGTAAAAGAATACATCAACAAAAATCAGGATCGCTTTCTTTCCGAACTGTTTGAACTGCTTCGGATTCCATCCGTAAGCGCAGATAGTAAACGTGCAGGCGATGTACGGAAGGCTGCTGAATATCTGCTGGGAAAGCTTACCGATGCCGGAGTAGATAAAGCCGAGCTTTGCGAAACAGCCGGTCACCCGATTGTGTACGGAGAAAAAATTATCAATCCTTCATGGCCAACAGTCCTCGTGTACGGGCACTACGATGTACAGCCACCCGATCCGCTTGACTTGTGGACGTCACCACCCTTTGAACCTGTAGTAAAGGACGGAAAGATTTATGCCCGTGGCGCATGCGATGATAAAGGACAGGTATACATGCATGTCAAAGCTTTCGAAGCCATGACAAAGCTTGCTATGATCAGGTGTAATATTAAGTTTATGATTGAAGGCGAAGAAGAGGTTGGATCTGAACACCTGGCCACTTTTGTAAAGGAAAATAGAGCAAAACTTAAAGCTGATGTAATTCTCATTTCCGATACATCAATCATTTCCCTTGATCACCCATCTATAACCGTTGGGTTGCGTGGGCTAAGCTATATGGAAGTTGAAGTTACCGGACCTAATCGCGACTTACACTCCGGTGTATATGGTGGAGCAGTGGCTAATCCAATTAACGTACTAAGTAAAATGATTGCATCGCTGCACGATGATAAAGGCCGTGTAACCATTCCGGGATTTTATGATAAAGTTGCACAGCTTAGTGCTGCGGATCGGGAAGCGATAAACAGAGCACCCTTCTCACTTGATAACTACAAGAAGGATCTTGACATCAATGATATCAAAGGAGAAGAAGGCTACACAACAGTTGAGCGCACAGGCATTCGGCCAACGCTGGATGTAAACGGAATCTGGGGTGGTTACACGGGGGAGGGTGCCAAAACCGTACTGCCATCAAAAGCGTATGCGAAAATTTCAATGCGTTTAGTTCCCGATCAGGATAATGAGGAGATCACCGAACTCTTTACAAAACACTTTAAATCAATCGCCCCTGACTCCGTTAAGGTAAAAGTTACTGCCCTGCACGGTGGTCAGGCAGCCGTTACGCCAACTGACTCAAAAGCGTTTAAAGCAGCAAGTTCAGCATTCGAAGAAGTTTGGGGCAAGCGTCCGATACCTACCCGCGATGGCGGAAGTATTCCGATTGTGGCACTTTTTAAGAAGGAACTTGGTTTAGATACAGTATTGATGGGATTTGGCCTGGATTCAGATGCCATCCATTCTCCCAATGAACACTATGGAATTAAGAACTTTATGCTGGGGATAGAAACGATCACTTCGTTCTATAAACATTTTTCAAAACCATAAGCTGCACTAATCGTTAACCTGATCATGAATTTAAAAAAAGCTTCGGCTGTACTGATTTTATTTGGAGTACTTACAACGTCCTCTTTTGCTCAGATTCTTGAGCCGGTTAAGTGGACGTGGGAAGCTTCAAAGAAATCCGTAAAGGTTGGCGATGAATTGGAACTGGTGTTTACCGGTCAGGTTGATGACACCTGGTATGTGTATGCCAATGAGTTTGATCCGGAGTGCGGGCCGATCCTGGCAACCATAACCTTCACCGCTGATCCAAGCGTTAAGACTGTAGGTACGCTTAAAGCGATCAATCCAAAGACCAAGCGTGACGATGCCTTTGATTGCGAAGTAAAGATTCTCAAAGGAACCGCAGTGTTCCGTCAAAAAATAAAGGTTCTTTCTAAGAATTTAAAGATATCCGGAACCTTCAATGGCCAGGTGTGTACGGAAGTTAATGGCAGGTGTGTGCAGTTCGATGTAGATTTTGCGTTCACCGATATAGTCGTTACAGAAGCGGATGTAAAAAAAAACCCTGAACCTGTAGAGCAAATTCCGGCAGCAACAGATCCGGTGAGTAAAGACACGGTACAGGAAAAGCAGGAGCCGAAAGAATATTTTTCAAAAGCCAACGGGCCGGTATTGGATGAAGCAATCCTGGAAGGTGAGCCAATGTATGGCAATGATTCTTTTTGGACGCTGCTGGTACTTGCCTTTGTGGCGGGTCTTACATCGTTAATTACACCCTGTGTGTTTCCGATGATTCCCATGACCGTAACATTCTTTCTAAAGGATACACAAACGAAACGCGAAGGCGTTAAAAAGGCAATCATCTTCGGCCTATCCATTATTATACTGTATTCATCAGCAGGAACACTCTTTGCTGTGTTGCTTGGCCCGGAAGGATTAAATGCACTCGCGACTAATTGGGCGCTAAACCTTTTTATCTTTTTTGTATTCCTGATCTTTGCACTTTCATTCTTCGGCTTATTCGAAATCAATGCGCCTTATAAGCTTATAAATAAAATTGACCAACAAGCGGAAAAGGGCGGCTTAACCGGGGTGTTCTTCATGGCGTTTACGCTTGTGTTGATTTCGTTCAGTTGTACGGTGCCGATTGTGGGGAGTGTGCTGGCGCTTTCGGCAGGCGGACAAATTCTCAAGCCCATCCTGATGATGTTCTCGTATTCATTAGCATTTGCATTGCCCTTTGCCTTCTTCGCTTTTTTCCCGGAAGTAATTAAAAGCATACCCAAGTCAGGCGGTTGGTTAAATGCAGTTAAAGTAACGTTAGGCTTTCTTGAGCTGGCCCTTGCACTAAAATTTTTCAGTATAGCTGATCAGGCATATCATTGGGGCTTGTTAGATCGTGATTTAAATATTGCGTTATGGATCGTGATTTTTGGATTGCTGGGATTGTACCTGCTTGGTAAGCTGCGTCTCCCGCACGACAGTCCGATTGAAAAAGTATCTGTATCCAGGTTACTGTTGGCGATTGGTGTTTTTACATTTGTTGTATACCTCGTTCCGGGCTTGTGGGGCGCACCGTTAAAAGCATTGGCAGGCTATCTTCCACCGCAGCATACGCTTGACTTTGACCTGGCTGCACTGGCAAAAGGAAAACAGGATGATCAATGTGAAGAGCCTAAGTATGCAGACTTCCTGCATCTGCCACACGGGTTAACAGGATATTTTGAGTACGAGCAAGCGCTTGCCTGCGCGCGTCAGCAGAACAAACCAATCTTTATTGATTTCACCGGGCACGGGTGTACGAATTGTCGTGAAATGGAAGCTGTCGTATGGAGCGATCCGGCTGTTCTAAAAAGATTGAAGGAGGATTTTGTAGTGGTAGCGCTATACGTGGATGACAAAACAGAATTACCCGAAGCAGAATGGATTACATCGCGCTATGACGGAAAGGTTAAGAAAACTATTGGTAAGAAAAATGCCGATATCCAGATTGCAAACCTGAATAACAACGCTCAACCTTTTTATGTATTGATGGGGCCCGATGAAAAGGTGCTTGCATGGCCCTATGCGTACGACCGTGATGTGCAAAGCTTTGTCGACTTTCTTGAACGCGGCAAAGCTAAGTTCAAAGAGTTATATAACTAAGGAGAATAGGTTTTGATAGACTGTGTGATTTCAAAATCAACAATTTGTCCTTCTCCTGGGCATTCACCGGTTTTTATTCCCGGTTGATGGCGCAAGGTAATTTTTAATGTGCCGGTTGTACCGGCTAAAGATGATGTAGTCCAAAGCGTATACATCCCTTTTCGTAAATCATTCGAATCAAAGTCCCATTCGGCAGCTTGAGGATTTAGCAAAACGCCATTTGTAACCTCAGAACAAAAGATGTGATCATCAATCTTTTCATCAATTCTGACCGGAGTATTAACATCACCTTGCCGGTAAGTAGTTGCCCAAATATCAATTCTATTAATCGAACCTGTTTTGAGCTCCAGTAAAGGCCAGTCTGATTGAAATATTCCATCATTATTACTATCGGTGAACGTTATCGCCAGTGGCTCGAATGAAGTATTATCGAAATAGATTTCTATATACACTTCGTTAATATCTTCAGCTTCATTGGCGGTTATATCGTCCTTAATCCGGAAGTCCTGAATAAGTTTAAAATCTAATACGTCATCTTCTACGTCATCTTCCTCACAATTTCCTTCTTTTGAGGTTACATGATGAGCCATTGTCATCACCAGATTTACATACGTATCAGGAATAGTCGTCCAGTGTGTCGTTAATCCAACTGGAAGATTATTTAAATCGACATCCATATATTCAATTTGCAGGTGTTCATTAGAAGCACTATAACAAATCAGGTGACTTTCCATGTTCTGATCAATCGCTGCCGAAGAGCCATCTCTCGATCCAATAAAGGAGAACGAAGCAGTGTAGGTAGTATTTGATGAAAGGCTAGGAGACGTTTGGGCTTGAAAAATTCTATCGCCATCGGTGTCAACAAACGTCAAGTCAACGGGATCTTTACCTGGCGCAGTTAATTGCAGGCTTAAGGAGTCTATTTTTTCCAGATCGCTTAACTCGTTGTTGTCATCGCCTGAACACGATTGTAAACCTGAACCTGTAACCGCAAGTAACAATACGGATAAATGGAGTAGTTTGGGCATACGGTTTAAGTATTGTACAGGGAAGGTACAAATGATCACGAGTTGGAAAAATGCTGATTGGGCTACTTTTGGACATTACTCGTTAATGTCATATTTTTAGTGAAAACGTACCGTTTTTTAACGCTGAGCATTTTTTAAACTGGTATATTTGCCCTTCGATTTTTGGGCAGAGAGATAAATTGAGGCGATGATGAGACATTTAGGTAGGCTTTTTTCTGTTTTATTGATTCTGTTAAGTGCTGTAGCAGTTAACATGTTTAATCCCTTCCCTGAAACCAAAGACATTCGCGGGGGATACACCCTTGACGATATTGATTTTGATCTGCAGCAGCCTATTTTATTGTATGGGCTCAATGTCAACAATCACATCGTAATCGAAGAGAAAGTTAAAAAGAA
>Ga0075156_10000066_pt1 | contig 45413 bp, 32 predicted proteins | sample JI81AbrownDNA_FD_70966 | JGI IMG/M metagenome (GOLD analysis project Ga0075156, IMG submission 70966) | Wastewater effluent complex algal communities from Wisconsin, to seasonally profile nutrient transformation and Carbon sequestration -... | ecosystem: Engineered > WWTP > Effluent > Algae...
TCTGGCGGCTGGCGGCGGCCGAAGCGAGCCCGCTCACCGCGGCCGACGGCTTCATCGCGGGGTTGCGCGCACATCCCGATTCCTTGCCGCTGCCGTCCTCGGTCTCGTTCGTGCACCCTGACCCGTTCTCTCCCTGGTGGCTGAACGTGGTGCACGCCCTCGCCGAGCATCGTGACGTCCACGTCTTTCTGCCGCAGGTCGCTGAGCACGTGGTCGGCTCCGCCATCCCCAGCGGGCCGGTCGGCAGGCTCACCGGCCACCAGCGTGCCGCCCACCGCCGCCTGTTCGAGGTGGCCGAGGTCCACCAAGTGCCGGCGGCTCCACGCCCGATCACCACGCTGGGGTGGCTGCAACGGCGGCTGAGCGGCCAGCGTGTCGGGGCGCCGACCCCCGACCACACCGTCCAGGTGCACGGCGGCCATGGACTGGAACGTCAGGTCGAGATCCTGCGCGATGCGATCACCGCCCTGCTGGCCGCCGATCCGACTCTGCAGCCCCGCCATCTGGTCGTCGGCTGCCCGAATCCCGGCCGGGCCGCCCCCCTGATCCAGGCGGCCTTCCGGTTGCCCGTCGGCGTTCCCGGACGGCATCCGGCCCATGACTTCAGGGTGCAGTTGGCCGATCGCAGTTCGGCCGAAGTGAACCCGCTCGTCGGGGTGCTCATTCAGACGCTCACCCTGCTGACGTCGCGGGCAACGTCGGCCGACGTCATCGAGCTGTGCGTGCAGCCGGCGGTCGCCGCCCGGTTCGGTCTCGATTCCGACGCCATCGCGCGGCTGACCCGGCTCGCCGACGATGCCGGGGTGCGGTGGGGCCTGTCGGCGCACCACCGTGACCGGTTCGGGCTCGGCCAGGTGCCGCAGAACACGTGGACGGCCGGGCTGCAGCGCATGCTGCTCGGGGTGGCGCTGAGCGAGGAGCTATTGCCCATGGTGGGCACCGTGCTGCCCCTCGATGGCGTCGAAGACGGTGACCTGCTGCCGCTGGGCGGGCTCTCCGAGTTGATCAGCCGGTTGTCCCACCTGTCCGTTCAGTACCAGACGCCCACGAACCTGGCCGGCTGGGTGACCCGCCTGCAGTGGGCACTGGACGCCTTCACCGAGGTGAGCGGCGACAACGCCTGGCAGCGAACCGACGCCCTACTGAGGGTGGCCGATCTCGCCGAACGGGGGGCCGGCGACGAGCAGCTCGAGCTGGCCGACATCACCTCGCTGGTCACCGACGAGTTCGAGCGGGGCGAGGCTCGGTCCACCTACGGCAATGGATCGCTCACGGTGTGCTCGTTGGCATCGTTGCGTGGCGTGCCGTACCGGGTGGTGTGCCTGTTCGGGCTCGACGACGGCGTCTTTCCGCGCGCCCCCGAGCGCGACGGAGACAACCTGATGCTCCGGGTGCCGCAGCCGGGCGAGCCCGACCCGCCGGCCGAGGATCGGCAGGCGCTGATCGCCGCCATCAACGCCGCCGGTGAGTCCGTGGTGATCGTGCACCAGTCACGATCGGCCCAGACCAACGAGCCCATCCCGCCGCCGGCGGCCCTGGCCGACCTGCTGCAGCTGCTCGACGAGGGTGGTGTGCGGCAGCGGCAGCATCCACTGCAACCGTTCAGCCCGAGCCTGTTCGGCAACGCTGCCGGCGGCGTGGCATCGAGCTACGACCCGACCGGCCTGCGCGGAGCCCTGGCCGTGTCGTCACCGCGGCACGATCCACCTACCGACAACAGCGTCCCGCCGGCCCCGCTGCTCACGGAGGTGTCGCTCGACGACCTGATCCGCTTCGTGCGCGACCCGGCGCGACACTTTCTTCGCGAGCGCTGCGGGCTCACCTACTGGGACGAGAGCAAGCCGTCGCTCGATATTCCGATCGAACTCGACCACCTGCAGCGTTGGGGGGTCGGTGACCGATTGTTGGGGCTGGTCAGGGCAGGACACTCGGTCGACGACGCGATCCGTGCCGAGTGGCTGCGCGGGGCGGTGCCGCCCGGCGCCATCGGAACCCGGATGCTCAACGAGGTCGAGGCGCAGCTGACGCCCATCGCGAACAACCTGCCCCAGCTGTCAGCCCAGGCTACGGTGCATCACGACATCTCGGTCGACTGCGGGCCGGTCCGGTTCACCGGCAGGGTCGCGACCCAACAGGATCTGGTGCTCGAGGCCACCTTCTCGAAGGTGTCGCGCAGGCGCACCATCGGCTTGTGGCTGCAGTTGCTCGCCCTGGCCGCCACCGATGATCGCCCATGGCAGGGCTTGCTGGTGGGAAGAGGTGGCCGCTTCGCCCTGCGCGGCCCCGATCAGGCGAGCGCCCACGAACTGCTCGGCCGATGGATCCGGCTGTACCGGATCGGGCTGGACGCCCCGCTGCCGCTACCGCTCGATTTCGGCACGCAACTGGCCGACCTGCTGCGTACCGGCCGCGACCCGATGGCTGCAGTGCGAGAGCTGCGCCAGGCCTACGACTCTCCCGGGCGGCACTGGACGCGCTTCTTCGCCCGGGTCGACGACCTGCTGGCGGTGCCGATGGGTGACGACGACCTCGACCAGCCGTCCGAAACCCTGCTGGCCTGCGCAGCCGCACGGCTGATCTGGCATCCGATCAGCGCGCACGAGGCGGTCCCGGTGCGATGAACGGCTTCAGCGAGTTCGATGACGCCGCGCCGGTGCCGCCGGGCACGTCGGTGCTGGAGGCGTCCGCCGGCACCGGCAAGACCCACGCGATCGCGACCCTGGCGGTGCGGCTGCTGGCCGACGGCAGCACCACCATCGATCGCCTGCTGATGGTCACCTTCGGACGCAACGCTACCCGCGAGCTGCGTGCCCGGGTGCGCACGCACCTGGTGGAGAAGGCGCAGACGATCCAGCCAGGAGCGGCGCACGACCGACTGGTGGCCGCTCTTGCTGCGTTCGACAGCGCCCGGGTGATGACCATTCACGAGTTCTGCGCCGCCATGTACGCCCAACTCGGCATTCTCGCGTCCGCTGACCCGTCCGGACGGGTGCTGCCCGATCTCGGGCCGCTGGTGCGCGAGGTGGCCCACGACCTGTACCTGAGTCGCTACGCGTTCGACACCCGGCAACCGCCGTTCCCCCTCAACGATCGCCGCAACGGCTCCAAGCTCGTGGAGCGCGGCGCCGTCGGCCTGGCCGGGCAGGCCGTCGCCCACGACCTGCGTCCGATCGTGCCCGAGAACGCGGACGGCTCGGTGGCCGAACGCGTGCAGTTCGCCGATCAGGTACGTAAGGTCTCGGCCGAGCGGCGCAACCGGCTGGGCGTCGTCACGTTCGACGACCAGTTGGTCCGGTTGCGCGACACACTCGCCGACCCGGTCACCGGAGAATCGAGCTGCCAGAGGTTGCGCCAGGGCTTCGACGCGGTGTTGGTCGACGAGTTTCAGGACACCGATCCGGTGCAGTGGCAGATCCTCCAGCGCCTGTTCGACGGTCACCGGCGACTGGTGTTGATCGGGGACCCCAAGCAGGCCATCTACACCTTTCGTGGCGCCGACATCGCTGCCTACAGCGCCGCTGTGGAGACCGCCGATGCACGGTTCTCGCTGAGCGTGAACCATCGCAGCGACGAGGCGCTGGTGCGTGGTCTGGGCGAGCTGTTCGCCGACCTGCAACTGGGTGAACAGATCGAGGTGCACCCCGTCGTCGCGCACCGGGCCGGCTCGGGCGTTCGCTCCTCGAGCGGGCAGGTGCCGCCCGTCACGCTGCGAACGATCGACGAGGAGGTCAAGCCGTGGTCGGCGCACGAGAGTGTCCGAGCAGACCTGGTGCGCGAGGTGGGCTCGATCCTGCGCGATCAGCAGTTGGTCGACGATCATGGCGGGTGGCGGCCGGTGCGTCCGGGCGACCTGTCGGTGCTGGTGCGCACCAACTGGGCGGCCACCGCGGTGGCGGCCGCGTTGCGGGGGGCCGGCATTCCGGTGGCCCTGAGCGGGTCCGACAGCATCTACGCCTCCGAGGCGGCCGACGATTGGCTCACCCTGCTGCAGGCACTGGCCACACAACGGCGCAACGAGGTCAGACGCACGCTCGTCAGTGGATTCTTCGACCGCTCGCTGGCCGAGCTGGCCACGGCTGACGAGGCGCAGGTCGCCGACTGGGCCGCGCTGTTGAAGCAATGGGATCGCACGCTGGTGCGGGCCGGAGTTGCGGCGCTGTTCGCGTCCATCTGCACCGAGACGTCGTTCATCGAACGGGTGCTCTCGCGCCCTGGCGGTGAACGGCTGATGACCGACTACCGTCACCTCGCCGAAGTGCTGCACGAGGCGTCCACCCGGGTCAGGCCCACCGCCGCGTGGCTGGCCGAGTGGCTGCAGGGCGAACAGGGCAGAAGTGCCGACGACGAGCGCACCAGGCGACTGGAAACCGACGCCGAGGCGGTGCAGGTCAAGACGGTGCACGGCGCGAAGGGCCTGCAGTATCCGATTGTGCTGCTGCCCGACCTGTGGGACCCGGTGGGCTCCGGCGATGAGAGCGGAGGCGCCCTGCTGTTGCATGACAACGGGCGTGCGGTGATCGACCTGGGTGGTCGCGACGCTCCTGGCCGCGGCGCCCGGCTGCGTCAAGCCATGGCCGAAGACGCCCAGGAGTCGCTGCGCCTGCTGTACGTGGCCTTCACCAGGGCGCGGTCCCAGGTGATCGCCTGGTGGGCCCGCACCTACAAGACACCGACGTCCGCCCTGCAGCGTGTGCTCTACCGACCCCGAACCGGCCAGCCGGCAGCACCCGCCGCCGGCTACCCACTGGATCACCACCCCGGCGTTCTCTGCCCGGCCGAACTGCCCTGGGTGAAGTCGGCGCAGCAGGTCGTGGTGACCGGCGTCACCCCAGACCGGCTGCAACCGGTCGAGGTTCGGTCCCGCCCCCCGGCCAACCTGCACGCCCTGACTTTCACCCGCAGCATCGATGCCGACTGGCGGCGTACCTCGTACTCCGGCCTCACCGCGGGCGCGCATGCCGAGGCTCCGCTGCTCGCCGACGAACCCGAGAAGGCCGACACGGTCGTCCACCCCGCGTCCGCCACCGCACCCTCACCGATGCGCGAGCTGCCGGGCGGCACCCAGTTCGGCACTTTGGTGCACGCCCTGTTCGAGCATGTCGACCCGGGTGCGGACGAGGCGGCGTTGGCGAGCCGGTTGCGCGCCGCCGCCGCCGAATGGTTGCCGCGCTTCCCGCTACCAGGGGTGACTGCCGCGGGGCTCGCCGACGCGTTGCTGCCCGCCTTCCACACCCCCCTGGGCCCCTTGGCCGACCACCGCAGCCTGGCCGAGTTGCCGATCGCGGACCGATTGGCCGAACTCACCTTCGACCTGCCGCTGTCGCCCGCCGACCCGTTCACGTTGGGCCATCTCGCCGCACTGATGCGGCGTCATCTGGCGGCCGACGATCCGCTGGTCGGCTACCCGGCGCTGTTGGCCGACCCCGCACTGGCCGTTCAGCCGTTGCGTGGTTTTCTCACCGGCAGCATCGATGCCGTGTTCCGGGTGGGAGACCTGAGGCAGCCGCGCTTCGTGGTGGTCGACTACAAGACCAACCGGCTCGGCGGCGAAGACCTCGCTCTGGGTCACTACGCGCAGGGGCCGATGGTGGCTGCCATGTGCGCCTCGCACTATCCCCTCCAGGCGCTGCTGTACTGCGTGGCACTACACCGCTTCCTGGCCGGCCGGCTCGCAGGCTACGACCCGAACCGACATCTGGGTGGTGTGCTGTACCTGTTCGTGCGGGGCATGGGTGGCCGCGAGGCCGGTTCGAGCACCGGCGTGTTCGACTGGCGTCCACCGGTTGCGCTGATCGAAGAGCTGTCCCGCCTGCTGGCGGGGGTGTCACCGTGACCGATCCAGCACTTTCGATCACCGCCACCGGCCTGACCGGCGAGTTCCACACCCTCGGCGTGCTGGACTGGGCCGACCTGCATCCCGCCCGGCAGATCACCCGGTTGTACCGAGACGACGACGAGCGGGTGCAGCTCGCGGTTGCGCTCACCGTCCGAGCCTTGCGGGCCGGTTCGGTCTGCCTCGAACTCGACCGCGTCCGGGCCGGGGTGACCGGACGCGATGACGAACTGGTCGAAGTGCCCCCTGAGCTGTGGCCCGAGCCGGGACCGTGGCTGGCCGCCCTGCAGGCCAGCCCGCTGGTCGGGCTGGGTCAGCAGGCTGATCCGCGCTTGCCGCTGCGCCTGGTCGACCACAAGCTGTACCTGAGTCGCTACTGGCAGCAGGAGGAGCAGGTGCGGCTCGCCCTGCAGGCACGTACCCTCGCACACGCGAGCAGCGCGGCTCCCGATCAACTCGAAGCCTGGCTGCACGAGCTCTTTCCCGGCCCCGACGCCGACCCCGACCAGCGTCGGGCGGTGGCGCAGGTGGCCGAGGCCGGCGTCACTGTGCTGGCCGGCGGTCCTGGTACCGGCAAGACCACCACCATCGCGCGCATGATCGCGCTGCTGCTGAGGCAGGGCATCCGGCGCATCGCGCTCGCGGCGCCCACCGGCAAGGCCGCGGCTCGTATGGACGAGGCACTGCGTCAGGCCGCGGCCGAGCTGCCGTCCGACGTCGCCGCTCAGGTCGCCAGGTTGAGCGCCAGCACGCTGCACCGCCTGTTGGGTGCGCAGCCGTATCGCCATCCGCCGTTTCGGCACCATCGCGACAACCCCTTGCCGCACGACGTGGTGATCGTCGACGAGCTGTCGATGGTGTCGCTGACGATGATGGCGCGCCTCACCGAGGCGCTCGGGCCGCGCACCCGACTGGTGCTGGTGGGCGACCCCGACCAGCTGAGTTCGGTCGGCGCGGGCGCGGTGCTGGGCGACCTGACCAGAGCGTCGTGGCAGGGCACCGGCGGGCAGAGCCCGGTCGTGCGCCTGCGGCGCAATTACCGCTTCACCGGCGTGCTGGGCCAGCTCGCCGAAGCTGTGCGGGCCGGCGATCCCGACCGGGTGCTGGCGTTGGCCACCGCCGGGCACGCCAACCTGACCCTGACCGGTGAGAACGATCCGCAGGACGACCTGCGCGCTCGGGTCATCCACGTCGGGCGGGGCATTCACGCTGCGGCCGAGAGCGGCAACGCTCCGCGCGCGCTGCAACTGCTCGATCAGCACCGGCTGCTCTGTGCCCACCGGCACGGACCATATGGCGCCACCACGTGGGCGAGGCAGGTCGAGTTCTGGCTCAGGGCCTCCGTGGCCGGCTTCGGCGCCGAAGGCGAGTGGTATGCCGGGCGTCCGGTGCTGGTCACCGTCAACCAGCCCGACTGGGGTCTGTACAACGGCGACACCGGTGTGGTGCTGACCACTGGCGTCCGCCCCTTGGTGCACTTCGCCGGCGCAGCGGTGCGTCCGCTCAGCCCCGATCTGCTGGGGCCGGTGCAGTCGGTGGACGCGCTCACCGTGCACAAGTCACAGGGCAGTCAGTTCTCGGTGGTCTCGTTGGTGTTGCCGCCCGTCGATTCACCCCTGCTCACTCGCGAGCTGTTGTACACGGCTGTCACCCGGGCACGTGACGCCGTGCACCTGATCGGCACGCCCGACGCGCTCGTGCAGGCCGTGCAACGCACCGCCCGCCGAGCCTCAGGTCTGCGTGACCGCCTCTGACAACGGTTCACCGCTCACGACCGCACATCCCCCAGCAGCTGCGCCAGTTCGGGGTTCGCGCTCAGGTAGCCGTCCAGCAGTTCGCGGGCGAGGTGCAGGGAGTCGACCAACGGGTGCAGGGCGAATGCCTGTAGGGCGTCGTTCCGCGAGCCGGTGGTCGCCGCAGCGATCGCATGGCGTTCCACTGCCTTGACCTGCTGAATCAGGCCCAACTGGTGCAGGCTCGGTTGCTCGTCCAACGCCAGCGGATGCACCCCATTGGCGTCCACCAATGTCGTCACCTCGACCACCGCGTCGGCGGGCAAGCCCTCGATCGTGCCCCGGTTGCGCACGTTGAGAATCATCGTGCGCCGCTCGTTGCGGCTGACGGCGGCCATCACGTCCAGCGCGACCCCCGCGTAGCCGAGCTGCGCCGGATCGGCTTCGGTCTCCGGATGACTGCCGGAACCGCCCTGCACCCCACTCTTCGCCTCGGCCAGGTAGCTGGCGTTGCGGGCGTCAACGGCGTCGACCCAGACCTGCGCGGCCTCGGCCCCCGAACCGGCAGCCTCGCGAAAGAAGGCTGTCTGGGTCTCGCGCAGAAAGTCACCGCGGGTCTGCGGCGACTGCAGAATCTGTCGGACGGCCTCGCGATTGGAGTAGTAGTAATAGAGATACTCGTTGGGAATCACACCCCATTCGCGAAGCCACTGAGCCCCGAAGATCACGGACTCCTCCAGCCGGGCCAGTCGCGCCCCGTCCGCGAGCAGCCGGGGCAGCACGTCCACCCCGTCCACGTAGACCTTGCGCATCCAACCCAGGTGATTGAGACCGACGTAGTCCAGGTGCAGCCGGGTGTGATCGAGCCCGAGCGCGGCGGCCACCCGGCGTCCCAACCCGGACGGGGTGTCGCAGATGCCAAGGGCTCGGTCACCGAGCACGCCCTGCAACGCCTCGGTGATGATGCCGGCCGGGTTGGTGAAGTTGAGGAAGTAGGCCCGCGGAGCCAGCCGCTTCACCACTTCTGCGATCTGCAGCATGACCGGCACGGTGCGCAGGGCGAACGCGATCCCGCCGGGACCGGTCGTCTCCTGGCCCAGCACGCCCAGGTCGAGCGCCACGTGCTCGTCGGAGCAGCGGCCGTCGAGACCGCCGACCCGCAGCGCGGCGAAGATGAAGTCGGCACCCTCGACGGCCGGCTCCAGTGTGGTGTGCGATCGCAAGGTCGGCGGGTCGGGAAACCCGACGGCGAGCTGGCTCAGAATGGCTGTCATGGTGGCCAGCCGCACGGCGTCGACGTCGTAGAGCGCTACTTCGGTGACCCGGGGTGAGCCGACGTCGCGAAGCAGCGCCTGCCAGACCATGGGTGTGCGAAAGCCGCCGCCGCCCAGAATTGCCAGCTTCACGGTCGTTCTCCTGTCGTGCCGGACTGCAGAGCCCCACGATAGGCATCCCGCCGGCGCCGCACTCCCGCAGCCGCAATAGGGTCGTGGGGTGAGCACACCCGCGTCGAACTCTCCGTTCGCCCCGTTTCGGCGACGAGCCTTCTTCTGGCTGTGGCTGGGTGTCGTCGTTGCGAGCATCGGGGCGTGGGGACAGACGGTCGGAGCCCAATGGTTGTTCGTCAACGACCCCAATGCGGCCACCATCGTGCCGCTGGTGCAAACCGCCAGCACGCTGCCGATGATGTTGCTCGCGCTGCCCGCCGGTGTGATCGCCGACGCGTTCGACCGGCGCTGGATCATGGTCGCCATTCAGAGCTACTCCATCGCGGTCGCGTGCGCACTCGCGACCCTGACGATGCTCGGGCTGATGCCTCCCGGCCTGCTGTTGGCGTTCACCTTCGCGGTCGGGATCGCTTTGGCCACGCTGTCGCCGACCTGGCAGGCCACCATCACCGAGTTGGTTCCTCGCTCCCAGTTCGCTGCCGCGACCAGGCTCGACATGGTCAGCGTCAATGTGGCACGGGCGGCCGGGCCGGCGTTGGCGGGCCTGGTGATCCGCCAACTGGGGCGTCGCTCCGGTGTTCTGGCTGAACGCCTTGGCCGGCGCCGTCCTGCTCGCGGTGCTGCTCGCCTGGCGACGCCCCACCGTGCGGGCCGAGCGCCGGGAGCGCTTTCTGCCCGCGCTGCGCTCGGGCGTGCGCTACGTGCGGCACGAACCGGCCGTCGTCGCGATCCTGGTGCGTTTCGGTGCCTTCGTGTTTCCGGCCGGAGCCGTCTGGGCGCTGCTGCCATTGATCGCCAACCATCAACTCGGCCTGGACGCCGGTGGCTACGGCGTGCTGTTCTCCGCGCTCGGCGTTGGGGCGGTGTGCGGCGCGCTCGGGTTGGGTCCGGTGAAGCAGCGCCTCACCTCGAGCACGATTCTGACCTCGGCCGGACTGGCTTTCGCCGCTGCGTTCCTGGCATTGGCCTTCACCGAAACGATCTGGCAGGCGGTGCCGCTGCTCGTGGTCTGCGGCCTCGCCTGGAGCGCGTCGGTCGCAACGGTCGTCTCGGAGTTGCAGCTGTTCGTTCCCGGCTGGGTGCGAGCCCGGGTGATCGCGATCTACCTGATGGTGTTCCTCGGCATCCAGTCCGTCGCGGCGCCCATCTGGGAGCTGGTCACGGGCCAGTTCGGACTACGGACGGCGCTCGTCCTGGCCGGGGCCGTCGGCGTCGTCACCGCCCTGGCCTGCTCCCGAATGCCCGTTCCGGACGGCCACAGCATGCAGCGCACCCCGGTGGTGTTCTGGGACGCCCCTCAGCTGCAGGTCGAGCCGGCCTCGCCCTCCGGCCCGGTGCTGGTGGTGAACCGCTATCGGGTGGACTCGCAGAACCAGGCCGGCTTCGTCGAGGCCATGGGCGGACTTCGCGGGTCGCGGCTGCGCTCGGGAGCGTCCAAGTGGTCGCTGTATCAGGTCGGTGAAAAGTCGGGCTGGTTCGTCGAGCAGTTTCTGGTGTCGAGCTGGGAGGAGCACGAGCGCCAGCACGACGGCCGCCTCACCGTCGAGGATCGTGACATCGAAGAGAAGGTGCTGGCGCTGACGACCGAGCGGGGCTCCCCGGAGCACCTGCTGCCGGCCCGGCGCAGCGCGCCGTAGAGCGGTCGACGGCTTGATCTTCGGTCTCGCCCTCCTGCGTGCAGCGGTGCTGGCGCGGTGGGCGAGTGCACTGCTGGCTGTCACCACCATCGGCACGCTGGCCCTGGCGGTACTGCCCGAATCGTTCAACCGTCCCTTCGCGATTCCCGCCGGCATCGCACTGATCGGTCTGGGCTGGTCCTCATGGCGCGCCGCCAGAGCCCCGAACCGCACAGCACGTGCGCCCCTTCCGGTCGCTGGGCAGCGCCGACCAGAATAGGATCCGACTGATGAGCCAGCCCTGCCCCGCGGACGGTTACCTCGTTCGGGTGGCCGGCCACCTCGACGAAAACCGGGCCTCCCGACTCGGCGCCTGGAGCCTGCGGCACGACCCCGATGGCACCACCACGCTCAGCTCGAACGCTGCGGATCAATCGAGTGTGCACGGCCTGCTCACCGGTCTACGTGACCTCGGCGTCGAGCTGCTCTCGCTGCACCCCAGGCACAATCCACCGTCGACCCTGCCGCGGATCATCGAGACACAACGGCTGGTGCTGCGGCCGGCCGTGCCAGGCGACGCCGACGCCACCTGGAGCTACCGACGACTCGCCGAGGTCGGAGCCTGGTTACCCACGCTTCCGGCCACCCTGGAGGCGTGCAGAGTGAGCTTCAGCGAACCTGACCGGTTGGCCAGAACGGTGATCGTCGAGCGCGAGCAGCGGGTGATCGGCGACTTCATGCTGCGCATCGAGGACGCCTGGAGCCAGGCCGAGGCTCCGATCGAAGCGCGCGGACGGCAGGCCGAACTCGGCTGGGTGCTCGACCCCGCGCACACCGGGCAGGGGTACGCCACCGAGGCGGTGTTGGCGCTCATAAACGAGTGCTTCGCCAACCTGTCGATCCGCCGGGTCACCGCCACCTGTTTCCTGGCCAACGAGGCTTCGTGGCGGCTGATGGAAAGGGTCGGGATGCGGCGCGAGCAGCACGCCGTCCGCGAGTCGCTCCATCGAAGCGGGCACTGGCTCGACACCGTGACCTACGCCCTGCTCGCGGACGAGGCCACCCAGACCTAGCGTGTTGGTTTTGCCACCGACTGCTGTGGCGAAACCCGCACGTTGTGAACGGGTTCGACCGGTCCGGGCACCCACGGGCCGGCTCATTGAGCAGAGCGGTCGCGCGCCGTCACCTTCCGGCGAGGCGTACGCTGCGAGACGACCGAATGAGGTGTGCTTTGAGCAACAGCGAGAGCCTGGCGTCGCAGTTCCGGCAGCTGCACGAGACCGGGTGCTTCGTGATGCCGAACCCCTGGGATGTCGGCAGTGCCCGAGCGCTCGCCGGCATGGGCTTCAAGGCGCTGGCCACCACGAGCGCCGGGTTCGCCTGGTCTGTGGGGCACTCCGACAACTCGGTCGGCCTCGATCAGACCCTGCCACACCTGCGATCCCTCGCCACCAGCGTCGACCTGCCGCTGAACGCGGACTTCCAGAACGGCTATGCCGAGACGCCCGACGGCGTCGCGACGAACATCGCCCTCGCGGTGCAGACCGGGGTGGCCGGCCTGTCCATCGAGGATTTCTCCGGTGATCCCGCGCGTCCGCTACTGCCATTGCCCCTGGCCGTGGAGCGACTCCGGGCGGCCCGAACCGCGATCGACGCCAGCGGAACGGGCGTCGTGCTGACCGCGCGATCGGAGGGTTTCGTCTGGGATCGTCCCGACATCGACGACACGATCCGGCGGCTGCAGGCCTACGCCGAGGCCGGGGCCGACTGCCTCTACGCCCCGTGGATCACCTCAATGGACCAGGTCAAGGCGATCGTGGACGCCGTGGCACCCAAGCCGGTGAACCTGCTCATCCACCGACCGTTCACCACCGTCGCCGAGGCCGCCGGCCTGGGCGTGCGTCGAATCAGCGTCGGCGGCATGCTGGCCAAGACCGCCTGGCGGGGCTTTCTCGATGCGGCCCGCGAGATCGCCGAGCACGGCACCTTCTCGGCCTTTCAGGATCTGCCCGACCTGAACGCGCTCCTCGACCCGAGTTGAGGACGAGCCCGTATGCCGCTGGTCAGTCGGTGGGTTCAGCCACCTTTCGGGTGAAGGTGAGGTGGATCACGCCGCTCGGTGACGAGACCGCCTCGACGTCGTAGGCGGCCTCCAGCCCTTCGAGCCCGTCCCAGACCCGGACGCCCCTGCCGAGCACGATGGGCACCTGCACGAGATGCAGGTGGTCGACCAGCCCCGCGGCAAGAAGGTCGCGCACGACCGTGGCTCCGCCGCCGATCCGGACGTCCAGTCCGCCGGCGGCTTCACGTGCCAGGCGCAACGCCTCGTAGACGTCGCCGTCGACGAAGTGGAAGGTGGTGCCGCCCTCCAACTCCATCGAGGGCCGGGGACGGTGGGTCAGCACGAAGGTCGGCGTGTGGAACGGCGGGTTGGGCCCCCACCACCCCCGCCACTCCGGATCGCCCTGCCAGCCGGGCGGCCCGAACTTGTTGGCACCCATGATTTCTGCGCCGATTCCGTAACCGTGCCGGACCGCGAAAGCATCGTCGACCCCGCTGGTGCCCCCGGCTTTCCAGAACGAAGTGCGGAACATCCATTCGTGCAGGCGGTGGCCGGCGTGGCCGAAGGGGGCCTCGAGAGACTGAGGCTCGCCGGTACCGAATCCATCAAGAGAAATGGCGAAATTGTGAACCCGGGTGCGTGACATGTGGCTCCTCCAACGGTGGTCGATGCCCACCCTGCCCTGACGTTCCGACGTTTTCCAGACACCCCGTCCCGTTCGCCCCGCCGGTCGAACCACCTACGCCTGAGCGCGCGGGGAATCACCCACGCGGCAGACTGTGCCCATGGATCTGGTGACCTTTCTGGAACGCGTCAGCCGGCGCGAAGCGATCGAAGCGGGCAGCGAGACGCACCACTTCATGCATCAGGCGTCGCAGGAGGCCCTTCGAACCATCGCCCAGCTGAACGGCGGGTATCGCACGCCCGACGAGGTGCGCAGCCTGCTGAGTCGGCTGACCGGAAGCACGGTCGATGCATCCGTCACGCTCTTCCCTCCGTTCTACTGCGAGTTCGGTAAGAACCTGAGTTTCGGCAAGGGCGTCTTCGTCAACATGGGCTGCCGGTTCCAGGACACCGGCGGGATCACGATCGGGGACGGCACGCTGATCGGCCACGGCTCCACGCTGACCACGCTCAATCACGACGTCGACCCGGCCCGGAGGGGCGACATGACGCCCGCCCCGGTGGTGATCGGACGCAACGTGTGGTTGGGCGCCTCCGTCACCGTGGTGCCGGGGGTCACGATCGGGGACGGCGCCATCGTCGGAGCCGGGGCGGTGGTGACGAAGGACGTTCCCGCCGACACGATCGTTGCCGGCGTGCCCGCCCGCGCGATTCGTCCCACCGGGTTCCAATCCGCCGGCTGACCGCCCTTCAGCGGTTGCGCTTGTCGAAACTTCAGCCGCCACAGGTGGCGAGCAGCTTGCCGTCGGCGCTGAAGATCGAGCCCGAAACTGCGGGCGCGGGCTTCTCCCAGTCCAGGGCGATGGCCTCCTTCGGCCTGATCCACGCGTTCACGATGGCGATGCCCTCCACGACCGGGTGAGTGGCGGTAATGCTGTCGCCGGCGAGGCCGATCCGCAGAGTGGCCGCTTCTTGCAACACTCGACCATCGGGGCCCCGGACGGCGCCGGCGCCCCGTAGTCGAAACTCCTCCACGGTGCCGGCGTCAGTTCGACCCAGAGCCTGGGCCGCAACCGGACAAGCCGGCACGCCGGCGCCAGCAGGCCGGTTCCCACCCAGTGACAGTTTCATCGTCGCACCGGCCCACGCCCCCTGCTGAATCTGCGCCACGCAGCCGACAACCGTGCCATTGCGGTCGATGAATGCTGCGGTCGCGCCGGTCTCGGCGAGGTCCGCCGGCTGCGCGGGCGGGTCGCCCAGAAGTTCGAGCTCGCGGAAACCCAGGAACCGCCAGCCGGTGTCCATGGGCAGGCCGCTGCTGGAGCAGAACTCTCGCAAACCCTTCTCGGTGCCCAGATCGGCGGTGAAGGACGCTTCGCCAACTGGGTGCGACCAGCCAATCGGGCATTGATAGTCGTCCGTCACAGAGCTGTATTCGATGCTGATACCCGGACGCACGGCTGCCACCTGCGACAGGTCCGGTTCGGAGAACCAACCTGCCGGCAACGGGCAGCGTTGGACGACGACGGAGCGTGGGATCACCGGCTGGGTCCACCACTCACCCGGCTGGTGCACATCGAGCGCCCAACCCTCGGGTACCGGCTCGCGCGGGATCGGAGCGGCACAGCCGGCCAGCACCAGGGTCGCCACAGCGATGTGCACGGCGACAACGCGCCCGAATCTGCTTTTCACCAGGCTCCTTTCGTCACGGTCGCTCACGCGCGCGTTGGGTCAGGTGGTGACTTCGTTCAGGATAGACAAAGTAGGACAGTTAACTCTCTTGCCCGGCCGATGCCCAGATCGAGACGGGGTCTCGACACGCTCGACCAACCGACACGCTCGACCAGTCGATACGGCCCTTGTTCGCAGCTCGTTGCGGGGGCATGGTCGTAGGCATGACCTCGAGTGACCTCTGGGACGCCGACACCGCCGGCCGCTACGACGACCCCACGTCCGTCATGTTCAGTCCCGAGGTGCTCGACCCGACGATCGACTTTCTGGCCGCTCTGGCTGACGGTGGCCCCGCTCTGGAGTTCGCGATCGGCACCGGACGCGTCGCCGTGCCACTGCATGAACGCGGCGTCGCGGTGAGCGGCATCGAACTCTCACAGCCGATGGTCGACCAGTTGCGCCGCAAGGCCTCCGCTGACGTGATTCCGGTGGTGGTTGGTGACATGGCGACCGCCAGTGTGGACGGCACGTTCGGCTTGGTCTATCTGGTGTTCAACACGATCGGCAACCTGCGCACGCAGGCCGAGCAGGTGGCCTGTTTTCGCAACGCCGCCCGGCACCTCGCCGCGGGTGGCCATTTCGTGATCGAGCTGTGGGTGCCGGACGTTCGCCGCTTTCCGCCCGGACTGGCCGCCGTGCCTTTCGAGGTGAGCGAACAGCACACCGGTTTCGACACCCTCGACACGGTCACCCAGCAGGGCACGTCGCACCATTACACGCGCCAGATCGACGGCAGTTACCAGTACTCGACGAGCAACTTCCGCTATCTATGGCCCTCCGAGTGCGACCTGATGGCACAGCTCGCCGGGCTCGAGTTCGTGGAACGCTGGGCCGATTGGCACCGCACCCCGTTCGACGGCGCAAGCGGAAGCCATGTGTCCGTCTGGCGCAAGCCGGTGGGCACCCGGAGTGCAGGATGAACCGGGTGGTGGTGAGCTGATGGCATTGCAGCGACAGCTGTGGCGCAGCTGCTACGACCTGCTCGCGACCCGGGTGACGGCACCCGACTGGGCGTTCATGAACTACGGCTATGCCCCCAGCGCGGCCGAGGTCGACGGGGCGCCCTGGGTCTCGCCCGACAACCCCGACCAGCTGTGCATCCAGCTGTACCTGCGTGCCGTCGACGGAACCGACCTGACCGACCACGACGTGCTCGAGGTCGGCTCCGGGCGGGGTGGCGGGGCGGCCTACCTACATGCGCAGCTGCACCCGCGTGAGGTGACCGGCCTGGACTTCTCGCGCAAAGCCGTTGCGCTGTGCGAACGCAACCATCGCGCTCCGGGCCTGGCGTTCGTCTGCGGTGACGCGCTGGCCATGCCGTTTCCGGACGAATCCTTCGATGCGGTGATCAACGTCGAGTCGTCGCACTGCTACGAGGACGTGGATCGGTTCCTGGCCGAGGTGGCCCGGGTGTTGCGTCCCGGTGGTCGATTCTTCTTCGCCGATCTGCGCAGCGCGGAGGGCGCCGAACGGCTCCGCGACCAGCTGGACGGCTCCGGCCTTCAGGTGGTCAGGGTGGACGACATCTCCGCCAACGTCGTCACCGCGCTGAGGATCGACAACGAACGCAAAGTGGATCTGATCAGAAGCTGGATCCCGCGCCCGTTCCGTCCGGCCATGCGGGTGTTCGCCGGTATCGAAGGAACCATGAACTACCGGCGCCTGAAGAACGGCACCTGGCGCTATCTGGCGGCCCAGTTGCTCAAGCCGGGCGCATCGCCCGAATGAAGGCCTGTTGGGCGCGGGTCTGAGAGCAGTAACCGGCAGCGGGTCAACCGCGCCGCCCCGTCCAGCCGTGGTCGTAGCGTCCTTTCAACGCGTCGATGAAACGCACGATCCGGGCCTCATCCAGTGCATCGAAGGTGTCGATGCGTCCCCAGGCCGTCAGGGCGATGCCGTGGCCGATCGCGGGATCCGGTGCGACGAACACGTCGTCGGGGTACCGGGCGCCGATTCGGCGCAGTGTCTCGACGTCGGACGCCGACACGTCGGAGGCGTACTGGACGCCGATGTGACCGTGTTCCAACGCGTGCACCTGCAGGCCTTCGGGCATCGGATCGTCGTAGCTGCCCATGGCGGGCGGCACTGCGAAATGCGGCCCCGACGTGGCGGGTACCGAGTTGTAGTGCACAGTGCCCGCGAGTCCGACCGGAATGTGCGGGCTGTCCAGGATCGGCACGGCGGTGCCCGGCAGCCCAGGCCCGTCCGGTGCGATCGTGCTCTCACTACGGGGAGAGCCGACGGTGCTGTCCACAACAACGGGCCAGACCAGCGCCACTACCCCGCTGCCGGACACCAGCGCCAGCACGATGAGCATCGTCCACCACACCAGGCGGCGCGGCTCGGCGAGGCGAGGAGTCGTCTCCGACGGATCGGTGGAGATGTCGTGCGTCGTCATGGTCATGCTCCTGCCGGAATGAGTGCGCGAGCCGAGCGAGGGCGGCGAAGCCGGCCGAAGGCCCAGTGGACCGGTGGCCAGAGAATCTCCGCGCTGAGAAAGAGGGCCACCAGCAGCGCCTCCCAGAAGGTCACGGAAGTGATCGCCGTGGTCGCCACGTTCTGCACCGACCAGACGATCATGCTGAACGCCGCCGGCACGAAGACACCGAGCAGCAGGTAGGTCAGGCCCACCACCCCGATCAGATAGAGCGCACCGAACCACCGGGCCACCTGAAGGTCACGCTCGGACGCATTGTCGAGCTCGCTCTGCTCGGCGGCGCTGAGCCGGACGAAGTGCCGCTTCATCGAGAGCATCGACGTCTGGTACAGGTTGCGACAGCCCAGGGCCGAGACCAGCACGGCGTACAGATCGGTGCGCATGAAGACCGGCGTCTGGCCGATCAGCGCGATCACCTGGGTCAACACGACGATGGCCAGGAAGCGGTTGAGAATCTCCGGCAGTGTGACCCAACCCTGCTGGTGCGCGAGCCGGGCGAACACGCTCGCGCCGAGAACGGCGGAGTCGAAGGCGGATCCGGCGAGAAACGCCACGTAGCGACTGTTCCTCGGCACCGCCCAGAGCCGGGTGAGGTCGGTCTCGAAGACCAGAAAGAGGCCGCGCCGACTCACACTGAACGTGGCGGGCAGCCCGAGCCGCCGGGCGCCCAGCCAGTGGGAGGCCTCGTGCATGCAGGCCAGTACCACAACGGTGACGATGTTCACCAGAATCGACAGGGCCGGGTCGGGCAGAAAGATGATGCTCTCCCAACTGGGCCGAAGGCCAGGCACGAGCCACATCACGATCAGCGCACCCACCAGCGACAGTGCCGCCAATGACAGGGCCACCGGCGAGAGCAGGGTATGGGCCGCGGCATCGGCGATCCGGCTGCCCAATCGGCCGATCCGTCCTGGTGCCGCCGCCGATTCAGCGGCTTCGAGGTCCGTACGGTGGGTGACCTGCGCACCGGCTGCCGCGATGGCGGCGATCGGTGCGCCCAGCAGGCCCTGTTCCCGCAGGGCGTCGACGAACTCGAGCACGTTGACGTCCGTTTCGGCGAAGGCGGTGGCTCGGGTCGTCGCCTGGGCGATGGTCTCGCCGTCGCGCAGGGAATCCAGAACGACCACCCCGACCTGCGGAATGGCCACGAAGGTGCCGCTGGCGAGGTCGCCGAGCAGAAACTCGCCACCATCGGGCTGCACGGTCAGATGGGCGACGTCGATCTGGTCGGACGGCGCGTAACCACCGCGGCCGTCGTCCGTCGACTGCTGGCTCTCCTGCTCCACGAGGGCGGGCTGGTCCGAGCAGACCGGACAATGCGGCGAGCGGCCCCATCGCACCGCCTCGGACACCTCGCCGGTGGCGAAGTCGACGATCCACGAGCGTGCCGCGGCCGCCGGAGGTGCGTACCGGGTCAGGTAGCGGACGGCCTCGAGGGCCATCAAGCCGCCGACGATGGACACCGATGGACCGGTGGCACGGTTGATCGGTTCGAGCGCGAAGCGTTCTCCGAGCACCAGGCACGCCAGGCAGCCGGAATGCTCTGGCCAGACCGATTCGTAGCGGCCCTTGGAGAAGAAGAAGCCGCCGTACAGGGACGGGACTCGTGCCGCGTGACAAGCGGCGTTGACCCACATCGGAGCCTCTGCGGGCTGGTCGATGGCGGACACGACGAGGTCGATGCCGTCCAGCAGTTCGGTCACGTCGGCTTCGGATTCGATGCGCCGGATCAGCGGCGTGACGGTGGTCCGGGCCGAGAAGGCGCGGGCCCACTGGGCCGCCCGTAGTGCTTTGGGCCGTCCGATGTCGGCCGTGCGGTAGGTGAACTGGCGGGAGAAGTTGGCCGTCTCGACCACGTCGTCGTCGACCACCACGACCTCGCCGACGCCGAGACCCACGAGGTTCATCAGCATCACCGATCCCAGCCCGCCGGCGCCGAGCAAGAGCACGCGCGACTCCCGCAGGCGCTGGTGGTAGACGTCCACGCCGATCTCCAGGGTGGCGTAGGCGTCGAAGAACTCGAGATTGTTGCGCCACTGTTCGCGCTGCTCGCCGCCCATCAGAGCGGTCGCGTCGGCATCGGCCACCAGTGCCGCCTGATCGAGCATGGCCAGGGCGGCTGTGATCGCCTTCGGCTCGGGCGCGTCCGGCACGCTGGTCAGCGCAGCCACTGTGCGTGAGCCGTCGGCGTTGCGGAGCACCCATTCGAGGGTGCCGTCCGGGTCGGCGAGACGGCGCAGATCGCCCGGAACGGGGTTGAGCGCCACTGCGAGGTCGTGACCATCGCGCAACCACGGAACTGTCTTGGCTCGGGGCCTCATCGCACTGCCCTTCTGCTCATCGACCGGACGGGTGCCCACCTTCCCTGCGGAAGGAGGGCACCTCGGTGTGGGTGTGTCGTCGCTGCGGCGGACGCCTCGCGACGGCTTGGGACGTCAGCTGCACCGACCGGCGCAACACACGAGCGTCGCTTTGATCGCTTCAACCTTGCGAACAGAAATCGACATGAGAACACACCTCCTTCCTGATACGTCGCCGGCGGCGGCGCACCACCACCGGGTACCGGAGGCAGCTTCAGAGTGTCGTCAGCTGCCCTCGACGATCGGTACGTGCACCAGAGTCGCTGCCGGGCACGGCTGCCGTCGTCGTGCGGTTGCTGTATCTGCGAGGTACCTCAGCAGGATGAGGGCGGGCGAGATCGATCGGACTCCGGCCGTACATCGGCGGCTGGGCGAGCCGGCTGGTTGAGCTTGTCGAAACCCGCCTTCGAGTCGGTCGAACTCCTAGTCAGCGGCCACCAAGGGAAGCCAGGCGGTCACCGTGAAGCGATCGTCTCCGTCGCGACTCCACGTGCACTCGCCGCCCAGATCCTGCAGTCGCTGCGCCAGTCCGCGCAGCCCGAGCCCCGAACCGGCCGAGGCAACCGCGGTACCCGGTTGGCCCGCTGAGACGCTTCGGATGCTGACCCCCAGGCGAGCCGGATCCCAGGCGAGGTCGATCTCGACCCTGCTGCCGGGGCCGCCGTGCCGGATCACGTTGGCCAACGCCTCCTGGACGGTGCGGTAGATCGCGTGCTCGAATGCCGGCGGTAGCGCACGCCGGCGCCCCGCATGACTGATCCGAACGTGGATCCCGCAGCCTCTCGTCGAAGCGAGCAGCTCGTCGAGCTCGCCCAGTCGGGCGAACCCCGCGCTCGGCTCTCCGGTGTCGTCGACCAGCACGCCGAGCAGCCGCCGTAACTCGCGCATCGCCGTTGTGCTCGTCGCCTCGATGGTCTGCAATGCTCCGGCGACCACGGGATCGTCAGTCTTCATCACGCGTTGTGCGCCGGCCGACTGCAACACGATCGCGCTCACCGAGTGCGCCACGATGTCGTGCAGTTCGCGAGCCATTCGGACGCGTTCGTCCTGCACCGTCGCGGTCAACTCGGCCTGGTGCACCTCTGCTCGCGCCCTGGCCAGTTGCACGGTGCGAAAGGCGAACAGTCCCGCCATCCAGACCAGCGCGGTGATCAGGCACCAGGTTCCGGCGATCACGACGACGCCGACAGGGTCAGGATGGGACAAAGCCACGGCATTGACGGTGTTGAGTGCCCAGGGAACAGCGGTTGCGAGCACGTACCAGCGCGCCACAGTCGCGGGCTGATCGCGGGTCACGAAGTAGGTCGCGAACAGCAGCGCCGTGAACGGCTCGTAGGTCGGCAGCACGAGCCCCCAGGCCAGGGTGTAGCACCAGGCGGCCCAGAACACCGCTCGGGGCCTTCGCAGCACCTGCGCCAAGCCGAGGCACATCAGCGCGGCGGCCACGTACACGACCCCGGCGGGCAGTTCGCCGCCGAATCGAATGGCGGTGCCTCCACCCCAGAACACGACGTCGACCGTCATGCAGACTGCCGCCAACGCCCAACCCCGCCAGCCGAAACGCTGCCGCACCTCGGCAGGGTTCGGCCTCACCATCACCGGCAGCCGGGGCAGGCCGGCCAGATCCAGCACCAGGGCGGCTTGATGCCGGGTGAGTCGGGCCGCTCGGTCTCGCCCTCGTGCCGGCCGCGACGAGGCCGGGTCGGTGGTGGCCCCTCCGGGTCGCCCTGAGCACGGTCGCGCAGAAAGGCGCCGACGTCATCGTTGCGGTTCGTGCCCCGCAACGACGGCCAAGGAAAGGAGGGTTGCGTGCGATCGATGTGGGCGGCGGACCTCCGGTGCGCCAGGTCGAGGAACACGGCCGGGGCTGCGTCGGGATACTGGGGTGACGGGGCGAGCAGCACCCCCGCGGCGATCACGACTCGACCGTTGCGAAGCCGGCACCGTACCCGGGGCAGCTCCACCGCCGCCTCGCGTCGCAGGCTGGCGGCATGACCTCGGCCGTCGGCGAGGGCGAGGGGCGTCTGATGCAGGGCGACGATGTGCGGATCGACCAGGGATCCATAGCCGGCGAAACCCGCCGTGGTTCCACTCACCTTGTTGGTGTACCAAACCTCCACCGGCGGCGGATAGGCCGCCGCTTCCGGCTCACTGACCATGGCCAACTCAAACTCTGGCGTCCACGAGGCCGCTGCGATAGGCCAGCACGACCGCTTGGGTGCGGTCACGTGAGCCGGTCTTCATCAGGATTCGTGACACGTGCGTGCGTACCGTTGCCTCACTGAGTACCAACAGGTCGCGGATCTCGGCGTTCGAACGCCCCGCGGCCATCAGCTGCAGAACCTCGCGCTCCCGCGCAGTGAGCCGCCCCACGGCACCTTCGTCAACGTTCGGCGAGCTCGGGTGCGGTGCGGCGGCGAGGGCACGAATCACCTGCCCGGCAACGGCGGCATCCAACCAGGACGCGCCGGCGGCCACGCTTCGGATCGCCTCCACGAGGAATCTCGGGGCGGCGTCCTTGATCAGAAAGCCGCTGGCCCCAGCCCGAAGGGCCGAATGCAGCGACTCATCGTCGGAGAACGTGGTGAGCACCAGCACTCGGACGACTTCGTCACCGGTCAGCGTCGGCTCGTCGACGATCCGTCGAGTGGCCTCCACGCCATCCAGCCCGGGCATGCGCAGATCCATCAGAACCAGGGTGGGTCTCAACTCGTACGCCAGCCGCACCGCCTCCTCGCCCGAACCCGCCTGACCCACCAAGCGGACGTCACTCTCACCGGCGAGCAGCATGGCGATGCCACCACGCACCAGTACGTCATCGTCGGCGATCAGAATGTCGATCATCGCGGACTCCGTTCCGCTGGAGGACTGCTGGACGGTACGCCGCACAACGACAGCTACGGCGCCCCGCCGGCTTGGTTCGCATTGATGCCGGGACCGCTCCCCGCTCGCTGCACCGTTCAGTTTCGCAACTCTGCGGATTGCTGGCATCTGCCGCGAGATGGATATTCTGCTCGCGGCCGTCCGCTACGGCCTGAGCGTGGATCGGGCCGTGGAAGCCCCCGCCCAGTAGTTTCTGGCCGACACCGATGAACCTGCGCGGCATGCGTGCGCCCATGCCGCTTGGCGCCTCAGGTCGCGATCGCTTGCCGCAACGCCGTGTACGAGGTGACCAGTGCCGCGCGCTCGTCGCCCAGCACCGGGTCGTCGGCGCGGCAGCCGGCCGCCACCCATGCGTCCGACAGGTCCATGGCGTCCACCCGGGCTGCTGCGGCGGCGCGAACCGACTCGGGCGCGACGTCGTAGACGTAGGCGTAGAGCTCGACCAGCGACTGCTCCAGCTCGGAGCGGGACACCCCTGCCTGATGCTGATGGGCCCGGTGCAGCCGCCACCACTCCACCTCGAGCCGGCTCGCCCGTACCGGATCGATCCGCAGCTCATCGGTGGCACGCGCGACGAGCTGGTAGAACCGGCGCATCAGTTCGCGCGCGGCGTCCGGGTCGTTGTCGGGATAGGGCGCCCACTTCTGATTCGCCCGTAGCACCAGCCACGCCCCGAGCAGGCTCTTGCCAGGACTCATTCCGAACCCTGCCGTCACCATGCCGATCGAGGCCCGAAGGAACGTCGGCCAGTCGCGCCGGTAGTACGCCGCCCAGGCGTCGGTTTCACGGTTGCCGATGATCACCGGATCGAAGTGTCGAGGCCCGCGACTGGTACCCACGACTTCAGTGTTTCACGTGTTGACGGCGCCAAATACTGCGCGCGAAGCGGATTGGGGCGCATGCTGTACCACGCAGTTCGATCAGGAACGGGGTGGCCATGAGCACGCACAGCTCGAGCGGAGTCGCTGCAACGGCCGACGGCCCGGACGAATACCCCGACTGGCTGACCCTGGACAACTCGGCGAAGATCTGGCCGGCCCTGCTCTCGCCTCGGCACAGCACCATGTTCAGGTTGACAGCATGCCTTGTCGAACCGATCCGATTGGCCCGGCTGCAGAGCGCCCTGTCCGACATCATGGGCCGTTTTCCGTACTTCGACGTGGAGTTGCGCCGGGGGTTGTTCTGGTACTACATCGAATCGCACCGAGCCACCGAAACGGCGGTCGAAGCGGATTCGGTGAACCCCTGCATGAATGCCGCCCTGATCGGAAAAGGACACCTTCCGCTGCGCGTGCGCGCCTTCAACACCCGGATCAGTGTCGAGTTCAGTCACATGATCACCGACGGCACCGGTGCCTTGACCTTCCTGCGTGCACTGGTGACCCGCTACTGCGAGCTGTCCGGAACGAGCTGCTCCCCACTCGAAGGACTGCCCCGCATGGGTGAAGTGGTCGATCCCCGCGAGTGGGAGGACAGCTACCCGGCGGCCATCGTTGCGTCGACGTCCGGACTGCCGCGCATACCCCCGCCGGAGACCGCGTTCCGCATGCCGTCGGCGCTGCTCCCCACGGGAACGTATCGCGTGATCAGCGGACTGCTGCCGGCCAGTGAGGTGGTCGCCCTCGCCAAGCAGCAAGGGGTCAGCCTCACCGAGTACGTCGCGGCCGTTCTGCTGTACTGCCTGCAAGACATCCAGGAGCGGCGACTGACCACGCATGGCCGGTGGGGACACCTCAAGCCGATCCGGCTCACGGTGCCGGTCAACCTGCGTCCGATGTTCGACTCGCGCACGATGCGCAACTTCTTTCTCTTCGTCGACCCCGGCATCGATCCACGGTTGGGACGCTATACCTTCGAAGAAATTGCCGATCAGGTGCACCACCACATGCGCTTCAACCTGCAGAAGAAGCGCATGCGTTTGATGATCACCCGCAACGTGCGTGGGGAACAGTCGATCCTGAATCGCCTGATGCCGGCATTCGTCAAGGACGCCGTTCTGCAAGTGGTCTTCCACTTTCTGGGAGACCGCCGCTACTCCCTGGGATTGTCGAATCTCGGGCGGGTGCAACTACCGCCGGAACTGAACGGGGCGTTCAGTCACTGGGTGTTCACTCCGCCGCCCAGTCCGGTCTCGAAGGTCAACTGCGCCGTGCTGAGTTGGCAGGACACGCTCTGCGTCACCTTCGGCAGCATGGCTCGGGGCACCGAACTCGAGCAGGAGTTCTTTCGGTTCTTCAGTTCCAAAGGGTTGTCGGTGTACGTCGAATCGAATGCCGAATGGTGCGAGCGCGAGACGGTGGGGAGTTAGTCATGGTCTTTTGTCGCTCGTGCGGAGTGCGTGTGGAGCCCGGGCACCAGGCGTGCCCCTTGTGCTCCAACCCGCTGACCTCGGCGGACGAGGCCGCGCTGCCCACCAGCCAGGCGTTCGCTCGGGAGCGCGAGGCGGTCATCTCACCCGACGACCTGCTGCGGCGACGGCTCGGCGCGATCGCCCTGGTCTTGGCAGCGGTACTCGTTCCGACGGCCCTGGTCTGCATCTTGATCGACGTTCTGTACGGCGGCAGCGGATGGTCACGACTCGTGATCGCACTGCTGGTCCTGACCGGCGGCCTCGGTGTGACGCCTCGCCTGTTCTTTCACAATCCTCTGGTGATCGGCCTCGTCGACGTTGCCCTGATCGGCGCCTTCCTGGTGGCCGCCGACCTGATGGGGCCGTGGCACGGCTGGTCGATCGGCATCGGGTTGCCGATCCTCGGCGCTGTTGCGCTGGCGGTGGTGCTGGGCTGGCTCGCGCTGAGTCAGTACCGCGAGCGAACGGGTTTCGTGCTCGCCACCTTCTTGGGCATCGGGGTGATGCTGTGCCTGGTCATCGATGCAACGGTGAGTGCCGCGACTCGCGGCCAGGTGGAACTGCTGTGGAGCCTGATCGCCCTGGCCACCATCGGTCCGCTCATTCTGACCGCAGTGATATTGCAACTCATCCTGCCGGCGTCGAACCGCCTGCGCCGCTACCTGCATTGGTAGCGGACCGCCGACACTCTCCACCGATGGCTCCCCTGCGGGAGGCGCACCACGATGGTGCGCACCGCGCACGGCTGAGTTAACGTCAAGGCGTGTTGGCCCGGCTCTGGGGAATCGCCCGCTCGTTGGTGATCTATCACTGCATACCTGGCCGGCAGCGCCGGATGCGCAGGTTCTACGCACAGTTCCTCGCCCGCGGCGATCTCGGGTTCGACCTCGGTGCGCACGTGGGCGGCCGCACGCTGGCCTGGCGGAAGACGGGCGTGCGGGTGATCGCGGTCGAGCCTCAGCCCGATTTCGTCCACGTCTTGCGCCTGTTCTTCGGACGCGATGACGGCACTGTGATCGTCCCTGCCGCCGTCGGCACCAACCGGGGCACGGCGCAGCTGCAGATCGCCAGGGCGACGCCCACGGTCTCGACGATGTCGAGAACCTGGGAGGCGTCCGTGTCCGCCGACCGTCGATTCGGCCGAGTGCGCTGGAACACCTCGATCGAGGTAGCTGTCGTCACGCTGGACGACCTGATCTCGCTCTACGGAGTGCCGGCCTTCGTGAAGATCGACGTGGAGGGTTTCGAGGCGGAGGTGCTGCGAGGTCTCAGCCGGCCGGTCGCGGCACTGTCGTTCGAGTACGTCCCGGCGGCACATCGGGCCGCCCTCGATGCGCTCGAGGTCGTCGAGGCGCTGGGCCGCTACGTGTACAACTACTCTCCGGTGGAGACGATGCGGTTTGCCGCCGGGCACTGGCTCAGGGCCGATGAGCTGGTCGACCTGCTGGACCAACTGCGGCCGCTCGGCCGGTCCGGCGATGTGTACGCGCGACTGGTGATCGGGCCGTGACGCGCCGACCGCTGGTGCTGGCGCTCGCGGGTGAGGCACTGCTGCTTGCCGTGCTCGCCGCGACAGCGGGTGTGGGCCTGGCCGGGATATTCGCCGGCGCCGGCTACGCCACGGCGCTGTGCCTTCTGCTGGCCCACGCGCTCGGGCCTGATACGCGATCTCTTGGTCCGGCAAACGTGGTCACCCTCGTCCGAGCGGTGCTGATCGGCGGCGTCACGGCGCAGGTGGCGGACGGATTGGCAACGGGCACCGTGCACGTCCCGGTGCTGGTCAGCTTGGCCTGCGTGGCGCTGGCGCTGGACGGGGTCGACGGACAGGTCGCACGCCGAACGCACACCGTCAGCCCGCTCGGCGCGCGCTTCGACATGGAGGCGGACGCCTCCCTGCTGCTGGTGCTCAGTGTGCACGTCGCAACCGAGTTCGGGCTGTGGGTGCTCGCCATCGGCGCCATGCGCTACCTCTGGCTCGCCGCCGGACGACTCCTCTGGCCCTGGCTGCGCGCACCCCTGCCGGCCCGGTACTCGGCCAAAGTGGTCGCCGTGGCCCAGGCCATCGCGCTCATCGTCGCCGGCTCAGGCCTGCTCTCGGCCACCTCTGCCACGGGATTGCTCGCGATGGCGTTGGGTTTGCTGTTGTGGTCCTTCGGAGTCAGCGGTGTCCAGTTGTGGCAACGACACGCCGGTCTGGACAACCCGACAGCAGACTCCGACGCCGAGCACGCGCCCGGCACACGGCTGCTGACGCGGGTGCTGAACGTGCTCGCCCTGGCCCTGGTGGTCGCCGCGTTGATCGTGCCCAGCCAGCTGAGCGACCTCGGAGTCGGGATGCTGTTCGTGCCTCTGGAGGGCGTTCTGACGGCCGCCGCGTTGCTGGTGCTGCCGCCCTTGGCGGGACGGGTGCTCACCAATGTCTTCGGCGTGGTTCTCGGCATGCACGCGGTGCTCACCGTTCTCGACGTGGGCTTTCTCGCCGTACTGGCCCGGCCATTCGATCCCACGGCCGACTGGGGTCTCACCGACTCGATGATCGAACTACTCTCCGGATCACTCGGACGCCAGGGGGCCGTTGCCGCGCTCGTCGCAGGTGCCTTGCTGCTCGTGGGGCTGCTGGTGGCGGTGATGGTTGCCGTGCGGCGGTGCGCTGAGGCCCTGATCCGGCACCGGACGCGGGCGTCACGCGTGCTCGCCGCGGCTGTCCCGGTCTGTCTGGTCTCGGTGTTGGTCGGCGCCCAGATCATTCCCGCTGTGCCGGTCTCGTCGGCGGCCGTCACCACCGTCGCTGTGCAGCGGGTTCAGCGGTGGATCACCGCTGCGGGGGAACAGCAGGCGTTCGAGACGGCATGCCTGACCGACCCCGTCCGAGACGTTGCACCCGGGCGACTGCTCGGCGAGCTTCGCGGCAAGGACGTCGTGCTGGCGTTCCTGGAGAGCTACGGGCGGGTCTCGATCGAGGAGCCGACGCACGCGGCAGCCATGCAAACGACCCTGGAAGGCGCCACTCGGCGTCTCGCTGGGGCCGGTTTCGGCGCACGAAGTGGTTTCCTCACCTCACCGGTCTCCGGCGGCGGCAGTTGGCTCGCGCACGCAACGGTTCAGTCCGGCCTCTGGGTCAACCGCGAGCAGCGGTACGTGACCCTCGAGGCCAGCAGTCGGGCCACACTGACCGGTGCGTTCCGCAGCGCAGGGTGGCGCACGGTCGCCGTCATGCCGGGCAACGTCAAGCCGTGGCCCAAGGCTGACTTCTACCCGTACGACCGGGTGCTCGACGACGCCAACCTGGGCTACCGCGGACCGGACCTGGGTTGGGCGAGCACTCCCGACCAATACTCGCTGGCGGCGTTCGAGCGCGCCGAGCATGGTGTTTCCGGACGAGGACCCCTGTTCACCCAGATCGCGCTGGTGTCCAGCCACGCTCCTTGGCCGATCATTCCCGATGTGATCCCGTGGCAGCGGGTCGGCGACGGATCGGTGTACCAGACCATGACCACGGGTGAACCTCGCGATGCCATCTGGGCCAAGGGCGGCGATGCGGTGCGCACCGCGTATCGACGATCGCTGCAGTACTCGATCGACAGCCTGATCTTCTGGTTGACGACCTACGGCTCCAAGGACACGGTCGTCATCGTGCTCGGCGACCACCAGCCGCCGCCGGTGCTGACCCGCGTCGGCGCCGGGCGCGACGTGCCCGTCTCGATCATCGCCGGCGATCCGGCGGTTCTCGACAGGATCGCCGATTGGGGCTGGACGCCAGGACTCAAGCCCGAGTCGACTGCACCCGTGTGGCGGATGGACGCGTTCCGCGACCGGTTCCTCACCGCCTTCTCGCGCTGACCAACGGCGTCCGGACGCGCGGGCAGCTGCGCCTATGCCTCAGGCGCCACCAAGGTGCCCGCCCGCCACTGCGCCACCATTCGGTGCGCGATCGAGGCTTCGCCGGGCAGCCCGACCTCACCGGAGTCCACGGCCAGGGTCAGTTCGTCGCGGGTGAACCAGTTGGCGTGTTCGATCTCGATGCCGTCCACTTCGATGCGGGTGTCCGTGGCCCGGGCGACGAAGCCCAGCATCAGCGAACGCGGCAACGGCCACGGCTGACTTCCGAAGTATCGGACGCCCGACAGCGCCAACCCGCTCTCTTCGCCCACCTCGCGGTGCACCGCCTGCTCCAGCGACTCCCCCGCCGAAACGAAGCCCGCCAGAATCGACATGCGGCCCTTGGGCCAGGTCGCCTGATGACCGAGCAGCAGGCGGTCGTCGGAGTCGAGCACGGCCACGATGATCGCCGGGTCGCTGCGCGGGAACCTGTCCCGGCCGCACGAGGGGCAATGCCGCACCATGCCACCGAGAGTCACCGTCGTGAGCGCCCCGCATCGTGCGCAGTAGGGGGCCGTCAGGTGCCAGTTGACCAGGGCCACCGCAGCCACCACGAGCTCACGGTCTGCGGCCTCCAGCACCGGCATCAACTCGCGCAGGCTGGCCATGGGTTCGGCCGTGCCCACTTCAGCGAACACCGGACGCCCGGCCGAGATGCCGAGCAGCAGATGCCGTTGCGGGTCGAATGCCCCGCTGGGGTGTCGCGACGGCAGCACCAACCCGTCACCGATGCTGACCCGGCCATCGTGGTCGACGGCGAGCAGCAACGCGGACGCGGCCGACCATTGCGACGCCAGCCAGCCTGGCTCGGTTCGCCGAACCTCACAGCGATCCAGCAGACCCGCCTCGACCCAGCCGCTCATGCGATCAACCTACGACGTCACCACCCATCGCTGTAACCGCGCTCGCCCACGCCGAAGGCGACGGCAGCTCATCGGGCACCGCGAGCCGATCACGCAGAATGTCGTAGAAACCGGCACGTACCCGCGCGACCGGAACGCCGACCAGCTCGGCCCAGGCCTGGCGGTAAATGGCCAGCTGAATCGGGTCGGCCCGGTCGAGATCACCGGTCTTCCAATCGACGACCAGGTAACCGTCGCCCTCGGCGAACACCGCGTCGATCCGTCCGCGGACGATGGTGGCGCCAACCATCATGCTGAAGGGCACCTCGACCGCGCTCGGCCGTCGGGCAGCGAACTGTCCCCGTTCGAAGGCGGCACTCATCCGGGCGAAGTGTGGGTCGTCCGGCGGCTCCTGGCCGGGGTCGACATCGAGCAGTGGCGAGAGGGTGAACCGTTGCTCCAACCAGCGGTGAAAGCGGGTGCCCAGTCGTTGAGCGGCCACCGGCCGTTGCGGCATCGGACGTCCCGACTCGGCCAGGAACGAGTCGGCGTCCCGGGTCAGACGCACCAGCCCCGTTGCAGAGAGATAGGCGGGTCGCGCGTGTGTGGCCGATTCGACCGCGGCCGCCGCCAATCGCTCCAGCTCGTCGTCCCACTCGTGCAACTCGGCCCGCTCGTCAAGCGTCAGCCCGGCCGGTTCGACGGGCACCAGAACCTCGGCGGCGGCCTCGACCTGTTGAGCCAGGCGCAGGCGCCGCTCTCGGACGTCGGGGTCTCCGGTGACCGGCCAGCTGAGCGCTGCTCCGCTACCGGCGAGTGGGTTGTCGCCGACCGGCGGCGGCGCCTCGGCCACCACCTGGGCGTGCCGGGTGATCAAAGCCAGGTACGGCGACGGCATGCGCGCCTTGATCAGTTCGCCCTCCCAGGAGTGCGTCGTCGCGACCAGCAGCTGCTTGGCCCGGGTGACCGCCACGTAGGCAAGCCGGTCTTCGGCGTGCCGGATCTGCTGCTTGAGCTCGGCCGCGTACTGCTTGAACGCCGGGTCGGACGCCTCCTCCAGTTGCGGGACGGCCGACGCATCGCCGCGTAGCTCGGCCGGCAGTACTCCGGCGTTGCTGACCCAGTTGTCGGTCACCCGATCGTTGGGAAACACACCATCGGCCATGCCGGGCAGAAACACCGCGTGCCACTCCAGCCCCTTGGCCTTGTGCACGGTGAGCAGTTTCACCGAGTCGGCATCGCTGGCGACCGCCTGGTCGAGGCCGACGCCATGCTCACGCTCTGCGTTCAGGTAGGCGAGCAGTCCACCCAGGGACGCCTCGCCGTCCACATCGCAATAGGCGGCCACTGCGTCGGTGAATGCGCCCAGCTGTGCTGCGGACGATCCCCCGGCCGCCAGCTCGGCCTCGAGACCGAGGGTGGTCACCACCCGCCGTACCAGGTCGAGCACCGGGTCGCCGGCATGTGCCCGCAGCGCTGCCAACTCCCCCGCCAGCTGCCGGAACCGTCGCCGCGCCGCCGCGCTGTAGGCCAGGTCGCCCGGATCGTGCAGCGCCTCCAGCAGGCTCGGGGTGGCGACCGCCTCGGTGCTCGCCAGGGCACGACCCAGATCGTCCACCAGGTCTCCGCCGCGCCGGCCGCGCTCCCCCCGCGCCAGGTCGGTCGCCCGCTGGCCGAGCTGCGCCAGGTCGCCGATGCCGATCGCCCAGCGCGCCGAGGTGAGCAGCCGGATGGCCGCCGGGTTGGCACTGACGTCGTCCAACAGCGCGAGCACCGAGCACACCTCGACGATCTCGGGCAGCTCCAGCAGGCCGCCCAACCCGACGATCTCGACCGGCACGTCGCGCTGCAGCAGGTCGGCGTAGACGGCCGGAATCTGCGCGTTTCGCCTGACCAACACGGCGACGTCGGACCACAGCCCGACCTGCCCCGACCCGTGCAGCGCCGTGATGCGCTCGCCCACGAAGGCCACCTCCTCGGGCCAGGTCGCGAACGAACCCACCTCGATCGCGCCAGCAGGGGTACCCGGCGGCGCCGTCAGCTGTAGCGCCTCGGTACCCGACGACACCAGCGGGTCGGCCCGCAAACCGGCCGCGAGATCGTTGGCCGCGGCCAGGATCGTCGGCCCCGAGCGCCGGTTCACGGTGAGTGCGAAGGACGCCGCCGCCAACCCGTCGCCGGTCGGAAAGTCGTGGGCGAACTGCAGGATGTTGCTGGCCGCCGCCCCGCGCCAGCCGTAGATCGCCTGGTGCGGATCACCCACGGCCGTGACCGCATGCCCACGTCCCTCTGCGGCCGTGGGTCCGGAGAACAGGGCCCGCAGCAGGGCGGCCTGCGCTGACGAGGTGTCCTGGTACTCGTCCAACAGCACCACCCGGAACTGACGTCGCAGCAGTTGCGACACCGCTGGCACCTGCTCGGCCAGCCGCGCCGCGACCGCCATCTGGTCGGCGAACTCCACGTAGCCGAGCCGTCGTTTCAGCGCCGCGTAGGCCGTGGTCATGCCGATCAACTCCAGCCGCTGCTCGGCTGTATCGCGGGCTTGCCGAACCGACGCGAACTCGCGTCGATTGCGGTTCAGCGGCGCTTCATCGAGCGCCTTGAGGTACTCGCGTGACTGTGCCCCGACCTGCTCGGGGCTGACCAGATGCGAAGTCAGTTCGGCGTCCAGCTTGAGCAGCCGCTCGGTCAACGTGGCCGGAATGAACCGCGACAGGTGCTCGAACGGCCCGGCGGCGTTGGTGACCACGCGCGCCGCCAACCGATACCGCGAGGCGCCGGTGATCATCACCGGGTCGCTCTCGACCCCGATCCGCAGCCCGTGCTCGCTGACCAGCCTGGCCGCGAAGGCGTCGTAGGTCAGTACCAACTGCTCGCCGGCCTCGTCGACGCCGGAGGTGTCGACCACACCGGCCCGTAACAGTGCAGCCCGGACCCTGGCCGACAGCTCTGCCGCAGCCTTGCGGGTGAACGTGAGCCCGAGCACCTGTTCTGGGGCAACCTGGCCGCTGCCGACCAGCCAGACCACCCGGGCGGCCATCACGGTGGTCTTGCCCGACCCGGCACCCGCGATGATCACCCCGGGCTGCAGGGGGGCCGTGATCGCCTCGAGTTGCTGTTGCGAGAACGGCAGGGCCAGCACGTCGCTGAGCTGGTCGGGCGAGGTGAGCCGGGTCATGCCACCACCTGCCGTCCGGATGCAGTGGACGGGCAGCTCTGCTTGAACGGACAGTAGGTGCAACCCTGCCCCGGAGTAGCTGGATACTGCCCCTCGCGCACCAGGCGAACCGCTCGCGACAGTCGCTCATGCACCCAGGTGGCGTGGCCCGCATCGTCGTCGCCGAGTGTCGGCCGCTCGCTCAGCGCCGCCTGGTGGAACTCGCGCGGGTAATCGTCGAGGTCGGTGCCGGCCGGCAGCCGCAGATACACCAGCGCCGCTCCCGCGCTGGACGCGCCCGCGCCCGCCACCCGATCGAAGCCGCCGGCATCGACGGCCAACTGGTAGACCCCCAGCTGTTCGTGCGCGGCGGTCTCGGTTGCGGTCGGCGGGCGCTTGCTGGTCTTGAAGTCGATCACCCGTAGCCGGCCGTCGGCGGTGCGCTCCAGCCGGTCTACCGTTCCGACCAGTTGCACCGGGGTTCCATCGATGTCGACCAGCACGTCGAACGGCACCTCGACCCCCACCACCTCGGTGCTCTCGTTGTTCTCCTGCCAGTTGACGAACCTGGTCAGGGCGGCCTCGGCCTTGACCCGCTCCGCCTCCGACAGCCAGGCCGCGTCGAAAGGCAACTCGGCCCAGACCTCGTCGAGTCGTCCGGCCAGGTCGTCGAGCGTCAGTTCGTCGTTGCGGGCGTGTTCGGCCAGCACGTGGATGACCGAGCCCAGGCTCGCGTTGGCGTTGCGCGGCGGATCGGCGCGAACCTGGCGGGTCAGGTAGTGCTGCCGCGGGCAGGTCAACAGACCGGTCAGCGCCGACGGACTCAGCCGCACGGGCACGGACGCTGGCCTGGCGCCGCCGGTCAGGTCGGCAAGACCCCACCAGCCGGAGGGCAGCGCCTCGGGAACCAGCGGACGGCCCTGCCCGTCGGTCAGTGCCGCCAACCGTGCCAGCCTGATCGCGATGGCTTCGAGCAGCGCCGCCGAGCAGTCGGCACCGGCGGCCCGGCGCCGAAGGTCGGCCACCAGCGCGGGTAGGGTCAGTGGCCGCTCGGCGGGCCGGTAGTCGGTGACGGGAACCCCGAGCTCGGCCATGAACCGGGACGGCTGGTTGGCCTCGCCCTCGGAACCTTGGACGGCGGTGACGATCAGCCGCTTCGCAGCCCGGCTGCAGGCAACGTGGAACAGCCGCCGCTCGTCGGCCAGCGCCTGGCGCGGATCGGAGTGACCGGTCAGTCCGTCGCTGATCAACTCACCCGGCTCGAGGATCGCACCACCCTGCCCCGGCGCCGGCCACAACCCCTCCTGCACCCCGGCGACGACCACCACCGGCCATTGCAGCCCCTTGGCCCGGTGCGCCGTCAGCAGCCGGACGCCCCGCCCGCGCACCTCGGCCTCGCGGGTGGTGTCGGCCGGGATCTCCTGCGCCGCCACCTCGGCCAGAAAGCCACGGACGCCGCCGGCGCCCGCAGGCTGCTCGGTGGCATCGGCCGCGGCGAACAGGGCGATCACCGCGTCGAGATCGCGGTCGGCACGCCGGCCGGCCTCGCCGCCCACGCGACTGGAATGCCTCAACCGTTCGGACCAGTCCGTGCCCGACCACAGCGTCCACAACACCTCGGAGGCCCCGTTGCCTGGCACCCCCAGGGTGCGCGCGGCCGCACCCAACAAGCCTGCCAACGCCCGCAACGAACCGACTTCCGGGGTGTCGGGCAGCGTCTCCAGGCGGTCGGGTTCGCTGAGCACGTCGGCGATCAGCTGACCGGGGGTTCGCCCCACCATCGCCGACCCGGTGGCCTCGCGCTCGGCCTCGAGCAGCAGGCGGCCCAGGGTGCGCAGGCCGACGGCGTCGACCCTGGCCAGGGGCGAGGTGAGCAGGCGTTTGGCCTCGTCGGCGTCGAGTTCGCCACCACGCAGCACCACCTGCAACGCCAGCAGCATCGGCCGGACGGCCTGCTCGGCCATCAGCGGAATCTCGTCGCCCGCCACCTCGACCGGAATGCCGGCCGCGGCCAGCGCGCGCGCGATCGGTGCGATCTGACGGCGACCCGAACGCACCAGCACCGCCAGGTCGCCGTGCTGGTAGCCGTCGTCGAGATGTGCCCGGCGCAACTGCTCGGCGATCAGCTGGGCCTGCTGCGACTCCGTTGCGCACACCAGCACCGACACCTCACCCGCGGTGACGCCGGCCTCGGCAGGCCCCCGCTCGCGAGGACGTAGCACGGCCGACGCGCGATCGCCCAGCACGGGCAGCGGCAGGCGCCGCGCCACCCGACGCGACGCCGCCGCCACCCCGGCGGCCGCCCGATGGTTGGCGGGCAGCACCAGCACCGGCGCCGGAGCACCCGTCGCGGTGCCGAACGTGGCCGGAAACTCGGCCAGCCCCCGCGGGTGCGCGCCGCGAAACCTGAACACCACCTGATCGGGGTCGCCGACGGCGAGAATCGGTCCGCCCGGCGGCACCAGCGCCCGCAGCAGGCCGATCTGCGAGGGGTCCAACTCGCCGTACTCGTCGACGATCACCCGTGAGATCTGTGCGCGCACCGACTGCACCAGGGCCGGGTCGGTCAAGGCGATGCGCGCCCGGTGCACGAGTTCGGCGTAGTCGAGGCTGCCCTCGTGGTCGAGCACGTCGAGGTATTCCGAGAAGAAATGCCCCGTGCTCACCCACTCCGGGCGACCCGCTTCGGCGCCGAAGGCCAGTAGGTCCTCGGGGTCGAGACCGAGCTGCCGGACCCGGGCGATCGCCGAGCGCACCTGCCGGGCGAAGACCCGGGTGCCGATCGCCTGCTGCACCTCGGACGGCCACGCGCCGGCCCCGCGTCCGGCCAGCAGCTCACGCACTCGGAACTCCTGCTCGGGCGCCGTCAGCAACCGCGGTTCCGGTTGACCGGGCTGGGCCGCCAGGCGCAGCAACCACAGGCAGAAGGCGTGCATGGTGGTGACCCAGGGCGGACTGACCGTGCGATTCATCGAACGGGCCACCTGATTGCGCAACTGGCTGGCCGAGCGACGTGCGAACGTGAGCACCAGCGGCTGCGGCCCGCCGGCCGAGCGCGTGGCCAGTTCGAGGGCGGCGGCAGCCGCCACCACGGTGGTCTTGCCCGCGCCGGGCCCGCCGATCACCAGTGCTGGACCGTGCCTATGCTCCTCGACGGCGACGCGCTGCGATGCGTCCAGCCTCCACGACTCGAGCACTGCGCCGCCTACGTCCATGTAGTCATGCAACCATCCGCCCCCGACACTTCCGGGCCGTCGACACGCGTTTACGGTCACCCGCGTGAGTGACATGTGTCGCAAGGATGTGACAGGGTGGCAGGGCTGCTGCGACGCAGGCCAAGGGGTCGCCCGAACCGCACGAACGGCAGTGTCCTGATCCGCCGAGCGGATCACCCGATGGTAGAAGGAGATGTACATGGCGCAAGGAACCGTCAAGTGGTTCAGTGCCGAGAAGGGCTACGGCTTCATCGAGGTCGACGGTGGTACTCAGGACGTTTTCGTCCACCACTCGGCCATCGAAGCGGACGGCTTTCGCACCCTCACCGAGGGGCAGAAGGTGGAGTTCGAGATCACCTCGGGCCCCAAGGGTCCGCAGGCGGACCGCGTCCGGGGGCTGTGACAGCCGGCAACATCACAACGGATGAATGTTCGGGCCCCAATCCTCGCGGGTTGGGGCCCGTCGGCTTGTCGGAACCCGTTTCCAGGGTTGTCCCCCAGCCGTTCCCCACTGCCTGGCTGCCCACCCGCCCGCTAGATTGGATGGCACGCCCTGTTGACCACTTCGAGAGGCAGTTCATGAGCTCGTCCACGCCCGGCGGCGGTGCCACGGCCGCAATGCCACTGCAGCCGCCCACCACCCTCACCCTGACCGCGCCGGAGGCCCCCGCTGCGGTGATCGCGACCCAGGCGCCGGCGATGGCGCCTCAGGTCGAGGCCGCACAGGTTCCGGTGTTGGACGCCAAGGTGGACGAGTTCCTCAACGCGCTCGGCACCGCCGAAGAGAACTCGCCGACCTTCTCGGCTCAGGCCGATGCCGTTCGCAGCATGGGCGACGCCGACATCCGCAAGGCTGCCGAGACCTCCAACCGGCTGCTCAACACCCCCGTCCGGGCGCTGAAGGAGGGCGGGCTCTCCGAGGGCTCCAAGGTCGGCCAGACGCTGGTCCAACTGCGCCGCACCGTCGAGGACCTCGACCCCGGCAAGGCCCGCGGTTCGAAGAAGTTCCTGGGCATGATCCCGTTCGGCGACCAGGTCACCGATTACTTCCGCCGCTACCAGAGCTCCCAGCAGCAACTCAACGGCATCCTGCACGCGCTGCGCAGTGGCCAGGACGAGCTGACCAAGGACAACGTGGCGCTCAACATGGAGAAGCAGAATCTGTGGACCGTGATGGGGCGTCTCAACCAGTACGTCTACATCGCCGAGCGACTGGACGCCAGGTTGTCGGCCTCGATCGCCGAGTTGCAGCTGAGCGACCCGACCAAGGCGAAGTCCCTCAGTCAGGACGTGCTGTTCTACGTTCGGCAGAAGCACCAGGACCTGCTCACCCAGCTCGCCGTGTCGATCCAGAGCTACCTGGCGATCGACATCATCATCAAGAACAACATCGAGCTGATCAAGGGCGTCGACCGGGCCTCCACGACCACCATCTCGGCGCTGCGCACCGCGGTCATCGTGGCTCAGGCCCTGGGCAACCAGAAGCTGGTGCTCGATCAGATCACGGCGCTGAACACCACCACGTCGCACATGATCCAGCGCACGTCCGAGATGCTCAAGGACAACTCGGCCCGCATTCAGGAGCAGGCCGCCTCCTCCACAATCGGGCTCGAGCAGCTGCAGGCCGCCTTCGCCAACATCTACGCCACGATGGACTCGATCGACGAGTTCAAGGCCAGGGCACTCGACACCATGTCGCAGACCATCGGCGTGCTCGAGGGCGAGGTGGTCAAGTCCAAGCAGTACCTCGATCGGGTATCGCAACAGGACGCCCGCACGTCCACGATGCCGCAGATCAATCTCTGAGCGCCTCACCGACGCCTCTTCACCAACCGCACGACGACTCACATGGACGGACGATGGGCTTCTGGGACTGGTTGAGCGGTCGTGACTCGACGCCACCGCCGGCGCCACTGCCCGAGGTCGATCCCGCGCCGACCGAGGCCGACATCATGGCGTCGCTGGCCGGCGTCGATCAGCTGATCGGCTCGGGCACCCTGCCGGCCGTGGTGCGTTCGCGCGCGGCCCGGGTGACCCGGCTGGTGCGGCAGACGTTGCCCAGGCTCGGCTCCCTGGGGCTCGGCAGCTACGACAGCTACTCGGTGGTGGCCACCGCGACCGACTACCTACCGGAGGCGATCGGCGCGTACCTGCGGTTGCCCCGCGACTGGGCCGATTCGCGTCCGGTCGAGAACGGCAAGACCCCGCTGCTGTTGCTGATCGACCAGTTGGACCTGCTGGGAGCCACCATGGAGAAGATCTACGACGCAGCCAACTCCACCGACGCGGCCGCCCTGATCACCCACGGCAGGTTCCTTCAGGAACGGTTCGGACACCCCAACGCCCCGGTCGACCTGAACATGCCGCAGCAGCCCGACCAGCCACCCGATCCCTTCAATCTGGAGCGCCTGTGAGCACGCCTGACCTGGCCAAGACCCTCGACCACCTGACCGCGATCGCGGGGGCGGCGGGAGTCGACGCCGACGCTGCCCGGATCGAGGGCGAGCAGTTGTCCGCAGCCGTCTCGGAGTCGGCCGTCGGCTCGTTCGTCGACTGGTGCGTCGCCACCGGACGCGCGATCAGCGCCACCGAGTTCATGGATTCGGCGCTGCGGGGTCGCAAGTTCCGCACCTCGGCCACGCCGCTGGTGGCGCAACTGCACAACGCGCGGTCGGCGCAGGCGGTGCCCTATGCGCGCGCCCTGGCCGAGGTGGCCGCTGCTGCGGCGCTGCTCGGCACCCCGACCCGGCAGAGCACCGGGGCGGCCCAGGGGGCCGCGAGCGTGCAACTCGGCGCCGCCCAGGGTCTTGCCGCCGCCCCCTCCCCCACGGTGGGCCCAGCCCCCGCCGCCGACGCCGAGTTCGTTCGACAGGCCCCGCAGATCCTGTCCACCGTGCTGGGCCGCATGCAAGAGAATCAGGCCCGGTTGCTCGACCTGCGCCAACTCGACCCGTTCGCGGCGGGCGCCATCCCGGGTCTTGGCAACACGCCCGTCTTTCCGTCGCCGAGCCCCGCGCAGGGCGTGCCGCAGCCTCCCGTCCAGGCCGCACCGCCGCCGGCCGAGCCGGTTGAGCCGGCCGAACCGGAGCCGCCGAAGGAGCCCGAGAAGAGCCTCGACGATCTGCTCGCCGAGCTGGACGCCCTGGTCGGCCTGGCCAAGGTGAAGGCCGAGATCCATCGGCAGACCGCCGTGCTCAAAGTCGACGCGATGCGCGCCAAGGCCGGCCTGAAGAGCCCGACGATCACCCGGCACCTGGTGTTCGTCGGCAACCCAGGCACCGGCAAGACCACGGTCGCCCGCCTGGTCGCGGGGATCTACCGCGCTGTCGGACTGCTGTCGAAGGGTCAACTGGTCGAGGTCGACCGCTCCGAGCTGGTCGCCGGCTACCTCGGCCAGACCGCCATGAAGACCGCCGAGGTGGTCGCCAAGGCCGAGGGCGGTGTGCTGTTCATCGACGAGGCGTACAGCTTGAACGGCGACCAGTACGGCGAAGAGGCGATCAACACGCTGGTCAAAGAGATGGAGGACAAGCGCAACGACCTGGTGGTGATCGTGGCCGGCTACCCGCTGCCGATGCAGATCTTCATCGCCCAGAACCCCGGGCTGGCCAGCCGCTTCCGCACCACCATCGGCTTCGACGATTACACCGATCAGGAGCTGGAACAGATCTTCACCGGCATGGTCGCGGGCGCCGACTACGACCTCGGTGACGGTTGCCTGGCCACGTTCAGAACGCAGCTCGCGCAGCAGGAGCGCAACGACACCTTCGGCAACGGACGCTTCGCCCGCAACGTGCTCGAGGCGGCCGTCGGCAAGCACGCGTGGCGCCTACGCGACGTCGCCGACCCCACCCTCGACCAGTTGCGCACCCTGCTGCCCGACGATCTCGCGCCGGATCCGACCCCGGTGGTGGACTGGACGGGCACCCCCGGCGAAGGCCTGCAGCCGCCCACGGATCCGCTCGAACCAGCACCCGCGGGAGAACCAGCGTGACCGCGACGCCGGCCGTCCGCACCGCCTCGTCGCCGGTGGCCGGCACGACCTCCCGCACCCCGGCCCCGGTGCCGCGCAAACCCGTCACCCCGCTGGCCGTACGCAGGCTGCGGCGGCTGCAAGTGGCTGCGGTCGCCCTGATCCTGGCCTTCGGAGCCCTGGTCGTCACCGCTCTCTCGGTGTCGTTCGCCGCCGCCGGACATGCGCAGGAGAGTCTCACCCAGTACAACCGGCTGGGCGATGCCCGCGTTCAGGCGCTCAAGGTGCAGCAGGTCGCGAACTCCTGGGCATTGACGCCCACCAGCGCGGTGCGCTCGCAGCTCGACAGCCAGCTCGCCACTTTGGCGACCACGTTGGCGGATGCCGCCGGCGTGGCCGACGACCGCGACCGGATCGTGCCGATGAGCGGCGCGCTGGTCGGCTATGCCATGACGCTGCAGAATGCGGTCAACGCCAACGGCGAAGCGTCCGCGGCAATCCTGGCCAAGGCTGACAGTCAGCTGTCCGCCCAACTGCTCGAACCGCTGGGCGCCGCGGCGACGATCGCCGGCGACCGGGTGTCGACCGACCTGACGACCAACTGGCTCTACTGGGTGCTCGGCGGAGCCCTGCTGGCCGGCGCCGCTCTGGTCTGGATCATGGTCGCACTGGCTCGAGCGTCCCACCGGCGGATCAATCTAGGAGTGGCAGCGGGAGTGGTCTGCGCGGTGATCTCGGCCGGGCTCGTGGCGCTCGTTGCCAGCGAGTCCGCGTCGGTCGCGGGCGATTTCACCGGATCCGGCCGGGCCGGCCTCGACGCGGTCACCACGGCCCGCCAGCAGGTGCACCAGGCCCGCGCCGACGAACTGCTCGCCGTCGGCCTGAAGGCGTCCGGTGCGACTTACCAGCAGCGCTGGAGCGCCGGCTACACGGCGGCCCGAAAGGCCCTCGGCGACGTGCCGAAGTCGTCCGACGCAGCTGCCAAGCTGACCGCGTACAACTCGGCGCACACCAGGGTCGTCCATGCCAGCACTGCGGCCACCTGGAGCACTGCCGCAACCACGGCCCTGGAGGCCGGCGGCGCATCGGGCACCTTCACCGCCGTCGACCTGTCGCTGAACACCCTCAACGCCAACACCCGCAGCCCGGTGACCACGGCGGTCTCGGGCGTGGGCAACTCCACCGTCGGCGGCATCGCCGGCGTGATCGTGCTCACCCTGCTGGGTGCCGGCCTGGCCTTCTGGGGCGTGTCTCGACGAGTCGAGGAGTACCGATGAGCCCCGCCACCTCACCCGTCGCGCCCGGACGGCTGAACGAGCCCGTCCAGCCGCAGGCGATGGTCGGCTATCTATCCGAACTGGACGCCTGGGTGGCAGCCAGGCGCAGCGAGCTGGCAGCCATCGATGCCGAGATCATGGGTCGCAAGCTGGCTGCCCTGACCGCCGACATGCAGCTCTCGCTCGCACTCTGGCAAGCGGTGAAGAGCCGCTACGACCTGCTGCTGGTCACCTGGGACTCCGGACGGGTCGGCCCCGCCGAGTGCGCCCGGCTGTCGTCGCTGATCTGGGGACGACTCGACACCGGCGCGGCCCCGTCCACCCAGCTGGCCGGCATGGCCGTGTCGCTGCCCGAGGCGTGCCGGCTCTCGGACGCTCTGGTCGCCCAGCTGCGCCAGAAGCTGAACCTCGACCCCAATGCCGAGCAGCTCGCGCGGCGGCTGCGCGACCTGCGGGCACAGCTGGAGCGAATCCGGGAGCAGATCACCCTGGAGCCGCCCACCTCGCAGCCGGCAGCGGCCGGCCAGGTGGCCCAGCTGACCGCGCGGGTCGGCGAACTGGAGGGCAAGCGCGAACGGGGTGGCGACATCGGCGGTCAGCTCGGCCCGCTCGAGATCGACGCCGCCCGCTACGAGCGCGACCTGATCGTCGGCGGTGCCCGTCGGCGCGAGGCCCGCGACGCCCTCGCCAGGGCTCGCGAGCTCACCGACGACCTGTCCGCCCGCGAGCAGGCCCTGCGCCAACTCGTCGCCAACACGGTCGCGGCGGTCTCGCCGGCCCCCAAGTACGCGGTGCCGGACGTCGCCGCACTGGGCCCGGTGCCCAACACCCGGCAGGCGATCGACGCCTACCTCGACCGGCTGGGTCAGGTGAGCCGGGCCATGCAGGTGGTGCAGGACGCCTACTCCGGGGCGCTGGCCGAACGCGACGCACAGCTCGCCCTGGTCGCCGCGCTGCGGGTGAAAGCCGACGCGCTCGGTTTCGGCACCGACGCCGACCTGAGCGCCCTGACCGCCCAGGCCGAACGATTGCTGCATCGCCGTCCCGCTCCGCTGATGGTCACCCGGCAGTTGCTGCCGGCCGCCCAGGCGATGCTCGACTGGCTGGCCGAGGCGGGGTCGCGGTGAAGTGTCGCCAGCCCGGCTGCACGGGCACCATCGTCGACGGCTACTGCGATGTCTGTGGCATGCCGGGCAACGCCGCCACCATGCCGGTCGGACGCGGGGTGCCGGGCCGTCGGCCCTCGGCGGCCGCCAGCGGCCCGTGTCGCCAGCCGGGCTGCTCCGGGCAGATCGTCGACGGCTATTGCGACACCTGCGGCATGCCGCCCGAATCGGTGCTGGCCCCGACCGTCTCGTCGGTCACCCGCGCCTCGGTGCAGTTGGGCTCAACCGCGCTCGGGTCGGCCCGCGCGACCTCCTTCGGGGCACGACCGACGCGTCGGCCGACGAACGCGGGACGCATCCGCATGGGTCGGGTCGGCCAGGGCCTGACCGTCGTCCCCCCGGCCCCCGCCGTCGACCCGGCCAAAGCCGTGATGGCCAATGCCGAACTGCCGGAGGACAAGCGCATCTGCCCCAACTGTGGTGCGCATGTGGGCCGGTCCCGAGACGATGCCTCCGGACGCTCCGACGGCTTCTGCCCCCAGTGCGGTGCCGCCTACTCGTTCAGCCCCAAACTGAAACACGGCGACCTGGTGGCCGGTCAGTACGAGGTGGTCGGACCGCTCGCCCACGGCGGGATGGGCTGGATCTACCTGGCCCGCGACAAGAACGTGTCCGACCGCTGGGTCGTGCTCAAGGGGCTGCTGAACACCGGGGACGCCGACACCCTGAAGGCAACCCTGTCGGAGCAGCAGTTCCTGGCCCAGGTCGAGCACCCGTTGATCGTCGAGATCTACAACTTCGTCAGCCACGAGAACAACGGCTACATCGTCATGGAGTACGTCGGCGGACGCTCGTTGAAACAGCTGCTGAAGCAGCGCATGGAGGCCAACGGGGGCAGCTACGACCCGCTGCCGGTCGACCAGGCGCTGGCCGTGCTGATCGAGATCCTGCCCGCCTTCAGCTACTTGCACGACCTGGGCCTGCTCTACTGCGATTTCAAGCCTGACAACGTCATTCAGGTCGGCGACTCACTCAAGCTGATCGATCTGGGCGGCGTCCGCCGGGCCAACGACGACGAGTCCGCGATCTACGGCACGGTCGGCTACCAGGCGCCCGAGGTGGCCGAAGCCGGGGCCAGCGTCGCGTCCGACATCTTCACCATCGGACGCACTCTGATGGTGCTCTGCGCCGAGGTGCCCGAATACCAGCGCAGCTTCGAGTTCACCATTCCGCCGGCGGAGCAGCTGCCGGCCTTCGCACAGTACGACTCGCTGTACCGGCTGCTGCTCAAGTGCTGCGCCCATGACCCGAACGACCGCTTCGACACCGCAGAGGACCTGCGGCTGCAGATGTTGGGCGTGCTGCGCGAGGTGGCCGGGGCTCGCACCGGCGGCACCGCCGCCACCTCGGTGTCGTCCCCGGTCTTCGAGGCGCCGACCGTGTCGGGCAACCAGTTCGACTGGCAGCAACTGCCGCAACTTCGGCCCGATCCGTCCGACGCGCAGGCCGATTGGTTGGGCTCGCTCGACCTGGCAGATCCGGTGGAGCGGCTGGGCGACCTGCTGCGGCCACCGGCGGTCACCACCGAGGTGCTGCTCGCGCGCTGCATGGCGGCCCTCGAAACCGGCAACCAGCGTGTCCTGGATCAGACCGTGCACAGCCTGCTGACCGAGGACCCGTGGGAGTGGCGGGCGGTCTGGATGGCCGGGCTCGGCGCGCTGCTGCGTGGCGACAACAGCACCGCGCTGTCGTCGTTCAACGCCGTCTACGGCCAACTGCCCGGCGAACTGGCCCCCAAACTGGCGCTGGCGGTGGCCTGCGAGCTGGCCGGCCAGCAGGACGTCGCCGAGAACCTCTACCGCATCTGTGCCGCCACCGACGCCAACTATGTCGCGCCCGCCGGTTTCGGCCTGGCCCGGATCAGGGCCGCCCGCGGCGACCTGACCGGATCGTTGGCGGCCCTGGAGCTGATCCCGCAGACCTCGCGCGGCTACCTGGAATCGCAGAAGCTGACCACGGAGCACTTGATCGCGCTGGGCAACGACACCGCCCACCTGGGCGAGGCGCTCAAGGTGCTGCAGCACGCGCGTCTCGACGAGCGGAGCCAACTCGGCTACGAGTCGGCCATCTACGAGCGTGCCCTGGCGCTGGCCGGCAACGGCGCGGTGAAACTCGGTTCGGTCTCGTTCACCGAAGGCAATCTGCGCGACCGGCTGGAGGCGGGCTACCGGCGCCTCGCCCAGCTCAGCGCCGATCCGATCGAGCGTGCAGAGTTGGTCGACCGGGCCAACGCGATCAGAGTCTGGAGCCTGTTGTGACCGACGAACGTTCCGCCTGGCCGCTGTGGACCGCAGATCAGCGGGCGGGCGAGCTCGCCGCGCAGCAGCAACGCGAGGCCGAGCAGTTGACCGCCGATCAGGAGTTCTCGACGCTCGGACTGGCGGCACCGTGTGCCGAGTGCGGGCGCCCGGTGCGTCCTGACGAGCGATACTGCGAGAACTGTGGTGCCGATGTGCACCCCGAGGTGGCCGCACAGTCCGCAGCCGGTGCCCGTTCCGAGGCCACGGTCAAGCTGAACCGGCCGGTCCAGCCGCGTCCGGCGTGCCTCGAATGCGGCGGTGAGGTCGACAGCGACGGCTACTGCCAGACCTGCGGCACCAAGGCCCCCTCGGCGCGCGACCGATTCGAGGCCGGCCCGGCCGACTGGGTCGGTGGGGTCTGCGACCGGGGTGTGGTGCACTCCCGCAACGAGGACGCGATGGCGCTCTGGGCCTCCCCCGCCTCCGCGTCCGCGCGCAACGCCGTGCTGGTGGTCTGCGACGGGGTCACCAGCTCGCAGGACTCCGACGTTGCCTCGCTGGCCGCCGCCGAGCGTGCGCGCGACGTC
>Ga0075156_10000067_pt1 | contig 45318 bp, 39 predicted proteins | sample JI81AbrownDNA_FD_70966 | JGI IMG/M metagenome (GOLD analysis project Ga0075156, IMG submission 70966) | Wastewater effluent complex algal communities from Wisconsin, to seasonally profile nutrient transformation and Carbon sequestration -... | ecosystem: Engineered > WWTP > Effluent > Algae...
ATCACGGCTTGCGCCCGAGAGTCGAGGTTGTTCACCAGGTTGGCGAACGCGGTGGACGCGGCCACGTTCTGCGCCAGGGTCTGGGTGCCGAACGGGGCGCCCTCGTGCACGGTGACGATGATCACGTCGGCCTCGCCGTTGGCGGTGTTGCCGTCCTTGAGCTCGGCGATCACGCTGTTGACGGCGGTGACCGGGTTGGTGATCGTCAGTCCGGCGAGTCCGGCGGGCGAGACCAGGCTGGGCAGGTCGCCGGTCACGGCACCCACGATGCCGATACGCAGGCCATGCTTCTCGACCACTTCGTAGGCGGGCAGCACCGGCTTGCCGGTGGCCGTGCTGGTCACGTTGGCACCCAGGTACGGAAAGTTGACGCCCGGTTCGATGCGGTCGCGAAGGTCCGGCCAGCCCTGATCGAACTCGTGGTTACCGACCGCTGAAGCGGTCAGGTCGAGCACGTTGATCAGCTCGATGGTGGGCTCGTCGTTCTGGGCGAACGACGCGAACAGCGTGGCGCCCAGGCTGTCGCCGGCCGCGATCAGCAGGGTGTTCGGATCACCGCCGGCGGCCGCCCGCTCCTCCTCGATGGTGCCGACGAAGGCGACCGTGTCGGGATTGGTGGCTGCCAGGCGTCCGTGGAAGTCGTTGAAGCTCAGCACGGTCAGCGGTGTGCTGGCGTCGCACACCGCCATCGGCAGCCGTGGCCCGTTCGGCAGGGCCGTGGCCGGTATCGGTGCGATCGTGGTCATCGCGATCGCTGCCACGATGCTGATGCCTGTCCGAACTCTCATCCGCCCTGCTCCCGTCCCGAAACCGCCACGTGCTGGATTTCAGCATTCTTTGTCGTCGCGTGACCGAAATGCAAGACGTTCCTGAAGGCAGTCTGAGCCGAACCCAACTCAGGTCAGCACGCCGATGGATCGAAGCCAGGCGCGGGTATCGGTGTCGTCCACCCACAGGTGAGCGGTCCAGCCGGCCGCGAGAGCACCGTCGACGTTCTCGGGCCGGTCGTCCACGAAGGCGATCGCGGACGGCTCGACGTCGAGATCGTTGGCGGCGTAGTCGTAGATCGGCCGCTTGGGTTTGGCCGACCCGATCAACGCCGAGATGTAGACCCGGTCCAAGTACCGGCGCCACGCAGACGCCTCGATCGCAGCGCCCAGCGCCCGGGGAGCGTTCGAGAGCAGGGCGGTGCGTAGCCCGGTCGCCTTCGTGTCGGCCAGCAGCGCCTCGGCCTCGGGACGGATCCGGGTCCAGATGGTGGCGTCCGTCGTCGCCAGCAGGTCGACGGTTTCGGGACTGGCGGCCAGGCCGAGGCCGGTCAGCAGCGGACCCCAGTAGTCGGCATCGGCCGCTCCCTCGTCATAGGCCTGACGACTCGTCCAGTAGCCGGCGGTGAACGCCTCGGTGGTCACGCCCAGCAGCCCGGCCGGGTGCGAATGTATGTCGGGCGGCGACGACAGCACCTGGCCCAGGTCGAAAACGACGGCTCGGATCATGGGTGCCATGATGGCCCCATGGCGACCTGGCTCGGCGGAACGGCGGACCGTCCGGCACGATTCTTCTCGGGCCCGGACGACCTGGACGCCTGGCTGGCCGAGCACCACGACAGTGCGCCCGAGTTGTGGGCGGGGCTGTTCAAGAAGCATGTCGCCGACCAGGGCCTGACCTGGGCGCAGGCGGTGCCGGTGGCTCTGTGCTGGGGCTGGATCGATTCGATCATGCACCGGATCGACGACGACACCGTCCGGCAGCGCTGGACGCCGAGGCGTCCGAACAGTAACTGGAGCAAGGTGAACATCGCCCTGGTCGCGGAGTTGACGGCGGCGGGTCGGATGCGTCCGCCGGGGCTGCTGGCCTTCGAGCGACGCAAGCCCGACGACCTTGGCTACAGCTACCGCGAGGACTCCGTGCCGCCGCTCCCGGCGGCCGCTGAGGCTCTGATCCGGGCCGATCCGGCTGCGGCGGAGTTCTTCTTCGGACGGGCCACCGCCTCGTACCGACGGGTCTGCATCGTGTGGTTGCTGGACGCCAAGACCGAGGCCACCCGGGCGAAACGGCTCGCGGATCTGATCGCCGACTCGGCGGCCGGGCGGCTGATCAAGTCGCAGCGCTACGGCACGCCGCCCAAGTGGGCCCAATAACAGGGGAGCTGACGACGCAAGCCGATGGGTTCGCAATGACCGGTCGTGATGAACGAAGGAGTGATGCGGTGAAGCGGGTCGTGATCGTGGGCGGCGGCCACAATGCACTGACCGCGGCCGCGTACCTGGCCAAGGCCGGCGCCGAGGTGACCGTACTGGAGCGGTTGGACGTGTTCGGTGGGGCGGCCATCTCTGCCGAGGCCTTCCCCGGTCTGGACGCGCGGCTGTCGCGCTACTCCTACCTGGTCAGCCTGTTGCCGCGCTCGATCGCCGATGACCTCGGCCTGCAGGTGTCGCTGGTGCGGCGGCGTTACTCGTCGTACACACCCGTGCCCGGCACCGACCGTGGCCTGCTGATCGACAACGGCAATTGGGCAGGGACCGCCGACTCCTTCGCCTCGGTCGGCGCGGCCTCGGATGCGGAGCGGTTCGCTGCCTTCTACCGCCGCATCGCACGGTTCGCCGGGGCGCTGTTCGACACCGTGACGTCTCCGCTGCCGACCGCTGCCGCTGCTCGGGGGTTGCTCGGGGCGGACTGGGACGACTTCGTGGCCCGTCCGATCGGTGAGGTGATCGAGGCGTCCGTTGCGGACGACCTGGTGCGCGGCGTGGTCGCCACCGATGCCCTGATCGGCACGTTCACCGACCTGAACGAGTCGATCGACGGCAACCGCTGCCTGCTGTACCACGTGATCGGCGGCGGAACCGGCGACTGGGACGTGCCCGTCGGGGGCATGGGAGTGGTCTCGGGAGGCTTGGAGCGTGCTGCCCGTGCGGCCGGCGTCCGGCTGGTCACCGGGGCCGAGGTGACCGCGATCGATCCCGAGGGGGCCGTCAGCTATGTGAGGGGGGAGCAGGAGCATCGGCTCACCGCCGATCTGGTGCTGTGCGGCGCCGCTCCCGGTGTGCTGGCGGCACTGCTCGGCGAGGTGCCCACGACAAGGGCCGAGGGTGCCCAGGTGAAGGTGAACCTGTTGCTGCGACGGTTGCCTCGGCTGCGGCAGGTCGGTGTTCTGCCCGAGGCGGCGTTCGGGGGCACGTTCCACATTCACGAGACGCTCACCGAGTTGACCGCCGCCCGCACGGAGGCCGTGGGCGGACGATTGCCCGATCCGCTGCCTGCCGAGATCTACTGCCACTCACTGGCCGACCCGAGCATTCTCGGGGCCGAGTTGCGGGGGAGCGGCCACCAGACCCTGACCCTGTTCGGCCTGCAGGTTCCCGACCGGTTGGTGGACTCGTGGGGCAACGACCAGCTGCGAGACGCCTTGCGCGCCGCCGCGCTGGCGAGCCTCGATTCCGTTCTGGCGGAGCCGATCGAGTCGGTCTTGGCAACCGATGGCGACGGGCGTCCGTGCATCGAGGTGAAGACCACCCGTGACCTCGAGACGGCGCTGGCGATGCCGGGCGGCAACATCTTTCACGGGCCGCTCTCGTGGCCCTGGGCCGACGAGGGCGAGCCGCTCGACACCCCGGCAGCGCGTTGGGGGGTGGCGACCGGACACGAGCGGGTGCTGTTGTGCGGAGCCGGCGCACGCCGCGGCGGAGGCGTCTCGGGTATCGCGGGCCAGAACGCCGCGATGGCGGCGATCGAAATGTTGGGGCTGTGAGAGCCGCGTTCCGTCGGGTCGCGGACTCTGAGCGGACGAAGTTTTGTCAGAGCGTGGTGCAAGGGTGAGTTCAGGAGGATCGAATGACCGAAGAAGAGAATGAACCCAAGGCAGTGCTGCTGCACTACCTGAACAACGCGCATCGATCAGCGGTGTGGAAGCTCGAGGGGCTGAGCGAATACGACGTGCGGCGGCCGCTCACACCCACTGGCACCAACTTGCTCGGCGTGGTGAAACACCTTGCCATGGTCGAGTTGGGCTACTTCGGTGAGGTGTTCCAGCGGTCTCCCGAGGTAACTGTGGGTTGGTGGGCCGAAGAGCAGCAGAACTTCGAGGTGCCGAACATCGACATGTTCGCGAGCGCTGAGCAGACCCGCGACGAGGTGCTGCGGCTGTACGACGAGGCCGGTCGCAACACCGCCGCCACCCTGGCGGCCCTCGACCTCGACTCCCCCGGGCGGGTGCCGTGGTGGGGCGATCGCGGTGCTGTGACGCTGCAGCGCATCCTGGTGCACATGATCGACGAGACCGCCCGGCACACGGGCCAGCTCGACATTCTTCGCGAACAGCTGGACGGGGCGGCGGGCGCACGTCCGGAGTCCGACAACCTGGCCGAACTCACGGGCGACGAGTGGGTCACCTATACCGCCCAGCTGCAGCAGATCGCCGAGCAGTTTCGCACACCCGACCCGGCATGACCTTTCGGTGCTTCGGCACGGGCGACCCGCTCTACGAGGCGTACCACGACACCGAATGGGGGGTGCCGCCCGAGGCGTCCGCCGATGAGCGGGAGCTGTTCGAACGGGTCAGCCTCGAGGCGTTCCAGTCGGGCCTGGCGTGGATCACCATCCTGCGCAAGAGAGCTGCATTCCGTGCCGCCTTCGCCGGGTTCGATCCGACACGAGTGGCCGACTTCGACGAGGGTGACGTACAGCGCTTGATGGGTGATGTGGGCATCGTTCGCAACCGGGCCAAGATCGAGGCCACGATCGCGAATGCGCGGGCATTGCTGGCGCTGCACGACGTGGACCTGCGGCTCGGCGACATCTTCGAATCTCACAGACCGACCGCGAGGGCCGTCCGGGCCGAGTCGTTCGCAGAGGTACCGGCGTCCACTGCCGAGTCGATCGCGCTGGCCAAACAGTTGAAGAAGTCGGGCTTCAGGTTCGTCGGGCCGACCACGGCGTATGCGGCGATGCAGGCGCTCGGCTATGTGGATGACCACCTCGCCGGCTGCCTGGTCAGCCAACGCTGAGGGCGGATCGTCTCGGTCGGTCGAGCCCGGCGTCGGCTGGTCGAGCCCGTCGTCGGCTGGTCGAGCCCGTCGTCGGCTGGTCGAGCTTGTCGAGGCCACCGCCTGGCGTCGTCACGTTCAGTCGACTCGTGGGCAATCCCGATTCCGTGCGTGTCTCGATCTCGACATCGCTTCACGGTGCGCGCAGCGGTGCATGATTTCGGGTTGCGACGCGAAGTCGTGTTGCGCGGCAGTCACCGCGGCTCGATGTCGAGATCGAGTGCGCGTCAGTTGGCTCCTAGTTGGGCTCGACGCGCTCAACCATCGGTTCGCCGGCGCCGATGAGTCCGTTGATCAGGCGGGTGGCGAGAGCCTCGAACGAAGAGCTCTCGCCCGGTTCGCTCAATGCCGCGCCCAGGTGCGGAAATGCGCCGGTCGCCACAGCGGCTGTGATCAGCTGCACCTGCTCGGCTGCTGTCACTGCCGCGGCGCCGGCCTGCGTGTGCTCGTTGGTCACGTAGTTGGCAACGAAGCCGGTCAGCAGGGCGATGATCTCGAGCTTTGCGGGGCCGGTCAGACCGGTGGTGGCGAGTGCCGCCAGACCCTGCTCGAGGTAGGTGAGCATGTGCGTACCGGTGAGTCGCCGGTTGGGTAGAGCGCTCGGCAGCCAGGGGTGCCGGTGCATCAGATCGCGCTGGGCGCTCGCGAGGCCGAGCAGGTCGACCGGCCAGTTCGCCTCGCTGCTGACTGTGTCGACCATCAGGTCGATGAGTCGTTCCTTGTCCGAGACGTAGGTGTAGAGCGACATCACGCCTGCCCCGACCTCACCGGCGAGTCGTCGAAAGGTGACCGCGCCGAGACCCTCGCCGTCGGCGATGGCGATGGCGGCGTCCACCACCTGCTGCCGGGTGAACGCGGGTGGCCGACCACGTGTCACCGAAACCTCCTGCTAGTATTTTCAGTACAGCGTACGATAAAGGAGCGCCACGCTCATGAAGAGACTCCCGCTTCTGCTGAGAATGGTGCGCCGTCGATCACGCTCGGGCACTCCGGCACTTTACGAGGTCGCCTACGAGACCGGCCTGTCGGTGCCGGCCGCCGACGGCACCGCCATGCGTGCCGATCACTACGCGCCGGTCACCGACGAACCGTGCTGATCCGCTCCCCGTACGGCTTCGGCTTTCCGTGGAACTACATTTATGGCGCCCTCTACGCCGAGCAGGGCTTTCAGGTGGTGATCGCCGCCACGCGCAGGTACGTATCGTTCGGAAGCCACGAGATCGGCGATTCGGTCGCCGCCGTCGCCTGGCTGCGCGAACAGTCGTGGTTCGACGGACGGTTGGGTACGGTCGGCGCCAGCTACCTGGCATACACGCAGTGGGCGCTCGCGCACGAACCGCCGCCGGAGTGGCAGGCGGCCGTCTTTCAGGTGAGCGCTCACAAACCGGTGTTCTGGTCGGGCGGGGGATTCGCTCTCGAGTTGGCGCTGGTCGGTGGACTCGGCCTGTCCAGCCAGTCCGGAGGCCTGTGGATCTATGCCAGCGCAGTGCTACGACTGCAACGCAACCTGAACCAGGTGCTGCGAACAGTGCCGCTGATCGACGGCTACGTGAAGGCGTTCGGCGGACGCCGCACCACTTTCGAGGACTGGCTGACCCATCCGGCGGACGACCCCTACTGGGAGGGCTCCGACCTGGGTGGGGCGGCCGATCGATTGGCGGTACCGGCCAGTCTGGCCACCGGTTGGTGGGACCTGACCCTCGACCAGACCCTGCAGCAGTACGCCCGGCTGCGCGCGGCGGGGCGCGATCCGGATCTGCTGATCGGTCCGTGGACGCACACCTCGGCCCTCGAAGACGGAGCCGGCGAACTCTACGCTCAAGCGTTCAGACGCCTGCGTGGCCACGAGCCCGAGCACCGGGTGCGGGTGCACGTCGGCGGTGCGGACGAATGGCGGCACTTCACCCAGTGGCCACCGAATGGCACCAACGAACTGCGCCTCCACCTCGGCCCGGAAACGCTGGGCGATGAACCGGGCGCGGGCTCCAGCACGTTTCGCTACGATCCGGCCGATCCGACTCCGTCCTATGGCGGGCAGCTGCAGTCGCCGAGTCAGGGCAAGCGAGACAACGCACGGCTCGAGCGCCGCAACGATGTGCTGGTCTTCAGCACCGATCCGCTGACTGCCGCAGTGGACGTGCTCGGGCACGTCCGGGTCGAGGTCGACGTGATGTTCACCGCGGTCAGTGCCGACCTGTTCGTCAGGCTGTGCGATGTGGACCCGCACGGCACGTCCCTCAACATCACCGACGGCTTCGTGCGGCTACCGGACGGCGGCGGTCACGTGACGCTGGCAATGAGCGATACCGCCCATCGGTTCCATGCCGGGCATCGAATTCGCCTGCTGGTGAGCGGCGGCGCGCACCCCTACCGGGCGCGGAACTACGGCACTGGTGAACCGTTGGCGACAGCGACCCGGATGATCGTCAACGACACCACCGTGCAACACACGTCCGCCCTGGTGCTGAGCGTGTTGTGAGCGCTCTGCAACGGATTCGGCCCAGCTCACGTGTTGAGGAGCATGAACACGTTCTCGCCCCGGCGCTGGGTCGCCGCAGTGTCTCTCGTTCTGGCCCTGGCCGGTTGCACGGCAGGTGCCAGCAGCACCGCCGGCGTCGCACCGGCCCAGGACAGCCGTGCTCTGCCGCAAGAGACCTCGGCCCCCGAAGAGGGTGGGCCGGCGGCTGAGCGGCAGGTGGTGCGTACCGGGTCACTGACCGTGCGCACGGCTGACGTGCAGCAGGCCGCCGCCCAACTGCGCGCTCTCGCCGAGGCCAACAACGGCTTCGTCTCGGCTGAGCAGCTCTCCCTCGGGGACGGCACCAGTGGCACGGTGCGCATCGTGCTCAGTGTGCCGAGCGATGCTCTGGCCCGGGTGATGGACGAGGCGGCCAAGGTCGGTGAACTGGTCACCCGATCGGTGACGGCCAAGGACGTGACCTCGCAGGTTGCGGACGTCGACGCACGCATCCGCACCCTGCGCGAGTCGATCGAGCGAATCCGCGCCCTGATGAAGAAGGCGGGCTCCATCGCCGACATCGCACAGGTCGAGGGCGAACTGACCCGACGCCAGTCCGACCTCGAGTCGCTACTGGCCACCCAGACCGCGCTCAAGAACCAGGTCGAGCGCGCCCCGATCACAGTCATGCTGATCAAGCCCGGACAGGTCGATCCGCAGAACCCGTTCATGACCGGTTTGGTTCGCGGCTGGGAGGCGCTGCAGAACTCCATCGCGATGCTGCTGACCGTGACCGGCGGACTGTTGCCGTTCGCGCTCATCGGCGCGGCCATCGCATGGCCGCTGGTGCGTCGCCACCGCAGCCGGGCCGCCCGTGCCGAGGCGCGTGCCGCAAAGAACGACGCCACTGCGGGAGCAACCGCTTCGACCGTCACCGCAGAGACGCCCGAAGCCGATTCCGACGAGCGTTGAGCTACAGAACCCGGCCCACTGAAGCCCGGTCGAGAGAACTAGGCGCTGTCGGCCATCTCGGCTCGGCCGCGCAGAAAGCGCCCGAAGTGCGGCACGGTGAAGGCGATCCGGCCGCGCTCGCCGGAGTACACCAGACCTTTCTTGATCAGGGCGTCGCGGGCGGGGGACAGCGACTGGGGCTTGCGGCCCAATACCTCGGCGACCCGAGCGGACGGCACCGCGCCCGAGTCGTCCGGGTCGGCGTCTGCCATCGCCCGCAGGTACTCCCGCTCAGCGGCCGTTGCACGCTCGAGCCGTGAGCCGAAGAACCCCACCGCCAGTTCGTGCTCGGCCTCGGGGGCGGCAACCGCGACGTCTTCGGCGCTGATCGGGCTGGACGGGGCGAGGTCCCAGACAACCTTGCCGTAGGCCTGCACGAAGTAGGGGTAGCCGCCGGTCACCCGGTACATCTCGTCCAGCGCCTCGGGCGAGAACTCCGCGCCCTCGTCCGCAGCCGGTGCGGCCAGCGCCAGGTCGGCCGCGACTCGGTCGAGACGGTCGATGCGGGCGTAGGAGAACAGCCGCTCGGAGTACGACTTGGAGGCGCTCAACACCGCCGGCAGGTGCGGCAGGCCGGCGCCGACCACGATCAGCGGCAGACCCTGCTGGCCGAGTTCGTGGCAGGCGGCGCACAGGGCGGACACGTCGTCCGGGCCCAGATCCTGCATCTCGTCGATGAAGATCGCGACGCCCTTGGCCTTGTCGGCGGCCAGTCCGGCAACGTCGCTGAGCAGTTCGACCAGATCGATCTCGATGTCGCCGGAGTCGGCCCGACCGGTCATGCTCGGCGCGCTGATGCCCGAGTTCCAACGGTCGTAGGCCTTGGTGTTGGCCGGCGCTGCCCGTTCGACGAACGCTTTGAGGGTGGACAACACTCCGGTCGGATCCGGGTGCCCCAGCTCGCGGATCGCCATGTGCAGCGCGGCACCCAGGGGACGCCGGACGGTCTGCTCGGGTCGCGCCTCGAGCTTGCCGGTGCCCCAACCGGCCCGTACGGCCTGCGAACGCAGCGCGTTCAGCAGCACCGTCTTGCCAACCCCACGTAACCCGACCAGCACGATGGAACGCTCGGGACGCCCCTTCGCCACCCTTTCGAGCACGAACCGGAAGGCGTCCAGTTGAGCGTTCCGCCCGGCGAGTTCGGGCGGACGCTGCCCCGCCCCGGGGGCGTACGGGTTTCTGACCGGGTCCATGATCGGACTTTATGGCGCAATCTAGCTCGCACCGCAGATTGAGCCAGAGTGTCGCAGAGAAGCGGCTTGCGAGGGGGTCAGCCGAGGTCGGCGAGGGCTTCAACCGGGGTTGCCCGGGCGGCTCGGCGTCCGGGCAGTACCGACGCCAGCGCTGCGGCGGCGATGACCAACATCACCGTGCCGCAGCTCAAGACCCAGTCGACCTGCACGGGCACCAGCGGAAAGCCGAACTGGCGCAGCAGGGCCGTCGCGCCCGCCCAGCCGAAGCACCCCCAGGGTCAACGACAGCACCACGGCGACGAGGCTGAGCAGCAGCGCCTCGACCAGCAGCATGCGCCGCAGGGCGGACCGTTGCAGGCCGAGCGCCCGAAGCAATGCCGACTCTCGGGTGCGTTCCAGCACCGACAGCCCAAGCGTGTTGCCGACCCCCGCAACTGCAACGAGCACGGCCACAGCCAGCAGGCCGGTCAGGATCAGGCTCACTCCGTCGAGCAGCACCGCGAGATTCGCCTTCTGCACGGCGCCGCCGCCGACCACCAGGCCGGGATTGGCCGGCTGCAATGCCCCGGTCACCTGCTGGATCGAGGTGCCCGACGCGGCCAGGTCGGTGAGCTTGGCCAGGATGAGTCCCGGACGCGTGGTCATCGCCAGGTCACGAGCGGTGTCGGGGTGAACGATCGCCACCTCGGCGCCCAGGTTCGCCTCGACCACCCGCAGTACCTGTGCGTTGCCGAGCACGGGAAGCACCTGAACAGTCGTTCCGGGGGTCAACCGCATGCCCGCCAGGGCATCGTGTGGCAGGCCGATCTCACCCGGCGCCACGTTGACGGGGCGGGACATCAACCGCTCGGCCTCGGCGGTCACGGTGGTGACGGGCAGCTGACTGAACACGCCAGGCCCGGCCAGCACGATGACGGGCTCGGTCACCTGCAAGAGCCCCGCGGACGCGACCCCGTCGGCCGCCCGCACGACGTCGATCGAGCCGGGGGCGAAGCCGACCAGGGCGCCACCTTCTCGTTGTCCGCCGGGTCCCCCGCCATTGGGGTTGGAGAGATCGGCCTCCAGCACCGCCGACTGGAGGCTGAGGTCGACGGGGTAGCGTTCGTCGATCTGTGCAAAGGCGCCGGCACGTCCGGTGGCTGCGCCGACCTGCACCGTGATCACCAGTCCGAGCGCGATCAGCAGGGCGCCCACGGTGGCGCCGACCCGGGCAGGGTTGCGTTCCCGCATTGGCCAAAGCGAGCCTGAACTCGGGATGCAGCGCCGCGCGCGGACGTCCGGCATCGCGCAGCAGAGCACTGACCGCGATCGGCGCACCCACCAGGACGGCCAGGCCGACCAGGGCGGCGCCGGTCGCGGTCTGAGCGATCGCGAATCGGGGATCGGTGCTCAACCCTGCGGCCAGCAGCAGGCCACCTGCGGCGGCAGCGATCAGGCTTGCCGCGAGGCGAAGCCGCAGCCGGCGGGGCTCGGGACTGGCGAGCTCGGCGGGCCGAAGAGCTTCGAGTGGAGCGACTCTGGTCGCCCGGAGCAGTGGCCCCAGCGCAGCGGTAACGGTGACCGCAACGCCGAGCCCGGCGATGGCGGCGAGCCGATCCCATGGCACCAGCAGCCCGAACTGCAGCGAGTCGGTCAACGTGGCAGCCACCAGCGCAGCGGCGGCGACGCCGAGCGGAACGCCCAGGGCCGATCCCGCGAGGCCGAGCAGCAGGGCCTCGGTGAGGTTTCGGCGCAGCACCTGGCCACGGGTGGCGCCGACGACCCGGAGCAGGGCGAGCTGGCGTCGTCGCTGAGCCATCAGAATCGCGAAGGTGTTCGCGATCAGCAGTGCGCCCACCAAGAGGGCGACCAGTCCGCTCCCGCCCAGCACGGCGGCCAGCCAGTCGGTGCCGGACGCCAACGCACGCACAGCCTCGTCCCGTACCTCGGCCGCAGAGCGTGCCTGCGCGACGATCTTCAGAAAGCCCCCATCGGTCAGCGCCTGCTGGGTTGCGACGGTCACCGGGATCGCCTGCGACGGGTCTTTCAGCCTTGCCAGCAGCCAGATACCGACCCCGTCACCCGACGAGCCGGGCGTCGTGCTGCGGAACTTGTCGGGGTTGACCAGAATGCGCAGGTCGGGCGGCGGGAACGCGGCATCGACCTGCAGGATCGAAGCGAAGGTGACATACCCGGGCGGATCGGCGAACCCCCGCTGGGCGGTCAGGCCGACCAGCGTGAGGGTTCGGGTCGGGGTGCCCTGCAGGGTCAGCCGGTCGCCCACCTGCGCGGCCAGTTCCTGGGCCGTGTGTTGGGTGAGCACGATCTCGTCCGAAGCGACGGGCAACCGTCCGGACGAGGGTGCGTACCAGCGGAGCGCGGGGCTCTGCGGGGAGGACGCCAGCATCACTCCGGCGCTCCTGTCGCCGAGGCTGACCCGGGCGTACACCTGGCTGAAGCGTTCGACCGCGAGCACGTCCGGTCGGGTAGCGAGGGAGCTCTCGGCCAGGGCGAGTGCCTGGTCGCGTTGCGTCCTGGCGCTCTCGGAGTGCCACAGGTGGGTCTCGACGACCACATCGGCCTGTGAGGCGAAGAGCACCTCGCGCTTGGCCAGGGCCTGTGATTCGGTGACGGCGGCGGTCTGGGTGGCCGCCAGAAATGCCACGGCCAGCACCACCGCGGCGAGGCTCGAGATGTAGCGGGACGGTCGAAGGCGCAGTTCGCGCCACGCACTCGCCAGCCCCCGCATTCCCCCTTCTTACCTCATCACTGCTTGCCCGCGGACGCACCCCCGGCCAGGAGTTCGTCCGGATCAGCTGGTGCGGGCGGCGGCCAGCGGCCGGACCGCGGCCTCGCGTCCCTTGGCGAGCAGGCCGTCGACGACCATGCGAACCGCGGGCGACTGCTCCACCGCCCGGCGCACCATCAGATGAACGACCCGCGAGGGGGTCGGGTTGATCACCTCGACGGTGCGGACGCCGGCGGGCACTGTGATCGTGCACAACCGTGGCATGACGGTCACGCCGATGCCCACCGCGGCGAACGCGATGGCCGTGATGTGGTCGGCGGTGCGCACCGAATAGTTGGGTGTGAAGCCGGCCGCCACGCAGGCACGCTTGAGGTTGATCACGCACCAGGCCAGGTCGGAGTCGTGGGCGATCCAGCGTTCCTCGGCCAGTTCGGCGAGTTCGATGATGCCCCGGTCTGCCAGCCGGTGTTCGGCCGGCACCACGGCGACATACGGCTCGGTGACCAGCGGTCGGGCGTGGTAGCCGGGCGGCGGGGTGAAATCGCGCGGTGCCACCAGCAGTTCGACGTCGGTGTGCTCGTCCTCGCCGGTCGGCGTCTCGCGCACCCGAAGATCGAGCCGCAGCCGGGGGTGCTCCTGGAGGAGCCGCTGCACGATGCCTGGGATCCACGCCATCGCGGCCGAGGAGAAGTACGACATGCTGAGCGTGCCGGCCCGGCCCTCCCGCAGGTCGGCGACCTTGGCCTCGACCTCGGCGAGCTCACCGAACAGAGTGTCGGCGGCTTGCACGAGTGCGAGTCCGGCGTCGGTGGGCTCGATTCCCCGCCCGGCCTTGCCCAGCAGCACCAGCCCGGTTTCGCGGGCCAGCGCCGACACCTGCTGGCTCACCGCGGACGGTGTGTAGCCCAGATTTGCCGCAGCTGCCTGGATCGATCCCGCGGCTACCACCGCCCGATAGACCCGGAGGCGCTGAACGTCGACCATGGCGGCCACGGTATCAAGCACCTGTTCCGGGTCGAGGGTGATGCATCAGCTGGGCTTCACTATGGTCGCCGTGCCGGCGAACCCTCCGAGCGGGGCTCGTGCAGGGCCCACGGTGCGCGGGGGCGTGACGGACGATGCGGCAGGTTGATCGCCCATCAGTTGGGTCAGCTCCCGCAGCTCGGCCAGCTGTCGGCGGTAGGCGTCGGCGGCCTCGGATTCGGCATCGACGCCGAAGGGCATACGAGGCAGGTCGCGGGTGCGGCGATGGGTGCGTTCCAGCAGCCACACCAGGGGTGCGAGAAGCACGAGGGTGAGCAGGATCTCCATGGCGGGGGTGCTCCTTCCGCGGTTGTCGAGGTCTCAACGATCCCGCCGTTGACGCATTAGCACAAGCGCGCTTTTCTTCATCACCATTCAGTGAATCTGAACGGTTTGGTGTTCGTGGAAAGGCCGCTGCCTGCACCATCGCCTAGCGGCAGGACGATTCGGTTTCGGCGCGGGGACTCGACCCCGAGACTCGGACGGGTGGAGGATGGGGCTCGTGGGCACCGGGGCCTGCAGAGAGGAACCCCAAGCCGCTCTGAAAGACCCTTCACTCTGGTGAACGCCGTTGCGCCGAACTGATGGCCCGCGGTGTCGTCACCGGGGTGTAGGTAACCGAACGGAGACCGTGCCCGGGCTCGTGGGCCGAAAGGAACTGCTGTGTCCGACCCTGCTGTAGACGACTTCGTGCAACTGCTGACCCCCGAGGGTCAGCGCGTCCAGCACCCGGATTTCAGTTTCGAGGGCACCGATGAACAGGTCGCCGGCTACCTGCGCGAGATGATCCTGGCCCGCCGGTTCGACAACGAGGCGACCGCGTTGCAGCGCAAGGGCGAGCTCGGGCTGTGGCCGCCCGCACTCGGCCAGGAGGCGGCGCAGGTCGGATCCGTGAACGCCACCCGGCTGCCCGACCACATCTTTCCCTCCTACCGTGAGCACGCGGTCGCACTGAACAAGGGAATCGACCCGGTCGAGATGCTGACCACGTTTCGTGGCACCGCGATGGTGCCCTGGAACAGCGCATCGAACGGCCTGCACCTCTACAGCTTCGTGATCGGCACCCAGACCCTGCACTCGGTCGGCTATGCCATGGGCATGCAGCGCGACGGCCTGGTCGGCAACGCGGACCCGGCCGCCAACGGAGCCGCGATCGTGTACTTCGGCGATGGCGCCACCAGCCAGGGAGACGTGAACGAGGCCTTCATCTTCGCGGCCAGCTACACCGCGCCGGTGGTCTTCTTCTGCCAGAACAATCAGTACGCCATCTCGGAGCCCATCGCGCTGCAGTCGAAGATCCCGCTCTATCGCCGGGCGTCCGGGTTCGGATTCCCCGGCGTTCGGGTGGACGGCAACGACGTGCTCGCCGTGCTGGCGGTCACGAGCTGGGCCCTGGAGCGTGCCCGCCGCGGCGAGGGCCCGGCGCTGATCGAGGCCTACACCTACCGCATGGGCGCGCACACGACGTCCGATGATCCGACGAAGTACCGCAGCCGCGACGAGACCGATCAATGGCGCGCGCGCGACCCGATCAGCAGGGTGCAGACCTACCTGCTGCGCTCGGGCGCGATCGACCAGAACTGGCTCGACGCGGTGGACGCCGAGAGCGAGGCGCTGGCGATCCGGGTGCGCGAGGGGTGTGTCACCCTGCCCGATCCCAAGTTCGAGGAGTTCTTCGAGAACGTCGTCATCGACCCTGCCGACATACTCCTCGAACAGCGCGACGACTACCTCGAGTACGAGGCCGGTTTCGACGATCCGAGCGGCGTGGGTACCGACCAGGAACCCAAGCAGTCCGAGGCGCAGGAGGCGTTCTGATGGCGACCATGACCCTGGCCAAGGCCCTCAACGCGGGCCTGCGGCGAGCGCTCGAGGCCGACCCCAAGGTGCTGCTGGCGGGCGAGGACATCGGCAAGCTGGGCGGCGTGTTCCGGATCACCGAACACCTGCAACGCGATTTCGGCCCGGAGCGCGTGATCGACTCGCCACTGGCCGAGTCAGGCATTCTCGGCACGGCGGTCGGGCTGGCGCTTCGTGGTTATCGGCCGGTCGTCGAGATTCAGTTCGACGGCTTCGTCTACCCGGCGTTCGACCAGATCATCAGCCAGGTGTCACGGTTTCACTTCCGCTCGCACGGCCACCTGACCATGCCGATGGTCGTGCGCATTCCCTATGGCGGCGGGATCGGGGCCATCGAGCATCATTCGGAGTCACCCGAGGCATACTTCGCCCATACGCCTGGCCTGAAGGTGGTCACGTGCTCCAATCCGGTAGACGCGTACTGGATGATTCAGCAGGCGATCGCCTCCGACAACCCGATCATCTTCTTCGAGCCGAAACGCCGCTACCACGAGAAGGGCGAGGTCGACGTCGAGGCGGAGCCGATGCCCCTGTACCAGGCTCGGGTGGTGAAGCCGGGCGAAGACCTGACGCTCGTCACCTACGGGCCGATGGTGCGCACCTGCGTCGAAGCCGCGATCGCCGCAGGTGAAGAGGGGCGCGACATCGAAGTGATCGACCTGCGCTCGCTGGCGCCGCTCGACATCGCAACCGTCGTCGAGTCGGTGAACAAGACCGGACGGGCGATCGTCGTGCATGAGGCGGCCCTCACCCTGGGCATGGGGGCCGAGATCGCCGCCCGGTTGCAGCAGGAGTGTTTCTACGCCCTGGCCGCCCCGGTGTTTCGGGTCACCGGCTATGACATCCCGTACCCGCCCAGCCGGGTCGAGGCCTCGTTCCTGCCCGATCTCGACCGGGTGCTCGACGCGGTCGACCGATCACTCGCCTATTGATCCGCACAACCGGTCGGCCGACCGCCCGGACTACGCACGACTACCGATTCGAATGATTGTTGACAAGGGGAGATTGCGATGAAGGAGTTCCACCTACCCGATCCCGGTGAGGGATTGGTCGAGGCCGACATCGTCCGCTGGGTCGTCAGCGAGGGCGACGAGGTCAAGGTCAACGACATCCTGGTCGAGATCGAAACCGCCAAGTCGATCGTCGAACTACCCTCTCCGTGGGCCGGCCGGATCGCTCGCCTGATGGTCGAGGAGGGCGTCACCGTCGAGGTCGGGACGCCGATCGTGTTGATCGACGACGGCACAGGGGCTGCTGCCGCACCGGTCGCGCCCGCGCCCGCTCAACAGGCAGCGGCTCAGGCGGTACCCCTCGAGACTGAACCCGACGAGGTCGAGACGATCGAGGCCGAACTGATCGAGTCACCTTCGGCTGAGAGCGCACCCGCGCCGGCTTCGTCCGGGGCAACGGCGTCCACTGGAACCGAACCGCCGGCCGGCGGCAAACCTGGAGGGTCCGGGCCGGCCGCCACCGAATCCGAGGCCTTCCTGGTCGGCTACGGCGTGAAGTCGTCGTCGCTGGCCCGGCGTCCGCGCAAGACCGCGCATGCCCTGGGCAAACCGATCGGGCCGGTCACCGATCAGGTGCACGATTCCTACGGCGCCGACCAGCCGGTGTCGCGCCCGATCGATCAGGCGACCGTCACCGGACCGATCAGCGCAGCCGCCAGCGGCGGCCCTCTGCCCAGGCCCGGCCAGGCGCCCAAGGTGGCGTCGGCGTCGAAGCGTGCGCTGGCGAAGCCGCCGGTGCGCCGGCTGGCTCGTGACCTCGGACTCGACCTGGACTCGGTGGACGGCACCGGCGCAGATGGCACCATCACCTCCGACGACGTGCTCGCCGCGGCCGTCGCCGCGCGGGGCGGTGCCACCCGGCAGAGTTCCCGAGTGTCGGAACGGGTGCCGCTGAAGGGTGTTCGGCGCGAAATGGCCCGCACCATGGCGGAATCGTTCAAGGTGCCCACGGCCACGGTGATCATGCAGAGCGACGTGACCGCGTCGATGGAGTTGGTCGAAAGCCTCCGCGCCCGACGCGAGTTCAGTGGCCTGCGGGTGTCGCCGCTGCTGATCTTCGCCAAGGCCGCCTGCCTGGCGATCGCCCGCAACCCCGACCTGAACTCGACCCTCGACATGGCGGCGAGCGAGATCGTCCGCAACGAGGACGTGAACCTCGGGATTGCCGCCGCCACCCCGCGCGGGCTGATGGTGCCCAACATCAAGGGCGCGAACCGGATGAACCTGTTGCAGCTGGCCGAGGCCCTGCACAACATGGTGCAGGTGGCCAAGACCGGCAAGGTGCCGATCGAGGATCTGACCAAGGGCACGTTCACCATCACCAACGTCGGGGTGTTCGGGGTGGACGGCGGCACCCCGATCCTCAACCTGGGCGAATCGGCGATCATGTGCCTGGGCACGATCGCCCGGCGTCCGTGGGTGGTCGGCAAGGGCGCCGACGAGCAGATCGTGATCCGCTCGGTGTGCACCCTGTCGCTGACCTTCGATCATCGGTTGGTGGACGGCGAGTTGGCCTCGAAGTTCCTCAGCGACGTGGCGGCCATATTGGCCAACCCCGGCCTGGCGATGATGTTCTGAGGGCATGAACGCCGAACGACCTGTAACCCAGCTCATCGATCCTCCAGCGGCGGGCGACGAGTTCAGCACCCTGATGGGCTTTCTGAACTATCAGCGCGACGTGCTGCGTCGAAAGACCGAGGGTTTGAGCGCCGAGTTGCTGAACCGATCGCTGCCGCCGACCACGATGACGCTCGGTGGGCTGCTCAAGCACGTCGTGAGCGCCGAGCAGTTCTGGCTGACCGAGATGTTTCTCGGACTCGAGCCCGCCGAACCGTGGGCCGGTGTGGATTGGGCGGCCGATCCGGACTGGGACTGGCACTCCGCCACGACGGACAGCCCCGCCGAGCTACGTGAACTGTTCGACGCCCAGGTTGCCGACACCGACCGGATCGTCACCGAGGCCGTGGCGGACGAGGGTCTGGGGCAGCTGGCCGTCGGCTCGCATCGCGGCGAACGGGTCAGCCTCCGTTGGATTCTGGTGCATCTGATCGAGGAGTACGCCCGACACCTCGGGCATGCCGATCTGCTGCGTGAGGCGATCGACGGCTCGGTCGGCGACTGACCGCATCGAGCGTGGCCGGATCGCATCGGGATTGACGATGGATCTGCCCGGTCGCACGATGTGGACGTGTCCGATTCCGACGATTTCTGCTCGGTGTACCCGAGGGTGTACCTGGCATTCCACCGCCGGGATGGACGCCGCAGCGAGTTGACCAACGCCTCCCGCGCGGTGCTCACGCACCTGATCGGCTCGGGGCCGATCACCATCGGCGAGGCCGCCCTTCACCTGGACCGGGCTCAATCGGTGGTCAGCGAGATCGTCAACCAACTGCAGGGGCATGGCCTGGTGGCGCGCGAACCAGATCCGGCCGACCGTCGACGCACCCTGGTCTGGCTGACCGACACCGGCCTTGCCCGGCTGCGCGACGATTCGGACGTGCTCGACCGCACCCTGGTCGAGCAGGCCATGCAACGACTGGACGACACCACCCGCCGCGGACTGGTCGAGGGCTTGAGCGCCCTGGTTGCCGCAGCCCAACGAAAGGAATCCTGATGACGCACGCAACCACCCACTCGGCCACCTGCGAGAGCTGCGGCATGCCGATCGAGTCGGGACAGTACTGCGAGTACTGCACGGATTCGGACGGCAACCTGCAGGACTTCGACACCCGTTTCGAGGCGATGGTCGGCTGGCAACGGCGGCGGCACCCGGATCAGCCACAGGCCGATATCGAGGCGCAGACCCGTGAGTACATGGCCAGCATGCCGGCCTGGCGCGGTCACCCGCGGCTGCTGGCCGGTTCGTGAGGAATGCAGTGCGGCGAATGGGCAGGGGCGGGTGCGCCGGCCACGCTCGCTCGGCCCGACGGGTTGTGCAGTGTGACGACGGGCCCGGTCTGACAGGCTTGGGGGCATGGCTCGAAACGATGTGCTGATCACCGCCGACGAGTTGGAAAGCTCCGAGGTCGACCTGCTCGACGTGCGTTGGCGCTTGGGCGAACCCGCCGGCGCCGGACGTGAGCGGTACCTGAGCGGCCACATCGCCGGCGCGAGGTTTCTCGACCTGGAGTCGGTACTCACCCAACCTGGCACGCCCACCGATGGCCGTCACCCGCTGCCCGAGGTCGCCACGCTGGCCGCCGGCCTGGGCGCGATCGGGGTGAGCGGCGACCGTCCGGTGGTCGTGTACGACGAGGCCGGCTCGTTCGCCGCTGGGCGCGCCTGGTGGGTGTTGCGGTGGGCCGGCCTTCAGGTCAGGGTGCTGGACGGGGGAGTCGGCGCCTGGACGGACCAGGGCCGCCCGTTGGTGTCCGGTGCCGAGAGCGTCGATCCGGTCACGCTGCAGTTGACTGGCGGACAGCTGCCGACGATCTCGGCCGACGAGGCGTCCGGGTTCGGCGGCACCCTGATCGATGCCCGCGCGCCCGAGCGCTACCGGGGTGACACCGAGCCGATCGATCCGGTCGCCGGGCACATTCCCGGCGCGGTGAACGTGCCGGTCGCCCAGTTCTTCGGCGCCGACGGACGCCTGCCCGACGACGCCACCCTTCGACGGTTGCTCGATCGGCCGGGACCGGTGGCCGCCTACTGCGGCTCGGGGGTGAGCGCCGCACAGCTCGTGCTGGCGGCCGCCGCGGTGGACCGCCCCGTCGCCCTCTACCCGGGGTCATGGTCGGCCTGGAGCAACGACCCGAGCCGTCCGGTTGCCACCGGCCAGCACTGAGGGCGCCGGATGACCTACCCGAGCACCGCCAGCACATTGCTGGGCAACATCGAACACAACCTGCGCGGCATACGCGACCGGGTGGGCGACCGACTCGTGCTGGCGGCGGTCAAGGCGAACGCCTATGGCCATGGCGCGGTCGAGGTCAGCCGGATGATCGAGCGGACGGCCGCCGCCGACTGGCTCGGCGTCGCAACCGTCGGCGAAGGAGTGCAGCTGCGCGAGGCCGAGGTCACGCTGCCGATCCTCAAACTTTCGCCGACCCGTGGACTGGACGAGGTGACCCGCGCGGTCGCGGCTGACCTGACCCTTTCGGTGGTGGACCAGGCGTCGGTGGACGAGGCGGCCGCCGCCGCCGAGGCGCTCGGACTGACGGACGTTGCCGTGCACCTGAAGGTCGACACAGGCATGCGTCGGGTCGGGGTGGAGCCGGGCGAGGCTGCTCAGTTGGCAGCGAGAATCGCAGCCAGTTCGCAGTTGCGGCTGCAAGGCCTGTTCAGCCACCTGCCCATCTCGGACAGCCCCGAGGGCGAGACGTTCACCCACCAGCAGATCGGGTTGTTCGCGGCCACCGTCGACGAGATCGAGGCAGTCGTCGGACAGGTCGAACTCAAACATCTGGCCAACTCAGGGGCGGTGCTGGGTCACCCGGACGCCTGGTTCGACCTGGTCAGGCCCGGCATCATCGTGTACGGCAGCCTGCCCGACCCGCAGGCCAGGCCGACCGTCGAGCTACGGCCCGGGCTTCGCCTGACGACGGCGGTTTCGTTCGTGAAACCCCTGGCCGCGGGCGAAACCGTGGGTTACGGGCGCACCTGGACCGCCGAGCGCGACACGTGGATCGCGACCATTCCGATCGGCTACGGCGACGGGTACTCGCGGCTGCTCTCCAATCGTGGACGCGTTCTGATCGGCGGAACCTCGTACCCCATTGCCGGTCGGGTCTGCATGGATCAGACCATGGTCGACCTCGGCAGCGAACCAGTCGCGAACGTGGGCGACGAGGTGGTGCTGATCGGGCGCAGCGGCACCGACGAGATCACGGTCTCGGAAGTCGCCGACCTGATGGGCACGATTCCATACGAAGTCACCTGCCTCTTCACCCCCCGAGTCACCCGGAAGTATCTGGCTTAGCTGCGGGGCGGCGAGGCGCGGTCCGCGCGTCGGGGTGCCTCCAGCACTACAGGTTCACCGTCTGAACCACCGTCACAGCGTCCAATCGGGTCTCGAGGCCGAGCAGCAGGTGCAGCCGGTCGCCGTCGACGAGGGCGTCCTTGAGGGTCACCTCTGCGCCCTCGCCCAGCCCGTCGATCGTGATCGGAGTGTGGCGCCAGGTCAGGCCGTCGGTGGACCGGTCGAGGCTGAGGGTGCGGTCGTCGTCACCGAGCAGAACCTGCAGGAACTCGCGGTCGGTCGACCGCAGCGAGGCCCCTGAGATCTGCCCCTCGAACGACTGGAAGCTCCAGCTTCGTCCGCCGTCTTTGGAGCGCCAGGTGGCGCGCGTCGCTCGGGTCGCATTCTTGGCTTGAACCCACCCGATTGCCACCACGGTGTCTTCGACCCTGCTGACTGCCCACAGCCCCGCCTCGGGAAACGAGCCGGACGTCAAAGGGATCAACCGCCACTGGCGGCCGTCACCAGACACCCAGGCAGCGGGGCGGGTGCGATCAGGAACGGTGGTCTCGCCCACGGCGACCCAACCGCGGGGTAACCCGAGCACGTCGTTCATCGACCGGCTGCGATTGTCGAGCGCGTGCAGATCGTCCAGCGGAGCGCGACCCCCGTACCAGTCGCCTCGCGCCGTGACCTTGGTCGGTCGTCCCTGCACCCACGTTTCACCGTTGGTCGAGGTGTAGGCCAATGCGCCGGCGCGAACGGAACCGTTGGTCGTCTTGTCACCGACGACAACCCACCGTCCGTGTGCCCAGGCGGTCGAGTTGATCGAGGAGGCGTGGTACTGGGCGACGGCGTTGAACACGCGCGGGGGCGTCTGCCGCCACGTCACGCCGTCGTTCGAGTGCAGCACGAAGGCGTGGTCGCTCTGCTGTTGGCCGGTGGCGAGAAAGCCTCCCGATCTGCTCCAGTCCATCCTGTCGACGGACTCGCCGGCCTTCTCGCGGACGACCCTCGGCGCCGTCCAAGCGGCGCCGTCGGATCGCCAGAGCACGTCGACTCCCTGGGCATCGCCGTACGCTGCCGGTGCGCCGTCGACGAGGATGAGCCCGTGGGGGTGAACCGCGGCCGGCGCCGCTGTCGGTTCGGCGAGCTCGACCCGGGTCACGTCGCGAGCCCGGTTGACGGTCCAGAGTTCGGTGCGCGTCGGTCGGCTGTCGATGGTGACCGAGAGAAGGGCACGGTCACCCGCCACCACCCCGAGCGCGTCCGTCACGGAGTTGCTCAGGGCTGGAGTGCCTGCCAACCGCCAACCGGAGTCGCCCGGCTCATGCAACTGCACCCAGACCCGATCCGATCCGGACGCACTGCTCGCGTCCTGCACGATCAGGGTGGTGCGGCCGATTTGAAGCAGTTCCAACAGGCCGGACGACTCGTCCAACTCGGGCGGCTTCGGCATCGCCTTCCAGGTGCGCAGGTTCGAACTCTGCTGCAGGAACGGACGGTAGGTGCGCTCGTCCTCGTCGTAGTACGAACCCCCGACGATGAACCTGCTCTCGGTGGCGACCACCTGATCGAGCCAACTGGTGAAGTTGCCCGAATCGGACGGTTCGCGCACCGTGGTGCGTCGCCACGATGCGCCTCGCGCGGTGGAACTGAACAGCAGCGAGTAGCCGGATCGACCCTTGGCAGTCACCTCGGTGAGCGAGTTGTGGCCGACGGCCACCAGCCGGTTGCCCTTGGCGGCCACCCCGAAGAGCGATCCCCTGCCGGGCAGCTTGTGCTTGCTCCAGGAGACGCCGTCGGACGACGTCCACACCCGCGGGTAGCTGTGGGGATCGGTCCATTCTGCTCCGACCGCGATGAAGCCGCCGCCGCTGAGCCCGACCACGTCATGCACGGTGTCCCGTCGCGGGTCGATACCGGTGACCAGCGTGCGATTCCAGAGCGCGGCATCAGCGCTGGTCCAGGCGATCAAGGCATCGTTCTTGCGGCCCAACGCGAGCCACGAACGTGCCGCACCGGTGTGTGCCACGGCCACCACGTGCTCGGTGCTCTCGCCCAACTCGGTCGCCGTCGCGGCGGCTTCGCTGAGTTGTCCGTCGGTCCACGTGTCACCTCCGTCGGAGGATGCGCGCAGCACCGGCAACGACGTGCGACCGTCGATCGTGGCCTGCATCACCAGGGTCGACCCGTCGCTGACCAGGGCGTCGACCGAGGTGGTCACCCCGTTGCCACGATCCGGCAACGCAGGGAACGGTTGCGCGGGCAGTGTCGGCGCGTTGACTGCGGCGGTGCTCGACAGGCTTGGCGTCGGCTGCACCTCGCCGGTGCAACCGCTCAGCAACAGCACGGCAAGCAGGCAGCTGAAGACGTGGGGGCGGGACGACATGGCAGCACGCTAAGCGGCGGCACTCACCAGATTCGGGGCTGGCCGGTCGTCTGACGAGAATCTGTGGATAAGTCGTCCGCCACGGAGTGCGGGCTGGAATCGCGCCGCTGAAGCACCACGCGCTCGAGCCGTCGGCAGCCGCGTGAGCCAGCCTCAACCAGCCGGAATCGGACCACCGGGACGCTCCCGCTGCACCAGATCCAGCAACTCATGCCACGCCTCGATCTTCATCCGTTCCCGATCATGGGACGCTCCGCGGTTGGCCTCGGCGATCTCGATCCGGCGCCAATCCTCGAACGTGGACGGATGAAAGCCCCTAGCCGCCAGCGTGTCCACCGGGTCGGCTCGGTCCGCTCGCGGCTGCAGTTCAGCGAGGTCGGCCAGTACCCGTTCGACGGTCTCTTTCGCGTCGGACTTGTTCGTTCCGATGACACCCACCGGGCCACGCTTGATCCACCCGACGACGTACTCGCGGGGGGAGACCTCGCCGGCATCCACCACCCGGCCGTGCACGGACGGGATCACCCCTACGGAGTCATCGAACGGCACCCCTGGCAAACGGGTCGCCCGGTAGCCGATCGCGCGCAGCACCAACTGCACGCTCAACTCCTCGGTCTCGCCGGTGCCGGCCACGCGTCCGTCCGGCCCGATCACGGTGCGCTCGAGGACCAGCCCGGTGACCGGATCGCCCTGCACCGCGACCGGGCGCCGCCAGAACAGAAAATGCAGCCTGACGCGCGGATTCAGAACGTGGTTGTCGTTCGCCGCCCTGAGCACGGCCAGGTTGGTTCGGCTGCGCCGATCGAGCAGGTCTTCGTCAATCCACTCGAAGGAATCGGGCTCGACCGTCACCCGCACCCCGGGCGTGCTGCACAGTTCGCGCAGCTCCGTGGTGGTGAAACTGGCGTGTTGCGGGCCGCGCCGTCCGATCACCCAGACGTCGCTCACCTGCGCCCGGCGCAACTCGGCCAGCACGTTCTCGGGCATGTCGGTGGTGTCGAGGGCCAGCGGTTCCTTGGCCAGAATGCGGGCCACGTCGACGGCCACGTTGCCTACCCCGACCGCGACGGCCTGGCGCACCCCGTGCAGCGACTGCCGCTCGGCGTCCGGATGGCCCGAGTACCACGCGACGAACTCGCGGGCCGAGCGGCTGCCGACTGCGTCCTCGCCCTCGACCCCCATCCGCAGGTCCTCACTGGCACCGACCGCGTAGATCACGGCGTCGTACCCGTCCAGCAGCTCTGCCCGAGTGACATCGCGACCAAATGTGACCAGCCCGAGAAATCGGATGCCCGGCGAATCGAAGACCCGCGCCAGGGCAGTCGCGACCGATTTGATCGAGGTGTGATCCGGGGCGACCCCGTAGCGCAGCAGTCCGTACGGCGTCGGCAGGCGGTCGAAGATGTCGACCTGCACGTCGGGACGAGCGGACAGGAATTGCGCCGCGAACAGCCCGGACGGCCCCGCTCCGACGATTGCGACTCGGTAGCGGGCTTGCGGCATGGCAGGCACCCTATCGGCGTGGCGGCCGCTCGCTGCGTAACCCGCAGTACCCGTCGCCCGAGCCGTGTCGGCCCTGTTCACACCTCGTCGAGAAACCCCAGAGCGAACCCGGAGGCGACCCGAACGAACGCTTGGTCAGCGCAGGAAATACCGTCCGACGACCGGCGTGTAGCCGAGCAGCTGGCCCAGCACGTTGGGATGGAAGGACGCCACGACGGGTTCGACCGGACCGTTCACCCACGGCAACCGGCTGCACCACGCATGACCGCTGAAGGCCGAGGCCGGGTTCGCGAACTTCGCTCCGACGCGACGTGCCGCTGCCGCGAGTTGGTCGTTGAGTTCGGCGACGGTGCCGTTGATCAGGCTCTGCTCAGCGGCGCTGAACTCGACCAGGGGACTGCAGTCCTTGCCGTTGAACAGTCTCGGGTAGCCCACCACGATCAGCTTCGCTTGCGGCGCCTGGGCGCGGACGGCTCCGAACAGTGCCGTGGCGTTGGCTGCGAAGTCGCCCTCGAGGTAGGCGCGCCCCTGGGCGACACCGGCGGCGCAGGTCGCGTCGTTGTCGGGTTGGGCGCAGAGCAGCAGCACGGGTGCGAAGCCGACGTCGTTGCCGCCCACCTGCACGGTGACGTAGTCGGCGTCCGGGGTGACCGAGGCCAACTGGGACGAGAAGACGTCCGCCATGGTCGCCCCGCTGCAGGCTGCCAGGGTCAGGTCGAGACGGCCCACCTTGGCGATCAGCGACGGATACCCGTACGACGACCGTCCGCAGGCGTCCTTCGGGGTGCCTGCGCCGAGGCCCGCCGCGTACGAGTCGCCGAGCGCGACGTAACTCTGGCGCTTCTGGGCTCGGTGTTCAGGGGTGGCAGCGGTTGCCAGCGGAGCGGTGGCGCCGACGATGGTGAGGGCGGCGATCAGGGTGGCGACCGCACGGCGGAAAATGGGCACGACAAACCTTCCTCTCCCGTGGCGCCCCGAGCATCGCACCGGTCTCGTCGAAGCGAGAAGGTGGCAGAAGTACGCAGGCCAAACCCGCCTGGACAGGGTTGACGATCGGCTCGGGGGCAGTCGCGCTGATCGTGGTTTCTACAGGCTCAACCAGCCGAACCGGTTTCGGCAGGCTCAACCAGCCGAACGGTTTCGACAGGCTCAACCAGCCGAACGGGTTTCGACAGGCTCAACCAGCCGAACGGGTTTCGGCAGGCTCAACCAGCCGAACGGGTTTCGGCAGGCTCAACCAGCCGAACCGGTTTCGACAGGCTCAACCAGCCGAACCGGTTTCGAGGAGCGGCAATGGCCGCCTCGGCTAGAAGTGTTGCTTGAGCACCCGGCGCCACTTGTTGCTCGGTAGCTGCGGATGCATCGCCGCCAGCGCCGTGGCGTACTTCGATACAGAGTCCGGCCGATGCCCGAGCGACCACAACAGGCGGTCCATGCCGCACGCCCGTCCGCTCGACTTGGTCTCGATGATCGACAACTCCGGACGGCTCAGCCGGCTGCCCGTGCGCACGTCCCACCAGGTCAGGCCGGAGTCGATCGTGACCCGGGCGGCCGTCGGCTCGTGGAACAGCGTCACCCGTCGGTAGTCGGCCCGCAGCGACGCGCTCAGCGTTTCGACGCGCACACCCCGGACGCCCGCCGCACCCAACGTCTCTCGGACGAAGGTCGCCCCCTCGTCCGCCAGCCGTCCGCCGCGGACGTGGTCGCCGGCCAGGCGGTGCTTCACCGTCTGGTCGCGGTGGCTGGTCTTCACCTCGAGATAACTCGCCCCGTTGGATTCGTAGGTGCGGGTGCGCACCTTGAAGCGGCGCCGCCGGTCGCGGGCGGCGAGCAGGAAGGTGTCGAGCCCGTCGGTGTCGAGGTACGTCGAGGTGTAGCCCAGGTTGCGCACGCCGTCGATCTGCAACACTCGGGTCGTTGCCGGGTCGACGAGCTCCAGCGCCATCCCCGCGTCGGCGCCGGCCAGGGCGTACTTGCGGTCGATCCGGGTCTGCAGGCTGCCGACCCGGATCAACTCGTCGAGCTCGATGGTCGGCAGCGCGGTGGTGGTGAGCATGTGCCCTCTGTTCGTGTTCGGTCAGCCTTGCTGACAGCCAATCAATCAACCGCTGCTGTGCGTTCGCTGTGCGGTGACCGGCAGGCATCCGTGAACGGATTCGACGCACCCGTCGGTCGGGCTCGCCAATGGCCGGTGCGACCGGGCGACGCCCGTACGATGCCCAGGTGATCGTCCCCGCACTGTTCACCCCGCCGACGTGGGCCAGAACCGGTTCCCTGCCCGTAGTCCGGCTGTGGCTCGGCAGCAGCCTGATGCTGTTCCTCGAGCTGGCTCTGATCCGGTGGCTGGGCGCCAACATCGTGCACCTGTCGTACTTCTCGAACTTCGTGCTGCTCGGATCGTTTCTTGGTATCGGTGCCGGCTTCCTGATCTCGCGCAAGCCGTGGTCGGTGCTCGCGGTGTCGCCGATCCTGCTCGCGCTCGTGGTCGCGGGTGTGTTCCTGTTTCCGGTCACGATCAACCGCGAGGGCGGCGACATCATCTACTTCACCTCGCTGGCCACCAACGGACCTCCGTCCTGGTTGGTGTTGCCGGTGGTGTTCATCGGGGTGGCCGCGATTCTGGCCGGTCCGGCCGAGGCAGTCGGCCGGTGCTTCGGTCAACTCGACAACTTGATCGCCTATCGCTGGGATCTGATCGGCAGCCTGACCGGCATCGTCGGATTCACCGTGCTGTCGTGGCTGCAGGCCCCGTCCGTGGTGTGGGGCGTGCTCGCGACCGCCGCTTACCTCACCCTGCTGTGGGGCTGGCGACGTGTCGTGGCCGGCATCGCGTGCGCCGTCACGCTGCTCTGCCTGACCGCGGAATCGCTCGGAGCCGGCATCAGTTGGTCGCCCTACTACAAGGTGAAGCTCAGCCAGGAGGGCGCCTACGAGGGCAAGCCGCTCTACCTGATCACGGTCAACGGTGTTCCGCATCAGCTGATGGGGTCGGCCGACTTCAAGCTGACCGCCGCCGAGGCCCAGTACCGCACGCCCTACGAGCGCAGAGTGGATTCGCCGTTGCGCAACGTGCTGATCATCGGTGCCGGCTCGGGCTCCGACGTGTCGATCGCCCTGGTCAAGGGTGCGCAGCACGTGGACGCCGTCGACATCGACCCCCGGATCATGCAGATCGGCGTCGACCTGCACCCCGACCATCCCTACTCCGACCCTCGGGTGACCAGGCACGTCAATGACGGACGGGCGTTCCTGCAGTCCACCGACACCCAGTACGACCTGATCCTGTTCGCGCTGCCCGACTCGCTGGCCCTGGTCAACGGTGCCTCGCAGATTCGGCTGGAGTCGTTTCTGTTCACCGCCGAGGCGCTGCACGAGGCCCGCGAGCACTTGACCGATCAGGGCGTCTTCGCGATGTACAACTACTACCGCGAGAACTGGCTGATCGACCGGCTCGGCAACACCGCGCAGCAGGCGTTCGGACACGCCCCGTGCATGGATCTGTTCGCGGCTCACCAGGCAGTCGTCACGATCGCGAAGAGTCCGGCGAACCAGCAGTGTGCCGCCGACAACCACCAGATCGGCACCGACGTCGTGCCACCCGCCGACGACAACTCGCCGTTCCTGTACTTTCGCGGCGGTTTCGTGCCGGCCGAATACCTCTGGGTGTTGGCCGGCATCCTGGTCATCTCGGTGCTGACGGTTCGCATTCTCGGCGGCCCACTGCGGCAGATGCGGCCCTACGCAGACCTGTTCTTCATGGGTGCGGCGTTCCTGCTGCTCGAGACCAAGAACATCGCCACCTTCGCGCTGCTGTTCGGCACCACCTGGCTGGTCAACGCGTTCGTGTTCGCCGGGGTGCTGGTGGTGGTGCTGACCGCTGTCGAGGTCACCCGGCGGTTTCGTACGCCGCCGCTACCGGTGGTGTTCGGCGGCATCGCGGCGGCGCTGCTGGTGGCCTATCTGGTGCCGCCCGAGTCGCTGCTGCCGCTGCCCTTCTGGCCCCGGCTCGCGCTGGCCGTGGTGCTCGCCTTCCTGCCCATCTTCCTGGCGAACGTGGCGTTCGCGAAGCGCTTCGCGCAGGCCGACTCGTCGCAGGCTGCGTTCGGGCTCAACCTGCTCGGCTCGATCGTCGGCGGCTGCCTCGAGTACGGAGCGCTGGTCACCGGCTACCGCAACCTGCTGATCCTGGTGGCGCTGCTGTACCTGGCGGCGTTCCTGTTCAAACCACGCTCGGCGCTGGGGGCATGACCCTCGTCCGCTCAGCGCCGTTGGGCTCAGGACGCCGCCGCGGCAGCCAGTAGGTTCGCCAGCTGCTCGGGCCGGGTGATCATCGGCCAGTGCCCCGAGTCGATGTCGACCAGGCTCAGCTTCGTGGCCTTCGCCAGCTCGGGAACGTCGCCGCCGGCGATCCACGCACGGGCATCCTCGGGTGAGAACTCCGGGCAGATCAGCGTGACCGGCGTCTCGTAGCGGTTCTGATCGGTCAGCCGGACGACCCCCTGCGCCACCCCGTCCGGCACCGGCACCAGCTGTGCGGACAGCTGTTTTCTCGCCTCGGCGCTCAGGTCGGCCGAGTCGGGTCCTTCGAACGCCTCCCAGCCCGGGAACGGAATCGACCCTCCGATGGCGGGCAAAAAGCTCGCGTACTGATCCCCGTCCGCAGCCGGGAAGCCGCCGATCAACGCCACACCCCGCAGCTTTCGTCGGTCGGCGGCGATCCAGGCCAGGGTGGCGGCGGCCGAGTGACCGACCACCAACGGGTCGTCGGCGGCATCGACCGTCGCCAGCACAGCCGACACCTGATCGGACAAGTCTGACCCGGCATCGCCATCGTCCTGGCCGGGCAGTTCGACCGCCAACGAGCGGTGGCCGAGTTGCTCGAGGTGTTGTTGCACCTCGCCCCACACCTCGCTCGGCAGCCAGAGCCCTGCGATCAGAACGATGTCGGTCATGGTTGGGTCCTCTCCCCGGTCGTCGCATTCACGCTAGAGAGACATCCGGACGCTCCGCGTCCGCAATCCGGTGGCGCGCCAATGCGGCGAACGTGGTGCTCAGACCCTGGTGAAGGTGCCGAGCCCCTCGTGATTCCAGGCTCCGATGGTCAGCGCAGAGGCACGGTTGCCCGAGGTTGTGAAGGTGGCCCCCGACAGGCCGGTTTCGTCCTCACCGACGGTGGTGAAGAAGAACTGGTCGCCGCTGTAGTGCCTCAGCCCGACCCGCATCGCGGCCGGACCCGCGGTGATGGTTAGCACCCCGGCGCGGTCGGTCACGGTCAGAGCGCCGTAGAAGCGGCTGCTGTATCGACCCAGATAGGCCGCATTCGGCTTCGCGGGCTTCGGATCGGTCGCGGCGACCGAGTACTTCTTGTTGTCGTCGGTCTCCTTCGGTGCCACGAAGGGCCCGATCACCTTCAGCCAGTCCTCCTGGGTCGACTTGCCGTGGCGGATGAAGTCGGTGAACTCGACCCCGATCGCCTCCGGCAGGCCGACCGGGGAGCCGTTGGTGATCACGGCGAGGCCGAGACCCTTGGCCGGATACAGGGTGATCGTGGTGGCCGCGCCCAACCCGAAGGCCCCGGAATGGCTCACCCGAAAGTCACCCGTCGGTTCGTAGCCCACGTTCCAGCCCATTCCGTAGAAGCCTGCCGCGCTGCCGATCGCCGGCAACTCCCGCATGATCACGCCCGGGTGCCAGATGCGCTTGAGCTGCTCCTCATCGATGATCGGAGCGCCCTTGGCCAGCAGCATGGTCAGCCAGGCCGCAAGGTCGCGCACCGACGAGCTGGACGAGCCGGCCGGCGCCTGCGCGTCGGTGTCGACGGTGAGGTTCGGTACCCAGGTGCCGTCCACCAAGGTGTGCATCGCGGCGCGATTGGTTCTCGACTGCAGGTCGGAGAACCGAAAACTGGTGCTCTTCATGCCGAGCGGCCCGAAGAGCACCTGGTCGGCCAGGTCCTCCCACTTCAGGCCGCACGACACGGCGATCGCCTCGGCCGCTACGGTCAGGCCGTAGTTGGTGTAGGCGTAGCTGTCGCGAAAGCGGGCCAACGGATAGAACCGGTGCTTGGCCAGAATCTGCTCGCGGTTGTAGCCGAGGCCCTCCAGCAGGTTGCCGGAATGATCGGGCAGGCCGCTGCGGTGCGAGAACAGGTCGGCCACGGTGACGCGGCTGCTGACCCACGGATCCGACAGGTTGAAGTCGGGCAGGGCCTTCTGCACCGCGTCGTCCCAGCCCAGCTTGGGCATTTTCTTGGTCAGGGCAGCTGCTACCACCGTGGAGCTGATCGGCTTCGACACCGACGCCAGCTGGAAGACCGTGTCGGCGTCCACGGCTTCCGGACGCCCGAACTGCCGCAGCCCGAAGCCTTGCAGGTAGCGCACCTTGCCGTCGTACACCACGACGGCGGCCAGGCCCGGCACGGTGGTCTGCTTCAAATAGCGGTCGATGATGGCGGGCAACGCCGCGATCCCGCGATCGACGCCGGCAGCGTCGATGTCGCCGCCGGTCTCCGGTGCCGCCGAGCCCGGGCCGGCGGTCGGGCTGATCGTGGCTGCCGGGGCGGGACTGGTGCAGGCGGCCAGGGTGGCAGCCGCAGCAGTTGCGGCACCTCCGAGTCCGACCCCGCGGATCAGGGTTCGACGGCCGACGGCGGTGGTGAGGGTGGGTTCCGAGGGTGCTGGCATGGCCCAAGCCTGACGCTCCGCGGGCCTGGTGCCCAGAGGTTCGAGTTCGCAGACCTTCCCGGAGTGCGTGCGGCGTCCACAGAAGGCTGAATCAGGACGGCTGTCGTCCGCGATTCGCCTACGCTGCGGGCATGGACGAGAGCCCTACCGCGCGCGCCCTGCGCACGCTCGACCTGATCCACAATCGGCCCGGCATCTCGGCCGCCGACCTGGCCGAGCGCTTGGGCGTCACCGAGCGCGCCGTCCGGCGTTACGTCGGCACCCTGCGAGACGCCGGGGTGCCCGTCAACGGAACCCCCGGACGCTACGGCGGCTATCAGATCGGCCGTGGGGTCCGCCTGCCCCCGGTGGCCTTCAGCGGAGCCGAGGCGCTGGCACTGGTGATGGCCGTGGTCGATTCCCGGGCCGGCGCAACCCCCGACACCCTGGTCGGCGAGGGGGTCGGCAAGCTGCTGCGCGCGCTGCCCGACTCGGTGGCGCGCCCGGCCCAGCAGCTGTGGCAGAACATCGCCGCGGCACCGTCCGACTTTCCGCGCCCCGAGCCGGCCATCACCAGCGGGCTGGTCGAGGCCGTGGCCACCGGGCGGCGGGTGCGGATCGGATATCGCAGCGCCGCCGGACACGAATGGACCAGTGAGGTGGAGCCCTGGGCGGTCGTCGTGCGGCGCGGGCTCTGGTACCTGCTGTGTGCGATCCGATCGGATGAGGTGCGTACCTACCGGGTCGACCGGGTCACGTCGCTGGACGTGCTCAACGCCAGGGCCGCGGTGCCTGAGGACCTGGACGCGGTCGCCCAGCTGGAGAGCAGCCTCAGCCACGGTTGGCAGTACGCCACCCGGGTTCGCTTTCCCGGTCTGAGCGCCGAGGCGGTGCGGCACTGGCTGCCGGGACCCATGGGTGATCTGGTGGTCGACGGAGCCGACTGCGTGTTGATCGGCACCACCAGCAGCCCCGACATGTATGCGGGGGAGTGGCTGGCCCAAGTACCACTGCCGTTCGTCGTGGAGGGCGGCGACGAACTCGTGCGCGCCATGGGCACGCTGGTCGACAAGCTCAGCGCCTCGCTTCCTCAGCCACGCCCCGTTCAGCCGGCTGGTTGAGGCTGTCGTCCGTCCGCTCGGCGTGGGCTCAGCTGACGAGGGCGCTCAGCCGCGACGGCGGACGAACTCGCGCCGCGCGTACTGCCCGAGCGCGTAGGTGAGGTATCCGTCGGCGGCCGCGCCGACGCCACCGCCGATCAGCGGGATGCGCTTGGCGACCTGAACCACGGCATGCTTACCGGCCATCTTGGCGCCCAGATCGCCGAACACCCGTTCACTGATGCTGCGGTCGAGCACCGGGTCGAACACCGGCGCGGTCGCGATCATCATCGGGGTGCTGGGCAGCTTGCCGGACGAGACCTGCTTGCGCACCTCGTCCTCGCCGAGCATGGCCAGGGTGAGCGCGACGCGCACCCGTCGGCTGTCCACGTCGTAGCCGCGCAGATGTGCGATCGCGGCGATCATGCGCATCTGCACGACGGCCAGGCCGGCCAGGTTGGCGGGCAGCGCGACCGGCAGGGTGAGCAGGCCGCCGAGGTTGGTCAGAAAACCCTGCGCCCCGGCGAGTCCGACGTGCTGTTTGACCAGCCAGTCGACTGCTGCTTCGTGCTCGCCGCGGGACTGCAGCGAGCGGGCCGCGGCGCTCTTCGCGCCCGGAATGTTGCCGCGGCCGTCGATCGCGAACTCGAGAATGCTGCGTAGCACGCCGCCGGCCACCTCGGGGGCGCGCTGAACGAGGGTTCTACTGGGCTCCGGGGTGGACGTCATCGTGCGGTTGCCTCCTGGCTGGCTTCGTCCGGACCAATCTACCCAGCCGACGCGAACCGACCATCGGGGACGACCCCCGGCCGTCCCGGTTAACCGCCCTGCCGGCTGCCTCAAGTAGCTGGGAACTCACCGACATACCCGGTGATCGCACTGGGAGTCTGCCTCGCGCACCCACGTTCCGGGGTGCGGCGCACGTGCGGTGGCACAATCGTGCAATGAGTCGTCCCGGCATCTTCGGACCGTCGCGGGACTGGCCCGCGCAGGACCTGATCGGCTTGTCGGACGAGCTCGACCCCGACCTGGTGGTGCTCGCCTATCGCTGCGGCGTCTTTCCGATGCCCCTGCACAACTCGTGGTTCCCGGCCCGGATGGGTTGGTGGTCGCCGATGCGCCGCGGCGTGCTGCTGCCCGACGGCGTCCGGGTCACCCGCTCGCTGCGCAAATCGGCCCACCACTTCACCACGACGGTCGACGCCGCCTTCGACGAAGTGCTGGCCCGCTGCGCCGACCCGTCCCGTCCGCACGGCTGGATCGACGACGACATCGTCGCCGTCTTCACCGAACTACACCGCCGAGGCGTCGTGCACAGCGTCGAGAGTTGGACGCCCGAGGGACGGTTGGCAGGCGGCCTCTACGGCGTCTCCATCGGCGGCCTGTTCGCGGGCGAGTCGATGTTCCACGACCCGGCGATCGGGCGGGACGCGTCCAAGGTCGCGCTGCTGCGCCTGGTGTCGACGATGACCGGCGACGGGCTGGTCGAGCGGCTGATCGACGTGCAATGGCGAACCGATCACCTGGCCACCATGGGCGTGATCGAGATCGACCGCGAGGAATACTTGTCGGCGCTGGACGAGACCCTGGCGCTGCCCCTGCCCGACTGGGCCGCCGAACGAGCGAAGGAGCCCGAGGTTGCCTGAACTGCCCGAGGTCGAGGCGCTGCGCTCGTTTCTCAACGAGCGGCTGATCGGCGCCACCATCGCCCGCACCGAACTGTTGGCGTTCAGTGCGCTGAAAACGTTCCAGCTGCCGCTGGCCGCTCTGCACGGAGCCGAGATCGCCGAAGTGCGCCGCTACGGCAAGTTCATCGCCATCGACGCGGGCGGTAGTTGGCTGGTGTTCCACCTGGCCAGAGCCGGTTGGTTGCACTGGAAGGACGCCATGCCGGCCAAACCCGCCCGGCCCGGACGGGGGCCGCTCAGCCTGCGGGTGGTGCTGGCCGACGACTCCGGCTTCGACCTGACCGAGATGGGCACCCAGCGCAAGCTGGCCGTGTACGTGGTCAACGACCCGTCCGAGATCGCGATGGTGACGACGCTCGGGCCCGACCCGCTGGCGGACGCCTTCGACTCCGACGCGTTGGCCGCCATTCTGGCCAAGGCCGGCCGAGCGCAGCTGAAGGGGGTGCTGCGCGACCAGCGCGTGATCGCCGGCATCGGCAACGCCTACAGCGACGAGATTCTGCATGCCGCCAAACTCAGTCCGTTCAAGCCGTCCAACGCGCTGACCGCCGATGAGCACGAGCGCCTGTTCCGAGCCGTCAAGGACGAGCTCGGCGACGCCATCCAGCGCTCGGTCGGACGGGCGGCCAAGGAACTGAAGGGCGAGAAGAAGATCGGCCTGCGGGTGCACGGGCGCGCCGGTGAGCCCTGCGACGTGTGCGGCACCCGGATCGCCGAGGTGTCGTTCGCCGACTCGTCACTGCAGTACTGCCCGGGCTGCCAGACCGGCGGCAAGCCGTTGGCCGACCGTCGAATGTCGAAGCTGCTCAAGTAGCTGGGTAACAAGCTGGTCTCGCTCTGTTCACCCGCGTGGGGTGCAGACTTGGGCGCCGATAGTCTCGGTCACGCTGTCCAACCCCGAGGAGCATCCGATGTCGAGCGCGCTGGTCACCCGGGCTCGCGCCATTCTCGAAGCAGACTGGACCAGCAGGCACCGGATCGGCCTACGGCTGATCGTCACCGCCACCGCAGTCACCGTGCTGGTCGGCTTCATGGGTCCCTCGGCGGTGGCCCTTCGACTCGGCCCGCGCAACAGCCTTCTGCCGCCCTGGTACCTACCGGGCGGCTTGATCCAACTCAACGAGTGGGTCGCGGTGGTGTCGCTCTGGGTGGCCCTGGCCGCCGGGTCGATCGGGCTCTGGATCTGCTACCGCGCGGTGGACGGGGGGTGGCGTCCCAACGTCCGTCGGCTGTTCCTGCTCGGCGCGGCACTGGCCACGGTCACCTCACTGGTGCCGCCGCTGACCTCGGCCGACGTCCTGATGTATGCGGCGTACGGCCGGCTGATGGTGCTCGGGTGGAACCCCTACGACATCACCCCGGCGAACATCATCCGGCAGGAGTTCGACCCGGTGATGCGCTGGGTAGAGGCGCCCTGGCCGGACACGCCGTCGGTCTACGGGCCGATCGCGTCGTTCACCCAGTGGCTGGCCGCCACGCTCGGCGGCGAGAACATGCACCAGGTCGTGTTCTGGCTGCAGATGTTCGCTCTGATCCCGTTTCTGATCGTCGGACTGATCGTGGTCAAGATGGCGCACGGCGACCCCGCCTTCCAAACTCGGGCCGTGCTGTTCACCGTGCTCAACCCGATCATGATCTGGTCGATCTGCGCGCAGGCGCACAACGAGCCGCTGACCCTGATGTTCGCGGTGGCCGGCTTCTGGTTCATTCGTCGCAACGCCCTGCTGGCCGGGGTCGGCATCGGCCTGGCCGGTTGCGTCAAGGTGTCGCTCGTCTATTACGGGCTCGCGATGGTCTGGGGGTACCGGCACCAACCCCGAAAGCTCGTGCAGTTGTGCCTGGCAGCGGCGGTGACCATCGGTCTCGGCTACGGCCTGTTCGCCCCCGAGGCCTTGTTCGCGGCGGCCCGAAACACGAGCTACGTCTCTGCCGGCTCCTGGACCGAGTGGTTGCATGCACTCGGCACGGTGACCATCGGTGACGGCCCCTCCCGACGTGTGATGAGCACTCTCGGGCTGATCGGACTGTTCGTGATCGCCTGGATGCTCAGCCGTGTGCTGCCCTGGGTGACCGCACCCGGTGGGGCGCCGGGCACCGATCCCCGCCGAGACCCGCTGACCATCACCGTGCGCACGGCCGCCCTGCTCACCGCTGCCTGGCTCATCACGTCCCCCTACACCCTCAGCTGGTACGACCTGATCACCTGGGTGCCGCTGTCGTTGATGGCCGCCAACCGGCTCGACGTGATCACCATGTGGCGCGGAACCTGGCTCTCGCTGGCCTATGTGGCCGGGCGGGTGATCGAGTTCGGCCCCGGTGTGGTGGTGGCCGGTTTCATCATGCGCGACATCCTCTGCACGGCCGCCCAGATCACCGCCATCGTCTGGGTGATCTGGTGGTGGCGCAAGGAGGGCGGAGCGCTGCCTGACGTGCGCATCGTCCGGGACGGCTGGCGCCGCCTCCGCGGTCGCCCCGCCTGACCGTCCGGCTGGTTGAGGTTGTCGAAACCTTGGGCCCGTCGAAACCGTTGACTCCGTCGCACCCGCTCCTGCCTAGACTCACCATCGTGGACGACCCGGCGCGCAACCCGCTGTTGACCCACGTCGGCCGAGGGTTGGCCATTGCCGGCGCGGCCGTGGTCGTGCTGTCGCTCGGACTCGGTCTGGTGGGCGCCACCCTCGGGCCACCGCTGCCCGCACCGACCGTCGGGCAACCCACACCCGGACCCGCCTCGATGCTGCCGTCCGCGCCGGCTCACCGGGTGATCGTCGACCCGCTGACCCACAAGCTCTCGGTCGATTCGTACCTGGTGGGTCAGTTGCCGGGCAGCCCGTTCGAGTGGGGTGAGCCGACGTCGACGAGGGGCCTGTTCACCGAGGCGATCCTCGGCGGCGTGACCGGCGACCCGAACTGGAAGGCGCAGCAGAACCTGCCCGCAGCGATCGCCGTCGCCGACCTCGAACCGGCCACCGTGATCGACGGCGACCTGCCAGGCACCGCGCGCGGAGTGCTCGCCGAGTTCGCCCGCCGCATCTACAGCGGCCTGGGCGACCTGGCGGTGACCGACGTGCGCTCCGACTCGCCGACGACCATCGGAGCGAACCCGGCCCAGTGGGCGCACGCGTCCGTCACCGGCACCCTGACGGCCGGCGCCGAGGAGCGGTCCGAGGTCTCGCTGCTACTCGTCGGCCTGCCGAACGGGCGGCACTTCGTATTCATTGAGGTGAAGCCTGACCGGCCGAGCGCGGCGCCGCACCTGGCGGCCATCGACGCGGCGGCCAGGTCGATCACCGCCGCGCCCTGACCGCCTGTGCCGCGGGCGTTTCCCTAGACTGAGCCGGTGATCCAGACCCCCGCCCCCGACTCGGCGAGCCCCGGCCCGAGTCGCCTGGTCGTTGTGGGTGCCGCCGCCGGTATGGGTCGGTGGCTGTCCGACCATCTGTTCGCCGAACTGCCCTGGCAACAGGTGGTGCTGATCGACACCGCGCAGTCGTCCGCACTCCTTGCGGGTGCCGCCGCCGCGTACGGCGCCGTGCCGGTCGTCACCGGCACCCTGGACGAGGTGTCGCACGAGCTGACCCGTCCGGGTTTCGTGTTGTGCGTCGCGGTGCCGGACGCCGCCGCGCTGGGCCTGCTCGCCCAACTGGACGCCCTGGTGCCGCCGGACGCACCGATCGTTCTGGTCGGCGTCAGTTTCACCTGGGCGATGGATGCATTGGCCTCTGTGCCACGGCGCACCGCGGTCGCACTGCACCCCCTGATGGACACCGGAACGCGGTCCCTCGACGGCCAGACCGTCTGTGCCACCGAGGTGCGCGGGGCCGCGACCGGTTGGCTGGCCCGGGCGATCGCCGGACGCGGCGGAATCTACACGGTGCTGTCACCCGAGCGGCACGACCGCATCATGACCTATGTGCTGGCCATGGCCCACCAGTCGTTGCTCGGCTTCGTGACCGCGGTGACCGACAGCGGACTCGACCTGACCGACGAGCTCTGGGCCACCCGAACCCCGCTGTTCGAGGCCCTGCTCGGGCTGGCGGTCAGCGTGCTGGAGGAGAACCAGGAGCTCACCCTGGCCCACGTGCAGGCGAGCTTGGACGGTGAGCGCGCGGCCGCCCAACTGGCCCTCGCCGCGGCGTCGGTGAGCACGGCGAGCACCGCGCCGGACGCCATGCCGGCCAGAGTCGCCGAAACCCGCGATCGGTTCTCGGGAGCCTTGTTCGACACGGTCCGCAACACCGCGACGGTCACCCTGAGCGCCGGCCAGTCCAAGCGGGCCACCCTGGCTCGGGTGCGCCGGCTGGGCGGCCTGGTCGGGCTGTACCCCAGCGGGCGCCCCGACAAGCTGCGGGTCGGACGGCTGGTCGAACTCACCCCCGTGCACCTGGTGCTGGAGGAGTTGCTGGTCGGCCCCAGAGGCGGCGCCGCGCTGCTGAACGGGCCGGGCGTGCGCAACGCCAAGCGGCTGGGCCGGCGCGGCAACGTGGTACGCACCAGGTTCGGGATCGGCCATGTCGAGGTGCTGTCCGACGCCGAGCTCGAGGTCGCCCTGGACGCCTGGCTCGCCCACGTACGTCGCGACATCCGCTTTCTGGTGCCCGAGTCCGTTGCGGGCGATGGCGTCGCCTCAGTGGTGCGCGAGCAACGCGGTGTCGGCGCGGCCACGCTGGTGTCGGAGGCTGTTCGCACCGGTCAGCGGGCCGTGGTGATCCGCACCGATCTACGGGCCGATCTCGACCTCGACGAGGCCATCGAGCGCCTGCGGCGGGCCGTCGAGGTGGCCTATGCCTGGCCGCACGGGGTGGCCCGTCCGGTGCGCGCGCATGCACCGATCCTGCGCTACCTCGGCCCACCCGGAAGCTTCTCCGAGTTCGCCGCCCGCCAGTTCGCGGTGGGACTGACCGGTGCCGGCGAGCACCAGGTCAGCGTCGAACCGGTCGAATCGTTCGACGACGTGCTGCAGGCGACCCGCGGCGGTGGGCTGGGAGTGTTGCCGATCACCAGTTCCGCGTCCGGCCTGGTCAGCCGAGCGGTGCGCGCCCTGCTGGCATCGCGGGCCGCCCTGGTGGCGGGCGGTGTCGTCGACGTGGCGGTGCGCTTCGACGCCTACGCCGCCCACCCGGTGGTGCTGGCCGAGTTGCGCGGGGCGCCGGTCTTCAGCCATCCGCAGGCTCTGGCCCAGTGCGCCAACTTCGTCACCCGCTGGGGCCTCGACCCGGTGCCGTGCGCCTCGACCACTGATGCTCTGGAGCGCCTGCGCGAGGTGACCGGGCCGGCCATCGCCATCGCCTCGTCGGGTGCCGAGGGCGATCATCCGTTCACGCATGTGGTGGAGCGGGAGATCGACGACCTCTCCGGCTCGATCACCCGGTTCGTGATCGTGGGCCGCCCCGACGCTTTCGCCGATCATCGTGACGGGTCCGACCCGACCTTGCGCCGCATCGTCGTTGCGCCCTCGGTCGGCTCGATCGCTTCGCTGATCGGCCGGGGTGCCGGGTTCGACGAGCTGTTGACGGACTCCTCGGGCCAGTGCCTCTGGGTGAGTAGTCAGTCGGTGAGTGACCTGCAGCCCGACGTGTGCGACCTCGGCTCGGTGCCCTGGTCGCCGCGTACCCCCGTGGTGCGTCCGACCCCGGGGTGACAGCTCAGGCCGGCACCATCACCGCGAGGGTCTGGGGCACCACCGTTGCGCGGATGCGCCGGCACTCGCCGGCCGCGTCGCCGTCCAGTTGATACTCGACCGGCTCGTTGCACTCGATCAGCACCGTGCGGCCCTGGCCCCGGTCGATCTCGTCGGCCTCGGGCACGGGCAGGATCACGCTGGTGGTGATCCTCAGCCAGTCGGCGACACTCGTCGGTGACGCGACGAACAGGTCGAGCAGGCCGTCGTCGAACTGGGCGTCGGGCAGCAGTTGCACGTTGCCCTGCAGCTGACCGACGTTGCCGACCATCACCAGTCCGGCGTGCCGTTGCAGAGGTTCGCCGTCGTCGAGGGTGACCGTGACGTCGAACGAGGGCAGGTTGGCAGCGTCGCCGGCCGCGACCACATAGGCGGCGGGTCCGATCACCTTCTTCAGCCCGTCATCGGTGCCGCTCATGATTCGGGCATCCAAGCCCATGCCCGCCATCACCGCGATGTGTTCGGGTGTGTCGGAGTCGTCGATCACCAACTCGACCAGGTCGATCACGTTCTGCTTGCCGTTGAAGATCACCTCCAACGCCTCGGACTCGTCCAGTGGAATGTTCAGGTTGCGGGCCAACAGGTTGCCGGTGCCGGACGGCATCACGCCCAACGGAATGCCGCTGCCGGAGAGTTCGGAGCAGACCACCCGCACGGTGCCGTCGCCGCCCGCCACCAGCACCAGATCGACCTTCGCCTCGATCGCAGCCCGGGTCATGCCGCGTCCGGGATCGTCGACCGTGGTCTCGAGGAACATCGCCTGCCAGCCGTGTTGCTTGCAGTCGTAATCGACGTGGCGGCGGAAAGCAGCCCAGTCGGGGATCTTGGTGGGGTTGACCACGATGGCACACCGTTTGGCCGGGCCGTCCGACGAGGCACGCAGCGGTGGCTCGGGCTGCATGTGCACCCGGGCGACGCTGAGCGACAGGCTGGCGCAGAGGCCGCCCCACAGGATGCCGCCGCCGATGTCGGTGAGCCAGTGCGCCTGCAGCAACCAGCGGTCCAGCCCGATCAACACGATCAGACCGATGCCCACCCAGCGCCACAGTTCGATCACTCCGCGCGGCTGGCGCGTCGTGGTGGTCGTCGCAATGGTGAGCAGCGCGGCGACCACGATCGCGACCATGTGCCCGGACGGATACGCGTAGCCCTGGTTGGTGATCAGCTCGGGCAGCGAGCCGACCGGACGATCCCGGTGCAGCAGCGTGCGCAGCAGCTCGTGGCCGAGCCAGCCGAGCAGTATGGAGGCCGCCACCGCGACTGCGAGGTTGCGCAACCGACGGCGCAGCGCCCAGACGGCGATGCCGGCCAACGCGGTGTAGACCACCAGCGGGTGGAACACCACGGCGATCGCCGCGGCGACCTGGGTGATCGGCTGCTGCCACAGCGGCGGCGGCGCCTGCAGGGCGTCCAAGCCGCTCAGGGCGCCGGCGAAGGTGAGCCAGGTCCAAATCGCGAAGCCGATGCCGAACCCGACCGTCGCGAGCGGTGCAAGGCCAAACCGGCTGATGCGCATGCCGTCATTCTGACACCCCACGCGAAGCTGGTTGACCAAACCGCGCGGCGTGAAGTCACGGTGATTGGGCTAGTCATGGGGCTCCCACGGCAGTCTCACCCGATCACCGCCCCGTCCGTGTGGGCCGATAGGCTGGCCGGGTGATCGACCCGAAGTTGCTGCGCACCGAACCCGACGCACTGCGAGCCGCGCAAGAGGCGCGCGGTGAGTCCGTGCAACTGGTCGACCAGTTGATCGCCGCCGACGAGTTGCGCCGCGCCTCGATCGTCGGCTTCGAGACCCTTCGAGCCGAGCAGAAGGCCATCGGCAAAGACGTCGCTCGTGCCAAGGGCGACGAGAAGGCGACCCTGATCGCCCGCACCAAGTCGTTGTCGGGGCAGGTGAAGGCCGCCGAGGCTGCCTCGGCCGATGCCGGTGCGCGGTTCGACGAGCTGATGCTCTCGATGCCGAACCCGGTCTTCGCCGACGTGCCGCGTGGCGGCGAGCACGACTTCACCGTCGTCTCGACACACGGCACGCCCCGCGACTTCGCAGCCGAGGGTTTCGAGCCTCGTGACCACCTCGAACTCGGTGAGCTGCTGGGCGCGATCGACATGGCTCGGGGCGCGAAGGTGTCCGGGGCTCGGTTCTACTTTCTCACCGGACAAGGGGCGATGCTCGAGTTGGCGCTGGTCAACCTGGCGATGGCGAAGGCTACGGAGTGGGGCTTCACTCCGATCCTGCCGCCGGCCCTGGTGAAACCCTCCGCGATGGAGGGCACCGGATTTCTGGGCCAGGCCGCCCAGGACGTCTACCACCTACCCGCGGACGACCTGTACCTGGTCGGCACCTCCGAGGTCGCCCTCGCGGCGTATCACAGCGACGAGATCCTCGAGGCCGACAGCCTTCCCCGGCTCTATGCGGGTTTCTCGCCCTGCTTCCGGCGTGAGGCAGGCAGCTACGGCAAGGACACCAGGGGCATCTTTCGGGTGCACTGGTTCGACAAGGTCGAGATGTTCGTCTACTGCCACCCCGACGAGGCGGACGAGCTGCACCGCAAGCTGCTGTCGTTCGAGAAGGACTTCATCACCTCGCTCGAGTTGCCGTTCCAGGTGCTCGAGGTGGCCTCGGGTGACCTGGGCTTGAGCGCCGCCCGCAAGTTCGACTGCTACGGCTGGATTCCCACTCAGAGCAGGTACCGCGAGATCACCTCCACCTCGAACTGCACCACGTTCCAGGCCCGACGGTTGAACATCCGGATGCGCACCGACCAGGGCACCGAGCCGCTGGCCACGATCAACGGCACCCTGTGCGCCATGACCCGAATGATCATTCTGCTGCTCGAGAACCACCAGCAGGCGGACGGCTCGGTACGGGTTCCCGAGGCGCTGCGGCCGTTTCTGGGTGGCCGGGAATTCCTCACGCCCGTCGGCTGATCGCGCCGTAGACCTTGCTCGCCCGCGAGCGACGCAACGCGCAGGCCGTTTGCCGTCGGCGCTCGACCCTGAAAGCCTGACCGAGAAGGGGGTACCGCATGAGCTGGCGACCGCGCATGGTGGCGCTCGACATCGACGGCACCCTGCTCGATCACGCCGGACGGTTGCCGCAACAGGTCGTCGATGCGGTCGGCAACGTCCGTGCGGCGGGCATTCCCGTCGTGCTCAGCACCGGACGGGGCTGGGCGGGCACCAAGCCGCTCGCCGAGGCCCTGCGCCTGCCACCGGGCCAGCACGTGTCGTCCAACGGGGCGGTCCGAGTCAGCTATCCGCCGTTGGAACTGCTCGAGCAGGTCACCTTCGACCCCAGTGACGTGGTCGAGAGGGTGCTGGCCGAGCATCCTGAGGCAATGCTTGCGGTCGAGGTCATCGGCCGCGGGTTCAAGGTCAACCGACCATTTCCAGAGGGCGAGCTCACCGGCGAGATGGTCACCGTCGAACTGAGCGAGTTGGTCGCCAAGCGGGTCACCCGCGTGGTGGTGCGCGACCCGAATGCGTCCGAGGACGATTTCATCAGGATGGCCCACCGGCTCGGTTTGCAGGGCGTCAGCTACTTCATCGGCTACACCGCCTGGCTCGACATCGCCCCGTCCGGCGTCGACAAGTCGTATGGACTGGCCGCCGTCTGTCTCGACCTGAACATCGACCAGGCAGACGTGCTCGCCCTGGGTGACGGGCGCAACGACATCGAGATGCTCACCTGGGCCGGGCGTGGGGTGGCCCTGGGTGATGCGCCCGCCGAGGTGCAGGCCGCAGCCGACCATGTCACCGGGCTGTTCGCCGAGGGCGGCACCGTCGAGGAACTGCTGCGCTGGTTTCCCGGCTGACCCCAGCCGTCGGAACTGATGGGAGAACAAGTGACCATGCGGATCCCAATGCGTCGCGGGCTCGCCGCGACCGCTGCGGTCGCGCTGCTGGCCGGGTTCGGCGGCTGCGTGCAGAGCCAACGCGAGTCGGCCAGCCCCGGCGCCAGTGCCAGCGCCGGCGGCAGCACCAAGGACGTGTTCGTGTTCGCCGCCTCGTCCGACCCGGTGTCGCTCGACCCGGCCATGGCGAGCGACGGTGAGACTTTCCGGATCGCCCGCCAGCAGTTCGAGGGGCTGCTCGGCACCAAGCCGGGCACCACGGAACTGGACCCGCTGCTGGCTACCGCGTGGAAGGCGAACGCCGACAACACCGCGTTCACCTTCACCCTGCGCGAAGGAGTGAAGTTCTCCGACGGCACCGACTTCAACGCCGAGGCGGCCTGCGCCAACTTCGACCGCTGGTACAACTGGTCGGGCATCAACCAGTCCGAGAACATCACCTATTACTACGGCAAGCTGATGCGCGGCTACAAGACCGGCGCCCAGGCCGCTGACGCGCTCTACAAGAGCTGCACGGCGGCCAGCCCGACCGAGCTCACGGTGCAGTTGAACGCGGCCTTCGTGCACTTTCCGGACGCCATGACGCTGCCGGCCTTCTCGATGCAGTCGCCCACGGCCATGAAGAAGTACAACGCCGACGACACCAGCGGCACCGCATCCGACCCGCGATTCTCGGAGTACGCCACCGCTCACCCGACCGGCACCGACCCGTTCGTCTTCGAGTCCTGGGAGCGGGGGCAGCAGGTCAAGCTCAAGCGCAACGACAACTACTGGGGTGACAAGGCCAAGGTCTCCGAGGTGATCGTTCGCACCATCTCGGACGCGAAGGCACGCACTCAGGAGTTGCAGGCCGGAAACATCGACGGCTACGACCTGGTTGCTCCGGCAGACCAGCCCGGCTTGAAGACCGCCGGCTTCCAGATCATGAACCGCCCGCCGTTCAACATCCTGTACCTGGGCATGAACCAGAAGAACAAGGATCTCGCCGACCCGAAGGTGCGCCAGGCGATCGCCTACGCCATCGACAAGGACGCCTTGATCAAGCAGGCACTGCCCGAGGGATCGAAGGCGGCGATCAACTTCATGCCGGAGAACGTGACCGGCTACAACGCGGGCGTGACCACCTACGCCTACAACCCCGAGAAGGCCAAGTCGCTGCTCAAGGAGGCCGGCAAGGAAGGCTTGACGCTCAAGTTCAACTATCCGACCGG
>Ga0075156_10000068_pt1 | contig 45280 bp, 37 predicted proteins | sample JI81AbrownDNA_FD_70966 | JGI IMG/M metagenome (GOLD analysis project Ga0075156, IMG submission 70966) | Wastewater effluent complex algal communities from Wisconsin, to seasonally profile nutrient transformation and Carbon sequestration -... | ecosystem: Engineered > WWTP > Effluent > Algae...
CGGAAAGTGAGCTCCATTTTGTATGCTTATTTTGACGGAGACCGCTTTACAGAGAGTATCTGGCAGAAGGGAACGATAGTAATTGATTCTGAACCGAACGAAATCGAATGGGAAGAATTTGAAGAAAAAACGGTTAGAAGAGGACTTCCATGCCTGTCCTCCAATCGTCAGAAACTCTATTTGCCTCTTGTGATCAATGCAGAAGTTTTTGGTGTGGCTTGTATGCAAACCAAGGAGCAGTTTTTTGAGGCAGAAATGAACTTGATGTGGTTAACAACAGTTACATTGTCTGAAAAAATCTTGGAACAGCGAGAATATTACCGAGCTCTTCATGATCAAAAATCCGGATTATTTAATAAAGCTCACTTTTATATGTGCGCCAAGGATCGCTTCCAAAGTAAACAGACACAACTCCTGATTCTGATAAAAATGATGAAACCGAATTACCAGTTAGAATATTCAATTTCTCTAAATGAAAAAACTAAAGCCAGAGGATTTACCGATATCGGTTTTTTCCAATTGGAAGACCAATTGATTGCTTGTTTTCTTCCGAGCCAATCCATACGAGAGTTTATTTTTTTTATTGAGACTTTTGTAGAAGAATTAGATGAAATGGGATATGAATCAGAATTAGCTATAGGACATTGTTCCAACAAAAATGTCACTGGCAAATTCGACCAGTGGATCAAACAAACATATCTGTCTTTAGAATCTAGCATTCTGTCGAACGCTGCTTAAATGGATCCCTTACTTGATGAAAAGTTTATTCTCTCGATTTCACAAGTATTGCCAGATCACTTTCAAAATACATTACAGATTCAAGCGGAAAGAGAAGCGTATGGACCTTCAAAAAATGAAGGATTGTGTTACGAGAATTGTACGTGTGTAGAATTTCTTGGAGATTTGAATGGAAAACTGTATCTCGGATTAGATGGATATACCAAACTAAAGCTATTGCCAAAAATTGCTCATTCCTTTCAAATCGATCCTACCTCTAGAGCTCACTCCGGATCAATTATGATGGAATTTGCCAATCAAGTGAGCGGACACCTTGTAAGCGAAATGCGGTTAGGAAGGTATAAAATCGACATACTTCCACCTGACAATCTAAATAACAAATTGGTGCCTGTCTCACTCGAAAGATACCGCCAGTACATCCTTATATTTTTTTTAAAGGATCGTCGTGAGGAGGAATACTTAGGTCGATTGTACACTATTTTATTGTTGGAAAAATTTTCAAAGATTGATTAGCTGTCGAAGATGAGGCCGTATTTCCTCTCCTTTCCCCTTGTTTTCACCTATGGTGGAATCATTAAAAATAAGAACATTCTATTTGAAACACTTGTCCTGAAGAACAAAAGGAGAGCACATGTTTATTCTCCTGCAGGCAAAGATAAAACAAAACTTCCAGGTATCTATTTACAACATGGATTGAGTATTTTTGGAATCGACGATCCGAGAATCATTGATCTAGCTGAAAATTTAGCTCACTGTGGATTTTCGGTTGTTCTACCAGAGCTAACAGAAGTTACAAGTCTACGAATGACTTTAGAAACGGTAGACAATATTGAATACGTTGGTATAGAATTAAACGAGAATACTTCGTGGTATGATGGTAAGAGATTTGGATTTTTTTCCGTCAGTTTTTCGAGTGGCCTTGGACTCATTGCTTGTTCCCGACCCAATTTAGCTAACCGTGTTTCCTCCTTTATGGCTGTAGGTGGGTATTGCGATTTTTTAGATACATTCCCATTTGTTTTTGAAAACTTCGAAATAGATAATTATGGAGTGATGCTATTACTTTATAATCTAATTGATCGTTTGGATAAAAAATTAGCCAAAGAGTTGAAGCAGGTATTTTTTGAGGCAGCTAGAGACAACGCCATGCATCGGGAGGGGGCAGATGCACTCGCTCCTAAGTTACTGGGAGAGGCCTCCCCATCTTCGAAGGAATTTTTTCATCAAGTTTTTACTTCCAGTGAGTTTCGCGCACAGCTGGCAATCGACTTACAGAATACGTATCCGGTGGAGTATCCTAAATCATTCTCGCCATATTATCAGATGTCTGGTCTTCAAAGTCCAGTCTCGCTTTTGCATGGAAATGATGACCCTGTCATTTCTCCAAATGAATCCAGAAAATTAGCCAAATACTTTGAAGAAAAGGGACATAAATATGTATTCCGAACCTCCACGGCTTTGACGCATGGGGATAATTTGCCACTCCATGAACAAATTGGGGGAGTACCTAGCCTACTAAAAACATTTGGATCTTTCCTACATTGGTTAAAAGCCTAGAGTTTCTACTATGCTTTTAAATGCTACAAACCGATAATGTTTACAGTATGAGTGCAACACCTGCCCAATCCCCTGAATTTAATCCCAGTAGGGGGCTTCATTTCCAAGTATCGGAAGACCGACTAACCGCTACTATGTCAGCAAAAATTGCCTGGCTCGTCGGTGGCAATATTAACCACATACTTTTATTAGAATATATAGAAACTACTGGAATTCATAAAGACCGTATTGATATGAAAGCAGTTGAAGCTGCTGCTGTAGAGATCCAAAAAGCAATCCAAACTCCGGAGCAGACAAAAAGTCAGCTTGAATTCGTTATCGCACGTGGCATTCCAGCAAAACAAGGCCAGAACGGTTGGATCAAATTTTTTTTCCAAAGAGCCCAAAGAGTCGTCTTAAAAGATGATGGGACGGCAGATTTTAGAAATATCAACAAGTATGTCCACATCAATGAAGGAGAAAAACTTGCCACTCTTTTTGAAGGAGTAGCAGGCGAACAGGGGATAGACGTAGAGGGAAAACCAGTTTACCCGAATCCTATTGACCGTCCGAAGCTCACTCTAGGAAAAAATGTAATTCCTAAAACGATTGTTGATCCTGAGAATCCTGGTCAACAAATCAAAGAATACTATGCGGGAGTCAGTGGTGTTGTATTTTCCACTGACAATTCGCTTACCGTTTCACCAGAACTAAACATTGAATCGAGCATCGGACTCGGTACAGGAAATATCAACTTCGAAGGTACGATCCGTGTCAAAGGAACGATTGAAGAAGGAGCCATAGTAAATTGTGCCGGTTCCCTTCACATAGACGGAAATGTGGAATCGTCCGAAGTTATGGTAGGAGCTGACTTAGAAGTTAAAGGTGGGGTGAAAGGAAAAGGAAAAGGAGTGATCCGCATCAAAGGAGATTTGCATTCTAAATTTATAGAAAATGCGATTCTCGAAGTGGATGGTGATTGCATCATTGAAAACTTCATTCTCGGCTCTAAAATTTATTGCCTTGGGAATATCGTTCTCACAGGAGAATCTTCCTCTTTGATTGGGTCGGATGTGATTGCATTCAAGGGAATTACATTGGCATCTTTAGGTTCTTCCGCACAGATGGATACAACTGTAGAAGTAGGTTTTCATTATAAAAATGACAGACTGCTCAATGAAGGTTCCATACGGTTAGTTGAATTGGACAAGGAACTAGAAGCAGTGCTGCCAGAAATTCAGAAGATCAAAGAAATTGTTCAGCGTACCCGCGGGAAGTTAGATGATGCACGGAAACAAAAGTTCAAAGACGTTTTCGATGCTTATTCGAAAAAATCAAAAACTTTAGAATTATTAAGATCTAAAGTAGAAGAACTTCGATCCGCAAGATATAACAACGAGAATGTGAAACTAGTCGTAAGGAATACAGCTCATCCTGGCGCGATCATTAAGTATAGAAGGCAGATTGACAAAATCGTAAAACCACAAACTGCCTTTGTCATGAATTTTTTCCCTCAACAAGAAAAAGCCATGATGACTGCATTCAAAGCCACAAAATAGAGAATCCTATAATTTTAGACCCAGTTTGTCCAATTTTGGCAATATTACGTAGTTACAATATGGATTGTTTGGGTTGTTTGCGAAATAGTTTTGGTGATAATCTTCTGCTTCAAAAAAGTGCGGCAATGGTGCTATTTCAGTGACGATCGGCGACTTAAACAAATAAGCAGATTCTGCCTTCGATTTGATTGCCTGTTCTTTCTGCTCACTGTTATGATAGAATATGACGGAACGGTATTGGGTTCCCACATCGTTTCCCTGGCGATTCAAAGTCGTTGGATCATGAGAGTGCCAAAAAATATCTAAAACCTGCGAATAACTAATCATTTTTTGATCAAACCGTATTTGAATTACTTCTGCATGACCAGTTGTTCCAGTGCAAATCTCTTTGTATGTGGGCGCTGTCGTTTTCCCTCCCGCATAACCAGAAGTTACAGAAAGTATGCCAGGAATCCGAATATAAACTGCTTCTATGCACCAAAAACATCCACCACCGAGTGTAGCTATTTCTTCCATAATCCACCTATTCTTTTAGACGAGAAACAATCTCGGATGGAGTAAAACAACCAAAATCAGTGATAAAGCTACGGATATATTTTTCAGGAGTGATATCAAAAGAGGGATTGAGAGCTCGGGCACCGATAGGAGAAGTCATTCCTGGTTTTAAAAAAATCCCTCCCAGATCATCTTTAATAAAATCAAAACGAGTCACCTCTTCCTCTCTACGCATCTCAATGGGAATAGATTTTCCAGATTCTAATTTCAAATCAAAGCTATCCTTGGTCGCACATACATAAAACGGGACAGAGTGTGCTGCGGCTGCAATCGCTAGATTATAGGTTCCGATCTTATTGGCTGTATCACCATTTTTAGCGACTCGGTCACAACCGACGAGAACCGCGTCAATTTTTCGTGAATTCATTAACCAACCGGACATACCATCCGTAATGATATAACATTCGATCTCTTCTTCTAACATTTCGAAAGCAGTCAGTCTAGATCCTTGTAAAAAAGGTCTCGTTTCGTCGGCATATACGATTACTTTTTTTCCTGCATCTCGAAGGGAACGGATCACACCCAACGCCGTACCATGTCCAGCTGTTGCAAGAGCACCCGTGTTACAATGTGTAATGATATGAAAAGTATCTTGATTCAAGTTGAATTGGCTCAATCCATTGGCACCTAACGCTAAATTCCCAGCCAAATCATCTGACATAAGTTTGTTGCCGAATTTCTCCCAGATGGAAGCGATTTCAATCCAAGAGCTAATATCTTTGACAAGCTCCCTTGCTGCTCGAAGTGCATAAGTTAGATTTACAGCTGTTGGTCTTGATTCCTGCATCATAACAATCAGATGTTCTTTTCCTTCTGGAGTGGCCTCCCCGTTGCTATTTTTGGCTCCTAGCGCAATTCCAAATATTCCAGTAATGGCGATGGCGGGTGCCCCTCGGACTACCATCTCTCGAATGGCTGAGATCGTTTCTTCCATTGTCGAAAGCTGGAGATAAGACTTTGTCTGAGGCAATTTGCGCTGATCAAGCAGGACAAGTGTGCCCGATTTCCAAGATATGGGTGAGAAGGATTCAGAAGGCATAGGGCATTTTTTTTTAAATCCACGGCAAAAAAAGATAAAAATGGGGTTGACTTTTTTAGGTGCACCGCACAAAAAGGAATAGTGCATTGCACAAACATTTTAAACGAGGAACCGAAAAATGGAACAAGTTGTAAAAGACGGATTAAACTTTATCTTAGGCGCAGTAACGACTGTAAAAACAGAAACAGAATCAGCAATTTCAAAATTGAACTCTGAGTTTCAAACTCTAGCAGCGAAAGGTGCTCAAGACCAAAGCGAGACTTCAGTAAACTTGAGAAAATACCTCCAAGAAGGAATTTCACAATTAGAAACTCTTGCTGGAAAAGTAAACTCAACTGTTGAAGAAGCAAAACAAAAAGTGGCTTCTGTAACTACAAAAGCTTAAGAATCATCTTGATTCATATATAAGCCCTAGTGAGAGTTTATTCTCTTGCTGGGGCTTTTTTCATCTCTGATAGAATTTGATCTTTTTTCCCATCACATAACACTCGATCTAAATACTCATATATTTCTTGATCGGTTGTGAAATTCGAATAACGAATCTCGAAGGATGTCGGGTAAAATTTTTCTTTGCCTTTCATTCTGGATAAAAAAATATCCATCAATAATGTTTCAAATACTTTGATTCCTTCTGAGAAACTCCATCCCTTTCGAGTTAACCACACTTCCAACACAAAAACTAAAATGTGGTCTGAGGCTAAATGGGAGTATTCAATGCTATCCTTTGCAACTTTAAGAAAAACATTCTCTAATAAGTCAGTCAGGATATGTTCTTTGTTTTTGCAATCATACGATTGGCAGATCGAAGTTCCATAAAATGAAAAATTCTGACTTTTCGGATCACCGGTAAAAATGGGATGGATCATACAACCTATCTTAGAAAAATGCTGATCCACATAACCTAGATAAGGGCAATTGTAGGTCATTTCGTCATGTTTAGTAATTGTATTTTCGATTTGTTCTCGAGTTTGTCTAAAAGAAGCGATTGTATGTCGAATAGAAAAATCTACAGATTTTCTGAACAGATTAGTTCTTTCTGTTAGTATGTTTTTGTATCCCGTTGCATCTAGTTTTAAATTGAATAGACCGCAGCACGAACCACAAGATACAGATCCATCAGCGGGATGGCAAAGGCTCAAATCGCACTTTTCTCCAGACGTGTAGGCAATAGACCACTAAAGACCAACTCGAGGTCCCCTGATTCCTTTTTCTCTTTAAAATAAGTGTTAAATGGTAAGATCACTTTTTTTTCTTCATGATACATTACAAGTGTGCCTTTGTGTGATAAAAAAAGATCAGCACTTTTATCTTTGTTTGGAGTGGAAGACAAACCATAATTAGGTTTTAATCCCTTAAAATAATAATGGGGGTTCTGATTTTCAGAAACGAGCATAATACTTATGAATTCTAGCTCGTGCATTTCAAGAAGTAAATTCTCCATAAAAAATTGAAGGATAATTAAATAAGATTCATATTCTTCTTTGAGGATCGTTCTATCCTCCCAATTCTCAAGCCAGGTAACTATTTTAAAAATAGTTTCCTTCTGTGCATTTAAAGTAAGTGATATGGATTCTAAAAACGTCGAAATCTTCAATTTTTGAAAATCCCACAAACAACTGTAAATTAGCTCCCACCACTTCCGTATGGATAATGCATCATCTGGGTTGTTCGGAATTGGTTTATTCATCGAATGAAATCTATGGTCACTAAAAATGATCATACCTATGACTTGAGAAAATGATTCGAATACGCTTACGCCAGCGCGTAAAATCTCCGCGTCAGTAGAATTCGATTTTTGTTTGGCAAGGTATTTTGAATAAGAACTCGCGATAGGGGTAGGATAATAATCTCTGACAACTGAAGGATTGAGAATTTTTTGAGAAGGCAAAGCCGTTTTTTCATGTATGACGATTGAAAAATCAGGATTTCCAAATAAAGAATAGTTAGCCCAAGTTAAATCATTAGAATGGTAATTTCTTCTCGCATATTCTTTCGCATAAAACAAAGACTCTCCTACGGATTTATGAGCAAAAATAGCGGAATAAAATCGAATTGTAAAATCAATAGTTTTTTCATTATCCAAAATTTCCCAATTCGTCCCGATAAATGTTTTAATTCCCGCAGTCAAAAATGCACCAGCGTATTGATTCAGAAAATTCGCATTCATTTTTTTACCAACTGGTTTTGCCGACATACAGGAATTCGAAAAAACTAAATCCGTATCAATACCAGAAGATTTAATTTCACGCGCTTTTAGAATTTTACCATCCGACAATAACCAACCATTTTCAAGAGAGTCCTCTGAAAAATGCAAATGACCAGAATAATGAATGATATGTTTATCTTTTATTAGAGACAGTAACTTAAGTTTAGTGACTTGTTTACCGCCTATGAACTCTAACTCAAGCAGATGAGAAGGTACTTTTTGGCTCAAAATGGAAAAGAGTGCTTCTCCTTCTTTCTGCGCCCCAGGCAAATCCTCAGTTGGATCGGAAACGATTAGCATCCTGACTTTTTGTTTAAACCGATGTGGGGTACGGTGAACCCCGCCACGAATCGTTTTTCCAATTCGAAATTTGTCAGAAAGAAATGCATTCCCATCGTGCATTAACTCCCAAGGAATCAGAGCGAGTGTAGGATCAATGTTGAAGTGGATACTTCGTTTGTGCGTGGTCTTTAATTTCTGAATAATGGATTCAGGAAAGAATTGTTGGAAAAAAGTTTCCCCCAGGATACGAAGATCTTGAAGAATGTCTGCGTTCACCATTTTGTTGGAATGGTTAAGGACTGCCTGCGAGACTCGAACGAGCCTCTCCACTTCCTCAATGTATTCTAGGATCAGATCATCGTCTATGGTCGATTGGATATGAGATTCCTCGCCAGGAATATTCCCTTCCAATACGTTAAAAATGTTAACATTGCCGACGCGATCAATGATTAAGGAGAGCATCCCCTGTAGGCTAACCTACGAGAATGCATAAGTCAAATGATTTTGACTGAGTGTCTCCTTGAAATTCAATCGTATAGTTTCCAGCTTTCAATCCAGAAAAACTAGCGATACCTTCTGGTGTGACTTTGTTGCTTAGAATGAATCGACCATCCTTCCGCAAATTCACTTGCTTAAAGGATCCATTCCTTCCCGATTCAGCTTTTACACTTAAATATACATCATCCGTATTTTCTTTGATCAGCTGGTAGTAAAAAGTCTGATCGTCGGAAACTGTTTCCTCAAAAATTACAGAGGAATGATCGTCGGTAAGCGTGTCCAAGGAAGAACGAAGAGAAGGCAATAAATTTACAGTTTCGACGATTCTCAAAGAACCAAGAAGCGAGTGAATCACTTGGATTCCTTTCGAAGAAATTCTCACGAGTAAGTGGTCTTTCTTTTCTGGTAGGGTTAGGTTTTCATTTGTGTAATGATGAAGAAAATCAGGGAGATCATGCCCCTTTTCTCCACCAATCAGCCGCTCTGCTTTCGCAAGGTCTAATGTTTCATACAACGAATCCATTTTTCCTTGGTCTTCGATGAGCGTATAATCGGGGAACAACGCGACGATCGCTGCTTCACAGGAGACATATTCAAGGAAACAATCCTGACAGGACAATAGGAGGTCGCTCGGTATTTCTTTCCCTTCGGAGAACCATTGTGTGATCAGTTCTTTAGAGCAATTCGTACCGCAAGTATTAGATTTTTTCATTGGTCGCCCACACCTTTGCCACTTATTAAGAGACGAAATAAACTACTCATCTTCTGAAAAAAATTGGAATTTTTTCTGAATTTTTTCCATGACTCGGAGCAATGTGACACTGACTCCACCCTCGGAGATGGCCAAAATTCTGGAAATCTCACGATACGGGGTACGTACTAAAAAATGACCTTTGTTTTTTTTCTCGATCAATTTCTTTCTTTGTTCGTATTTTTTGGCCAGTGAGTGATCGAGTCTTTCTTTTAAATGAATGGCTTCCGTGGAATCTCCACTGGTTTTGGTTTTTTTTTGCTGTTTGATATCCAGAATATTCAAATATAACGATGTAATCTTATCTTCCATTCGAAGGTTATCTTCTTCTTTATCACTTAGTAGTTCTCTAAGTCCTAATATTTCGAGTTTAACTTCTTCCACGCTGATGCTTTTTTTATTCGCGATATACTGAATTTCTTCCGGATCGAGATGGAGATAATAAATGAAGGATAATTTAAAAACAATCCGGTTTTCTAACTTTACGTCTTTCAATATAGATTGAAATTTTTCGGTCACGGCTTCAGCCCGCACGAGTGCCTCGGGTTTTAAATCCGGCTCATCTTCAATGGTGCTATATTCCACACCATCTTTATTGACCTTATTCAAAGACATCATCTTTAACTCGCGCTTGGTTCTCTGCCAGTCAATGAGGAGGTTCCGTAAAACAGAAAAAAACCAGATTTTAAAACTAGATTTACCTACGAAACTATTGAACCGTTTTCCAGTTTTTAATCTCTCGAACGCATAAATATAAAAATCAGAGGCATCGTCTTCCGAAAGGTGAAAGACACGGATAGGAAAATTATAAATGTCTTTCGAGTAGATCTCAAAAAACTTTCGAAGGGAAGTTTCCTCCCCTTGACCACATTTTTGAACGATTTTAAGAATTTCTTCGTTGGAATGAGTTACAATCGACATTATATACTTTCCCTAAATGAACCAGAAGAAATACTTTTCATAAATATGAGAAGTAGTGTTCCAAATCGATACACAGTTGCAAGTTTTCTTTTCTTTTTTGCGTTCTTTTCCTTATTTTTTAATCTCAAGCTCCTGCAAGCCCAAAGTGCAAAACCTAACTTTCAGTGGCCGATCGAAGGTTTTGAGCTTTCCTCGTTGATAACAAGCACCTTCGGTGAATCTCGAAAAGACCACTTTCACAATGGTCTGGACATTTCCTCGGTCCTCCAACCTGTTCATAGTCTAGCAGACGGATATGTGCTGTATTCTAGGTATTCTGAGGACAATCCATTCGAAGAGGAACGAGGGTCTGGCAATATTGTCTGGCTTGCCCATGACCAAAGTTACATCAGCGGGTATTACCATTTAGCGGGCTCGAGACATGAGAATATTCGATCAAAACAGAATATTAAATCAGGAGAGGTGATCGGACTTTCGGGTAACACTGGTCATTCTAGCGGCGGACATTTACATTTTGTTCTCGGAAAAGATTATGGGAAAACATTGCTAGATCCGATGGCGTTTTTGCCAAAAGTGGAAGACATTATGACTCCTCAAATTGCCAATTTATTCATTCATGTCGGAGAAACCTATACGAATATCAATGATGGCGACAATATCAATGTTTCCAAGGCATTCCCACTTACCGTGAGTATTTTCGATGGCGGAATGAAAAATAGCCAGAGAAGAGGAATTCGAGAATTAGAATTCATCTTCAATGGGGAACCACTAAAGAAAACAAATTTTGATTCTTTACATTTTGATAAAGGCAAATGGAAAACTTATAATGGTTTCACTTTTGAAGACCTATTCTTTAAAGATCGTTACTTATTTGGAGTCGTGAATTTAAAAACAGGAGAGAACCTTGTCAAGATCATCGCTAGTGATTTCAACGGGCAAAAATCAGAGAAAACAATTGGTGTGAATGTAACACGAATTACTTCTGGAAACTAACGGATGGATACGATTTCACCTACTGCCTTAAAAGCGATTGAATTTTACGGAGGTAGTCAACTTTGGCAATCTGCAAAAAAAATAGAGGCAGAAGGCCAGAGATTTTTTTCCTTATGGTCGAAGGCTTTTTTATTGGGATGATTTAGATATGGCTTATTTTGCAAACTATGCTTTCTGGAATTATTTTACCTTACCAAAACTTTTGATGAACCCAAGTATCATATGGAATGAATTGGAACCTGGTCTTCTGGAAGCAAACTTTCCCGAAAGCATTCCAACACACTGTAAAAAACAAAATTTCAAATTCGATATGGTCAATGGAAATCTAATCCAACACAATTATACCGCCGAAATTATAAGTGGTTTGGCCAATGCCGCTCACGTCATCGTATCACATAGTAAAATGAACGGACTGAATGTACCTTCGAGACGAATTGTGAGTCCAAAGCTGCCGAATGGAAAAGCCTTAGGATTTCCTGTCCTAATCGACATTCAAGTTCACAATTACAAAATAATAACATAGTTCCTCAGTTTTAAAAATTTCTATTCAGGAATTTTTTATACGCAATCCAAACAGGAAGGCTAATCCAAAAAGAAATAAATATCGTCGATAGTACAATTAATCCGATAGGTCCAATCTGAGAAATCAGAATCGCACCAGAAAAACCGAACAACGCCGCAGAACTGGTTTGAAGCAAGATTAATATTCTGATTAAATCAATCGGATTTAAAAGAATTATAATCAGCGTGGGTATTTCAATCGGGTACTCGCCGAGATACATACTCAGGATAAAAATAATCGAATCAAAAAATATAAAAAAATAAAACCAAACGAGTAGTGAGGTTGTTAATACCATTTCCCCTCTACGAAAAAAACTTGAGAGCAAAAAGGCTAAGGCAACAAAGATGGAAGTCAAAATTATTCCAAAAAAAAGAATCTGGGTAAATAAAAAAAGATAATCTATCGAATTTATAAATATAAAAGAACCAGGTATGCCGATTCCAATTAACAATCCAAAGGTGAGAGATAAGACTATTCCGAAATATTTTCCGAAAAACAATTGAGTTCTTGATACGGATTTTGTTAATATAACTTCCGCGAAAGGCATGGAATCCAGGAAGTTCATTCCAGCGAATGTTATTGAAAACAATGGGACGACGATTAACAAAAGATTCATCGTGCTGACAATTAAACGGATTCCATTTTGATCACCGAAAAAACTTAAGACAATCATTGCAAAACCTAACAAAGCTGCATAAAAAAATAACCATCGACTTCGGATATTCTCTTTAATTTCAAAAAACAATATTTCTTTCATGGTTTCTGAATATACTCTTTATTCCAAAAATTCATGAGGGCATCTTGTAAATTAATTTGCCGATTTTTATGAAGAAAACTGCTTGGTGTATCATCGATTAGGATCGTACCTTCTGACAATAAAAAGAAACGATCAGCAATTTCTTGTACTTCCGAAAGCAAATGAGTAGAAAAGATAACGAGAGCACCTTCCTTCTTTTTTAACAATATCATTTGTTTTAACAAATTGGAAATGTAAGGATCTAAACTTGCCGTTGGCTCATCGATTATATAAATAGGTTTCCGTGTCGAAAAACATTGTAGGATACTTACTTTTTGTTTGGTCCCTCCCGACAATGACCCAAATTTTTTCTCCATATGTGGTTCAAGTTCTAAGCTCTTAAGCAAATTTAGGTAAGATGACTCTTCTACTGTTTCCAACTTTTTAAAGAAAGAAAGAAGTTCTGCCAATTTAATATTTTTTGGAAACGCCGGCGATTGGGGCATATAACCAATTTTCTTTCTGTTCAAAGATGGATTCAAAAAACTAATTTCTCCGAAACTTGGATTTACTAAACCAAGTATACCCTTTAGAAGGGAACTTTTGCCTGACCCATTAGGGCCCATAACTGCTAGTACAGAACTGGAACTTGCTTCGAATGAAACGTCTGTTAGAGCAGCTCTTTTTCCGTACTTAATCTCAAGATTCTTTACCCGAATCATTTATTTTCCCTCATACTAGGTGACTTGTCTTCATATTCGATTGGAGTCACAATAGGAAAGGATGTCTCAATTCCATGCAGAAATAGAACTACAGGAGACTCGTAGAGAATCATTAGGAATGGATAGACTGCAACCCAGTATCCAAAAAAATGAATCGGCTTGTGCGGAATGTCGCCATGATGGTCTTTGTTGATATCAAATCCCTTATATTTATCCCAAAAATTATCATAAAAAATATTCGTGTTTGATTTAGAGTTCGTACTTATATCAAAAATATTTCGGATAAAATTATTCTTTTTTAGTCGATTGTAATCGCTATTTCCTAATATTTTTATCCCCCATCCGTTGTTTTGAAAATTGTTATGATAAAAAATATTATTGTTCGAACCATCACCAAATACTGCCACGGTGTTATTGTAAAAAAAATTATTTATAAAAATACTATCAGATATATCTTTCAGTAAAATTCCATTCGAGCTTTCTCCCCAGTTGTCTCTAAATACATTCTTTTCCACAAAAATATTTTTACTATACATGACAGCAACGCCTGCGGAATTTTTTTCAAAAATATTTTCTCGGAATTGATTATCATTCGAGAACATAAAATGCATTCCATAACGAATATTATCCGAGGAGAAATTTCCTTTGATTTCTAACAATCTGGAAAATTCTAAGTAGATACCATCGCGATGTTGTCGCAATTCATTATTAAAAATTTTTACTTTATTCGATGACCAAAGGTGAATACCATTTCCACCTGAAACTTCATTCTCTGCATTTCCGGTAGATTTGTTTTGGTTAAGAATACAATCTTCCACCTGCGCCAGATAGATTCCATACGCATTGTTTTCAAAAACATTATTACCAAATTCACATCCTTTTACATTTTCTGCATGGATACCTGCATATTCATAGAGATCGGAAATTCCGCTATTAACGATCTCTAGATTAAAAATTTTTACATCATTAGCCCTTACATCAAAAACATGATTTTCAAAATTTCCATCTATAATGGTACCTTTTTCACCTCGAATCGTTAAGGGTTTAAAAATATTGATTTGGCCTTCTTTAAACAAGCCAGGACCGAGGACTAATACATCGCCTGGTCTTGAGTTATTTATACCTTTTTTAATGGATGTTAGCTGGCATTCCTTACAAATTCTCCATTCCTTTGCAAATATAATTGTATTATTTAAAAAAATCATTAAGAATAAAAAGAGAAGATTCATTGATACGACTGCTTTTGATTCTTACTTTTTCTGATCCAACAGAAAACCTTCTGATTCTTTCTTGGACTTAAAGGCAGCTAAACCACCTCCCATGGGCGAACGAATTTTCGAGGAGCGAATTACAATCGCCTGACTCTCATCGATCATTTCCGAAGGTAGTACATAATTTGAAAACCAGCTCCGATCAATCACAATGTGTTTGTTTCTTTTGAAATCATAATAACATTCTATCGAATCAAAATAAAACCTTCGACCTTTGGTTGTCAAGGCTTGGGCATGAAAACGCATATCAACTATCGACATAGAACAATGTGCACATTGTTCTTTTCCTCTTTCCAAAATCACAGGACCTGCTTTCACACAAGCCCAGTTTAATATAATAATGAATGTTATAATATATTTATGTACTTCACATTTCATGCCTGATTCTCTTATTCTCTGACCAGATAATGTAAATTAGAATTAATAACGAGGCGAACAATAAATATCCTCCGTAAGAAGGGTAACTGCAAGCTGTAATATTTAGCATCTCCTTACACCCGAGGAGCGGTGGCTGGTATGCCATTCCCTCTACGATGATGGGCGCATCGGGATTCAAATTATGACCATAATTATATTCCCATCTCCAAAAATCATAGAAGCCTACGATCCCAACAAGTGCTAGATTTAATATACCAAGAAAAGCCATCCCGACTCTCGGAATTATTTCTGTTATAAATGCACCAAAAATCAAATAACCGAGCACATACGGCATAAACAGAAGCTCAGGGATTGAATCTGATACGATCTCTTTCATTCCGATATAATGATTAAGTAAGTTTATATTCTGTAAATCATAAGGAGTATCTCCTAACACATTATTAATCCAAATCTTCATACCTAGCCCTTCTGGGTATTGAGGAGCAGTCAAGTAGATTGACCAAATCGGGATAAAGTAGACTGAAATTAAAAAAGTGCCGACCCCTAAAATCAGGAGTCGGTTAATTTTTGTTAGCTTTTGTCTAAATAAAGTTCTCATATTCGCACTTCATCCAAACTTATGGACTAACTCGTATGTACTGCTGCATCTCTTGGTGAAGAGCAGAACAAAAATCAGTGCAGTAAAATGGAAAAATGCCTGCTTTCGGAGCAACCCATTTAAAAGTTTTGGTTTCGCCTGGCATGATTAGCAAGTTTGGCATATTAACAGCGCCACCAATCGCAAATCCATGTGGTATGTCATAATCCTGCTCTAAATTAGTTACATGAAAGTATAAAGTTTCGCCTACTTTCGCTTCGATGGTATCCGGTTTAAAATGCGATCGTATCGCAGTCATGTAAATATGGACTACCCCTCCCTGACGAACGACTCTCGAATCCTTTTCATTTTTCACAGCATACGGATGGTTATTTTCTTCTAATGGATAAAGTTTAACAGTTTTATCCATTAATAGTTTTGCAGGAACCATTTGAGAATAATGTGGTTCCCCAATCGTTGGAAAATCAGAGAGAAGTTCAGCTTTTCCTGAAGAGATATCATATAATTGTGCACTCTGCGGAAGTTCCATTCCCACTGGCAAGTATCTATCCTTAGTAATTTTATTTAAGGCAATCAGATATTTTCCGTATGGCTCTTTTGAGCTACCACCAACGATCGATAGGTGACCTACACTATAATAAGCGGGTAAATGTTGGACAACTTCCCATGTTCCAAGTTCCCATTTCACAACTTCGGAACTAACGAAACAAGATGTATAAGCAAAACCTTTTCCATCAAATTCAGTATGGAGTGGTCCCAAACAAGGTTTTTTTACCTCACCGGCAAGCGTTGATTCATATTTTAAAATTGGGATTCCTCCGATTTCGCCTGATTGATGCTCTTTCTTATCCTTAACTTCGATTAGTTTAGAAAAGGAATGGACAGGGATCATGGAAGCTAACTTTCCACCGCCTACAATATATTCTCCGGTAGAATCAACATCGGTCCCATGAGGACTTTTCGGTGTAGGCATATAATACATCATACCCGGGCAATCTTTGGGCATTAACATTTTAACTCCACTTAAGCGAGTGGAAACGGCAGGTTTATTTTCTGGTCTAAAATTGTTAAGATAATCCCCTCCAAAATTAGACGCCTTACCCTGATCCTTACACTCCTTGGCTCGAACCCAGTTAAATGCCAATATAAAGTCTTTATCTTTTTTTGATGCGCCAACTTCTAACATTTTGTGCGCCTGTTCCGAGTTATAAGAACTGAAAAAACACCAGTCATGAGATTTATTTTTTCCACAATGCGAAAGATCATAGTTATATCCAGGCACCATCACTTGCAATTCAATGGATAATCTCCCAGAATCCTTTTCTACCTTAACCATCGTGACTGTTCCCTTATAGTCCCCTTTTGAAAAACTTTCAATTGGTATAGGCGTATTAGGGATCGGAACAGAAAATCGCGTAGCAGCCATTAAATATTCAGTATTCTCTGTAGCAAAAGGAGAAGCATGATTTCCTGCTGTATTTGGAATCTCTATGATTTCTTTGGTTTCGAAAGATCTAAGATCGATCCGAGCTAGTCTCGGAGTGTTATTTGCGTTCAAAAACATCCACCGACCGTCCTGTTTTCCGTCTGTCATAGACGCCTCGACATGATGACTATCATCCCACGGTACATATCCGTGAGTTGTCTTAAGCATGTCTTTGGTTTCTTCATCGAATCCATATCCGTTTTCAGGGAAAACAGAAAAAACCGGAATGATTTTAAAGAGTCTTGCGGAAGGAATTCCGTAAACTGACATTTGACCGTTGAAGCCGCCAGATAAAAAAGCATACACTTCATCTTTTTCGCCGGGTGCCACATACACTCTGCTAGCTGCATCTGATGCTAATGTGGCTGTAGCAGCTCCTTTTTTACAATTGATTGTAATCAAAAATACGATCCCTAGAGCTAAACATAAGATTCTATTTTTATTTAAGGTTCCCATAAATTTCCTATTTTTTATCCATTTTTCTTAAGTATTCGAGGATTTCCCGTGCTTCAGATTCCAAAATGTTCTGAAAAGTCATTTGTGTTAGGTGTTCTTCTAAGAGACCTTTTGCGATAGGGTCTTTTTGCGTCATTTCTATTGGATTTAATATCATATTCATAATCCATTCTGGTGTCCGACGTAGAGTGACATCTTGAAGACCAGGACCCACAACTTTCTCTTCGAATTTGTGGCATGCACTGCATTTTGCCTCAAAGTGTTTTTTTCCTTTCTCGGCAAGTGCGTTATCGATCTCACCGATCGTTACAGACTTTATTGGTCCAATCCCTTTCGAGTTTTCGCCTACGACTGCTTCGCCTTCCTTTTTCTCTCCGCCGCAAGAAACGATGAACGTATAAATCAGGATCCAAATTAGAACCAAAACTAATGAGTTGTATTTGACCTTTTTATTTTTAGTAAGAATTTTCATATTTTCTCCTTTGTAAATTTAATTCAGCTCTACTTCGAATCTGACGGCAAGATAACGGTATCAATCACATGGACAATTCCGTTGGATGCGGGAACCGATGCAATGATGGTAGCATTGTTAATCATCAGCTTTCCATTTTTAATCGAAATTTTGGCGTGACCACCATTTGCCATTCCTAACTCATCTTCTTTTCCAGTATATTCTAATTTAAGAATATCACTAGTCAGATTACCAACTGCAACATGGAATTCTAAAATATTCTTTAAATTTTCTTTCTGGTCGCTTTTCAATAAATTATCCACTGTTCCTGATGGGAGTTTATCGAAGGCTTCATTTGTGGGAGCAAAAACAGTGAATGGTCCTTGATTTGCGAGCGAATCTACTAATCCGGCGGCTTTTACTGCTGCAACAAGTGTACTATGATCCTTTGACCCAATCGCAATTTTTAGCACATCTGGCTGCGATTGTTCATCCTCTACTGCTGAAATACCAGGTCCTGTGCCCTCTTCCTTACTTCCGCACGAAATATACATGGGTAAGAGCAACAAACATAATATAAAAAAATGTATTAATTTCGGAATTCTCAAATCTTGTTTTCTCATTTATTCAAGATCCTTCTTATAAAAAGTTATTTCATCGAATATCAGTTAATCACTAGGGCGGATTCATTTCCTTGATCTAGATCAAGGAAATGATGATTTTAGCGGAAAAGTGACAAAAATTGAATTGTAGGGGAGTTTTGGAAGCGGATCTAAATTTCGCTGCTCACTACAGCTAAGCTGAAATGAGCAGAATTTTATAATTTACTGATATACGAATTGAAGTTAAGGACACTGAATATGTGTTATCTGATTTCCTTTAATAACTGCGATTCCTTTGATATTTTTATGAACCACATTACTTTCGCAGCAGTTCTTTCCATCGGTCGGAGCCGTTGTACAAAGGACAAACGCTTCTTGCGGACTTGCAGCTTGGACGCCTGTTTTACAAGTCGTTCCAGTCGATCCTGGCAAGGCAGGTGGCCAAACATCCTTGATCCGACCACACATGTATTCCTCAGCCGAAATACTAGTTACCACAAAAAGAACCCCAAAGACAAAAAACAGAACGAGACTTTTTTTCATGAACACTCCTATATGAGGGCAATAGGCTATTCTTTTTCAAACACCTGGCTAGCACTTTTTCCGATTTCATCAATAAACAACATTGTTCACTGCCCAAGATAGAGATCTTCGATCCGATCTTGGTATTTTTCAGTGATTGTATGTCGTTTTAAAGAAAGTTTTGCCGTAAGTTCGTCCCCCACCTCAAAGGGTTTTGGGACAACAATGATTCCAACGATCCGTTCAAAAGATTTAAACCCGCTTTGCGTATTAATTTTAGATTTTACTTCACTTTCCAATTTTTTTATCAGATCCAATTCGTTCGCAAATTTTTGACTTTTTAGAAGAGAATCAGCTTTTCCAACATTCGGATACACCAATACAGATAAATACTTTTTGTCCTGACCAACTACCATACACTGGTCGATCCATTCGGATTCGAGTATCTTTGTTTCAATGGGCACTGGCTCCACATTTTCTCCACCTAGTAACACGATAGTTTCTTTGGTTCTTCCGACGATCTTCAAACAACCATTGACAGTAAATATCCCAAGATCTCCAGTATTTAACCACCCATTTACGAGTGTTTTGTTGGTAGCCTCAGGATTTTTATAATACCCTTGCATAACTTGGTGGCCCTTGACATGGATCTCACCTTTCCTCCCATATTCAAATTTGTTTTTTTCCATATCTAGAAATATCTCTCCTGTATGAATATCTATCAAACGAATATTCGTCTTTGGAAATATCTTTCCTACGGTACCGGGAATGATTTCTTCAAAAGTACGCATAGCAATAACAGGAGAAGTTTCTGTCATCCCGTAACCTTCTAAAACGGGAATACCGATCACATTGAAAAATTGATCTACATGATATGGCAAAGCTCCTCCTCCAGAAACTGATCCTTTGAGATTTCCTCCAGTAGCAATTCGAATCTTTGATAAAACAATCAAATCACAAAAAAAATAAGGGAGCATTACAAAAAGAAATCTGAAGAGATGAAATAGTTTTCTGATCAAAATGACAAAAAAATTTCTTTGAGTCAGAAGCATCTCCTTTCCCAATAGAATCTGTTTGGATAAATAAAATTGTTTCGCCATACTAACAGAGAAGGAAAAAAAATATTTTTTGATTCGACTCGACTTAGAGACATTTGATTGAATTCCAGTATAGATACTTTCCCAAAGTCTCGGTGCAGAAGCCATAAATTCTGGTCTCACTTTTTTGAGATCATCTTTTAGAGTACGTACAGAGCTATAATAAGTACATGCCCCATAATGCATGCTAAAGATTTCAAAAATCCGTTCGAATATATGCCATACAGGTAAAATAGAAAGAGTCTTATCACCGGCATTTAATTTGATAGGTAGGTTTTCCAACTGAAAAATGATATTAGAATGGGATAACATTACTCCCTTAGGGGTTCCGGTCGTACCTGACGTGTAGATCAAAGTGAAAAGATCATTTTCCGATATTTTTTTATTTCTAAAAATTGATTCATAGTCCAGATTCTTTTTCTTTAATTTACCTAATTCTGCTATTTTAGAGAAAGATGAAATTGAAATCTTTGAGTTCTTGAAATGATTTGAAGAGAATTCGCTTTTCGAATGCAATAAAATGATCTCTTTTAAATGTTTGAGTTCCATTTCATGAGAAAGAACTTTATTTAAAACAGTTTCATTTTCTACAAAAAGAATTTTTGCCTCTGAATGATTCAAGATATAAATAATATCTGAATCCGTAACATCGGACGCACGTGGTACATCCACTGCGCCTAACAGAGTTATGGCAATGCTTGACACCATCCATTCGTAGGAATTGTCGGCAAAAATAGCAGCTTTTTCTCTTATAAATAAACTTTCTTCCAATCCTAGAGCTAAATCAGTCGCATCCGAAAGCAAATCTAAATAAGTTTTAAAAATGTAATCTCCATTGCTAATTCTAATTGCAAAAGCATTTTGAATTTTAAATTTTTTGGGTAATTGTAAATAAAAATCGATGAGTGTTCGCATCTGTTTTCTCCGATTCTTGAAATCGTAACAAACAAATTGAAACCTGTCGTCCTGGAGAATTCTTTGAGACGTTAATCGAAGATTATTTCAGCTTTTTTTATCTCCTTGTAATGATTCCCGATACTGGCTCGGTGTAATTTTGACTAACTCTAAAAATACTCGATTAAATGTAGATTTTGAGTTGAATCCGACGGCATCTGCTATGGAGAGCAGGGATCTGGAATCCGCTTCTAAAATCAGTTTTTTAGCTTCTTCTATCCTATATCTATTGATGAAATGATAAAATCCATAACCATATCTTTTCTGAAAATATTCGGAGAGCTGTCCATGCTTTATTTCTAATAAAATCGCAAGTCGATTTAATGAAAGATCCTCATCACAATATATTTTTTCCTCCATCAGATGATTTAGTTTTGTTTCTAATTCAACCAAATCAATGGAATTTATTTTTGATTTTTCATATTTGTTTTTTTGAATATTATCCTTAATATCCAATATAAATGGAGACGATAAATTTCTGGTAAAAAAATAAAAATACATGAGGTTCGGCAATAGATAGGCGCTAAATTTTCGCAAGCTTTCACTCTGCAGAAAAAACCCAAACATCCCTACAAATAAGTCGATCCAGATGAAGGTGACAAAGATAAAAGTATAAATTCCTTTCTTCTGAAATACTACCTTCATTTGTAAGTTTGGAAGTAAATGTTTTCCCAAAAACAATCCCACAGAAAACAAAAAAGCAAGTTTGATTCCAGAATTTAAATAAAATATTATATTAGCATATATCGAAGAATTTCTTTGATCCAAAACACTCAACATTTCGGCTTTTGAGAGAAAGAAAAAAGGAGTTATCAAAACCAAAGAAACAGTGGCAGGCAACAAGTATATCGCTTTAATAAAAATTTCTTTCTCAAGGAAAACGGATTCGAGGTATAAATAGACAAGCGGAGCTGCTAAATATAACAATGGAATGTGCAGCAGACTAATTTCAGGTAATAACTGATATAAACCTGTAAAAAAAAACGAACCTACAAGTAACCAAAATCCAGTAGCCCATAATATCAATGACCATACAAAACCCTGTCTCGTCCTATTTTCTAGAAAACTTTGAATCGACCAAATGAAACAAAAAATACCGCAGGAACCAAGCCAAAGAAACTCTAGACTTCTCGTTAATTCCAATCTTAAATTCCCTCTGTTCCAGACTATACCAAGATCGACAGCATTTTGTTAACCGTAAACACGGACTTCCTCACCAATGGTATAACGTACCTTGCCATTCCCTAACATTTCGGATAAAATCTGCATGAGATCGCTTGTTATTTCAATCGAAAAGTGATCATGTGCTTTGATTACTTTTTTCTCATCTCCATTGCCCACTAAGTGAAAGAAAACGGCCGATTTTCCTCGATGGACAGTAAACAAATCTTGTATTTTCAATATGATTTCACGATTTTTGTCTTCCGACATATCAATAGTTAGATGAAGTGATTTCTCCATCTTTTTCTCAATCGTCACTTGATTCAGTTCTTCTACATGATTTACGATGATTTGACCTTTGAGTTCAGATTCCTCTACATCAACTCTCTCTAGGATTCCTTTTATGAATAATGTTTTATCCTCTAAAAAAAGTGGTTTGAAATCAGCATAAGTTCGAGGGAATGCCACGCATTCAATTTCGCCTGTCTGATCTTCAATCATAAAATTGATAAATTCTTCTTTCTTCTTTGTGAGTTTGATCATCTTTTTTGAAAGAACACCAGCAATTTCAACTTTTGATTTCGGTCGAACATCTTCTAAGTTCTCTATGTGAATCGGTTTTAAAGATCGTAGTTGTTCCGTAAATTTATCAAGCGGATGACCAGAAAGATAAAGTCCGGTTGTTTCTTTTTCTCTTTTTAGCAAACCGTCTAAATCCCACTCGATTCCATCTTTTGGTAAATTGAGCGCATAACCATCATTTACTCCGGAACTACCACCAAAAAGGGAAAATTGACCTTCTTTTTCCTCAGATTGTTTCTTTTGAGCAAAAGAGAGAATAGAATCCGTCGTTTCAAAAATACATTTCCGCGTAAAACCGAAGGAATCAAACGCGCCGCCTTGTGCCAATGCTTCCATAACTTTTTTGTTTGCAAGTCGTGTATCTAGATGTTTGGCGAATTCCTCGATATCTTTATATCCACCTGATGATCGTCTGTTCGCCAAAATATTTTCCGCAGCAAGTTCTCCGACCCCTTTTAAAGAAGACAGTCCAAATCGGATGGTCTTATCATCGGTAATTTCAAATGACAGACCTGATTCGCGTAAGTCTGGGCCAAGTATCCGTATACCCATTTCCTTCGCGTTGTTTATATATTTCACAACATCGGTTATTTTTGAGTGATCACCTGACAACAATGCTGTTAGATATTCGATGGAATAATTCGCTTTTAAATACGCTGTTTGGTATGTGACAAAAGCATAGGCAACTGAATGCGATTTATTGAAGCCATATTCCCCAAACTTTTCGAGTGTTTCAAATAGCTCAGTTGCTAACTTCTCATTGATTTTATTGGCACTGGCGCCTTTTACGAATTTTTCTTTGAGAGCAGGCAACTTTGACTTATCTTTTTTGGCCATCGCCTTACGCAAAACGTCTGAATCACCAACGGAAAATCCACCCATAATCCGTGATATTCCCATCACTTGCTCTTGGTAGACGATTACCCCATAAGTTTCTTCTAGCACTTGTGCAAGACTTTCGTGAGGAAATTGAACTTTTTTCTTTCCATTTTTTCTGTCTAAATAATCATCCAACATTCCCGATCCCATCGGGCCAGGTCGATATAATGCCAATAATGCGGCAATTTCTTCAAATTTTTGCACTTGCGCTTTCGCAAATAGATCACGAATTCCCGTAGATGAGTCAAGTTGGAAAATCCCTAATACATTCGCTTTACGTAATAGGCTAAATGTATTATGATCATCTAACGGAATTTTGTCGAGATTCAAGAGAACATCATGTCTTTTTTTTATCAGTTGCACTGCATGTTGAATCGTAGTTAAGTTTTTTAAACCTAAAATATCCATCTTAATGAGTCCGACTTGCTCAGACATATTTTTATCAAATTGTGTTACGATTGATCTGCCATCTCTACCGGCTTCACTAACTGTAGAAAGCGGAACTATGTCTTCAAGGGGAGAAGGAGCAATTACCACACCTGCAGCATGTCTTCCCACCTGACGGTAATTACCTTCAAGTTTTTGTGCTATCAAAAATACTTTTTTATTTAATTCTGATTTTTCGGCTAAATCCTTCAAATCCTTAGAAGTATCAAGAGCTTCCTGAATTGTTATCCCAAGTTTTTTAGGAAAAAGTTTACTCATCTCGTTCACTTCCGAGAATGGAACATTGAATACCCGAGCAACGTCTTTGATTGCCGCTTTTGCCGCGAGTGAACCAAAGGTGATGATTTGACCTACTCGATTTTCACCGTACTTTTGTTTGATGTAATTAATAACCTCTTCCCGTCTCTCGACACAAAAATCTGTGTCGATATCTGGCATATCCTTTCTGTCAGGGTTTAAGAACCTTTCAAAAAGTAAGTTGTACCGGATAGGATCTACATTTGTAATCCCGAGAGCGTAAGCAATGATGCTGCCTGCTGCAGATCCACGACCAGGTCCTACAGGAATCCCGGTATTTCTCGCAAAATTGATATAATCCTGAACTATAAGAAAATATCCCGCAAAATGCATATTACGTATAGTTTGCATTTCAAATTCTGTCCGATCTTTTATAACGGGAGTTATATCTATATATTTTTCTTTGATGCCGTCCCAAACGAGTTTTTCTAAATAACTATCTGTGTCGTAACCTGCCGGAACATCAAACGGAGGTAACAGTGGATTTCCAAATTGAAAATTAAGGGAACATTTATCTCGAATGGCGAGGGTGTTATAAAATGCTTGATCATGATCAGGAAAAATGGAAAACATTTCTTTCGGACTTTTAACATAGAAATTTTGATTGAAGCCGAATCTCATTTCATCATCGATATTCTTTCTCATACCGATGCGTAATAAAATATCTTGGGCCTCTCTATCATCTTTTGTTAAAAAATGTGAATCATTTGTTAGAACGAGTGGGATTCCAGTTCGTTTTGAAAATCCGATCACTGCTTCTGCGACAATTCTCTGTTCCGGAATGCCATGATCTTGTATCTCTAAGTAAAAATCTTCCTTTCTAAATATCTCATGAAGTTTGCCAGCTAACGCAAACGCTTTATCTTCTTTTCCTTCTAAAATCTTTCGATTTACTTCTCCAGCTAAACAAGCAGTGAGACAGACCAATCCTTCACTATGTCGTTCTAACAGATCATAGTCGATTCTCGGTTTGCGATAAAACCCTTCTGTAAAGGATCTACTCGCAAGTTTGATCATGTTTTTATAGCCTAACTCATTTTTACAAAGCAAAATGATATGATACGCTCCGCCATCTGCAATCTCATCCAATTCTGTTTCTGCAGAACGTGACGGCGTAACATAGAATTCACAGCCAATGATAGGTTTTACATCATGTTTGACGGCTTCTTTATAAAATTCGATGGCGCCATACATATTCCCGTGGTCTGTGATCGCGACAGAGCTCATTCCCAATTCTTTTACTTTCTTCATCAAGTCGGGGATGCGTATCGCACCATCGAGCATCGAGTATGTCGTGTGAAGATGTAAATGGGTGAAATCGTCCATATGGCTCAGGTGACATAGTAGCGAAAATGGCATCTCACGTAAAGTCTGCTTGGATTTTCGGATTAGGATTTTTAAGTGGGATTGACCAAAACTTGGAAAGGGGATCAGATTCCAACCTCAAAACCGAAAAGGTTTCGTCCAATTGGTCCAGAGGTTTTTTTCATGGAAATTATGCTGGTTCGTCACCCAGAGACTGTTGCTCCCAAGGGAATGTGCTACGGGAGATTAGACCTAGAGCTAAAACAGCCCGTAGAGGAAACGAAATCGAAGGTGGTTCAGGGCCTAATTTTCCCCCCTGATCGAATCATTGCGAGTCCTCTCCCTCGTGCCAAAAAGTTAGCTGATTCCCTCGCGAATCATTTTAATTTGAGGGAAGTTCATACTGACGAGCGTTTGATGGAAATGGATTTCGGAGATTGGGAGGGAAAAATGTGGGAGGAATTGCCTAAATACGAGACCAATCATTGGATGGAGAATTTTGTCCATACCAATGCACCTAACGGGGAATCTTTCGTAGAGTTACAAAAACGTGTCCTCAGTTTCGCAGAGGAATGGTGGCTTCATCCCGAGTATGCGAAAATCCATGAATTGGAGAACAAACGTTTAATGATTGTTTCTCATTCTGCGCCAATAAGAGTTCTATTGTGTCATAAAAATGGCCTATCTCTCGATAAAGCCTTTAAACTCAAAGTGGACTTCGGATCCGTCAATCATCTCTAGTCTTTTGATTTCTTTTCGCCCAAAGGCCCGAGTTTTGATAAGATCATTTCATTCACTAGTTTAGGATCTGCTTTTCCTTTTGTTTCTTTCATGACTGCGCCAACGATGGCACCAAGAGCTCGGTCCTTTCCGTTATTCCAAGCATCGACAGATTCTTGTTGCGCGGCTAAAACTCGAATAACGATCTCTTCAATTGCCTTGTCATCTCTCACCACTTTCAGGCCTTTTTCCTCTACAATGGCTTCTGGTGTAGAATCAGATGTAAGCATCTCTTCAAAAATAGTTTTCGCAATCTTACCTGTGATCTCTCCGCTGGCAATTAAGGCCACGAGCTTACCAATTCTTTTAGGGCCAACGGAAAACTTATCGATCGTTATATTCTCTTTGTTAACGATCCCAAGAACTTCATCCTTAACCCAGTTGGATGTTTTTTTCGCATCCTTCGAAATGGCTAGTGCTTCTTCAAAATACTCTGCGATCTCACGTTCGCTTGTCAGTACTTCCGCATCATACTCTGGAAGTCCCATTTCTTTGATGTATCTTTCTTTTTTTGCCCTAGGAAGTTCGGGCAAATGCCTTCTGATATCATCTATGTATTTATCCGTGATTACGATCGATGGTAAGTCTGGCTCGGGAAAGTATCGATAATCGTGACTCATTTCTTTGCTGCGCATCGGAATCGTTTTTAAGAGCGTTGCATCCCAAAGTTTTGTCATTTGTTTAAAGGATTCACCTCGCGAGTAAACATCCTTTTGCCATTCAATTTCGTAGTCGATGGCTTGTTTCACAGCCTTAAAAGAGTTTAGATTTTTAATTTCTACTCTTGTTCTAAATCCTTTCTCACCTTTAGGACGAATCGAAACATTCGCGTCGCACCGGAGGGAACCCTCCTCCATGTTACAATCTGATACTTGGACGTATCTAAGTAAGGTCTTTAACTCATTTAGGTATGCATATGCTTCATCCGAGGAACGAATGTCTGGTTCCGATACGATCTCGATTAATGGAGTTCCTGCTCGATTATAATCCACATAAGATCTGTTTACCGAATTATCATGAGAGTGTATTAGTTTTCCTGCATCCTCTTCCATATGGATTCGCGTAAGTGGAATGAATTTTTCGACCTCTTGTCCCTTCCATTTCACATGCAGGCCACCTTTCGTGGCATATGGCTTATCAAACTGAGAGATCTGATAACCTTTCGGTAAATCAGGATAAAAATAATTTTTTCGATCGAATTTGGTAAACTGTGTGATCTCACAACCTAACGCCAGTCCGGCTCTCACTGCCTTTTCTAAAACAACTTCATTTAAAACCGGTAGAGTTCCCGGAAGTGCAACACAAAGTGTTGAAATATGGGTATTTGGCGATCCACCAAATTCATTGGTCGCAGTAGAAAAGATTTTTGATAATGTGTTCAATTGAACGTGGACTTCAAGCCCAATGATTACTTCGTATTCCATGGTATAGAAACAGGATTTCTAGGAAAAATCCAGGTGGCAAATGAAAAACCCAAAATCAAACGTCAGAATTTTTTTGTAAAACCGACTTGTATAAATTTTTCTGTTCGTTAGAAATCGTGACTTCCCCATTTTGGTGGAGCTTCCGAGTGAAATCAGATAGTTCTCGGACTCGGTCTTGGAATGCTAAGCCAATTTTACGATCTTCAAAGGCAATGTGGGAGAGTAACCAGTTCTTTAAATCTTGGACCAAATGAGCCGCCGCGAGCCTATCCCCTTTTTTGTTCTCATCGTTTCTCAATTGGACAAAGTCAATGAATCTCTTGTGCTGAGCCATATGATTGGCAAAGTCTGTATAGCGAAAGTGGCGCATAATTCTGTCTTCGACGGAAAAATGGTTTTTTGTATAATCGATTGCCTGAAGCAAAATAGACTGAAGGACTTCTTTGGACGCTGTCCCAGAGGCAATAGCTTTGTCTAACTCGACAATCATCTTTAAAAGCCAAATATGCTGTAGATCAATGATGGGAATGTTAGTCGCTAAGTTATATGTATTCCAAATTTTCCGTATATCATAGACGATATCTGTTGATTCCGAAGTTTGTACCTGAGCCGCTTCTTCGGATGCGGAAATATTCTGATAGATCAATAACTGTTCTTTCGAGATTTTATATTTTTTCTCCTTTAATATCTCGTTTGTATATTTATTAACCTTGATGCCTTGTTTTTGAAAATAATCAGCATAATCAGCATCATCATGTAAGATATGTTGGACGAGCCATTTTTTTAAAATCTGCAGCAAACCGAGAGCCGCGACTTCATCGTTCTCTGCTCCGCTGAATTTTTCAGCTAACTTTTCTACAAATGCCCTATGTCCTAGGACGTGTTTATCAAAATTAGGATAATTAAAGTGACTGAGGATATCTTCTTCCAGTGCAAAGTGTTCTGAAACATACTCCAGGGCTCGCGTAAAGGAAAGTTTTACCTCTTCTGAAAAAGAATCAAGCGTTACGTCTGTTAATGCTTCTTCGAGGTTTAAAATTGTATGAACTAACCAGAGATGTTGGAGGTCAATGATGGGAATACCCAGACTAAATGGCTGGCTAAACCAAAGTTTTTTTAGTTCTTCCAATTCATGTGTCGGATCTTTCGTCATTTTCCTACAAGTTTGTTGACCAGGCGGTCAGGGTCATTTGATTTTTTTTTAAAATTTTATTCTCTTTCTAATTTTCAACCAGATTTACTCAGTTTACTTGCAACATCATAAAGAGGTGCATTCAATTCTGGATCAATAATATAGATAATTCTTTGAGTAGAAGATGTTTGGGCGCTTAAATCAGTAATCGCTTTTCTACGATCCATTTTCACTTCGCTTGAATCAAAATCTTCTATGTAATACTTAACCCCTCTCTTAAATATCGGCTTGATCGTACATATTCTTTGGATTTTTGGACGAGTTTGATATCGGTCAAGTTCTACAACCTGGCAAATATCAAAATGGGCTCTCTTCTCAGAATCTATCGATGCTGTAATAACAAAATCACCTAGATTTATAATATTCTCATTATTGGTAAGACTCGCCCCCACGTAATCTAACAAATGCCTAATATTCTTATTACTATAAGAAAAGAAAGAGTCATTCACAATTACTTTTAACGCAGTCGCAGATTTAAAGGCAGCACGCCAGGGCTGGTTCGAAGTGAGGGAAGCATATTCACTTGCTAGAGATAAAATGGCAATGTCTTCCTCGAAATTTACGGAGGAAACATTACTCTCTTGGATTCTCAATTGTGCTTCAATGTCCTCTATGATTTTTTTCTTACTCACATCTTTGACAAATTTGTCCCGAACAGCCATTAACCTATTGAAAACTTGTTTTGTATCAGGAAAATTATTATTCAGACCATTTCCTCGAAAAGGCCGATGATGATTTAGCACGAGAGTTCGAACTTCTGTTGGAATATCAGAAGCAGACAATGTCATTAAATAACTCAAAGTCGGATGCTGTTGGATCAATGCATATTCATCTTTGGCAAGGACAGGACTATCGCTGAGATTCAATTTAGTGTATCCAATATCTGCAAGAAAACTTGCCGTCATGATTGCAAGATGGTCTTTTTTATTTGGTTTTTTGTCCTCGTCGGCGACGATCTTTTTAGTCCGAACTTTCATTCCCATCGCAACAATAGTTCGTTTTGTCATCAGTTCGGATTCGAGTGGAACTCCTGCGACATTCAAGATTTCTAATATGTTAAAGAGTCCATGTTCAAAATCAGGATTGCTCGTAAAATCATCCAGTACGGCATTCATAGATTTTTGGACACGTGCAGAATGTTCAATAGAAAAGGTTTCTTTGCGAAGATCGTTCAAAAGGGAAGCAGATTGTTTCGCAAATTCTATCGTTTTTTCTGAGTCAAATAATTTGACATTTTTCGCATCTGACTCGGGCGATTGCCCTACTTTAATTTTATTGTGCTCGGATGCTTGGTAATAAGCACCTTGGAGTTCAATTCTCAAAAGTTTGCCGAAATCATCCTCCGTCGGATTTCTTTTTTTCGGCATGAGAAGTTTTCCGTCTTTATCATAAAGGTCGACGGAGATATATTTATTCTTTCGAAAGGTATTTAGCGTATCCTCACTGAATTCAAACTGAACTAGATGATCATTGGATACTGGTTCCTGGTGATTCAAAGTTTCCGCCTTAAGCAAATGAGGAAAAAAAAGCCCTCAATGGAAGCTTTTTACACTCAAGCTATAGGACGAAACTATATTTAGAATCCAAATAGAATAAAATCAAAATTGCGGCCGAAAACTACCCTAAAAGTTTAGTTCATTCCACAATTTTGACAGAATTCAACCGCATTTTCCCAAAAAAAGGGACATGGACTATACAAACCACTTTGTAGTCGTATTTACAATGAATCTCACAAAACCATTGTAAGGTGGATACATAAGAGTCGGCATGGAAAGTTTCGGGGATTGCAAAACGGATCTTTCGTGAGAAAAGGCTTTGAACCCGAAATGACCATGATAACTTCCATGGCCAGAATGATTGATCCCTCCAAAAGGAAGATTGGAATTCACAAGGTGCAAAATGACATCATTGATGACAGATCCGCCAGCGGAAGTCCTTTGAAGGATATACTTAGATGTTTTGTTGCTGTCAGAAAAAATATACAATGCAAGTGGTTTTGGTTTTGAGTTAATAATTCCGATCGCATCATCTAGAGAGTCATAAGTCACAATCGGCAAAAGTGGTCCGAAAATTTCATCCTCCATAATGCGGGATGTTAAGGGAACATCTATGAGAATTGTAGGTGCGATGAAGTTTTCATTTGCATTTACCTTTCCGCCGTATGCAATTTTCGCTCCCTGTTTTACTGCTTCATCTATATAACCTGAAACTCGAGCAAAGTTTTTTGGATTGATGATACGGCAAAAATCTGGGTTGGTTTGAAAGTCATCTTCTTTCGATTTAAAAAACTTTTCTGTGGCGACTTTTGCATATTTCACGAAAGCATCTACTTTGGATTTCGGTATCAAAACATAATCTGGCGCAACACAAGTTTGTCCTGCGTTTAAGAACTTGCCCCACATGATTCTTTCTGCAGCGAGTTTCAAATCTGCATCTTCTGCCACTATTGAAGGAGATTTACCACCTAACTCTAATGTAACAGTAGTAAGATGTTTTGAAGCAGCTTCCATCACTACTTTCCCTACAGGTGTAGAACCTGTAAAAAAGATATGATCAAATGGCATCTCTAAAAGAGCAGTCGAAACTTTTACGTCGCCATCAAAAACAGCGACTTCATCTTCAGCAAAAATTTCTTTCACTAAATCTTGGATTACTAACGAAGTATGAGGAGTAAATTCCGAAGGTTTGATCACAACTGTATTCCCAGCACTAATCGCAGCAGCTAAAGGAGCAATCGCTAAATAGAAGGGATAATTCCATGGTGCGATGATAAGGCAAACTCCCTTAGGTTCGTAAACCAACTTACTTGTCGCTCCGAACAAAGTGATGGGTGTACTTACATGAACTGGTCTCATCCAAGATTTTAAATGATGAATGGCATCGTTGATTTCAGAAATACTCGGCAAAATTTCTGAAATATCTACTTCGGCAGCTGACTTATGAAAATCATTATATAATGCTTTTTGAATCTCTGGCTGGAATTTAAAAATTCCTGCTTTTAATTTTTTTAATTTCTCGATTCTTTCCTTGGCAGTCGAGAGACGAAGCTCTAGAGCCTTTTTTTTCTGTGCTGGGAAAATGCGAGCGATGTCACTCGGAGAAAAACTTTTGAGGTCTTTGGTTTGGATATGGGTTCCATTGGATGATTTCGAAATTGTTGCTTGGCTCATGGCTTACTCCGTAGACTGACTCTCGTTCATTTAGACTTGGAATACAAGGATTTTTTTGAATTTTCAATCTAATCCTCAGATACGGCTTCGGAAAAATAGGTAAACAATCACAATCCACTTGTCCCCCTGCACTTATCGTCAGCCGTTTAGAAAAACAGCAATCGTTTCTCTAAAAAAGAACTGTTCCCAGATTTGTTCCCTATGCCATCTAACTAGCCTTAATCTAGAGCAATGTGCGAGCTCCTTTTTAAAGAAAAAACGACTCCTAGCAGAGATCAGTGAAAATGGGATTCGGGATGAAATATTGATCACAATCTTTCTTTCTGATACAAAAATTGGTTTGTACAGAGATTGGTTTTTGCACATGATGTCCTCTAAATGCCAAAGATTCCGGGAAAAAATCGAGCCGCGCTTGCCTACCAAATCCTGGGTCGTTTCCTGCCAGATGAAGTCTTTGAACACCTAAAGCCGGAAGAAATCGAAAAACTGCTAGAGAAGGTAGGTACCAATCTCAAACCCAGCGCCAAGGATGAAAAAAACATCCTGCTCTCTTTCACTCAATTTTTGCAAAAGAAAACCGCGACAAGCGCCAGTCCCAAAACCGCTCCGCCTGAAAAACCGCTTATTTCCGAATTTGCCCTTTTTCCTTCGGAAGAAGAGAATATGGTTAAAATTTTAGAAGGGATGCTCCTGGAAGAAACAAAAGGTGTCACTTTTGTGGACAAATTGGCAGAAAAATCGAGCGCGGAGCTCTCAGCGCTTGCCAATGAAGAAAGTCCTCTCGTGATTGCACGCCTCTTAGCGTTTGCCAGTCCAGAGGAAGCAGCGGAAGTTATGGGTCAGTACCCAGATTCTCTTCGCGAGGAGATTATTTTCGCCCTCTCCCAAATTGATTTTCATTCTGAGCGTGAGCGAGACGAACTCGATCGATTTTTACGCTTCAAATCGGAATTGATTGCGAATAAAACACCAATGGGTAAAATCCGGAGTCGTAAGGCAAAAACAGCCGGGGAGCTACTCACAAGGCTTCCTTTGCAACATTCTCAAAATTTAATTGAACGAATTCAGAAAAAAAGCCCGGAGTTTGCCGAAACTATTATAGAACACTATTTTCGTTTGGAGGATCTTCTTTACCTTGGTCGTACGAGTTTGACCAGGTTTTTAGCTGAGATCCACCCACTTGTCATCGCGTGTGCTTTAAAGGGAGTTGAAACTTCTTTCAAAGATTCTATTTTTGAAAACTTAGAAGCATGGCTTGTGAAAGATATTCGTTTGGAATGGGACTCGCTCGGACCCGTTTCACTCTTAGAGATTGAAGAAGCCCAAAGAGGCATTTTAGATCGCTTAAGAGAGGATATCGAAGAAGGAAAAGTGAAACTTTGGAGAATGAAGTAAGGTTATGGCAAAACTAGTATTTAAACCCATTCAAATTGCCGACTTACAAGAAGAAGTTGAAATTCAACTTCCTGATAAGTATAAAAAATTTCATAAATCAGAAGAGCAAGATGACTTCGAGATAGACCAAGAAGGAAATATCATCGAGCAGTACCAGGGTCCTTCCATTGAGGAGATAGAGGCCGAACTTTCCAGGTACAGACAAGAAACAGAAGAACAAGTCCGACAGTTATTAGAAGACGCCAAAAAAACTTCCAAAGACATCGAAGAGGAAGGTAGAACAAAAGCCTTTCAAATGATCCAGGACTCTAAAGAGAAAATCAAACTCGAAGAGGACTCTGGACGCGCCAAAGCAGAACAGATCTTAGATCGTGCCAAGATGGAAGTCGAACGTATGATCAAAGAAGCCGAGATGAAGCAGGCAGAGATCGAACATGAGGCGTATCAAAAAGGCTACGATGCAGGTCGAGAAGTAGGTTTTAAGAAAGGTCAAGGGGAAGTAAAACGCCTCATCGATCGACTTGGAACCATCATTGGAAAGGCGATCGACATTCGTGAAGAAATGATCGCAGCGTCAGAAAAACAAATGGTGGAAATGATTTTAGTCATTGCTCGTAAGGTAATCAAAGATGAAATCATTGAACGTAAAGAAATTGTCCTAAATAATATTCGTGAAGCTATGAAGAGAATCAAAGATAGAGATAGGATTGACATTCGAGTTAATTTTGCCGATCTTGAGCTCACGACTGCCCACAAAGATGAGCTTATCAAACTTATGGAATCTCTTCGTAAGGTTAACATCTACGAGGATTCTCGTGTGGATCGTGGTGGAGTTATCATCGAAACAGATGTCGGTGCTATCGATGCTAGAATTTCCACTCAACTTAAAGAAATCGAAGAAGCGATCAGAAACGTCGAACCGATATGATTCGTATTTCCAATCTCATCAAATTGGCATTAGTCTTCCCGCTAATGTTAGTCAGCCTAACTTCGGAAATTTATGGAGAATCCTGTGGAGCATTTATTACTTCATGGGAAAATCCTATTCCACTTGTCGACAATTGGCAGTTTCGCAAAGGAGATAATCTTGATTGGAGAGATGAATCTGTAGAAGAAAGCTTTTGGGTTCAACGTTCCGTTCCAGATTACGGAATTTCGAAAACTGAAAACCTAACTGGCTATCATTGGTATCGATGCACCTTTGTACTACCTGAAAATTTTTCCGTTCCGATTGAACCTGTTGCTATCAAAATAGGAAGGATACGAGATATCGATGAATTTTTCCTCAATGGCGTTTTGATCGACCAGACAGGCTCTGTTTTACCGAAATTAGAAGTAGATTTTCAAAAAGTTCGAATTTACTCACTGCCATCGCACATTTTAAAAGCAGGTACGAATGTCATTGCAATCCGTATTTATGCTGCTACGAATTTAAATGGACTTAAAGAGGCACCTTTAATTTACAAGGAACGAGCATTACGCGATCAACTATTCACTAGCGAAATATTTGCAATGATCTGTGGATATGTATTCATTTTTATGGGACTTTATTTTCTTGTGGGATCGATTGTCCGTGGTCGTAGTGGAGAGAATTTTTTCTTTGCATTATTTTCCATCTTTATCGGGTTTTATGTTTTACTAAGAACCCAACATCGCAATATTCTATTTGATAGTTTTACCTGGTCTTACGTAACAGAACTTTTGTTACTTATTAGTTTACCATCCCTATTCTTAAATTTTTTACATCAATATTTAAGAGTAAAGCGCAATCTAATTCTAATCGGATATGAAGTATATCTTGGTGTATTATTCATTGTTACACTTTTTTTTCGAACACCAAAATCTTGGATTCTGGTTATAGCGTTGTTTAATTACGCACTCCCTGTTGCATTGGGTCTGGCATCATTTATTTTCATTCGTTATGGGAAAGAGATGATTGGAAGATTAAGATACATTCTCATCGGTCTCGCATGCCTTCTTCCGACGATCTTAATCGATAGCGCCTCCGCCCTGGAACTCATTTCTTTTCCTGGAACAATTTATGTAGGTTTTCTTCTCTTTCTGGTCATGATTTCCATCCAACTCTCAAATGACATGGTGTTAGGTCTTCGTAATTTCATGGATCAAGAAAAAGAACTGATTCAAATGGAACGAGTGAAGACTGGCTTTTTGTTAAATCTCTCAAGTGAATTTAAATCTGGTATGGAAAAAATTCAATTGGCCATTCAAAGAATTTCGAGTCCACCAAAACCTTCAGCAAAATCAAAATCAAAATCAAAAACGGAAACTCAGGGATCCTTGGATGTTGTAAAACAGGCTGAAGATCATATATCGTACATGGGGTATATGGTGGAAGAGGCGTTGCTATTAAAACAAATAGAAGAGAAAACTTACATTCCTAAATGGGAAACCTTTTCGATTTATAAATTGATTCGCGACTGTGTATCCTCTATTGAAAATCATCTCGGTCAAAAAAGAAAGAACCTAACGATAGAAGTTAAACCTGAATCTTTAGAAGTATTCCAAGCACCAGATCTCATTTTTGTAATGATTCGAAATTTAGTGGAAAATGCTTACATCTATACAGATATAAAAACGGAAGTAAATATCGAGTTTTATTCTCAGAATGGGTTTTATCACCTAATTGTAACTGATGAAGGACTTGGTATGAGCCAGATAGAGATGGAAACGATTTTCCAGAAATTTGTGCGCGGTTATAAAGAAGCGAAAGGGGGAATCCCAGGTGCCGGCATCGGTCTGACGTTAGTTGAGGCAACAGCACAATACTTAGGTGGCACCGTTTCTTTAAAATCAGCTGAAGGGATGGGAGCCAAATTTATCGTGAGAATTCCAGAACAAGGAAAAAGATCATGATAAAAAAAATATTCTACTTCGTTGTTTTAATCTACTCATCTTTTTTCTTTTTAGATTGCAATCGAAAAAACGATGATTCATCCGTTGCCGTTTCTCTAGCCGGTGAGGATTGGGGGGTTTTGTTCGATCAATCTGCAGACGTTCTCAGTCCTGAATTTAATACAAGCTTATTAGAATTAACGACGATTCCTGGGAATTTAAGAAATCTAAATCGATCCTATCGTGGACCAATTTGGATTCGAAAATCATTTGATATCACCAAAGACCAGCATGAAAGGACATTAGCTTTAGAACTTGGACGAGTTTATCAAACAGATGAAACTTTTATCAACGGTGTATTGATAGGAAAAGGAAATTCACCATTTGGCGAAAATCCGATGGAGTATTCATTTGGTCGCCCTCGCATATATCCAATACCACATAACTTAATCCTGGAGGGTGAAAACACTATCGTCATCCGTATTGACTCTGATTTAACAACTTCGGCTGGTATCATCACCGGTCCCATCAGAGTTGTCTCCTATCAGGAAGCAGTGGAGGCAAAAAATTACGAATCTCTCGTGGAACTCATATTTGTCGGTTTTTATCTATTTATCGCATTATTTTTCTTCATTAATTTTTTTAAGATGAGAGATAAAAAAGAGTATTTCAGTTTTAGTATTCTAGCTCTCATTTTCTCAGCGTTTGAATTATCTAGAAATGAAGCCCGATTTTTCATCGGTGACTATTTTACTTTTTTTAAATTAATTGAGTATGGATTTCTATTAATACTGCCTTATGGTTTTTTAAAATTTATTCAAGATTTTTTCGAACTAAAACCCTTCCGTTTACAATTAATCTATTTATTATTTCAATCTGTTTTCTTTCTGATGTTTGTAATTGTCCCGCGACCTGTATTTTGGTACAACTTCATTGGTTACTGGGATATTCATTTATTTTTTATCGTAGGTTATGCGATCTATCTTACAATTCAAAAAATAAAAGATAAAATTAGAGGTGGATGGATCCATCTTTTTGCTCTCATTTATTTATTTTATGCGATTCTTAAGGAAGTAGCAATTGAAAGAGGTTACCTAAATGCTACTTCATCACTGGAAACCTCGTTTTTAATTTACCTCATTCTGATGACTCTTGCTCTCAGGTTCCAATTTCTCATCATGAAACGTAAGTTATTGATGCGTTTTGACAGGCTTAAAGAAGCTGATTCTCTTCGAGAAAAAATATTTTTCTACATGGATGCGATGATCAGCCAACCCCTCACTCAAATGAAGGAAAAGCTAAAAGAATTCAGAGAAAGCAAAGAAAAATCTAAAGAAAAAGTGCTCATTAAGGAAGTGAATCAAATTCATAATTCAATTGATTCGGTGATGGATGATATCATCGAATTATCTCGACTAGAAGTTATGAAGGAAGTTCCTTTCAAAGATCAGGTAAATTTTATTAGCTTCATCAATGATGTAATCCCAGATGAAAAAATTACGTATTCAATTAAAGTACACCCTGAAACAGAAATTTATAATAGTCTGGATTTAGTAAATTCAATCGTTGTTAGATTAGTTGACTTTCCTCCATTTACAGAATTTTCCCACAATGACTTAATTATTACTCAGGATTTAAAAGGAAATGTTCACTTTCGTTTTTTACTCTTCCATTCTAATCCGAAAGTCACAAACCGGCTTTATAATGAAATGATGGAGAATTATAAAGCTCTCACTCCAAATAAGGTAAAATGGGCAATCATTCAAGAGATTGTTCGATTACTCGATGCCAAAATGGATTTTAAGATTATTAAGAAAAAATATCTGAAGATCGATTTAGGATTGTTAGCAAGCGCTCCTGAAGAAAAAATCAAATCGCATACTACGGTTAAAGAGACACCTTCAGCAGGAAAACAAAAAGAAGACTGGAAAGTTACTTTGAAACGTATTTGGGAAAAAGTAAAAACAATTCAGATAAAAATGCCTACTTCAAAAAAAAGAAAGTAAATCTTTCAATATCTTAAATTCATGTGAAGGCTGTTTCAGATTACCAGGTCGATCCAAGATACGTACGTCCATACCAGCCGCATAAGCTGCGTTTGCTTCCTCCACGATATCTGTGAAAAAAACACAATCAACTGCTTCCACGTCCAAATGGTGAGCAATGTTTAGATAACTTTGTGTTTCCTTTTTTCCGCCCATCGACGTATCAAAGTACTCGTTAAAAAAGCCTGTTAAATCCCCAAAATTTGAATATTTATAAATAAGAATCTGAGCTTGGATACTGCCCGATGAATAAACGTAACAAGGTAAATTTTTCGATTTTGCAATTTTGAGAAACTCGGAGACATCAGGAAAAAGTGTACTTTTGATCAAACCTTTCTCATATCCATCATTCCAAATTTTACCCTGAATTTTTTTAAGAGGACCAAACTTACGATCCACATCAATCAAATAACACAAATAAGATGGTATTTCTCTTTTAGAGAAGGATACCATTTTCGGAAAAAGTTTCAGGAACTCTGGATTCGCAGATACAATATCTCGTTCAAATTCTTGTTTCATTTCTGTAAACTCGTGAATATCAAACTCATAGGTTTCTAAAAAACTTACAATTCTTTCACGAGCAAATGGAAACAAGACATCATGTACAAAAGAAATCGGGGCCGTTGTGCCCTCAATATCAATCAAAAAGAGTTTCATTTTGATGTTCCAGAGATTTCCAATTCCCACTGTTTTCGCATATTTTGTTCATCTTTCTCATAATTGAAAATAATGAGTAACCAAGCCAGTGAACAGGGAATCCAAAATAGAATGGAAAATGAGAGTGCAAGTCCCCTATCGGGAGTTAAACCTAAGATGATGGCAGACATTGCTGGACCCAGCCCCTTACCCAAATCATCTGTTAGGTTATAAATAGAAAATATCGCGCTTCGTGCTTTGGGAACATTTACATTGAGTAAAACGGCACGCACATTAGCACCTGTGATTGAGATCAAAATACCAGTAAAAATGTTCAATAGTAAAAATGCTGCAGAATTATGAATGATGCCTTGCGCATATAAAAGCATGATAGCTGGAATCACACCTACCATTGTTGTCACCATACATAGAATCGGTTGATACTTCTTGTTTCGATTGTATAACCATTGCCCAATCACCCCACCAAAAAAAGTACCGATAAATACGCCCACTGCTGCAAACGTAAGCAGACCTGATGCTTCCGCCTTACCGAAACCATATGTATGTTCATAATAATCTACAAGAAAGACGAAGAAAACTCCCCAAGGGATGCAGCCAGGCAATCCTTGTAAGAATATTCCTAAATTTGTTTTGTTCTGGAATAAAATCTTAAAATCATTCAAGGAGATTTTATGTGCTAATTCATCCTCTGAAATTATATCCTCTGCACCCCCTCTCTTTGGCTCTTTACAGAACAAAAGATAGATCGCAGCGAAGAAAAAGGAAGGCACAGACATATAAATAAAAGAAGCTCGCCATCCATTGATCGGATCTGCTTCACCTAATATCCCACCCATTAGCTGACCGACACCAATTCCGAGTCCCATGGCAAGTGAGACAAATCCCGAGGCAACAGCACGAGAATGAGAGGAAAAATAATCACCAATGATACTAAATAGGATAGGGAAAATTCCACCAAGGCCAAAGCCGCATAGCGTACGCAATACGAGAAATTGGTTATAATTCTCTGCGTATGCAGTAAAGAAACATGGCACTTCGCCTAGTAAAACTGTAATCAATAAAAGGTTTTTTCGCGAAAAGGTTTGCGATAGATAGCCCATCGAGAGAGAAACGGTTCCACCTAATATAAAAAATAGGATCGGAATCAGTCCACCCATCTTCCAATCAACTTCCTCGGGATTCGTGATACCAAGGGAAGCGGCTATATTTTTCATGTTCGGTGCAATCAAATTTTGATCGCCGAAAAGAAAGAAAGCCATTCCTAAGATGACCCAAAAAGCTAGTATCCCCCGAGGTCCGTGACCAGCTAACTCTTCTAATCCGACAAATCTAAGCAGTGTTTTTTTAGGGGGAGATGTTATGGTCATTATGTGGTCACCTTATTGAATGATTTTTTATACACAAATAAGAATGACAATGAGAAAAATAAGGCCAAAAAGCCAATTACCGCAAAAGTTGCAGTATCCCAAGACGTAAGAATCGTCCCATTGACTACTTCAGGATTTCCCTTCAATGTCGCGGGAACAGGTTTACCCCCAATAAATTTCAGCAGCACAATTTTCGGATCACTCGCCGCGGTGACTGCATATGCACTTAGCCCCTGAGGAATATCTTTTTCTAGTTTTGTTAAAGTACCTGGTCCTGTGAGCTCAATTTCCATGTCGGAAGGTTTAACAAATATTGGATATGCTCCTGATTCTCCTTCGATTAACAGGCGTTCCGAAATTTCTCCTGAGTCCGTTTGTATCAAATAGGATACTTGAAGTTCTGATAAACCTGGCAAAACGGCTCGATCTAGAATTTTCCCTGCATTTTTGCCTTCCGGTGTTGGCAAAGGGATCGCCATTTTAGAACCTGGCTGTTGGATTTGTGCATATACTTCTTTGGCATCTTTTGGCACAAAGTATTCGATCGGTTTCTCTATCGAAAGGAATGATTTTTGTGGAGACGTTTTGTTCTCGATGAGAAAAAGTTTAAAGACTCGTAATCCATTTTTTTCTCGTATGACTTGCATTAAACTTTTTACACCAACTTTATCCCATGAGTCTGTCATTTCAAAAACAGTTACCTCTTGGGGTGAAGTTCGAAACCTCGCGACTGGAGGAATCATCTTATTATAATTAACTCCACGGTAAACGACTTGGACAAGAATGGGTGCCCCTTCCGGTGCCTCAATCGTAGGAAATCTAAAATTCCCTACTTGTGGTCCTAAATCCGCGAGTGGCAACATCGCTCCTTGCAAGGCAAGTAACTTAATTGAATCTGCTTTGCCTGGTCCGCCTGTCGTACCATTTTTTAAAGTGCCAAAGATCGTTACTTTTTCCGCATAACCAGAGCTAGTAAGAAGAAAAAAAAGAAGAAAAAATTTCGAAATATTAAGAAACATTGTCCTTTGATTCTTTGTCTCACCTGAAAAAATCCAAGTGAAAAAATGACCTATTTAAAAAATTTAGAGGCGACACGAAAACGTCTAAAGACAACACTTTTTAATGGGTAATTATAGGATACAATGCCTCATATGAAGCAACCAAGTGAGATCGTTCACAATTCCTCGAAAGAAGAGCGAGATATCCTTCTCGAATACCAGAACATCGATGTCTCCAAATTAGAGACCATCAAAGTTTTAGGTATTCCTATAGATAATGTTACTACAGATGAAGCGATCGCTAAGTTATTTAGGATTCTTGAAAAAAAAGAATCCATGCACTATGTTCTATTTGTTGATCCGATCAAACTGATGCGTATGCGTCCTCATAAACCGTTACATCGGATTACCGAAAAAGCAGGAACTATCCTGGTAGAAGGCGCTGGGATCAATTGGATGAGTTCCGGACGGATCAAAGAACGTGTTACACCGATTGCCGTCATGATGGATTTAATTCGACTGGCTGAATTGAAAGAGTTTACGATCTTTATTTTCGGCTCTAAGGATGAGACGATCGAAAGAGTTTTCTTTAATTTGACTCGTCACTTTCCTCGCGTTCGTATCGTTGGAAGACAAGCAGGTCATCTCGATAGGCAGAGAGAGATGCGGGTCAAAGAAGCGATTCGAAAAACGGGACCCGATATCATTTTCCTTGCCATGGATTTTCCAGAACAAGAAATATGGATCGAAAACAATACTGGCTTTTTTGGTAAGGCTCTCGTTGTGGGAGTGGGCGGCGCACTGGATATGTTATCTGGAGCGGATAAAAAAGCGCCTGATTACTTTAAATCCCGAGGTCTCTCTTGGTTGTGGAGAATCATAGCACGGCCCTATCGAGTGAGGCGAATGTGGGAAACAATCTACTTTTTATTATTAGGTCTGATCGAGAGATTTAAATACAAAGGCTAAGTTTAAATTCTTAGCCTTTCTTTCGAATTAAAATTATTTCATGTCCTTAATCTGATCCAACGTTGGCGGCAACCAATCTTCTAACAATGGCTCTCTTTCGATTCTTGTTCTAGCAAAAACAAGGTCTTTGTTTGAGGTGGCGATTTCACTCACCATCCCTATTCTTCTTGCTGTCTCCATCGCCTTCCAATAAAATTTGAGTGCATTGATTGTTTCTTGTTTTTTCTCGTAAACAGCACCAATGTTATTGTAGAGTGCTGTTAAGCTTTGATAGATTTCTTGATGATCTGAATTTTCTGGCTCCAACCTACCAATTGTAAGTTCTCTTTCCTCATAATCATCTTTTAGTTTCAGATAATTGCCTAAAGCTGCATTGTACTGGCGTGTATAGTAAAACGAATTTCCTTTGCCCAAAAGTAGAGTTGGATTATTATAAATATCTTCATCTGGCAATTCAGCCCAGTAGTCTAAGGCAGAAGCAAATTCACCTGAGTTATAATCGATCCATCCCAAATAATAATTTACTTCACGAAGCATCTTCGGATCACTAGAGATACCACCTTCTGCATCTAGCGCTTGTTTGAAGTAATCTTTAGCATTGATGAGTCCATTTCTTCTAGAGGTTTCTTCTGCTGACAACTGACCGAGACTTCTCGCAGGATATATTTTTTTACCAGGAAAATCTCTTACATTGTCCACTTTGTTTACGCCAGCGGCTGTGAGGAAGGCAATCTTACCTTTATCAAAATAGATTCTACCAGGTTTTCCTTCCAGAAGAGTTTCGTCTTCGTCACGTTCCCCTAGTTTCCCTTTGTGTTGATTGTATCTTGCTTCCGCTTCCGAAAGTAAACTTTCGGCTTCCACGATATTCTCAACCTTCATATAATACTCTGCCATTAGTAAGACAGCTAAATAATGACGTTCATCATAAGTGGCAGCAAGCTCCAGTTGTTTTAAGGCGCGACTGGCTTCTTCTTGTTTAAAATAAAATCTGGCACGCTGGTAAAATCCTTCTGCAAATTTGTTTCCATTTTCTTTGCCATAAACTATGTTCAGAAGATATTCTACGTTATCGTCGATTTCCATTCCCGATACTTGGTCTTCAGGATTGATGTTGTATTTGATCCGGACATTCTCAGAATCTAAATCGATATAGAAGGAAGCTAATTTTGCCAAAATGGCAAGGGAAAGCTCATCTTCAATGTCTAAAGCATTTCTCACTTGCCTATGATGATTTAAGACATATTGTGGATTTCCATCTTTTTTCCACATTTCTATATAAGTAGATAGTATCCCACCATGGCCAATTGGATCTTTTGGATATTTTTCTATGATATCATTGTAATATTTAACAGCCGTTCCAAATTCTTTTTTGTTGTAAAAAATTCTAGCTATTCCAGCCGTCGCATCCACGTTATGTGGATCATTCGAATCAGTAAACACGCGTTTAAAATATTCGATAGCGAGATGATCATTTTTATATTTTTTTCTGGAGGATCCAGGAGGAACTTCAATAAAATCTCTTCTATTAAAAGAATGAAATCTACCCAATGCTAAGTATGTTTCTACATCATGGAGATTATATTTTAACCGGGATGCAATGTAAGCACCTGCCTTGATTACCTTCCTAGGAACTTTGTCTTGGGAAATCAGTGAAAATTCTTGTTCGATGAAATGTTTTTTTCCGCCATGATCAACCCCAGAATCCTGCCATTGCGATTTGGCTGCCAAAGAAATATTAGGAACTTCTTTTCTTTTTTCCCAAGATCTGACATGTTCTTTGTCCGCAGGTTCATAACCAAAATCTGGTTCTACTTTGCCGAAACATTTTTCAAATGCTTTATCATACAAACCCACTTTGGTATATGAATCACAGAATTTATTTAAATATCTTAAATTAAAAGGGTCAATTTCTTCGCCCTTGTTAAAATAATTTTCAGCATCTGTTAATAATTTTTTCTTTTCCTGCGCATCCGTTTCATGGCGATACTCTTCAATTTTTTCGAGACCCAAGTCATACTGTGCACCAGCCATTCCAGGAATGATTACATATTTATAAATAGAAACGAGTGTTACGACAAGAAATACTGCCGCAGCCGACGAGATCACTGTTTTTCGAATGAGTTCTCTTCTTCGAACTGCGCCTTCTTTCGTGTAGGCGTCTTTACTCGCGATGATTGGAACACCATCTGCTGAAAATTTCCCACTTGTATCTGTTAACTCTACTTTCTCACCGAGTAACGAACCTAAAAATGAGGCAACATCTTCAGGTTTTTGCTGAGCTTTAATAAGCTCTATGATTTCTCTTTGGTTTTTAACCGGAACACGATTGTTAACAATCGTATCTATGATCGTTCGTCTGAGTTTAGGAGGGTATTTAACTAACTCACGTTGAATGATCGCAAGATCTTCATCGGCTAAGCTAGCATCTAAATCTTCTTCAGGTTCCTCTTCTTTGCCCAAAGAATTTAAATCATCTTCAATGCCACTTCCGCTACCAAAATCATCAGCGCTATCCATTGAGGATACAGGCATATCATCCAATGATGGTGCAAAATCATCGAAAGATGCGGATGGCCCGCCCAAATCATCGTCGAGACCTGGAGGTTCCATTCCCACGCCGAGATCACCAAATGGATCATCGAAACCACCGGAAGGAGAAGAAGCATCTTCTGGAACGACAGGTGTTGGTTCATCAAAACCCGCGCCTAAATCATCGAATTCAGAGCTTGTTTCTGCAGGCGCGTCGCCTAAACTTGCGAATGGGTCATCGCCAAAATTTTCGGAAGCTACTGGCTCATTTCCAAGATCACTAAACGGATCCTCGCCTATACTTGCCTCGGAAG
>Ga0075156_10000069_pt1 | contig 45115 bp, 37 predicted proteins | sample JI81AbrownDNA_FD_70966 | JGI IMG/M metagenome (GOLD analysis project Ga0075156, IMG submission 70966) | Wastewater effluent complex algal communities from Wisconsin, to seasonally profile nutrient transformation and Carbon sequestration -... | ecosystem: Engineered > WWTP > Effluent > Algae...
GCAAATTTACAAAACTGTTCTCGGATAAATCCGATATCGACATACATCGCGATTGTAAAAAATCCAATGAAGTAAGCGTATGTTTTGGAAAAGAAGGATAAGTTCGCGATATCTCCTGCCATCTCATACGGGTTGACGAAATATCCTACCCAATGGAAGGAAGCGATAAAAGAAACAATCATCCATAACGTGTAAACCAAATACTTTTTGGCGACAGGAGCATCTTTTTTCCCATACTTGGAATCTAAGACGAACCTTCCAATGCGGTCAAAAAAATCTGTATAGATTGTTTGTGGACATCCCCAACCGCACCATACTCGGCCGATGACTGACGTGAAAAAAAACAGGGAAAGCCCCATGGTTAAAAGAAAAAACCACAGGATGAGACCCTCCTGTGGTATAAAAAGACCGCCAAACAGATGAAACATTCGGTGAGGAATATCCAGCCGAATCAAGGGAGTTCCAGATGGTAATACTACCCAAGGAGCAGAAAGAAAGAGGAGGACGAGAAAACTCATCACCCAATTTCTCCTGGTTCTGATTTTGCCTGATTGAGGTCTTGAAATTATCATTTTACTTTGCCTTTACGAGTGTATCGTTTTTAGTCGCAAGCCATGCCATTACAGCATAAATCTTTTCCGCACCAAGACCATTCCAAGCTGGCATTCCACCTCGGTTTAGCTTTTGGCGTTCTGGGCCAATTCCACCCATAACGTTTTCAAATACTTCCTTGTCTGTGTTTCCGTGAATCCAGTCTTTATCGACAAGACTAGGACCTACGGCACCTTCTCCCGTTGGACCATGGCAAGCAGCACAAATTTGTTTGTATGTCGCTTCTCCTTCTTTGATCGCAACGGCATCTCCACGGTAAGGATTTGAACCATCGGCAACGGCAACTAGTTTCGCTTTTGCTGGGAACTTCAGTTCGTGTTCCTTCACTTCGTTTTCGTAGGCTACATCTTGTGGCCATTCAGAATACCAGTGAAAGTAAACAACATAACCAATAGAAAATACTATACTGATTAGCCATACTAACTGCCACCAGGTGGGCATGGGATTATCCGCTTGGAATATCCCGTCGACTTCTTTCGGTTCTTTCATAAATTAATCCTCCTCGAGCATTCTCTTTGCAGGACGCTCGATTTCTTCTTTTGTTCGTTTCTTGTAAACGTAGTAGGTGATGTAGCCGATTGCCAATACGAGTAATGGCAATCTTAAGCTCTTATAGATCAGAAGTATGTCTTCATCACTCATTTTATATTCCTACTTAATCGTCTTCTGAAGCTCTGCTGAATCTCTTCCGAGTTTCTGTAAGTAAGCGACTAAAGCATCTCCAAGCGTTTTTCCTTTCACTAAATCTGCTGCTTTTGCATAATCATCTTCTGTGTAAGGCACACCAACTTTGGAAAGCGCTTTCATGTTAGAAACAGTTTGTTCTGCATCCACGAGATTATCAGCATCGAATAACCAAGGATAAGCTGGCATGATTGAGTTTGGAACTCCACCTAATGTTCTTGGATTGAGTAAGTGGTTTTTATGCCATTCATCAGAACGTAACATTTGGGATTCATGCGCTAGATCCGGGCCCGTTCTTTTGGATCCCCAAAGGAAAGGGTGATCGTAAACGTATTCCCCACCTTTTGAATATCCATTTCTCCCGTAAGCTTTTGTAGGGTCAAAACGATCCACTTCCCATTTGAATGGGCGAATCATTTGTGTGTGACAGCTAATACAGCCTTCTTTTTGGTAAACATCACGACCTGCAAGTTCTAACGCCGTATAAGGTTTTACGGCATCGATCTTTACAACCGATTTTGTTAAAAAGAAAGGAGGGATAAGTTCAAAAAGACCGCCTATGAGAACTGCAATCGTCGCATATACAGTAAATTTGACACTCTTGTTATCCCACTGATCAGCAATGTTAGATAACCAGTCTAATAGTTTGTTAAAACCTAACAACATTATCTTGCTCCTATTCTAAGGTCTTGTTCAACGAATCCGCTATCTTTTGCCTGCATCGTTTTGATAAAGTTATATACCATAATCAAAATACCGGTTAAGTAGAGTGTTCCACCAATTGCTCGGAAAAGACGGAAAGGTTTTAAGAATTCAACGATTTCTACCCAGTCTTTGTAGACGAGTTCACCGTTTTCACCAACAGCTCTCCACATAGATCCTTCTGTGATTCCAGAAACCCACATCGAAATGATGTAGAGTAGGATCCCAAGAGTTCCTAACCAGAAGTGTAAGTTCGCTAGTTTTTCGCTGTAGAGGTTCGCATTCCAAAGTCTTGGAACTAAGTAATAAAGAGCAGAAGCCGACATGAATCCTACCCAACCTAAAGTTCCTGAGTGAACGTGACCAATGATCCAGTCAGTATTGTGTCCTAGTGCAGAAACTGCACGAATGGAAAGGAGGGGACCTTCGAACGTTGACATACCATAGAAAGTTACAGCAGCGAGCATCATCTTAAGTGTTGCATCTACTTTAATCTTATCTTTCGCTTGTGTTAACGTTAAGAATCCGTTCAACATACCTCCCCAAGATGGCATCCAAAGCATGATCGAGAAGACCATACCAGTGGTTTGCAACCAATCTGGAAGCGGAGAGTACAGTAAGTGGTGAGGACCTGCCCAAATATAAATAAAGATCAAAGACCAGAAGTGGATGATCGAGAGTCTATGAGAGTAGATCGGTTGTCTGATGTGTTTAGGTAGATAATAGTACATGAGCCCTAAGAACGGAGTGGTGAGAACGAATGCAACAGCATTGTGCCCATACCACCATTGGATATTTGCATCAAATACTCCGGAATAAACAGAGTAAGATTTCAAAAGTCCTGCAGGGATTACGATGTTATTTACGATAAAAAGTAATGGAACCGTGATGAAAGATGCAAGGTAAAACCAAATTGCAACGTACATCTGATCTTCTTTTCGTGTAAATATGGTCGCCATGTAATTTACTAGGAAGATTACATACCAAACAACGAGTAGCAAATCAATCGGCCATTCTAACTCAGCATACTCTTTTGATTGGCTGATGCCAAGTGGAAGAGTAACGGCCGCTAAAACGATCGTTAAATTATAAAGCACTAAGTGAACTTTTGACATTGTATCATTCCACATGCGAACTCGACAGAGCCTCTGAATGGTATGATATGCTGTAGCAAAGATTACACTGAGCGCAAAGCCAAAGATGGCAGCATTCGTGTGAAGGGGGCGAAGTCTTCCGAAACTCGTGAAAGGAAGTTCAAAATTCAACTGTGGGTATACTAATTGGAAGGCAATAATAACACCGAATAACATCGATGCGACCCCCCAAACCAAAGCCGAAATGATAAACCCTTTTACGATAAAATCGTCATATTGAGGTTTTTCTGTAGCCAATGTCTCACTCCTTAATTCTAGCTAGTGGAAGCAAGGAGAGTGTTCCCGTGCCGCCACTATTACTTTGTATTATAGGGGACTATTCGTAGAAAGAAAAACTAATTTTCAAAGCCCGGGAGAAAGATTGATATTTGTCATTGTATTGTTTTACTTGCGGATTAGAATCATTAAAATCTGTACCAGCGGGCACTCAATCAGAAAACTTGTTTCTAACGAGCCTTTTTCGTTAGAAATAAAATTCGTAACCTAAGTTAGTTTTTGGTTCGTAACGTCGTTCCAAAACAGACGAATAAGGAACAGCGTCTAACTGATCCATAGCGGTTTTCATAAAAAAGTGATTTTTGGGATCCGGTACTGTCTCTGAATTTAAGTCCGCTAAATTGGCCTTGGGATGGAAAAGAAATGCATCCAAGACATTCCAAAGATACAGCGCTGCTGTGACGCCACCGATGTATTGCATTTGGCGATAGTGTTTTTCGACAGATTCTCTTTGGCCTTTGAAAGGGGATATCTCATTGGCAGCATAAGCGGAAATTGGATCTACCGGAGTAGTGGATACAGCCGGCGTTCCTCCGAGAGCAGCTCTGAGATAACCTGTCTCCGTATAGGGGTTGTCCAAATTGTTATAATCTCGTTTCGCGTTTAAGAAGTATCGATTTTCTTGGTAAGTGAAAAACAAACCGACGGCGATGAGCGATGGGTAAAGAAAGGCTTGTACTTTTCTGCCTTGGCGGTACTGTCCCCAACCAGGGAGAACGGCCGATCTCCAGGTCGCACCAGCTCGCGTAAGCTCCTTTCGACTATTGGCTGCTAGTTTTTCGTCTTCTTCTGCCTTCTTTTTTTTGGCCGCATCATCTTTGGATTTATTAGCGTTTGCTTCTTTGTCAGCCTTTTCTTTTTCAGCCAGCTCTTTTTTCAGACGTTCCGCTTCTTCTTTTTCTTTTTTGATGCGTTCTTTTTCAGCTGCAGCTAAAGCTTTCGCTTCTTCCGCTTTCCGTAACTTATCTTCTTCATCCGCTGTGATGTGTTCTTTGTAGACGACTTTTAAAATATCACCTTTTGAGATGACGGCAATCGCCCCATCCTCTTTTTGAACCTTGATCTTGTTTTGATCTTGTTCTAGAATTTTTCCTTTGATGGTTCCTCCTCTTTTGAGAAGGATATTTTCTGCAAATAGAGCATACGAAATAAAAAATATACAAAAAGGAACTGCGATGTTTCGATAGAGTTTTAGCATGGATTTCAAAGGTACGCTCTTTTGTTACAGTATTACTTAACTATTTTAATCGTCGTTTTAGCAACGGTGAAGCTACTATTTCCTATTATCGTGCTGATTTACAACCAATGCAAGAATATTTTTAATCCATCCGGAAAGCAGGAAACATCTCAGGAGAAGTCCCTGCCTTGTTACGATGCGATTTGCACTCAGTGTACGCCGATTCGCAAATAAGAGGACTAGACTTCCACTTCCTGCGATAGAAAGAGATGAACCTGTTCGGCACATTTCCTGCCTTCGGAGATCGCCCAAACAATCAAAGATTGGCCTCTTCTTACGTCGCCGCAAGCGTACACTTTTGGCAAATTTGTAGCAAAAGAGCCTGGTTTTGTACCGAAATCTGCTTTTACATTGCCTCGGTTGTCAAACGCCAGTCCTGCCTCCTGTAAATCTTGCAACAAACCCTCCTTGATCGGATTCACAAATCCCATAGCAAGAAAAACCAAATCAGCAGGCCATTCAAAATCTGAACCAGGTATCGGAATAAATTTTCCATTTTCCTCTTTCACTTCTTGTCCATAAATTGAAATGAGTTCACCTTTATCATTTCCCTTGAATCCCAATGTGGAAATCGACCATTTGCGATCGACACCTTCTTCGTGTGAGGTGGAAGTTCTGTACATCTTAGGGTAAAGTGGCCATGGAGTAGAATCATCACGTTCCTTAGGGGGTTCCGGAAAAAGTTCTACTTGGATGACAGACTTTGCGCCGTGTCGGTTCGATGTTCCGACACAATCAGAACCAGTGTCACCGCCACCAATGACAATGACATTTTTACCTTTAGCATTGATGATTTCAAGTTGGTCACCCGCTACGCTCTTGTTATTTTTACCAAGGAATTCCATTGCAAAGTAAACGCCTTTTAGTTCTCTACCAGGTAGAGGAAGATCCCTAGGGACTTCTGATCCACATGCCAGGACGATAGCGTCAAAATCGGTTTGCAATTGTTTGGTGGTAATATCTTTTCCCACATTCACATTCGTTTTGAAGATAACACCTTCTGCTTCCATTTGTTTGACACGTTTATCTATATGCCATTTTTCCATTTTGAAATCTGGGATTCCATAACGGAGTAGTCCACCAATCCGATCATTTTTTTCAAAAAGAGTCACGGAATGTCCAGCTCTTGCTAGTTGTTGGCTTGCAGCAAGACCAGCAGGTCCTGATCCAACGACGGCAACTTTTTTACCAGATTTGTGACTTGGTGGTTGCGGAATCACCCATCCTTCTTCCCATGCTCGATCTACGATCGTTCGTTCAATGGATTTGATCGAAACTGGTGGTTCAATGATCCCAAGTGTACAGGCTGATTCGCAGGGTGCTGGGCAAAGCCTTCCCGTAAACTCAGGAAAATTGTTCGTCTTAGATAGGTTATCCCACGCTTCTTTCCAACGACCACGGTAAACAAAGTCATTAAATTCTGGTATAAGATTATCTACAGGACAGCCAGTTTCACCGTGGCAAAAGGGAATGCCACAATCCATACAACGGGCGCCTTGCTCTTTCGCTGTTTCTTCCGCGAAAGGTTTTTCAAATTCTTTATAATTTTTTACCCTTTCGCCTGGTGCGATTTTTTGAAGGTATTCTTTTTTAAATTCTAAAAATCCTGTTGGCTTACCCACGTGCGACTGCTCCTTCTTTTTTTCCTTTCTCAGAACCGTTCTTAGTTTCTTCAGCTAACATCTGAAGAGCTTTTTTGTAATCCTTAGGAATTACTTTTAGAAATTTTGTTACTTCTGCGTCCCAGGAACTTAGAATTTTGGCAGCTCTTTCTGAACCAGTGTAGAGCTTATGATTCTCGATGTAACTCTTTACTTCTGCTATCTCTTTCGCATCCGCTAGGGGTTCGAGTTCTACCATTTCTGCGTTGATAAGTGTTTCCTTATTTCCTTTCGGATTCCATAAGTAAGCAATTCCACCTGACATACCTGCTGCGAAGTTTCGACCGATATCTCCGAGAACTACCACTCGGCCGCCAGTCATATATTCGCAGCCGTGATCACCGGTTCCTTCGACGACAACAGTCGCGCCTGAGTTTCTCACACAAAACCTTTCCCCGGCTAATCCATTTACGTAAGCGCTACCGTTTGTTGCACCGATGAAACAAGTGTTCCCAATGATGATGTTTTCTTCCGCTTTATACGGTGCAGTTTTTGGAGTTTGAAAAATTAACTTCCCGCCACATAAACCTTTGCCTACATAATCATTACCTTCACCCACAAGTCTGAATGTCATTCCCTTTGTTACAAAGGCACCAAACGATTGTCCAGCGGTACCAGTGAATTCAATTTTGATCGTGTCTTCTGGCAGGCCATCTATCCCATGAACTTTAGTAACCTCATGAGATAACATGGTTCCAACGGATCGATTTAAATTCACGATTGTTGTTTTGATATCTACTGGTTGGTTATGATCGATGGCAGCTCGCGATTTTCGGATGAGCTCATTGTCAATCTGTTCATCCAAATGATGGTTTTGTTCTTTCGATCTGAAAAGACCAGTCGGAAATACTGGTGTTGGTCTATGTAGGACTTTTGTAAAGTCGAGACCGCGTGCTTTCCAATGGTGGTGAGGTCGTTTGAATTTAATTTTTTGGACTTGGCCAATCATTTCTTCGAATGTTCTAAAACCAAGTTTTGCCATAATTTCACGAACTTCCTCCGCGACAAAAGTCATGAAATTCACAACGTATTCTGGTTTGCCAGTGAATTTGTTTCTGAGAAATTCATCCTGAGTCGCAACACCCACTGGACAAGTATTCAGATGGCATTTTCGCATCATGATACATCCAACGGCCACGAGTGCCGATGTTGAAAAACCAAATTCTTCTGCACCGAGTAACGCACCTACGACGACATCTTTTCCGGTGAGTAACTTACCGTCGACTGCCAGATACACTCTATCTCTGAGACCATTAGCAACAAGAGTTTGGTGGGTTTCGGAAAGGCCTAGTTCCCAGGGTGTTCCCGCATGATGAATCGATGAGATAGGACTTGCTCCGGTTCCACCTTCATGTCCTGCGATCAAAATGTGGTCAGCGTGTGCTTTTGCCACTCCAGCAGCTACAGTTCCAACGCCAGATTCCGAAACTAATTTTACGGAAACTCGGGCTCGTGGATTGGAGTTCTTTAAGTCAAAGATCAATTGTTTTAAATCTTCGATAGAATAAATATCGTGATGGGGTGGTGGTGAGATAAGTGTGACACCAGGAGTGGAATATCTCAGCCAGCCAATGTACTTATCAACTTTATGACCAGGTAACTGTCCACCTTCACCCGGTTTTGCGCCTTGTGCCATTTTTATTTGAAGGTCATCGGCATTTGTCAAGTATTCCATTGTCACACCGAACCTTGCTGAGGCGACTTGTTTAATTGCAGATCGCATCGAGTCACCATTCGGCAATGTTTTGAATCGAACAGGGTCCTCTCCACCTTCACCCGTGTTTGATTTCGCACCTAGTCGGTTCATTGCGATCGCAAGTGTAGTATGTGCTTCCCAAGAAATCGAGCCATGACTCATGGCTCCTGTTTGGAACCTTTTCAAAATACTTTTAACAGATTCTACTTCTTCTATTGGAATTTCTTTTGAACCTTCAAAATCTAAATTGAAAAGACTTCGAAGCGTAATGGCTTTGTCGTGCTGGTTATCAATCAATGAAGAAAACTCTTTAAAGATTTTATAATCTCCTGTTTGAGTGGCTCTTTGTAATTTATGAACCGTTGTAGGCGTGTAGAGATGAGTGTCGCCATTTTTACGGAAATAGTGAACTCCACCAGGATCTAAGTTATTCGGATAGAAAGTAGGATCGTATGCTGAAGAGTGTCGTCTAACAGTCTCCTCTTCAAGCATCTCCAAAGAAAGTCCTTCTATTTTAGATTGGGTACCGGCAAAGTAGTGGTTGACTAATTCCGAATCAAGACCAACGGCTTCAAAAATTTGGGCACCACAATAAGATTGTAAAGTGGAAATTCCCATTTTTGAGAATACCTTAAATAGTCCTTTCCCAATAGATTTTATGTAACTTTTTTTTGCAGCCTTGTAATCTTTAACTTCTGGCAATAAACCTTGTTGTGTGAGATCTGCTAAAGTTTCGAATGCTAAATAAGGATTAATTGCGTTGGCACCATATCCACATAACAAAGCGAAATGAGCGACTTCTCTTGGTTCACCTGACTCAAGTATGATTCCTGCTCGAGTTCGAAGACCTTCTCTAATTAGAAAGTGATGAAGCCCGGATACGGCAAGTAATGAAGGAATCGCAGCTTTTTTTTCTGATACATTATGATCGGTTAGGACGATCAAGTTCACTCCGTGATCGCGAATCGCGCGAGCAGCTTCCTGACATACTTTATCCAGTGAATTGCGCATATCGTGTTTTTTCTTTGGATCAAAAAGAATTTCGAATGTTTTAGCTTTAAAATGACCCTCGCTGATCTGTTTGATCTTTTCGAAGTCTTCGTTCGTAAGAATTGGATGTTCTAACTCGAGTCTATGCGCGTGTTCTGGCTGTTCGTCGAGCAGGTTCCCTTCAGGACCGATATAAGTCGTAAGTTCCATGACCAACTCTTCGCGGATAGGATCGATAGGTGGATTGGTGACTTGTGCGAAATTTTGTTTAAAATATCGATAGAGAGGTTGTGGTTTTTCGCTTAAAACAGCTAACGCAGAGTCAACACCCATAGAACCCGTCGGCTCTTCCCCGTTGACTCCCATTGGTTTGATAATCGTGAATACATCTTCGTGCGTATATCCAAATGCTCTTTGGCGCTCAAGAATCGTTTCGTGTTGTGGCTGTTTTACGAAATCCGGATCAGGGAGCTGACCAAGACGAATCATTTTTTCTTCTACCCATTTTCTATATGGTTTTTGCGTAGAGATTTGTTTTTTGATTTCCTCATCATCTAAGATTTGACCTTTTTCCATGTCAATGAGTAACATTCTTCCAGGTCGGAGGCGATCTTGTTTTAAAATTTGGTCTGGTGGTAAATTCAGAACTCCTGCTTCCGAACTCATGATGATTTCATCGTCTTTAGTAATGATAAACCTGGCAGGCCTGAGACCATTTCTATCTAAGGTCGCGCCGATAATTCTTCCATCAGTAAATGCAATCGCGGCAGGTCCATCCCATGGTTCCATGATGGTAGCGTGGTATTCGTAAAATGCTCTTCGATCCGCATCCATCGATTTATTTTTTGACCAAGCTTCTGGTATCATCATCATCACCGCATGAGGTAAACTACGTCCCCCCATCACGAGCAATTCTAGTACAGTATCAAAAGTCGCTGTATCCGATTGACCTTCCATCACAATCGGCAACATTCTTTTGAGTTCTGGGCCATATAACGGGGATTCCATGACCATTTGGCGAGCCGCCATCCAATTCATGTTCCCTCGTAAAGTGTTTATTTCACCGTTGTGTGCGATTTGACGGTAAGGGTGAGCTAAATCCCAAGTCGGAAATGTATTTGTAGAAAATCTAGTATGTGTTAAGCAAAATGCCGAAGTCAAATCGGGAGATTTCAAATCTTCATAAAATTTTCGAACTTGGTCTCCGAGTAACATACCTTTGTAAACAATCGTTCTAGATGAGAAACTGGGTACGTAGTATTGTGATCTATCTAGTTTGTATTCGCTTCGGATTCGCCTATCAATGAGTCGACGAATTAAAAATAGTTTTCTCTCAAATTCTTCTGAGGTTTTAATTTTTTTGGATTTTTTGCCTATGAAAACTTGTTTGAATACTGGCATCGTTTTTGAAGCTACAACGCCAGCGTACTCTTTGTTAATGGGGATGTCTCGGAAGCCTAGGAATTCTTCCCCTTCATCCACGATAATTTTTTCAATTACGTTTTCAATGGCTTCCCGAGTGTCTTTGTTTTGTGGTAAAAAGAGAACACCGACTGCATAGTCACCTTCTTTCGGAAGAGTGAAGGGAAGAACTTTTCTGAAAAATGCATCTGGGATATTGATCATGATCCCGGCGCCATCACCTGTTTTCGGATCGGCACCCTCGGCACCTCTGTGCTCTAAATTGCACATGAGTTTGATGCCTTTGTCCACGATGTCCCTCGAGCGTTTGCCCTTGAAGTTCGCGATGAAGCCTACACCACAGGAATCTTTGTCCTCTGCTGGGTCGTACATACCTTGCGCTTGGGGTCCAAGAGGGGGGAGGGTGAGTGGATTTCTTTCGTTGTGCATGACTATCCTATCCTAAAGCAAGTAATGTACCTTGTTTCTGAAAAAGCATCTTGTGTCGAATCCTTTTGAAATCAGCAGATTGTGGGAGTTTTAGGCAATCCGAAAAATCAGAAAATGTACTCGAGTTATACGATATGCCAAAAGTGGAAGCAAAATGGCGATTATCTAGGCAAAAAGAAATGTTTAGGCTAAGTACAGATTGAAGGGCAAGAGAGCATTTTACTTATTTCTTTATCCGCAGCCAAAGTAAGATTTTTTCTGCGATTTCTTCTTTGCGAAGGTCGGTCGTATCAATTTTGAAGTGAGCAGATTCCTGGTAATGGGGGAGTCTACGAAGCAGAATCTCAGAATATTCTTTCGATTTCGAAAGATCTGGTCTCGTTTTATCACCCACTACTTTTTCTACCAATTCATCAAAGTCGCGGTCAAGTAAGATGATTCGGCCGATTTTTCGTAAGATGGACAGTTTTTTTTGGCTTAGGATCTCATTTCCATGCTCATCTAAGTCAAAAATAATGCCCCCTCCACAGTCTAGGATAATCCCGTCCGCATTTGCTAGCTTCAAAAGAATCGAATATTCTAAATCTCTAAAATTTCGCCATCCATTCTTCTCCACAAATGATGGGATAGACACACCGCCATTTTCATAGACTGCTATCGCATCTGTCGAGATAGCAGGTTGTCCTGTAAGTTTTGCCAATGATCGAGAAATTTTGGATTTACCAACGCCTCTTGGACCAATCAAAATGATATTCATTGAGTTATACGTTTAATAAATCAGCAAGTCCAGCTTGTAGGTCTGGAATATGTAGAAAATAATTTTCAATATCGGCTTCTGTAACACCTGTTTGCTGAAGTGCAAAAGGAGAGATAGGAACCGACTCTCCACCAATATCAATTCCGATTCCTGAGACAATCACTAGGATTGTCGAGATATGTACGACACTGGTTAACAAGGGATTGACCTTCGATTCGTCTGGGTTTAGATAGTGGGCTACGACATCTACAAGTTCTGGTGGGAAATTCCATCGTGTCAGTAGGATTTCGGAAATCTCCATATGGGTGTATCCGAAGTATTTTTTCTCAAGCAGCGGAAATGGATCTTTGTTTTCTTTGAGTTCATTTCTTAGCTGGAAGATTACTGGTTGAAAGAATTGGGCCAGAACGATTTTTCCGACATTGCACAATAGTCCAGAAGTAAAGGCCAAGTCTTTATCAATTTTAAGTTTTTTGTGAGTGACAATTCGACTCGACATCTCTGCTACAAGCAAAGAAGAAGACCATAACTGTGCTGCTTCCAGCTGATAGTTGTTAAGGTCTTGAGAAAGGATTCCTTTGGCAGCTGTCACAAGTACAATCTCTTTGACAGTTTTGGTTCCGAGGGTCATTAAAGCTTCTTGGATCGTCCGAATTGGTTTTGATGCTCGGTAATAAGCAGAATTCGAAAGTTTGATCACGTTCGCAGTGATCGCAGGATCCTTCGATATTTCAGTCGCTAGGTCTGCAATGTTGACATCTGGTTTTTGAAGTTTTTCCAGCACCTTCGTGACCACCGACGAAATGGAGGGAAGTTTATTAACATCTTTTAGAATTTGATCAACTTTTTCCTTTTCCATCGTCGTCTAACGCACCTTATACAGGTATTTTTCCATACCTGCTTTTTTAAGCAAAATTCTACCGTCGTCACAATAAAGACTGATGGTTCTACCTTCGTTCCCCGCAATATCCTCAACGATGATCGGGATTTTATTCGTTTCCATAAACTTTCTGACGATTTCAATGTTCTGTTCCCCGATATTTTGTAAAAAATTCGAGTTAATTCCTTTAAACATGGAGGCTCCACCGAACATTCGGCAAGAAAACTTGCCAATGGGCGACCCCGCCTCGGTCATCATCCGAATTAAATCGGGTAGTGCCGATTCACCATACTTATGTGGGAATTTTAGATTGTCTTTGCCCGTCGGATCTTTGGCGAGCATGATGTGGGAAATCCCTCCAATCTTCTGCTCTGGATCGTACAAAACAATCCCGATGCAGGAGCCCAGAGTCGTTCGAAGGACAACGTCCCCTTGGCTGACTTTTATATCCGCAATTCCTACATTTATGATTTTAGATTTAATCGACATTCTACTTGTTATTTAGAGAATGGAACTCACTACTAACGATTTAATAATAGAATCCCCTCAATATGCCTTCAATCAAAAAAACAAAACCAAAACCAAAAACAACAAGAAAATCTGAATTCAAAACAGACGAACCGTACCATCTTGAATACATCGGAAAAACGGAAGTTCATATCCTCGGGACTGCACATATCTCTGAGTTGAGTGTGCAAGCCGTATCGGACTTAGTTTCTCATGTGAAACCAGATACCATCTGCGTTGAGTTATGTGAATCGAGAATGAAATCAGTTGAAGATCCAGATTATCTAAAAAAATTAGACATTTTCAAAGTGTTTAAAGAGAGAAAGATGTGGTTACTTCTTTCTAGCCTGATTTTGTCCTCCTTTCAAAAAAAGATGGGTCAAAATAAAGTAAAACCCGGGGATGAAATGCGAAAAGCGATTGAGCTTGCTCGCCAAAAAAAACTAACAGTTGTTCCTGTAGATAGAGAGATCCAAACCACACTTCGCAGAGCCTGGGGCAACGTAGGATTCTTCTCAAAAATGTATTTACTCAGTGCTCTGATCACATCGTTGTTTGTGAAAGAGGATGTCAGCACGGAAAAAATTGAGGAAATGAAGAGTGAAGACATTTTAAAGGATTTATTTTCGCAACTCCCAGGAAGATATGAATCGATCAAAAATGTTATTATAGATGAAAGAGATATTTATTTAGCAGAAAAAATTCGGCGTTCAGCACTGGAAAAAAATGCAAAAAAAATAATCGCTGTCGTTGGTGCAGGTCACCTCCAAGGAATCATCAATCATATCCAACATACGCATGATTTAGAGCCGCTAGAAACCATTCCCGAACGAAATTGGATCGATATGGCTCAGCTTGCCGCCTATCCAGTGTTCTTTGGGGCTCTCATAGCTTACACGACCTATTCCCAAGGATCAGATGCAGGAACCAATCTATTATCAAAACTAGTTTTAATCAAAGGTGGTTTGGCGGCATTGGGTGCCATTTTAGCTCTCGGTCATCCGGTCTCCATCCTTCTTGCTTTTATTACGGCACCGATTGGGACCTTCATACCGATCTTTAAAGCGGGTTGGGTCGCTGCCTTGTCTGAGTCTTACTTAAGAAAGCCGGTGGTTGAGGATTTTGAACGAATTGCCACAGATTCGGAGTCGTTTGCTGGTTTTTGGAGAAATCGGGTCATTAGAATTTTTCTAATTTTTTTCCTTCCTCAGTTTGGATCTACGATTGGCACTTTTATCGTTGCCTGGAAAGGATTGAGAGATATTCTATAGAAAGTTGGGCGGGTGAGTTCGTCTAAATAAAGAACCTATGAAGAAGAGAATATTTGTAAGTTTGTTGCTTTTTGGATTTTTGCTGTTCGTCAGCTGTAAATCCTCTTTGTACGACTTATGCCCGAATCTATTCTCGGAATCTACTGCGGAAAAAACAGAGACGCATCTCCCTTCTTGTCACGAAACCTCATCGCTACCTGACAGTTCTCCCAGCCAAGAGAGGCAGTGCCAATGTCCACTTGCCTTCCTAGACTATACTCTGGGTTCCGAATCAGTGGGAAAATTCGTAACGAATTTTCAATCTTTTCCGACTGTCGCTACGCATGGATCTTTTTTTTCCGTGGTTTCTCCTGATTCTCGTCTTTCGGTACAAACGTTTCGAAACAGAGATCCCATAGACGCTAAATTTCACTTTTTAAAAACAGTTCGATTACTCATCTGAGTTCCCCTCTCTACTTGACTTTTTTTACATTTTAATAATATAATATTATGGAGTACTATATGAATCGCAAACAATTCGTAACACAATCGGCAACCATTCTTGCTACTGCAGGGATCGTCTCTAACTTATTCGCCCAAGATCACAAACATGAGCCAGGTATGACAATGCCTAGCAAATCCTCAAAATATGGGAAAGCGCTGATGTCAGCTATTCATTGTAAGCTTGCAGCAGAACTTTGTTCTGGTCACTGCATCGCGGAACTAACGAAGGGTGATAAAAGCTTGGGCGAATGTGCATCGTCTGTTAACGAGGTCATTGCTGCGTGTGATGCCTTTATTAAACTTGCAAGTCAGGGTAGCGCTTTTACAAAAAAGTATGCAGCATTATGCGAAGAGATTTGTACTTCTTGCGCTAAAGTTTGTAAAAAGCATGCGGATCATCATAAAGAATGTAAAGATTGTATGGATAGCTGTTTGGCCTGTGCCAAGGAAATGGCTAAAGTATAATTTTAATTTCAGTGCGGCTTTGAACCGCACTTAGTTGAACCTAGGTCAGCGTTTTTTCTTTTTGGCGCTGGCCTTTTTTTTGGCTTGGGGGGAAACTTTTTTCTTAACAGGAGCTTTGGATTTTACTTTTTTACTGTTCGTTTTGTTGTAGTTAGATGGAGCGTATTTCGAGAAATCTACAACTTCCACTCTTTTTGGGGTCGCATGGCTCAAACTCGCTTTGGCAAGAGGTGCTTCGATAGGATCCTTAGGTGTTCCTAAAAATTCCCTGAGAGTGCGTAGATTTTCTTCTCGCCTAACGAGATTATAGTTACCAGGAATATCAAACCACAAATCCCTGCCTTGGCCAAACTCTGTACTTTCTTGCGGAGGAAAACTGAAATCTTCGATCGCAGAAAGAGGTTGGAAAAGGGGAAAAAAGAGTGCGTTTTTATAGTTTTTTGTAACCCAATCCGATTGGAACCCCCAATAAGAAAATCGGGTGTTTTGAAATTTTTCCGATCCATGAAAAGGAGTACCCAGAGTAATCAGACGTTTTACTTTTCGTCTTGCCTCATCAGGAAGAACAAGGCAAGTCAGTCCACCCGTGTTATGCGCTATGAGTGTAATTTCATTGGGTGCAGTGAGGATTTGTTTCGATAAATGTAGGACTGCTTCCTCAATCGATCTCGGATTTCGTAGTGTAGAGAGGATAGAAACGTGAAAACCCAGATTATCTAGGTTCGATTTAAGCCTTTGGTAAAAACCTTTCCCTGCCTCATGGCCAGGAACAATCAAGATATCCTTTCCGGTACAATCTTCTGGCACAATGTGACCTGGCAGATAATATAGGAACTTTGCCCAAAACCTTTCCAAATTTTCAAAAAAACGAAACATACAAAGAAGATTATCTAGGTTGAATTTCTGTCTATGAAAATCGGAGTTTATTTTGTGGTTCTCGTATAAACTCCGTCCCAAGCACCAGGCGGCGGCTCCTTGAATAAAACTCGGCATCGTTCAATCAGTACATTTGCCGAAACATCATTTTTTCCAAAAAACGCGAATGTACTTTCGAAACCTCGGATTGCTTCTTCCCATCTCTGTTCCGTATACGAGGAAAATGCTTTTAAATATATCTCTTCACCTTGTGTTAGCTCAGGTGTGATGTCTGATTTTTTACAAATCAGACCGTAAATTTTTACGGGTGCTTCCTTTCCCTTCACTCGGATTCGATCTAAAAATCGAAAATGAAACTCTTCTCTGCAAGCAGACTCAATCGTTTCAGAAACCAAAATGTCGACACCATAATCTTTGGCCGCTGCTTCAAGTCGAGCCGCAAGATTGACCGTATCTCCCATCATAGTATAAGATGCCAAACTATCGGTTCCCATGAAACCAACTTTAGCCGGACCACAATTGAGCCCGATGCGAAATTTCATTTTTCGAGCAGATTCCGTGTAATCCATTTTATTGATCCAAGTTTGGCGAAGTTCTTTGATCCGTGTTAACATTTCTAAAGATGACTTGCATGCCAGGTTCGGATGATTCGCGAATTGGATCGGAGCTCCATAAATACCTACGATCGCATCTCCGATGTATTTGTCCAAGGTTCCTGAATTCGTTTTTAAAATTTCGGTCATGGCAGATAGATACTCATTGAGAAGACGAGCCAGGTCAGTGGCGGATAACTCTTCACTGATCGAAGAAAAACCAGCCACGTCGGAAAAAAAGGCGGTGATTTCCCATTCCCCACCTTTCTTTAAGGAGTCCATATCGTGTAATGCTTGTGATACGACACCGGGATCAACTAAATTTCTTAAGATGCTATTGAACTTTCGTTTCTCCCTGCCTTCGGTATAAGTAAGGTAAGCAAATCCCATAAGATAAGAGATTGGAAACGAGATCACAAATGCGGTAGGTGGAAGGATCATATCCGCACGATATAAGAAATAAAAAACTGTAAAAAAGAGGAAAATCGCAAAGAGTGGATAGATATTCCGCAGCCAATGGATTTGGGAATAAAACAAGATAAACGTTCCCATGATCAGAACGGAAATTGTGAATCCGTAACCCCAATATTCTGGAAGTTCTCGGAGCATATGTCCTTGTAAGAGATTGGATGCAAATACTGCTTGTGCGATCACTCCCGGAAACAGTCCGAATGGTGTCACAATGTCATCATGCGTAGCCGCTGCAGAAGTTCCGATCAAAACTATTTTATTATCGAATACATTCGGTGGAACTGTTAGTTGGTTAGGATCCTCAATTTCACCTGTGCTCAGTTTGTTGAGAGAATCTATGATCCCGGCTGCCGAATAGCGGGGGATGGCGCGAAGTTCTGCCTCAGTATAATAGTAAGCGCGCACCAACCCGTCTTTTCCGACCGGAATATCTCTTTGTTTTTCGCCTTGTTTAATTCTCAGTACATTCCCGTCCAAACTTGCCGAAACAGGATTCCCCTCGCCAAATGCTCTTAATGCGAGAGAAGGATAATGATTTCCATCCCATTTCATTACTGGAGCAAATCGTCGGAGGATTCCGTCACTATCGGAAATCACATTGACCACGTGGATGTAGGGAGCCGTTTTAAAAATATCTCCAATGGGGAAAGAGGCACTTTCATATCTCGGGAAAGGCGAATTGGAAGGGATATCGATTTGGAATTTTTTTGCAGTGTCGAGGATAGAAGGATTGACGCTCGTTACAATGTCACTTCTAAAGTTAGCCGCATGAGAAACTTTACCAATAGTTAGATTGGCATCCACGACAGCCGCATCTCGATCCGATCTTTCCGTAAGCATAATATCAATGATCGTCAATTTAGGTGGAGTCAGTATATTCACATAACTTAGTAGAGTCGGGTAAACGGTTCGTTTCCAAGGCCATTGTCCGAGCTCTGGATCGTCTGCGTGTTTGGCAATACTTTGTTCATCGATATCGATAATCACGATTTCATCTGACATTCGGTAGTGCGACGGAAAACTAGCGAAGAAACCATCAGAAAGTTTGCGGTCTAGGATTTTCGAAAAACCGACAAGACTGAAGAGAAGAATGACAGCTGTAGGAATCACGACTGTCAGTAAAAATGGAAAGTAATTGTTTTTAAATTTCATTGATTGAGCAGGTCTTTGTAACGGTTCCACTTGTCTTTTGCAATGGGGATGCCTTTGACTTCTGTCGAAGCTTCTATTTTTATCAACTTTGCGATTCGCGAGGAAGTATCGGGATGAGTTTTTTTTAAATTTTCTGCCTGAGTGGATTTCGATAGTGTTGTTAAAAAATTTCCGAGTCCAGAGGGCGCATAACCTGATGCAGATGCAAGATCGACGCCTGCTTCATCTGCTTCCCATTCAACGCTCTCATCTCGTCCTTTTTCAAATAACTGTGATTCCAGTTCATCAAGTGCCGCCGAAGCCGCAGCATTTATCGTTTCCCCGCCCGACGGACTCAGCATACTTGCCAGAACATCTAGGAAAACATTTGATTTCATAAATTTCCCACTATGAAATAAGGTAATGTGGCCAATCTCATGCGCAAGTACGCCTGCTAGTTCTGATTCATTGTGAATTTTCTTTAACGTACCTTTTGTGAGAAAGACAAATCCACCCGGACAAGCAAAAGCATTCTCGTCCTCACTGTCCAAGATTCCAAATTTAAAACTGAGTTCTCGTCTGGAGGAGAGAGAAGCGATTTTACTTCCCACAGACTGCAGATAAATCGTAAGCGCTCTGTCCTTCAGAAGTGGATATTTTTTTAAAAGTCTCGCTGCCAGTGCTCTGCCCATCTTCACTTCCGATTTTGTCTCGTCTGAGACTGAAGCAAGTCGACTCTGCAGATCCATTTTTTTAAGCAATGTGGGCGAATCGGATAACGATTGCTCTTCTGTCGGTAAAGACTCTAACCAACGAAGCGATTCGAAATCGTATAAATCTGCTCCGCCACGTACTCTCATCTTTTCTGTTTCCGAGAGTCCACGAGCTGCCGCTGTTTTTGTGAAGTCGGATGCACGTTGTCTAGCAACAATGGCTTCCGTGGAACTAGAAGTAACGCCTAATTTGATTTGGCTGCTGGGTGGCAATTGGGAAACAAAGAGTTTGGACACCCATCCAGTCTTCTCATTGACTCGTACTTGCACGAAGAGTCCTTGTTCACTGATCGTACTTAAGGTATCGCCGATATTTAGAGTCGTTCCATCTGCGGAAAGCTGAGGCTGTTGGAGAAGTTTTGCCTTCGGGCTTTGAACGTAGAGTATAGTTTTCGCCTGAATTGTAGTAAAAGTAAACAATATTAGAGAACTGTAAAGTAGCAGATGGCGCATTACAATTTGATTCTAAGAACTTCATTTTGTTTGAAAACTCTTTTTTAAAAATGTTCTTTCGAATTGACAATATACTTACTTCCTTGCTAAATACTTAGAAATGAAACGCTATCTACTACTCGTCCTCATTCTACTTGTTTCGTTCGTAGGTTGCACAAAAGCAAAAGATAAGAGCAATAGCATAGAAGCTCTCCTTGGAAGGTTGCTCATTCGTAATCAATTAGCAGGCAGTGCCATCAATTCTGAATTGCCAAGTAATTTAGCTGTGCCAGTTCCTCGATCGATTCGAAAGCCTTCCACAAGTGCAAGGTCCCTCTCTTTGATAAGGACATCACATTCTAGAGCAGTTTTAGATTCTACAGACCTCGCCTCCTATTATGATTCAGGATATTCAGGCCAAATAGATTTACAGGCAGGTGGCGATTACATCGCGGAAATTTTACAAGAGTCGAAACGAGATTTAATTCTTTTAAGTAGCACCTATTCGAAAGCAAAAGCTTCACCAGGCGTTTGTATTCCAGGTGGGACAGGCACATCTAACATCACACAAGGCATGATCAATGAAATGATCGACGGTCTTGAAAATCTTGGTCTATCCAACGAGGAAGCGAAAGCAGAGTTGGCGAATTTGCAAGAAGAAGGAGTTCTTCCTAGCCTGGGCCAAGCAGTCCCGAGCCCTGCCATGATTTACCGTACATCGTCGAATGCGGATTATGATGTGGAGCTTTCGTATTCTTTTTCCGATTCCATAACAAGTCCAGTCGTCTGTCCGACCAATAATCGTTTCCAAAAAATATTAAAGTTCAAATCCGATTTCAGTAAAATTTTTAGCTCCTCTAGGAAGACAGTCAGAACGTTTGGCACCACAATCGAGATTATTGCTTCCATCACAAACTTCAGTGGCACTGGGAAAAAAGATAAAACTGTTTTAAACTTCAGAAGGGTCTTGGGAGCAGGGAAGGGAGATAAAACTGTTTCTAAAACGAAATTCATCATTGAACAATGCAATGCGGATGCTTCTGCGAATGCTGGGAATTGTGTGACTCTCGGCTACAGGAATGAAGAGAACTATAGCGGCAGTAAATACACGACCAAAGTAGAGGGTAGGACGGATGACGACGGTGGTTATATAAGAACGGATTACTACGACGGTGATGCCGGGGAACAGTATCTTTACGAAGAGGCATTTAACGCCAATCGTGATCTTGATTATTACTCTATGGAGGATGCAAATGGCGATATTGGTGAAGAAGGTGATTTTTCGAATTATGATAAATACTATGAAGATACTTATCGTTTTGAAGACCAAATCGTTCTTGGATTTGTTGATGCAGACCAAGCGATTACGGCTACGGATGGATTTGTGATTTATCCGACGGGTGTAGACCCGAACACAGATTCGATCGGTGAATTACAGTTAGGTGAAGGGAGCGTATTTGACGAAGATTCAAGTAGCACTGTTGAGTCGGGTGAGTATTATGTTGATTATTATGGTGAGTTAAGTGATTTTAATGCCGGCCTTAAGGTCTGGAAAGCGAGCTATGATAATGACGGAAATGTTTCGTATACAATATTGTCCTCAGCTGCTCTAAATATTATATAAATAAATATGAAACGATTAAAAATAAAAAGCACAGTTCTCTTTTTGCTCTCCGCTTCCCATCTCTTCGCGTCGGAACCATTTAACAACATACAAGGGTTTTACGGGGAGCGTGCGGCAGGACTTGGTGGTGCATTTACGGCACTTTCTGATGATCCTTCTGGTGCGTATTACAATCCGGCAGGACTTGGCTTTACTCATAACGATGGGATTTCCATTTCTGCGAGTAACTTTAAGAATGTGAAACGAAATTATATCAACATCGACACTCCTGGCCAGACTTATAACCAAACCTCACAAGGTTACAATCCGAACTTTGTTGGTCTTGTGAAAAATTTTGATAAATGGAAGTTTGCATTTTCAATTGTAAATACGTATAATTATGCCTACAATCGTGCTGACCAGGTGAATTATCCACTTGTCTCACCGACAATCAACACGACTCGAAACTATACGAAGGAGAATTACAGCCAACTTCTTGTAGGACCAAGTTTTGCTTATTTATTAACAGACAAACTCTCGGTTGGGGCTACATTGTATTACTTGAACGATACAAAAAATGTGGCACGGACGCAGTTTCAGCAGTTCTCAGATCTAAGTTATGTGATGCGCAGTTATGTGGACAATCGGCAGACGTCTGGTCTAATGCCTATTATCGGAGTCCAGTACCAACCTTGGCAAAAAGTATCGCTCGGTATGAGCATCCGAAGGATTTTTGTTACGGGCGGAAATCGTCTCTACAATGAAGTATATGCAGATTCCGCGAGAAAACCAGGGACATCTGCTATCGATTTCATTGAAGGAACGGGAGATGGTTTTTCTTCCATTGAAAATGGAGTGATCACAAACAAGCCGAAGCTAACGACTGCGATTCCGCAGACATCTGAGATTCGCTGGGGAGTCGCTTTTTTTCCGACAGCGAGATTTCTTGCCTCCTTTGATATCATTTATACATCAGGCTATAAAATGAGAAAGAACCAAGATGAATTTAGTAGAAGTGGAAGCAGACTAACTTATACTACTACGGATTCAGAAATAAGAGAACTCACTCGTTCTGCGACAACCAATTTAGCATTCGGAATGGAATACTATCTCATGGACACCTTTTCTATCTTAGGTGGAATTTATACGAATGAACCGAATACAAAAAAAGTATCTTGGACGCAGTCGGCAGCGGACTTGTACTTACAAAGCACCTTGGGAAATCAGATTTCTGCAACTTCTGGGGACAATAGTGTTGTCTACAAGTTAGCAAGGTCAGGAACAGATCCTAGAAATGAATATTCACGCAATCGTGGAATCAGTTTGGGATTTTCTTGGGTAACATCCAAATCATCTCTTTCTGTGACTTACATTCGGGAAATAGGGAGTGGGAATTCTCGCATTGATCCGAATTCACTCTCGCAAAGTTTTGAATACAGTGCCCATTCCGTTTATATCATGGTAAGTTCTCGGAACTAATATTTTTGCACAAATTCATCTTATTATTTTTAATTTCAATTTCCATTTTTGCCGAATCTCGTCCAGGTTATGCCGAAGCAAAGAAGGAGTTGCCTCTTGCTTGGGAAAAAATCTTTCCATTGGCTTATGGAAATGTGGTTGCAGAAGATCCACTTCGTCATGGGATCGTGATGGAAAAGCGTAGTGACAAAAGAGTCGTTTGGATCTACAATTTCAAAGTGTTTATGCCTAAGTATGATCGAAATCAGAATGAACCAACTGCGAGAGCCGAAGGGCGAGAAATATTGGTTTATTTTCTTTGGGAACCTTCTCGTGTAGAAGATCCTTACCGAATTCAACTTGGCGATTTGAACCAAAACCTTTAGGAGTCCTCATGCCCATACCCAAAGAAACTGCTGATTCCATGATCCGTGAAAAAATGAGAAAGGAAGGTCTGAGTGATGCCTTCATCCAGGATTTTATCGAGAAAGTAGATCTGGTCCGCAAAGGGGAAACAGGGATTGTGTTATGGGATAGCGTCGGTGATCTGGACCCAGAAAAGGATGAGATATCTTTGGAGAAGATTCATTCCCTCTATAAAGAATCCAAAGAGAATTTAGCAAAACTCGTCGTGATCAAGTTAAACGGTGGTCTCGGAACATCCATGGGATTAGAAAAGGCAAAATCTCTGATTCCAATCAAAGAAGGGAAAACTTTTCTTGCTGTCATGGCAGCCCAAGTGGAATACATTCGAAAAAAGTACAACATCGAAGTGCCACTTCTGCTCATGGATTCGTACAATACTCAAAAAGATTCTAGTTTAGAGCTCAAAAAAATAGGCTTCCATCAAAATATCACAACTACATTTTTACAACACAAAGTTCCCAGACTCGATAAAGAGAATTTAACTCCTATTGAAGTAAGTTCAGATCGAGATGAATGGTGTCCTCCAGGTCACGGAGACATTCATTTCACTTTGATTGAAACAGGAATCCTCGACCAATTGATTGAACTTGGATATGAAATTGCATTTTTATCGAATGGAGACAATCTAGGGGCCACGGTCGATGCACAGATAGTTACATATTTATTGGAAGAGGGCATCGACTTCGCCATGGAGATGACACCCAAAACTCTTGCTGATAAAAAAGGTGGAGCCATTTATCGGAAGTTAGTTGATGGTAAATTTCAAAAATATGAGTTACTCGAAACTGCCCAAGTGCCAAAAGAAAATGAACACGAGTTTAGTGGGATAGGTAAATTTAGAACCTTTTCCACAAATAACCTTTGGATTAATTTAAAAGCCTTACGCAAGAGATTTTTAGAAGGTAATTTTTCCCTTTCACTCATCGTGAATCCAAAGAAAGTAGAGGGGCACGAAGTATTGCAATTAGAGACCGCGATGGGATCTGCCGTTGGAAATTTTCAAAAATTCAAAGGAATCATCATTCCCCGTGACCGTTTTGCGCCCGTTAAAAAAACGGAAGACTATTTGATTCGACGATCGGATGCCTATACTTTGAATGAAGATTACTCCCTCACAATGTCGCGTGAGAGAAAAGCAAGTGGTTTGGGCGAAGTACTGATTACACTGGATGATAAGTATTATAAAAAAATAAATGACTTTGATCAACTTTTCCATACTTATCCTTCCCTCGTTTCCTGCGAGGAACTCATTGTGGAAGGGGAAGTAGAATTTGATTCTTTTGTTACGATCAAAGGAAAAGTCAGAATTAAAAATGTTACAGGGCAGAAAAAAAGAATCTCTGAGTTGAAATTGGAACTTTTAGAGAATCAAACGTATCATTTTTAATGCACCTAAGTTTTTTTTCAATCAAAGATCTCATTATCTTGGGAATGCTCTTTTGTCTTTCTTGCGGTGCTCCCTTTTCTCCTCGGAGTAATTGTTTAGAAAGAAACAAATGTTCTACGATCGAAGGGGAATGTATTCTTCGCAATGATTTATATTATAAATTTATGACTTCATCTCCAGAGTATTCCAATCAGGATCTGGCCATTCTAACAAACTCTTGTACTGGCTTAAAAAACAAATGTCGGAAGAACTGTGAGAGTGGGACTATCTTTTAAACGGCTATTCCCTAACGAAAGACAAGCGACTTTTTTCTGGCAATAATGTTTTTTCGTACACCTCTGCCGATAGAGAATCAAGAGTCGGAGATAGTTGGATTTTCCATTTTCCTTTTTCTTCTAAGAGGTTCGCATCAATAACGTAATTGCCTCGGAAAAACTCCTGGTTATTCCATTTCAAAACGTATCCATCATTTTCTGCGGACTCAATTTCTAGTTTGACAGGTTTTACGGATGATTTCCCATCCCAGTACATGGCTGTCCATGGCCCCATGAAACGGTTGATAGTCGACTCGGTAAAACTTCTGCTTTTTTTGAGGTCAATGATTGAATCGCTGATCACTCCGACCATTGGCGTTGAGAATACGCTCCATTCCTTTCCTGTTTCTTTTGCTTTCAGTGCAAAAAAGTAAAATTGATTTTTTTCTAGATTTGTAATGATATGTTGTTTGGATTTGCCATCGAGAACGGCGACTTGTTTCCATTCTTTATTTTGTTTTTTTCTCATATGAAGAGAATAAGACTCTACACGATAGCTTGGCCTCCAGCTAACTTCGATTTCACGTCGAACGGAATTTTCCGAAACTCTTTCTATGTTTACGGAATCGCTAATTTCACCTCGTTTGGCAATCAATTGTCTAAAACCTGATTGGATCTCTGAGGGGGCGGAATAGGATTGGTCTTCAAAAATAGCACAGACGGAGTAGGAATAATCCTCCTCCGTTAAATTTGAATCGATAAATTTTGGATCAGTGCTCTGCGCGATTTTCTGCCAATCATTTTCACCGGAAGGTGTTCGAAAAATCAAATAAGCCATTGCATTTGGAGTTTGATCCCAAGATAATTCAATCTTTTCATTGAATTCTCCTTTGGAGACTTCTAAATTTTCAGGTTTTAATTTTAGATTCCGAAGTGGGTCTAAATAGCCATGAACATAAGAACTCGATTCCCCAGTCAGGGTTTTTTTCTGCGGGGAAACACGATAGATTTCAGAGTCTCCATTTTTGGTGGCTTTGTAGTCTGTGTAATATGGTTTTTCTGTTTTGCCTAGATATTTAAAAATTTTGGATGAAGAATTCCATTTATATATGGCAAATGATTCTGCAGAAACATGTTGGTCCCAACGGAGAACGATACGGTCGTTGTATTTTCCTAAACTGGCTGATAAGTTCGTTATGGGTAAAATTTCAGTAATTAAAACTTTTGAAGACGCATAACCTTCATTAGATTCCGGTGAGAGATCAGAGATTCGATTTTCATCGACACTCGACACTCTGTATGTGTAGGATTGTTCTTTTTGTACACCATAATCTTCAAACGATGTCATTCTGGATAGGCCTATGAATTGGAATTTTGATTCCTCTCTTCGTTTTCTGTAAATTTCATAGCCTATGGCACGGTTCACTTTTTGCCAAACCAGCCGGATCCGATCTTTGAATTCGCCTTTGGAAACTTGGACTTCGGAGGGCGCCGAAAGCGGATCACCATTTTTCGTAATCTGTTTGAGGGAAGTAACGACCTGTTTTTCTGCAGTATAAGCAAAAGTTTCATTCGGTAGAGCGATAAAAGCGGACTTCGTTAATTTTTGGAATGTGTTGTAATCAATCCAGAGATAACCACTATCTCCCCAAGTAGATCCCCAAGAATTCCATACACGAAAAGCTTTTTTGTCATCATCAAAACCAACTAGGACTAGCGACTGAGCACCGATTGGATCGCCAGAAATAGTTTTATAAATTGTATTTCCTTTTGCTTCTAAAAAATTATCGAACGTTAAAAAACTAACGACAACAGGGATTTTTTTTGATATAGGATATTTTACAGATGCTAGGTGATTAGAATTTATTTTGTAGATATGAGAGAGTCTCACCTTTCGGCCTGTTTCAACTTGGCTCGCTCCTGGTTTTGTACGAAAGTTCGAAGGGGTGTATGGCATTTCACGCAGAGTGACAGCTCCTCTGCTCTGTGCAAGAGTCAATGCCTCAAGGAGAGAAGCTCCTGAATCTCTTCCATTATTAAGCTGATTATATAGGTATGCGGGAGAATAAAAAACGGACAGTCCTTCCTCGGAGAGCGGAGGGATTTCCGATAAATCCTTTTTGTCGGTACTTTCCGAAACATAAAAGGATATCAAACCATAACTTACCGCAAAACCGGCGCTACTCTTTTGGTTTCCCTGGTCGCCGGGAGGTGGGAAGGAGGAGATAAAATCGAATTCACTGGGAATTTTGGCATCTGGAGGAACCGGGAAGGTAGGTAAACTTTCATATAAATCAAAAGGATCCGCAAGTAAGCCGGATGGGAACCTTGGGTTTTTCCGTTCACTATTGCCAGTTACGGGTTTAGAAAAGAAACTAAAAAAGAAAAGACTAACGAGCGTAAGGACACTATAGATTGCGATTTTGTTTCTCGACGGAGGGGAATCAAGTTGCATAGTTTTCTTTGCCTTTCTCCCAGAATTTTCTGAATCATTTGTAATAAAAGTTAAAAATTAAGGATAATCGTCTAGATTTTAGATAAGGAGACCAAAGAAAAAAGTATTTTTTTAGAATGATTCAGTCAGTATGGGCACTAGGAAAGAGTGTATGAATTTCAAAAAATTATTCGGAATCCCATTTTTTGTGCTAGGTGTCGTTTTGGTTGCTTATTACTCCATAAAAGCTTGGGAAATTTTTTTAACCGTATGCCCGAATCATGATTTCTTATCTTGGGATGAAAACATTCGGCTCTCTACTGTTCTTGACCAATCTGTCGACTTTCGAGAAGGCAACTATTGGAACGGGATCATGCCATTTTTTGAATCGCCAACCTGGCCCCCCTTACGATCATTTTCGACTTTTCTCTCTTTGTATCTTCCGACGGATTGGCCAATCACATACCGTGATTCTTTTCATGGCTTATTCTTTTTAATTTTAGTTTTTCCCGCACTTTATTATATTCTAATCAAAGTTACGGGTTCCCATTTTTGGGGATCTGTTTTTGCATTTTTCACCTTTGTACTTTGTCTCCAAACCACAGAAGTACCAGTATATTCTTTAACTTCAATGCTCGAAACCCAGTCCATGTTTTTTTTATTAATGAGTTCTTATGCCTTATACCGCCTTTATGAAGATGAGAACTCAGGCAAAATAAAGAATTCCACCAAATATCTGATAGGTTTCTCCCTCTTTGGGTTTTATTTTACTAAGTATCCATATGGAATTTTGTTTTTTATGGCATGTATCGCTTACGAAATATTTCGATCTCCGACAAAATACAAAGATATCTTAATTTATTTATATAAAGAATATGCGAAGGGATTTCGACTTGTTTATTTGTTATTCGTTGTCGGAATGATCAGTTCCTTACCGATTTTGCGAGTGGTAACAAAAATTAATTTAAACCAAAGAACTTTTAAGACTTTTATGTATTATATTTCACTAGTTCTTTTTCTCGACTTTTCGATTTATATTTATCGAAATCGTGAGAAAGTTAAAAAAGTTTTCCCGAAAACCATTACTGTGTTATGGGTATATGCGATCTTTCCCGCCTTTTTTTGGTTATTCGCCAATCCAGATCGAGTGAACGCACTGATAGACGCACAACTTATTATTAACCAATATACGAGGAGTTTTTTTCTGACACTTTGGACGGAACCAGGCGTAGATCCGAAAGTGCCGGGCATATTTGACTTTATCTGGGGATTTCGGATGTTGGTGGGGATGGCCTTGGTTTCTGTTTTCTATTTTTTAGTGCGAAAACCAGAGACTTTAGCATCAAAAAGAAAAGATCCTCTTCTAGCAGCTTCCAGTGTTATATTTTTAGAACTCTTAATTTTAGAACTCACGACAGGTAACAAACAACCGAGACACGTATTACAATTCCTTCCTGTCCTGGGCGCGTTATCATTTGTTTGGACTTTGCGTTTTGCGCAATTTGCGGAGTCTAAATACCAAAAGTGGATTGCTTACTCAGCTATTTTAATTAGTGTTAGTTTAGTCGGATGGAATCTTTTCTATAAAGAGGGCCTGATTGCTGGAACATTCTTTCAAACGAAACCATTTTGTTATCGAGGGATGAATGTTTCGGATTTTCAACCTGCACGGGAAATGGCCGACCAATTAGAAGCAAATAAAAAATATATTTTACTTAATGCATTCCATGACCAAAACAAATATGAATCAAAAGGTCGAATGATCGCTTCTGATTTCGATTTAGCAATGAAATTAAAAACGTACAAATTGGGCGCAGTGCGTAACGATCACAGGTATAGATGGAAAGATTGGTCGAGTTTTGATTCCATCCTCTTGTTAAGTGATACTTGCCCAGATTCATTCATTGAAGAAAAATTTGAAAATAGATCAAAAATCTTGACCGCCAAGTCAACATTAGTAAGAACCTATAGAGAGAGCAGCGGAATCGCCTGTTTGCAGGAATATAAGCTCCTCAAATAGAGAGGTCATTTGCTTTGAGTATTGCCGCTTTTTCGATTAAACGTCCTATTTTTATTTCCTCCCTGGTAATACTCATGGTATTCACTGGTTTTATTAGTTTAAAACGAATTGGTGTGGATCTATTTCCTGATATCAACATTCCTTTCGTCGTTGTGTCGACTGTTTATCCTGGCGCAGGTCCAGAAGAGATTGAGACATCAATCTCCAAATTGTTAGAAGAAGAACTAAGTTCCATTTCTGGACTTAAAAAAATTACCTCGCGAAACCAAGAAGGGATTTCGATTGTTTCAGCAGAGTTTTCCCTTTCCACCGACATCAAGTATGCAGAACAACAAGTGCGAGACAAAACAGCTCGAGTTCGACCAAAACTACCTGCAGCCGCAAAGGAACCGTTAGTTCAAAGATTTGATCCATCGGACCAACCTGTAATGCGGATTTCCGTATTTGCTGATTTGCCTGATGGCCAGTTGTATGACCTTGCTCGTGAACAAATAAAAACCAAATTAGAGCAAGTCAATAGTGTTGGTGCAGTTAAAATCATTGGAGGGGCACGGAGAGAAATTCATATTGAACTGGATCGAAATAAATTAAATCCATATCAGATTTCTGCCGTAACAATCGCCAATCAGATCAAAAATTCTGGTACGAATATCCCTGCGGGGAAGTTTGACTCTGGGGCGACGGAAACTTCCTATCGAACTGTTGCAAAGTATGAAACTCTTTCTCAGATTGAGAATACAGTAGTCTCTTTTGGTGGTGAATTCGGAAGGGGGGTTCTCGTAAAAGATTTAGGTCGTGTTGTTGATACACTGGAAGACAAACAAACATTAGGATTTCTTTATGCTGCAGTTACCTCCGAAGAACACAACGAGCCCAATGCCATAGCCAAATTATTTTTTAAGTATGATCCACCTTCCAAAAAAAGAGAACAGAAGAGAGCCTTATTCTTAGATGTTTATAAACAATCTGGTGCAAATACCGTTGCCGTCGCGGACGGAATCATTACTAAAATCAACCAAATCAACGAAAGAATTAAAGGCCAGCCAGGATCGCCTAAAGTAATCTTAGTCAGAGATGGATCGAGATGGATTCGAGCGAATATCGAAGATGTTACATTAGCGATCATACTTGGTATTCTCTTAGCTGTTCTAGTTGTTTATTTGTTTTTAGGTAATGTTCGCTCTACTATCATCACGGGGATGGCGTTGCCAAACTCTATGTTAGGTGCCTTCATAATTATGTATGCCATGGGTTTTACCATGAACGTTATGACTTTACTTGCCTTATCCCTAGCCGTGGGACTGCTAGTGGATGATGCCATCGTAGTTCGGGAAAATATCTTCAGGAAATTAGAAGAAGGAGAATCTGTTTTAGTTGCAGCGAGAAAAGGAACCGAGGAAGTTACGTTGGCTGTGATTGGAACTTCTTTGACAGTGATCGCTGTATTTCTTCCGATAGGTTTCCTTTCAGGTATTGTGGGACAGTTTTTTAAACAGTTCGGATTGACTGTTGTATTTGCAATGATCATCTCGCTTTTCGATGGATTAACGGTTGCCCCGATGTTGTCGGCCTATTTTGCAGGAAAACAAACTCACAATCAAAAGAAAAACATAGTTCTCAGGAATTTTGATAAATTCCAATCTTTTCTTGATCGAATTTATGCTACTGTTATGCGATTTGCATTAAAAAAACCATGGGCAGTTCTTGTATTAACGGGAATCACATTGTTTGCAAGTATCCTATCTCTTCAGTTTGTGAAAAAAACGTTTCTTCCACCAAACGACCAGGGAGAATTTATGGTGAGCATTGAGATGCCCCCCGGAACTTCTCTTTCGGGAACCTCCGAAGTCGTACATAAAATCGAAGAGGAGATGAAAATAAAAATTCCTGAGATCGATTATCTTGCCACTGTTGTCGGAAATACTGATGGTGAGTCCAATATTGCCAATATTGGCGTTGCTCTGTTACCTTCAGAGTATAGAAAAACAACGACCATACAAGTAAAGGATACGATTCGTGAATTATTAAAATCCTATGATTCGGCCCGACCAAAAGTAAACGATTATTCTGCCATTGGTGGTGGAGTACAGTATCCATTCAATTTAAACATCAAAGGTGAGAACTTAAAAGATTTAGAAGACTATTCTGCGAAGGTTATGAAAGAATTGAAATCAGTTCCTGACCTAACTGATATAGATACAAGTTATCGGACAGGAAAACCAGAATTTCAAGTAGTTCCTGATCGAGGGAAAATGCAAACGGTCGGTGTAGTAGCAGGTGTTATGGGGGCTGAGTTGAGGTACCATATCGAAGGAGCCGAAGTAGCCAAGTTTTTACAAAACGGTATCGAGTATGATGTCCGCTTACGTCTTCGTGAAGAACAACGAAATCTTAGAAAATACTTTTCAGAAACCAGAGTTCCGAATATACAAAATAGGCTGATTCCACTGTCAGCAGTCGCAGATGCGAAAGAGAGTTCTTCACCGGCACGGATTATACGAGAAGACCGGTCTAGAGTAATTCCGATCAATGCGAATTTAGCCCCGGGAGGGGCAATTGCTTCTGCTAGCGAGTCTGCTGGTAAAATATTGAAAGAGAAGCTTCCACCACCACCTGGCATTAGTTTTGCGTTCGTAGGTCAATCTGAGGATTTTAAGGAATTAATCCAAAATATTATTTTGGCTTTTGGAATGGCTATTATTTTCATCTATCTAGTGTTATCTTCTTTATACGAGTCGTTCATCACTCCGATTACGATTTTATTTGCGATTCCACCGGCGATATCGGGTGCTTTTTTTGCCCTGGCTCTCACGGGGGAAATGTTAAACCTCTTTAGTATGATTGGACTGATCTTACTCATGGGATTAGTTGCCAAAAACTCGATTTTACTTGTCGATCATGCCATCCAAGCGATGAGAGAACAAGGTATGAGCCGCAATGATGCTATTTTTGATGCTGGTGTAAAACGTCTTCGACCAATTCTCATGACTTCACTCGCAATGATTGCCGGCACTTTGCCGATTGCTCTGGGAATTGGAGAGGCTTCTAAATCGAGAACTGCCATGGGAATTGCGATTATTGGCGGGTTGATTCTCTCCACAGTGATCACACTTGTGGTTGTTCCCGCTGTTTTTGGTTATGTTGACCGGTTCAGAGAATGGATCGAAATCAAATTCCGACCAGAATACGGCCTCGATTTGAAAGATCTAGAGAAGTAAAAATGGACTTGTTTTCTAAATGATTTTGGTACTAATATCTAGCCATGTCCCTAGAAAAGCGAATCTATAAACGCATCGCAGAAAAAGTCCATTTAACTTATCGTATCATCCAGGTAGGTTCAGGTCAGTTGTACTTGCCAAAAGATAAAGGAGAAGGGGAATCTCATGATTTATCAGAAGGCGGCCTTCTTTTTACATCCAAAGAAGCAATGCCATTGGGAACACGTCTAGAATTAGAGCTAAGATTCCCAGATGTAAAGTATGTACTCTACCCAAAAGCAAAGGTCGTTCGCCTAGAGGAGTTTAATGATGGTGAGTTTTATGAAATCGGTCTAGAATTCAATCAATTATTTGAGAATGATAAAAATCTCATTATAGAGCACATCAAACGTCACGGCAAATAACCTTCTTGTTGTGGTGACTACCATTGAAATTTTCTGAAGAAGATTTCCAGAGCGTAAGTAAAAGAAGAAGCAAAAAAGTCGACCGTAAGATTTTCATGAGAAATATTCTTTTGTTAGTTGATCGAAGATTTTCGCTTCCTTGATGAGTAAATATGGATTCCCACTGATAGGACTGCTAGGACTAAAAATGGAATTGCTACTAAATTTAAACCAAACCAACCGATTTTTGATTCCAAATAAGCAGAGCTATATGTAGAAACTGTAGCTATTAAATAAACGGAGGTATCATTCACTGCTTGTATCATATTTTTTTCAGAAGGATGGTACTGATCGACGAGTAAATTCGTTCCTCCAACGTACATAAAATTCCAACCTACACCTAGTAAAATTAATGCAACAGCAAAAGGTAAAAAATCAGTTCCCTGTAAGGCGGCAAAAATTTCAAAAAATAGAATCATAACTCCCATGAGAATCAGTTTCGGTGGTCCGAATCTCCTAACCAGAATGCCCGAAAAGAAAGAGGGGATGTACATACCGAGGACATGCCATTGGAGTACCATGGTCGAGGAATGCATATGATGTCCGTGGGTTTGCATGGCAACAGGAACTGCCGACATAAGCATGACCATAAGCCCGAATCCAATACCACTTGATAAAATGGATGCCCACAATCCTGAATTTTGTAGATGATAAGAAAAAGGACGAAGTGTCAATTCGTTATGCGTTAGCTGGATTTCTGTCTCTACAGTTTTTGCAATTTGTGGTAAGTTCAAAATCAAAAATAGCTGAAGGATCAAACAAAGATCCAGAATCAGAAAACACCCCAGAAAAAGAAATTCAGGAAAGAGTTCTTTGCCATGTAAACCTGCAAGAGGTCCAAGAAATGCAGCTGGAATTCCTGCTAGAAGAATCCAAGACAAAGCCGATGCTCTATCTTTATGGGGAACACTTTCCATTGCAGTGAATCTGAGATATTGGAGAAAAGATTGATGAAAGCCATAAAACAAATGTCCGATGCTAAAGAACAAAAAGTTGTGTTGAAAAAGACCAAAGGCTGCCAAACTAATACCCAAAATTCCGATCACTGTACCAACAAGCAGTCCCGATTTTCGTCCGTACTGACGCATGATATAAGCAGCAGGAAATAGTCCGACGAGTGTCCCAAAGATAACCAAGGACAGCGGAAAAGAAGAAGGGGATTTGTCCGGAGTGATCGTTTGACTTGCTAAAACAGTGACAGCGACAAGCATCACCGATCCTATTTGGTAGATACTCTGGGTCAGAGAAAAGAGACCGAGTTTGGCGATTTTATCTTTCATTTAATATGGACTTGATTTCTTTCAAAACAGAGGACTTTCCAGTAAATACCCGATTTTCAGCCGCAGAAATTTTTTCTTTCCTTCCTTCTTTCTCATAAAATTGGTCGAGAACAGCCTCTTTGAGTGTTTCTTCAAACCAGAGTTTCATTTGTTCCTTTCGATTCAATTCAAAGTAATGGTTTGTTGTCGTTGTGGTTTTGTAGTCTTCGATGAGAGCCCAGATGTCTTCAATTCCACTTCCGCCAAGACCGCTGCAAGTGATTGCGCGAGGTGTCCACTTCGATTCAGGAGGAGGGAAGAGATGTAATGCGGATTCATATTCCGCGCGTGCACGAGTCGCAAAGGCTTCATTTTTCCCATCTGCCTTATTGATCGCGATTAGATCTGCCATTTCCATGATTCCTCGTTTGATCCCTTGAAGTTCGTCTCCGGCTCCTGCTAACATAAGTAAAAGGAAAAAATCAACCATGGAATGAACTTGGGTTTCTGATTGTCCCACTCCCACTGTTTCGATCATAATCACGTCGTACCCAGCTGCTTCACATAGATATATCGACTCTCTGGTTTTTCTGGCTACACCTCCAAGCGAACCGCTGCTCGGTGAGGGACGAATGAAGGCTGAATCAGATCTGGAGAGGGATTCCATTCTCGTTTTATCCCCAAGAATGCTTCCTTTGGTTCTCTGAGAGCTCGGATCAATTGCAAGTACGGCGATTTTATGGCCTTTGTTAATCAGGTAATTTCCAAAACTTTCAATAAAAGTAGATTTACCTACTCCGGGAACACCTGTTATCCCAACACGAATACTTTTCCCAGCCGATGGTAGAATTTTCTCAAGGATTGATTGTGCAATGTCATTGTGATCATCGCGGTTACTTTCAACTAACGTGATCGCTTTAGATAAAAAGGTCCGATTTCCAGCAAGAATCCCTAAGGATATCTCTTCCACATTCAAATGTTTCTTATTCGGAGTTTTTCTTTTTTCACTCACATAAGGACTAATGGAAGGCACATCCTCCACTCCAGGCATCACATTCAGTGCACTAGGAGTCGAGGTGTTCGGCGGAGTGTCTCTTTTGTTAGGCGGCTCTCCGTTCATTTAACATAATTGTTAGGATTTGTTTAGCAGCCTCGGAGATTACGGTCCCGGGACCAAAAATAGCCGTCGCGCCAGCTTGATACAAAAAATCATAGTCTTGGGCCGGAATGACACCACCCACAACAACGATCACGTCTTCCGCACCGAGTTTTTTGAGTTCTTCAATGACTTGTGGGACAAGTGTTTTATGCCCTGCAGCTAGAGAAGAAATTCCCAAAATATGAGCATCATTTTCTACTACTTGTTTTGCAACTTCTGCAGGAGTTTGAAAGAGTGGTCCGATATCAACGTCAAATCCCATATCCGCAAAACTTGTAGAGATCACTTTAGCACCACGATCATGACCGTCTTGGCCCATTTTTGCTACCATGATGCGAGGTCGGCGACCTTCGAGTTTTGAAAATTCATCTGCTAGATTTCGTGCTTCAATGAAACCTTTGTCTTCTGAAATTTCTGAGGAGTAAACACCTGAGATGGATCGAATCACAGCTTTATACCTTCCAAAAACTTTTTCCATCGCATAAGAAATCTCACCGAGAGAGGCACGTTTACGTGCAGCATCAACAGCCAGTTCTAAAAGATTTCCGCTACCACCTTCCGCACATTTAGTAATTGCGTTTAACGCTGCTTCTACTGCTATATTGTCGCGTTCCGCTTTCATTTGATTGAGGCGTTTGATTTGTGATTCGCGTACTGCTGTATTATCAATATCTAATATATCAATTGGAGCTTCTTTGGCAAGTCTGTATCGATTCACTCCAACGATGACATCTTTACCTGAATCGATGCGCGCTTGTTTCCTTGCAGCGGCTTCTTCGACTCGCATTTTTGGAATCCCTGTTTCAATTGCCTCAGCCATTCCACCTAACTTTTGTACTTCTTCAATGAGGCTCCATGCTTTGTGTACTAAGTCATGAGTGAGTTTTTCCACGTAATGGGACCCACCCCAAGGATCGATGACTCTATGTATGTTGGTTTCTTCTTGTAAATAAATCTGAGTATTTCGAGCAATTCTTGCAGAGAAATCTGTAGGAAGTGCAATGGCTTCGTCTAACGCATTCGTATGTAGGGATTGCGTATGGCCAAGTGCTGCCGCCATGGCTTCAATGCACGTCCTACCCACATTGTTAAATGGGTCTTGTTCCGTGAGAGACCATCCTGATGTTTGGCAATGTGTACGTAGAGCCATTGATTTTACATTTTTAGGATGGAACTGACTCACAATTTTTGCCCAAAGCAAGCGTCCAGCTCGCATTTTGGCGATTTCCATAAAATGGTTCATTCCGATGGCCCAGAAAAAAGACAATCTCGGTGCGAATTCATCCACATTGAGACCGGAAGCGATCCCCGTTTTCAAGTATTCCCATCCATCTGCTAATGTATAGGCAAGTTCGAGATCTGCTGTCGCACCAGCTTCTTGCATATGATAACCAGAAATGGAGATCGAATTGAACTTAGGCATGTATTTTGAAGTATATCCGAAAATATCTGCGATGATTTTCATAGAATGTTTTGGCGGATATATATAAGTATTTCTCACCATAAACTCTTTTAAAATGTCGTTCTGAATTGTACCCGCTAATTTATCTTTGGTGACTCCCTGTTCTTCCGCAGCTACAATATAGAAAGCCATCACGGGAATGACCGCACCATTCATCGTCATCGATACGGACATTTGATCCAAAGGGATCTGGTCGAATAAAATTTTCATATCTAAAACTGAATCAATTGCGACTCCAGCTTTCCCGACATCACCTACCACGCGTTCGTGGTCTGAGTCGTAACCTCTATGTGTTGCCAAGTCAAAAGCTACGGATAATCCTTTTTGTCCGGCAGCTAAATTCCGTCTGTAGAATGCATTTGATTCTTCCGCAGTAGAGAATCCAGCGTATTGCCTTACTGTCCAAGGTTTGTTGACGTACATGGTGGAGTAGGGTCCGCGTAAATAAGGTGCAATTCCTGCTGCATATCCTAAGTGTTCGAGACCAGCGAGATCATCTTCCGAATATTTGGATTGGATTGGAATTCCTTCTGGAGTCTGCCATAAAGAAGCGGATTTATTATTTTTGGAAGATTTTGTTAAAGAAAAAGGTATTTTTGAAAAATCTGGGAGCATATTATTTTCCTTACAATCTCGCTTGTGCTTTTTCCATAAACTCAATCAAGTTTCGTTTTAGGTGGATGAAGTCCGTAATGCCTTTTTCGTTCGCGATTGCGATGAGATCTTTGGGAAAACCTGCTATGATAGGCCAGACATTCGGTAATTCTTTTTGTATTCCACTGGCAAAATCGGGGATGAGTGTCGCATATTCTTCATCTGATGAACAAAGTACTACAATATTCGCTCCTGCTTTTTTTGCAGCGAGTAAACCTTCCGAAATCGAGCTAAAACCAATATTATCAATGATTTCATATCCGAGGCAACCAATGAAATTGGAACTGAATCCAGCACGCGCCTTTCTCATAGTTAAATCCCCGATCGTTAACAAAAATGCCTTAGGAACATCTTTACCGCTAGCAACATGAAGGTCTGTTAGATTTCTAAGTCGATCGAAATCCCAAGAGAGTCTAACAGTATCTAGTCGTTTATATTTACCTTGATTTGGGAAATCCAGAAGAGCTTTTGTTTTTGTTATATTCTCCGCTAATTCTGGATGTCGTTCTTTAGGGAACGCATACTGATTGGTGCCGAGAAGAGTTTGTCGTTTAGAAGCAGCAGCATCTCTTTTTTGTTTGGCGCTTAACTCGATGGCCTGTTGGACCTTACCGTCAGCTAGTGCCTTTAGATATCCCCCTTCGGATTCTATGGTTTGGAACGTTTTCCAAGCTGCTTGAGACAATTGGTTCGTGAGGGTTTCGAGATAATAAGAACCAGAAGATGGGTCTTCTACTTTGTCTAAATGGGACTCATGTCGAAGAAGAAGTTGTGAATTTCTGGCGATTCGAATTCCAAACTCATTCATCTCCGAATATACGCTATCGAATGGTTTTACATGGACGAAATCGGCACCGCCGATGACAGCCGACATTGCTTCAGTTGTTCCTCGTAGAATATTAACATGTGGGTCATAAGCTGTAAAGTTCCAAGAGGAAGTGCTAGCAAGTATGGTAACAGGCGAGCTCTCGCCGAGTCCTTTTTCATAGGCATCCAAAACTTGGTTCCAGAGTATTCGAAAGGAACGGAACTTTGTGATTTCAGTGAAATAATCTGAACCAATTCCCATCCAAAACCAAATCGAAGCTGCGGCTAGTTTGGGAGACGTTCCTGCTTCAATCAGAATATTCAGATAAGAAACTCCCCAAGCAAGTGCATATGCTAATTCCTGAGACACGGTTGCTCCGGCATCCCTTAAATAATAAGAATGTACGCAAATCAACTTTTCGTTGTCAGGTGATGAAACTAAAGATAATAAATTTGATTTTGCCTGCTCTTCAGAAGACCCGAATTCACCACATAGAATCGCAGTCCCAAAAGGATCATAATCGGCTAGCAATTGTTTAGAGCCTTTGGCTTTGTTTCGAATTTCCTTGGCAAACTCAGGGGTACGATTGGCTAGCGAGAGAATAACGGGCGTAAGACTAACATCGATGCCTTTTAAAAGTTCGGGTAATGCTAAGGGAGTTGGAAGGGGAACCCCAAAAGTTTTACTATCAACTTCGTGTGAATAAAACAATAATGCATCTGTTCCAACTTGGATCGCCTTTTTCGCTGTTTCGTTGGCTAGGGAAGTCGATTTGTTTTCCAGTATCGCTTCTGTTATTTTCCAGCCGCGTTCTTTTTTATTCAGGACTGGGAGTTGGTTCGGTAGGTTTTCTTTTCGATAGAATGGTTCAATGGTGAGGTCATCTTCCGTTTGCCATTCTACTTTTTCAAAAGGCAAACCTTTTAAATCTTTGAGGATCGTATTTTTCCATTCCTCGCTCGTGACCTCAGGAAAATTCGAAAATAATAATTCGTTCAAACTAGTCCTCTACCGTTTCATATTCTTCCATATAACCTGGAAAATCTCCGAGACCGCGTGTAAAAGTAAATTTAGCAGGATATACAACGAGGCGTCTGCCAGACTGTTTCCAAGTGCCAGATAACAATGTAAATGGTGTCGCAATCAGCCATGCTGCCGTACCAAGAGCAGTACTAGCGAGTCCTACAGGTCGTGCGAGAAGGACATCTAATAACATCTCACCGCCACTGGGAACCTCTCGAGCAGACAATTGAAAGGAACATAAACAGATTAAGAAAAGGATAGACATACGGCGTATTAGTTTCATTTAATAAAACACTCAGTTTCTCTTATGATAAAAACGACAGAGAGCAGGGTGTAAAGTAAGAAATATGACAAAAGATATAGTTTTATTCAGTTTGTTTAGCATCGTCCATTTGTTTTCCATTGTAACGCTCTCGAAAGAGAGTTACTTTTTTCTCCCAAGTAAGATTGTCCCGATACTGATTCTAATCTTCTTCCTATCGAAAGAATGGTCGAACTTACAAAAAAAAGGGAAATTGGTCGTTCTGGGACTTGTCTTTTCCCTATTCGGGGACTCATTTTTAGCCTTGCCTGGCGCAGGTTATTTTGTTCCGGGACTTGGCTCCTTTCTTGTGGCTCAATTGGTTTATTCTTATGCGTTCTCTCTTGGATCGAAGTCTTCTTTTCTTCGGTCGCTACCGTTTCTTGTCTTTGGCCTGACATTTTTCTATTTTCTTCAACCTCAGCTTGGGTCATTGCTAGTTCCCGTGGCAGTTTATGTGACCGCCATTTGTTTGATGGGATGGCGATCGGCGTCAAGGGTGGCTTCGGGGAAGGTATATACTCTTGGTCTTGCAGGAGCTTTGATTTTTATTTTATCCGACTCGATCATCGCCTATTCTATGTTTTTAAATCCAAGTATGGATAGACAAGTTGCGTCTCTTTGCATTATGATTACTTACTATGCCGCACAGCTCCTCATTTATTCAGCGACGAAAGTCGAAGAATTGATTCTGATTTCTGCGAAAAGTACTTGAAAACTGTGACATCGAAGCGAAAATATGAGCGCTTTCTCCAAGGAATCAAAAAATGAAATCCCTAAAAAAAACCACATTTATTGAAGCAGTCGCTGCTGCTATCGATCACGAAGTTAAATGTTTTCAGTTTTATCTAAAAATATCGGAACAACTTCCTGAAAGCCCGATTCGCGAGCTTTTCAGCCAACTAGCATTAGATGGTGATGAGCATATCAAGTTTATACGTGAAGTGTATAAAAATGCAGAAGGCAAAGAACTCCCGAATTTAAAACAATTGAACGAGATCGAAAAATTCCATTCCTCGACGATGTTAAAACTGATGGATAAGTTAGATCGTAACAAAAATGTAGAAGTGAAATCTGACGAAAAAAGGGCATTGGAACTTGCTGTGAGAGAAGGTGAGGATGCCCGTAACTTTTATGCAAAAATTCGAAATAAATTCCAAGATCCAAAGATAAACCTTCTCTTCCAAAAGTTAGCTAACTTCAATGATGCGAATACTTCTTTGTTGTCTGCGCAAGCCATGGCCATGGAACAATCGTTACCTGCAGATCAAGTTTTTTATTGGGAAGACGAAGCGTTACTCGCCGAAGTAACACCGGTTCGGCCAATTACCAAAAAGCCGACTCCAAAGCCTGCCGCAAAACCAAAAAAGGCGAATGTAAAAAAATCTGCTCCTAAAAAAAAGCTCGCGAAGTCCGCAAAACCTTCTCCAAAAAAGAGCATAAAAAAGGCCGCTAAAAAAAAGACCAAAGTCGTCGCTAAAAAGAAAGGAAAGAAAAAATAGTGAAATATAAAGTAACCCACACGTTCCCTGTCTCCCTCGAAAAACTACTTCATGCCAGAGAGGAACGATACCAGCATCTTGACCAGTTTCCAGATTTAAAAAATGTTACTCTCTTAGAAGAAAAAAAAGAGGGTAATATCATCACTCAAAAAAGAAAAGTGAGTTTAGAAGGCTCGCTCCCCGTCGTTTTGCAAGCGGCACTTTCTGATTTATCTCTCATTGAAGAATCTACTTTCGACACTGCAACGAATACCCATGTTTTTAAAATTGCACCTCCGGGTAAGGACAACGTGTTCGTTATCAAAGGGAAAAGTGTTTATCAAAGTACTGGTGCATCCACATCTGAAAGAAGTTATGACTTAGATGTAAATTCGGGGCTTTTGTTTGTTTCTCCCATTGTGGAAAAGGCCATTGAAGAAATACACAAGCATAGCTTGGAAAAGGATAGAAATTCCATAGCCAAATTTTTAGGGGTAGAAATTTAGGAAGAAGTGAATTCTTCCTCGCCAAAATTTCAAACCCTTCTCGAATTAAACTTGTCCGTTCTCATCATGGGAAACGTGACTTTGTTTGCCAAACTTCTTCCCTTCCCCGCAACAACAATCATTTCGGGGAGGGCGTTAATTGCCTGTATCCTGTTATTCCTTTTTCTGCTGTACCGTGGCAAGAACATTCGTGTCTCTTCCAAATCAGATCTTTTTAAGATTCTCGGAATAGGCGTTATTTTCGGTCTCCACTGGGTGACCTATTTTCACTCCATAAAGGTTTCAACTGTCGCCATCGGGATGCTGTCCCTTTTTACTTATCCCGTCTTTACCGCAATTTTCGAGCCTATTTTTGAGGGTAAAAAAATTGATCCATTCTCACTGGTGCTCGCCTTATTTGCATTTGCTGGGTTAACGATGATGATACCTAGCTTTGATTGGAATGATACTGGTTTTCAAGGTGTGATGTGGGGATTGGTCTCGGCAGTATTGTATTCACTTCGAAATATTCTCACCAAACAAATGCACATTCATTATTCAAGTGCGCATCTCTTGAGTTTACAACTATTCGCAACTGCTTTCCTATTAGTTCCATTTGCTGATGGATTGTTCGAAATGATATCAAACCCTCAATACTTATTGTATCAGGTAGTACTCGCGGGATTTTTTACAGCCTTTGCACATACTTTATGGATCCGCAGTTTTTCTCAAATTCCTGTTGTGACGGCGGGGATTTTTTCAACAATCAGTCCATTTTACGGGATTTTATCTGCATGGTTTTTTTTAGGAGAGACTCCTCCCGAAAAGATATGGTTAGGTGGAGGAGTCATTTTGTTTTGTGCAATAATGGAAATTGTTCGAACTTCTAAAAAATAAAATTTGGATTCTATTTTTCTTCTTTTGGCAGCGTTCTCATCTCTATCACACTTGGTAGTTCTTTAGAAGAGTGGCGAATTTCCCCCGTTGTATTCAGTAGATAATAACGAGGAAGTTCTCCCGTTTTTAATTCTTCAAATCGATCGTCTGCGATCATCGAGGAAAAATCACTGTCGGACGGAATTAAATTCAGTAATACATACGCTCCTAAGTCTGGTTTTCCTTCTCCGCACTCAAGACCGAGAAGGGCATCACATCTCTTTTTTGTGACGGAAACAAGGATCAACTTTCCTTCTCGTGAGGCTTGCGAGAATGCGAAGGACTTGTTATGACCCCAGTAGAGATTTTCGCTCGCCAGTTGGTTCAAGTGGATGTAGGCATAAACAAGGAGAAGAATAAAGAACGGCATGGCCAAAAAGCCGACCAGGTAATAGACTTTATAAAATTTTTTCATTTTTAAACTAGCAGACAGAAGCAAGTTCTGTCTGCCAATTCTAAAATTGGTTAATTCGTCGCGGAAGGAGGTGCGTTTTTCGTAAATTTACCTTTTTGTGTATAAAGGTAAACAAATGCGCCCACTCCCAGAACAAGCAAACTGATACCGAGGAGAGGTCGGAAAAAAATCCATGCGACCGCAATTGTCATGAAGGAAAGTGAGAATGCTAAAATTCCAGCAACGATACTCACACCCATTTCTAAAATTCCACCAAGGATAGGGATCCAACCACCAGCTGCTGCAATCGGTCCGAATAACAATCTAAACCCCATAAACATGGCAAAAAAGCCTAGTAAGCGGACCGCCCAGGTTCTGACGACATTCGCATCTTGAGCTTCTTGGAACATGGTCACTGCATCTTTGGCACCAAAATCAAACATAAGTATGGTGGTGTCTCTTTTGGTTTTAAACGAATTCACCGTATCTCCGTTAAGCGTTCCAATAATCGAAGCTGTTCCTTCCAAGGCGACTCGGTGACTGATCTTCAAGTCACCCACTTCCGGGGAGGATGGATTGGAGCCAATGTAAACTTCACCATTCTGTACGCGCGCACGAGAACCGAGGGTAACTTTCAGCCTATTTTTATCTTCTTGTGTATATTCTAAATCTTTGTTCGGTGAGATGGATTCGATCAGAGCATCCGAAAAATTTAGATTTCCGAGACTCACAGCATTCGGTCGAACGGTTTTTTCAGAATAAGGCATCGCCGGATTGCTGTGTCCTTTTGGATCATTAAAATCATTAGAATTGATTTCCGAAGAGGACCAATCTTTCTTATATGTATAAGTTTTGTTTTTATCTTTGTCTTCTTTGGTATCCTCCTCCCATTGATACATTTCTACTTTCCGGGTGAGAACTAAACCATTGACCTGAACACCAAACTCTGGATCGGCGATTTTTGCACCTGCTTTCGCTTCCCCTGTCGCGTGAATCAACTTTCCGTTGTAAGAGGCGATGTCTTTGGTCGCATCGATACTGACTACGAGACCGGCACCTTCTTCTAGTCCTTTTGCGATATCTACCGCGCAGCCTTCATTTTGAAATAAAATCGGGAACGAAGCGATAAGAAGCGCAACCCCACCCACCGTACCTTTTAAACTCTCTGTAAAATTTCCCAGCATAGATTCTCCCTCTGAACAATGTGATTAAAAACTCTCGAATTGTATTGAATTGTCCGAATATGGAAAGAACTTTTTTGTTGGGGAAAAAAAACTACACTTCTGATCGCTTGCCCTGAGGCTGACATAAATTATAGGCAAGAAAGCACGGAGATTCAAATGGAGATATGGTATACTGAAAAATTGGAGATTGAAAAGGGGAGAGCAGTAAGTTACCGGGTGACAAAAACCTTAGAAAGCTTACAAACTGCCTTCCAAAAAATAGATATTTTTGAAACCCAAGCTTTTGGTCGTATGTTTACCCTAGATGGCGTGACCATGGTGACAAACAAGGACGAACATTCCTACCATGAAATGATTGCCCATGTGCCCATGATGAGTCACCCGAATCCAGAATCCGTTCTAGTCATTGGTGGTGGAGACGGTGGCACTGTCAGGGAGGTTCTCAAACACCCATCCGTCAAAGAAGTTGTACTCTGCGAAATTGATAAGGGAGTAGTAGATATTAGCTATAAATATTTTCCAGAATGTGCAGATGCCATGAAGGATAAAAAAGTCATTCACTACTACGATGATGGAGCCAAATTTGCCAGAGAGAATCAAGGTAGATTTGATGTGATTTTGGTAGACTCGAGTGATCCAGTTGGTCCAGCGGAAGTTCTATTTAAGGAACCTTTTTTTAGAGATATGGCAGGTGCCCTTAAACCAACAGGCATCATTGCTACCCAGGCCGAGTCTTTTTGGTATCATGGTGACGTGATCTCTTCTTTGTTTGACTTCATTCCTAAAATTTTCCCAGAATATGGATACTACTATACTACGATTCCGAGTTATCCCTCGGGAATCATCGGTTTCACGTTTTTATCAAACGCCATTGATCCTTATAAAGTAAATCTTGATGTTAGTCGGGTTCCCAAAGGACTAAAATATTATAGCCCAGAAATGCATAAATCAGCTTTTGTCTTGCCTGAGTTTGCAAAGGCATTTATCAAGAGAAAAGGATAGTTTTTCCATGTTAACTCTTCTTCAGATAATTCCTGTTATATTGAGGAAGGGTTTGGTCCTGGCTTTTTTTTTCACAAGTTTTGTTTTCCCGCTTTTGGCCCAAGAGTTCCGTGCGATTGAACTTGATCTGGAAGCGGAAGAACATGAGAAGCGGGGAGAAAAACAAATTGCCGATGAAAAACGAGCGCGTTCGACCGAGATCAGAAAGAAGAACTTTTCACG